>Ga0099364_10002652_pt1 | contig 28304 bp, 16 predicted proteins | sample TergutTh196P3_FD_73070 | JGI IMG/M metagenome (GOLD analysis project Ga0099364, IMG submission 73070) | Microcerotermes parvus P3 segment gut microbial communities from Pointe-Noire, Republic of the Congo - Th196 P3 | ecosystem: Host-associated > Arthropoda: Insects > Digestive system > Gut ... | reverse complement strand
AGAATGATCCGGTGGCGAAACACTGGCTTGCCTACTGTCTCGCAAATGGTGACGGTATCGAACAGAACAAAGAGGAAGCCGCTCAAATATGGCGTGAACTCTCTCAACCCTGTCCCGACTATCCCAAAGGAAACCCGGCAAGCCAGTATAGTCTGGGAGCATTGCTCCTCGACAAGGAATATCGCGGCTATGCCCCTCATGAAGGAATCAAATTCTTGCGTAAGTCCGCCGAACAAAATTATCTGACGGCACAACGCACACTGGGCATATTCTACTACAACGGTTTTGATGATGTTATCCAACAGAACTATGAACAAGCCCGGCAGTGGTTTCGTAAGGCGGCAAAACAGGGGGAACATATTGCTGCCTATCATCTCGGCGACATCTATTTTGACGGCAATGGTGTTCCGGTTCATCACAAGAAGGCGTTCCAATACTATAAGCAATCATCAGAGAAAGGCTGCATGTCGGCAATGCAAAAAATCGCCCATCTCTATCTGGAAGGCATCGGAACCAAAAAGGATGAGCCGGAAGGTTACTATCTGCTGGCATTGCTGGCTCAGAATGGAGATGATGAATCATTAACGCTGTTACGAAGTGCCGCTCTCTCAGGCAACCCTGCCGCCGAGTATGGTATGTGGACGTATCATCGTGCCAACCATGAACTGGAAGCCGGTTACGAATGGCTTGAAAAATCTGCTGATAACGGTAACGCCGACGCTCTCTGCGGGATGGCAGTACGATATGAACGTGAGGGTGATAGCGAACAGTCGCGTCGGTACTATCGGCTTGCGGCAGAAAAGGGGCATCCTTACGCCCAAGCCATGCTTGGTCTATCGCTGGAAACCTTTACCGACAAAAAAGCCCCCCAGAATGAGGAGGCATTTAAGTGGATACAAAAGGCGGCGAACCAGAAATACCCGCAAGCGGTTTACTATCTGGGCAATTTTTACCGAACTGGTATTTGGGTGGACGCTGATGCCGATAAAGCGTTGGAATGTTATATCCAAGCCGCGGAGATGGGCGTGGTTGAAGCGTTCAACCGGCTCGGTGAATGTTATGCCAGCGGTACGGGAGTGGCACCTGATGATACCATTGCTTTTCAATACTTTCGACAAGCCGCCGAGAAGGGCAGCAGACAAGCACAGACTCATTTTGCGTTATTCCTTCTGTCTGGCAGGGGTTGCCAACAGGACACAGAACTTGCATTCCGCTGGCTCACCCAAGCGGCAAGTGCCGGTGATCCGAATGTGTTCCAGATTTTGGAATATGCGGGACTGGATGTCAGCAAGTTGATAGACGGCTATAAGTTATCCCGTCAGGTTACAGCAACGGCAACAGGAGAGCGGTTTGTCGGCGAAAACTTCGACAAGATATTTCAGGGGACGGTGCGGTCTGTTATTTCGATGTTACCGAAAGAAGAGGAGCAGGGATAGGGTCGTTGGAGGGTGTTGTCCTATCCCCCTCTCTTTCCGGTTTTTGGGTGGAAATCTCTTGTTGGGGCTGTTTTCTCGGCACCTGCGCGTAAGGCAAAATAAGAGATTTTCTGCCAAAAGGTCGCACCAACGGAGCATCGCTCTTTTTCGGCTGATTGCTCATTATTCCTCCCAAGCGTTGCGCCGGCGTTGCGCCGAGTTTGTTTTGAGATGAAGACAAAAAAAGAGCCTTGCATAAACCATTATTAAGCAAGGCTTTAAGAATGGAGGATAACGGACTTGAACCGATGACCTTCTGGCTGCCAGCCAGACGCTCTCCCAACTGAGCTAATCCCCCAAAAACACCTCCAACGCGACATGCGCCATTGTACAACAGATTAGCACGTCGTCAAGTAACACCCCCGTCGAGTTGGGGTGCGCTCATTTTTAGTTGCGAATTTGGGCAAACTACGCATTTTGCCCAAATTCGCAACTAAAAATGAGCGCACCCGCGTCCTTCGCTGTCGGGCGTGTAAAAAAAAATTAGTTGGTATTTTCGCTCTGTAAGGACAAGGCAATGTCGGTTCGCCTGGGGTTGCCCATTAGTGGCGTTTTCGGCTTGGTATTGCACGAATAATCCGCCTGTTTTGCTGGAAATCAAGGGTCTAATAAATGTAGCACCAAGCCGGAAGCACCACTAGTGCCTTGTAAATATCAAAAAATGAGATTCGGCAATCGCACTCTATTCTTTGTGTCCCTTGTGGGGTGCTGCAAAATTTAGAGGGTGTTTTTCCAGTTCTTTGCCTCCCTTGCGCATCCTTTGCGTTCTTTGCGGTTAAATATTTTTTTTATCGCAAAGGGGTTGCGCAAAGAAGATAACGCAATAACAAAAAAACGTTTATCCACTAGACTTGGCCCCCCCCTTGTGTTCTTTGTGGTGAAAAAAAATAACCACAAAGTGCACAAGGGACACGAAGAAAAAAGTGCAATCACTGGCATTTTACAGTATACATCATGACCGGTTCCTTTCGATATATCCGGCAATCAAATGGATGCACCGGTCGGTTTGTTCATCCGTTCCGACGCTGATCCGCAACCCGTCTCCCCAGCCCGGATAGTCCATATAACGCACCAAAATACCCTTCTGCTTCAAGTGTTCGTAAATCGGTTTGACGGGCATGTCCGTCCGGGTATTCCAAATGAAATTGGCTTGCGACTCGGAGACGTTGAATCCAAGTTCCCGCATCCGCATCATGAGCCGATTCTTGGCGGCAATAATTTTTTGCCGGTTCTCCCGTTGCCAATCCTCATCGGCAATGGCCGCCGCCGCCGCCGCAATGGAGAGTGTGTCGCAGTTGTAGGAATCCTTGACCTTCATCATTTGCTCCACAAGAGACGGAGCGGCAACGAGATACCCAAACCGAAGGCCCGCGAGGGAATACGCCTTGCTTAACGTCCGGCACACGATCAACTTTTCGCACAGCGCAACCATATCAATACAGTGGTCATCGGCAAACTCCGCATACGCCTCATCCACAACGAGCGGGCAGGGAAGTTTTTCGGCAATTTCCAAAATCCGCTCCTTGGGAATGACAGTGCCCGAAGGGGAATTCGGATTCGGCAAAAAAACCAAACGGAGTTTTTGCGTGGATGAATCAGCAAAAAACTCATCGGGCAACGACCAATCAGCACGAAACGGGACAATTTCGCTTACGGCTCCTTGGATTTCGGCAAGTGCGCGGTACAGAATATAGGTCGGATAGGGAAGGCGTAACAGTTCGCCGCTACCGACGAACGTCCGAGTTAAAATGGTAAGTAAATCATCGCTTCCATTGCCGCACAACACAGAACGGGGATCAATCTGGAACTTTTGGGCGACAGCCTCTCGAACGGATGTCGCCGCGGGATCGGGATAGCGGGAGAGTCCGGTTTCCGCTGCCTGCCGAATTGCCGCATAAACTTTATCGGAGGCCCGATAGGGATTCTCGTTCGTATTAAGTTTGACGGCTTCTCCCGTTCTCGGCTGTTCGCCGGGGACATAACCGCCCATCACGGCAATTTCAGGTCGAACAAATGATGTCATAGGGCTATTCTATCACAGCGTCAACGGTGCCGCAATTGTATACTGGAAAGGTAGAAAACGGACATTTTTTCACGTTCTTTGCAGTTTTGCGGTTAAAAAAGGATTTACTAATCTGCCATGAGAAATTGACCGTACGCTCCGTCATTGCGCTTCGCTCCATTCCGGCTTTTGCAAAAAAGCCGGAATGAAACGAAGTGTAAGGACGGTACTCTGCGAAAAGTGCAAAATTAAACGGCAGGTCTATAACCGCAAAGTACGCAAAGGAACACAAAAACACTTGTTCACAGAGGCCGTAACGTCAGTTAGTGACAGAAAAGAGTCATAAACATGACTTCACCGTTAACATGACTTCACCGTTGCCCTGTTGAAAACGGCGGGAAGTTGGTTATACTCGACCGTTGTTTTATCTCACCCCTCTACACCCCATTAGGAGTTCTCTATGCGGCGCACAATGCTTTTGACGGTGTTTTTTGGCACTCTGTTCCTTTCTACTCTCTTCGCGTATCCCTTGGCGGCGGAAGAGGGGTTCGTTTCCCTCTTCAACGGGAGAGACCTGACCGGTTGGACGATCAAAGGGGGGGATGCCCAATATCATGTCGAAGACGGCACCATCGTCGGTGTGGTCAATGATGAACGGCGAAACACCTTTCTTTGCAGCGACAAAGAATACGAAAACTTCATTTTCAAAGCCGAATTCAAGTTTGACCGGAACTTCAACTCCGGCATCCAGTTTCGGAGCAAGGCACGTCCCGCCGGTGAAAACAGGGAAGTGGTCTATGGCTACCAGTGCGAAATGGAGCCCGCCGGGATGACCGGTGCCATTTACGACGAGTCGCGGCGTAACCGCTGGCTTAATGTCGTAACCGACGAACTGCGGGAAAGCACCAGAAAACCCTTCAAACAGGGGGAATGGAACGAGCTGGAAATCCAATGTATTGGCCCTTCGATACGTACCTGGCTCAATGGCGAACCGGTATCGGACATTATCGACACCCTGTCCGACCGCGGCTTCTTCGGTTTGCAGGTGCATTCGGCAACCTCGCCGGGACAAGTCCGATGGCGGAACATCCGTGTCAAGGAATTGCCCGAAACACCATGGAAGGCATTTTTCAAGGATAAAGAATTTGTCGGTCTCGAAGTCAAACCTGCCGGTCGATGGGAATTCCTGGAAGACGGCAGCGTCTATGCCATCTCAACCCGAGAGGAGCGGCGGGATGGGATGGTACTTTCCAAGGAGGTGTTCGACAACTTTGCCGTGAAGGTCTCGTTCAAACGAGGGCAAGGTAACAGCGGGATGTATTTTCGGGCACACGAAATTGATGCCCTGCACTGGGTGTGCGGGTTCCAGTGTGAGATCGAAGGCAATCACATGTCGGGAGGGCTTTGGGAAGTCGGCGGCGGACCAAGTAAGGGACGCGGCTGGGTTTTTCGCCCCAGTGAGGAAAATGCCCGAAATCTCAAACTGACGGACTGGAATGACATCAGTGCCATTGCCATCGGCGACCGCCTCGTGACCATCCTCAACGGCACGCAGGTCGTTGATATGATTGATCCCGACTGCCTGAAGGATGGCAAGACTGCACTGCAACTTCACGGCGGCTCCGAGATGGAGTATTGGTTCCGAAACTATGAAATCATGCCGTTAAGCAAGGAGTTGGTAGAATTGATCACGCGGTAGCGGCAACACAGTAAACATGGTTGCCGATAGCAATCGTAGCCGCCGGGCGGGGGCGGCTGTGCCATAGATATATACCTTACACGGGGACAAATGGGGCGTTTTTTTCTTTGCGAACTTTGCGTATTTCTTTGCGGTTAAAAAAGAATATTTAACCGCAAAGACCGCAAAGGATACGCAAGGGACGCAAAGAACAGGAAAAACACCCACTAAACTTGGACACAAACCCACAAAACCACAAAAACCTGCCAGCCCCCCGCCCCTTGACATTTCCCCGCATCACTGATACAATCGGCACACCCGTACTGCGGGGGCGTAGTGTTATGTTGTCGATGCTCTCTCTGTTCAAAAAGGCCGGCAAACTGCTTTTCGGAAGTGCAAAAAATAAAAAAACTTCCAAAAAGCAGAAAAGGACCCTGCGCATCGAAGAACTCGAAGCACGAGAAATGCTCTCGGCAACTCCCCTTGATGAGCCGCCGATAGAACATGACTGGATCCAATGGGACTGGGAGCAATGGTGGGACAGTTTCGCCCATCGGCAACTCGACGCACTTCCCCAAGGCTATAATACAGACGCAGAGGAAGAGAACTTCGGGCAAATCTCCATCGGCGGGAATGAAACACAAATAAGTGCCGATTCCCCCCATATGCCCAGCGAAAAAATCGGTCTGACGGCATTCGATACCGGAACACGCCAAGGAACCGCCGCCCTGTTAAATGGGGACGGCCATTCAATCACAGGATATAATACAGAAACCATCACCGTCGGTATTGTTTCCCAAGACCTCGGCGGCGGCAACTGGTATTACACCGAAACAGCCGCCTATACATACAATATCACTGCCGGAAACCAACTTTACTGGGGCGGATACAGTTATGTTTTGTCGGCTTCATTCATCGACGGCATTTATGAATCCACATTCTTTCTCACTACCAGCGACTACTTCACCCAGACGGATGCCGTTGCCGTAGAAACAGAGACCTCGACGCTGAACCTGGCAACAATAACAACCGGAAGTATCACCGAGACGGTGATCACAACCCATTTTCACAACACCCTGACATCAGAGCGGAATGCCTCTGATACACGAATAACCCACGAAAGCACCCTCTACACGGGGGCAGGAACCTATTCCACTGCCCTTACCGACGGTCAGGTTTCAGGAACGATAGAGCAATCGGGGATGAGCACGGCCAAGACATCCGTCGAAATCTGGATGCTGGATACGGGCGATGGATGGGGCACCACGGGCACCCAATGGGCACTCACCACGGAGAGCAGTTCGAGTACCTATCAGGGAAACGGCAGTTATTCTGTCATCACCGAGAGTGAGGGCTATTTTTCGCATATTTCCGGGGTGATTGCCGAATCCGGCAGTGAAAGTGAAGCACGGACACTCACCGTCGCCGGGGAGTTGAACGATGGTGCCTGGAGTCTGAACGGCACGGGAGCCGTAACGTCTGCATCAAGCACTTTTTATGCCCAGACGGGTTCGGGCAGTTACACCCAGTCGGTCGCCGAGCCGGGAAACTCCTCATCGCTCACGGGGACGCATTCGGAGAGTACGCTCCGGGAAAATAGTTCAAACGGAGACATCCAATTATTGCTGGTTGGTGAAGTCTGGGAAATCGTCAGCGGTACCAACGAAGCTTCGGGGCAATCAAGCGATACCTCTCAATATAGCGAAAGCGGCAGTTACTCACGCAGCGGTGTGGGCGGGGAAGAGTGGAGCAGTTCCGGCGCATTTGCCCAGAGCGGAAACACCGGAGACACATCGGGATATACCATTACGTCGGTCTATCTCCTCGGCGGCTGGCAGACAACGGGAAGTGAATACGGCTCCGGTCATGATCATTCCTGTTACACTTACGACAGCACGGGAACCTACACATCGGTCTTTTCCAAAGACGATGGTTCAAGTTTCACCATGAGCGGTACGTCGAGTCAAAGCGGTTACGGCCAGTCGTCGATGAATTATCAGACTCAAGCCCTGCTCCCCTTGAACGGCTCCTGGTCGACAAGCGGCAGCGGTGAGGAATCAGGAAGTTCACACGAAGAGTCCTCCTATACCGGGAACGGCTCCTTTGCGATGATGATAGGCGATTCCCCCCTCACCGGCCACAATATCGCCGGCGGCGGCAGTTATCAGGGTGCTGCTCACCATAATGGGAATGCAGAAACCACATCGGTATGGGATGTCTCCTGGTCAATGCAAAACGGCAACTGGGAACGCATCAGCGGGATGGGAACAACCGCCGATTCCCAACGCACCCATTTGAGTTTCAGCGGGAGTGCCGACACCGCAGAAACCTATACACAAGGGGGTGTTACTTACTCGACCGCCTCCCACAGGAATACCCGCGGCTACGAAAATGATGAGTCGCAAATAACGCTGAACCTCGCCATCGTCGCCGGCGATTGGGAAGTCTTGAACGGTATGGGAAGCGGATGCGGAGAGAGTTTTTCGCATCACGATTACCTGACCAACGGCTCCTATTTTGCCCCCTCCTCCAATGTGGAAGGGATCTTCGCAAGTAGCGGACATGAAACAAGCACTTCAATATCCAGCCTGCAATTCACTTGGAATGAGTCGGGATGGGATACCACGGGAGTGATTGACTATACCGAAGGCGGTTCGCAACAGAGCCAGCGAAGCGGCAACGGGACAATCACCCTCTCCATGGGGGCAAACTCCGCGGGAACAACGACAATAACCAACAGCCGCACCGAGTCGTTCGCCCATCAAACAACCACACAAGCCCAATGGCAAGAACAAATCCATGCCGACGGCAGCCAGACGTTGACAGAAGGGTACAGCAACAGTACATTCAGCAGCAATGAAGAATGGACAACGAATGGGACGGGAACGTTCAGTGAAATAACGGAGACCCAGGACGGCGGAACACTCACCACCGCCGGAACGACCACATTCGCACAAACATGGACATCAAATAGTGCAGGAAATGAACTCTTCGCCGTCATCAATCACGTCTGGGAACTGGACGGCGGAACCTATGAAGGCACCGACACTGACTATAACTTCGTCTCCAAAAACGGCACGGGAACGTTGACCAAAGGGAACAAAAGTTCCGAAATAACAACCGTACAATGGGATGAAACGGACATCCATACAATGATTGCCGGAAACGTGACGGGCAATGCCGGAAACAAAGAATGGGGTTATTCCGGTGATGAAACATACAAAGATGCCGGTGCCTATTCCTATGCGGAAACAACACGGGAAGCAGAATATCAACGGAACATTGCCGGCGGAACCATTCACGGGACGGCAATGGAAAGTTTTGCAAACTTCAATAACTATGAAAGCGAAATAACAAGCCGGCTCACCGAAGGCGATAGCCAAGCAGAGGGCGATCAATGGGAAATCACCGCCGGTGCCGCCCTGATGCTCGCTGGGTACAGCCGGATACAGTCCTATGAAGGCTACGGCAATTACTCCCTCCAAAATCTGACGGGAACCGTAACCGAATCCGGCTCCTATTCCACCGTCGCGGACGGAATCCGGGTGGTCTCCGCCTACAACACGGACACAAAAGACTGGGAAGACAGCGAAGAAGGAATCATTACCTACGTCACCACCGAAAACTTCTCCGACAGCAGCAGCGGTTCCCTCGGCAATGTTACCATCAATGCCCGAACGGCCACATTCGCCTCCTCTTATACCGAAACACACTCCCTAGAGACGGGAATCATCGACCACGAGTTCTCCTATACCGAATCCGCCCTCTATGATGCCGTCGAAGTCCAAAACGCTTACAACGGAATTGCCGGAACCTACACCAAAACAGATGCCCATCAAAGCCAGTTGACGCTCGATGCAAGTTGGACTCTCAATACCGGTGCCCCAAATGCCGGAAACGATGGATGGGCAGGTACCCGCATATCCCTATTCACGGAAAACCGTACGGAAAACTTTACCCTCGCCGACGGAAACAGCACCTACGACACCTACACTTATAACGCTGCGGACTCCTTTGAAGGAACCCTCACGGAAACACTCATGGTACCCGGCGTGAATGCGCTGGGGGAGGAGAATGACTTTGCCGCAATACTCTGGAACGAGGATGCATGGCAGCAAATTTTCCTCGAAGCAGAATCGATCCAACTCATAAACCACACTTACACTAAGAGCAGTTCCAGTAATAACGTCTACTCCGTCGCAGGAAACTATGGAACGACGGGGACGGCATCTTCCAGCGAGTCTTATAGTTACGAAAAGAAACTCCAAAAACAATATGCCGGTGAAACCGTTACCGGCAGCGGCTATGAACGCATTCACGCAAACCAGTCCGCCTCCTTTACGGGAGGAAACAGCCAAAAATCTGCCGTCCAAAACGGATATGCTCATGGAAACTACGACAACAATTTCCTCGGCGGCACGGGCATCTCGGAAAGCAGCAGTTGGTCGAATGCCTCCTCTGTAACCGACCTGATCTACTTATGGGACGGCGGCGGTTGGCAAATCACCGGCGGAGCAGTAACTACCGAAGGATTCGGTTACACATGGAGCGACTCCGTTTTCAATGTCCACGCGACGGGGACGGCAACCGGAGAAAAGAGTGCCTCACACAGCGAACAAGTAACCATACAATGGGACTATGACTCCCAGACAGGGGCACTGAACGTCGCTTCCATCGACGGAGGAGGCTGCGGAGAATATAACTTCCTGTACGATTGGAACTCCTCCGCCAATTATCAACGGGGATTCTACAACACTGCCGTGACGGGAACCGAGGAGGCCTTCACTTATCATTCGCGGAATGATCACTGGGAGGTAACCTTCCGTATGGTCAATGGAGAACTCGTCCGCGAAACCGAAGGGGAATCGCTCGAACTCATCATCCATGGCACTGCCTTTGCGGGCGGCGGTGAATACAGTACAAGTACGACGACGGTAACACCCAATGCTACCCACGGTGCCACGGGCACCAAGGGGACAAGCATTTCGCACTACGGCTTCGCCGCGAGCCTTGCCGAATCGGGCACGCAGTGGTACAGGGAAGAGATCACGACCGAATGGAGTCACACGGCCGACGACCAGGGGCAACTCAGCCGTCAAAGTTTTTCGGAGTCCGTTATCGTCGTCGGTGCAAGCGGCACTTACAGCACTTCAACCACAACGGACTCCTATTACCAATACGACGGCATGTATGCTTCGGGCAATGCCGCCTCCTATGCCAACGGCTATCATCATGCACTCACCGCATCGGCTTATACGGCATCCCTTTCGGAGCACTATGAGGCTCTCATGACCATTGTGCGGCAGAGCGACGGCGGGGACTTCTCTCTGGTCTCAGCCGAAGGCACCGCATGCGGTGAGGGAATGCACCGCGTTTCAGGCTTCCGTTCGGAGTTCTCGGAAACCTTTCACGAATGGGGTTGTTCCTTTGACTGCGGCTACCCTTGCTTTTTCGGTTATGACACTTACGAGTTGTATGACTATCACTCCGAAGGCTGCCGCGAAACGGCCTACGACTATACTGCCGAATGGGGCTGGGACAATAGCGGCATCTATAAAACAGTAGCGAACCATATCAGCAAAGGTACTGACGAAACGGAAGAAGGTTACTGGCATTATGTAGGGAGATACCATGACAATAACGGTTCCAGTTATTGTTGTGCAGATAGTTGCTCCAATGTAAGCGGCTGCGGCTGGGATGGCGGGTGTTGCGGCGGCGGTTGCTATGATTTTTATGATGAAGTCGTAAACTACACAGGCTGGCGGAGTGATGAATCAATAATACCCTCGGGTGTCCGTTGGTCTCCCTTTGTGGGCGTTCCCGAGGGGAATAGCAGTTGTGGTAGTAGTGGTTGCGGCTGTTCCGATTTCAGTGCGCCCGGCTTTAGTGTTACTTTTGGACATGATGAAATAACACTCTCTCCGTCGGGCAGATACCCATCCATACCAAACAGCCATATACCTGAACGCGATGTAACATATAGTACACCTTCGGGCAGTTCAATAACATGGGCCTTCTCGAACATCGATCCTCAACCGGACTTCGGGAACTACCAAGAGGTAGACGTGAATGCCCTGTTGCCGCCGTTGCCGAAAAATTATGAACCGCTGATTGTGGCGACAGTAGAAGATACGAACGGCTTTGGAAGTTTTGCGGTAACGTTCGGCAAGGCAATGGTTAATGGCAGTGTTTCGGCACTGGTCAGTACGTTTACAATTGGTTTTATTGAATACAAACCATTTGATGTAACGGATCAAGATATTGCCAACGGTTACGTTTATATGGAAGCCGGTGCCGTCATTGTAACGCATGTCGGCATGGCATTTGGGACGGCGGGGCTGGGGTGTGTGGCCAGCCTGGGAAGTACGGCTGCAAAGGGTGCCGTAATGACTATGCGTACCATCCAAGCCGCGGACGCGGCTCTCGATGTTGTCGACGGCGGCATGGACATGATTCAAAATGGTATCACGCTCGAAAACACGACTCAAGTTGCAAGCGGTCTCATTGGCTTCGCAGGTCTCGGCGGAAGCAAATGTTTTACTGAAGGAACACAGATTGTTGCCGGAGCAATATATGACGAGAACGATGTTTTCGTGCAGTATGTTACTGTTAACATAGAAGATATAAATGTCGGTGATTTTGTTTATAGTTATGATACTATAACTGGAACCACCGAGTTAAAAGAAGTAACTGATGTTTTTGTACGCGAGAGTGATCATATCAACTATCTAACGATAGTAGATGAAAGTGGTAACGTACAAGTATTAGAAACAACTGATGGACACCCCTTCTGGGTTGTTACGGATGAACCGGATTTAGAAAGAGCGGCACGCGAGTATGCTGATGGTCTTTATCATGAAAACATTGCACCGGGACTTAATGGCTTCTGGGTTGAGGCGAAAGACCTACGCGAGGGTGATGTTTTTGTCGGTGCGAATGGTGAATTATCCGTTCTTGTTTCTGCTGAACGGGTTGTGTTTCCTGAAAATGTAAAGGTTTATAACTTTACGGTTGAGGGGAATCATAATTACTTTGTCATTGCGAAAGATGATCCGTTCGGGCAGACGTGTATTCTGGTACATAATGCCAATGTATCACTCTATCAAGCAATCGATAAGGCGACCGGAAAAACTTACTATGGCATTACTAATGATCTAAAAAGGAGAACGAGTGAACATGCTCGGAATGGGATCGAAGTTTTACCGAAGCCGCTTCTTGAAAACATGTCTCGTATAGTCGCAAAGGCTGCCGAGCAGATAATGATCAATCGGGCTGGCCTGGCAAATCTAGCGAATAAAATTAACAGCATTGCTCCAGGCAAACAAGGAAAATTTGTGAAAGAAATGGCAGAAGCATTAAGACGTTTGGGAGGAGGTTAATTGTGCCTGAAAGAATGCAACAACGTCCCCCCCCACGAGCGAAGCGGATTAAAATCGGCACAATCGTCGAAATTCCCGTGAAGGGGGGAGTTGCATATTTGCAGTATTATTACAAAACAGCCCATCATAGTTTTGTTCGAGTTCTTAAAGGGATTTTTCAGAGGAGACTCAAAGATTTTACTGTTTTGGCAAATCAACAAGAGCAATTCATTACTTCATCTTTGATCGAATATGATATTGGAGATGGTCTATGTGAAATTGTCGGTTGGGCTCCGATACCTGAACGTTTAAGCGAATTACCGTTATTCAAGGTCTTGAGCGGCCCCGGACTTGACACTTTTTCAGGTCCCTATTATTGGAAACTGTGGAATGTAAAAAATGGAAAAAGTTGGAAAGTCGGCGGTGAAACTTATGAACGTAAAAAGGCAGGTGAGATTTTGCCGGTAGAATATCATTCATTACCGTCCCCCGATTTTGGTTCTTTGGAATGCATTGTTGACAGAATCGAACTCGGCTGGACGCATGAATCTGATGTTTTCGGTCCGAGTTATTCGGAAATTTATCGACAACGCATACAGGAAAGAATCGCGGCAGAAAAAGCATCTGCTCCACCCAGCAGTCCTGAACCAATCTCGACCATAGAGCGTTTGGATTCTCCTCGTCCGAATCCGATTGAAAAGCCTTTGAAAACACTTTTAACCCGCTTAGATAATATCATGGCAAAACACAAAGAGTTGGGTGATACCGACGTTCGCGAACAATTACACGAAGTCATTCAAAATGCCTTCGTACAGTTGCAGACAGATTACGTGTTGCCGAAAGGCTTTGGAATGTTCACGAAAACCGGTAATAAGCGAGTTCACTCAGCATTGGTTGCGTTCCTACGCAAGGCTACAGAGTTGATATTGAAAAGTGGTTTAGACTCCAACCAATTAAGGCTTGCAGCATTTCAGGATGCCGAAGTAACTTCAGAAAATGGTAGCACGTATGATGAGTATTTTGGCGACGGTTGACTTTTCCAAACGATGTTCGCCTCCTTGAAAAACGTCGCATCTACGCCTCCCCATATATTATGATAAAATAAACTCGCAGAAACCATGCTCGCCCCATCCCTACCTCTATTCCCTCTGCTTGGCAGCCCCTTCGGGGCAGACGGAATAGATGCGCACTACGGCTTCGCCGCGAGCCTTGCCGAATCGGGCACGCAGTGGTACAGGGAAGAGATCACGACCGAATGGAGTCACACGGCAGACGACCAGGGGCAACTCAACCATCAAAGTTTTTCGGAGTCCGTTATCGTCGTCGGTGCGAGCGGCACTTACAGCACTTCAACCACAACGGACTCCTATTACCAATACGACGGCACGTATGCTTCGGGCAATGCCGCCTCCTATGCCAACGGCTATCACCATGCACTCACCGCATCGGCTTATACGGCATCCCTTTCGGAGCACTATGAGGCTCTCATGACTATCGTGCGGCAGAGCGACGGCGGGGACTTCTCTCTGGTCTCAGCCGAAGGCACCGCATGCGGTGAGGGAATGCACCGCGTTTCAGGCTTCCGCTCGGAGTTCTCGGAAACCTTTCACGAATGGGGTTGTTCCTTTGACTGCGGCTATCCCTGCTTTTTCGGCTATGACACTTACGAGTTGTATGACTATCACTCCGAAGGCTGCCGCGAAACGGCCTACGACTACACCGCCGAATGGGGCTGGGACAATAGCGGCATCTATAAAACGGTAGCGAATCATATCACTAAAGATGCCGACGAAACGGAAGAAGGTTACTGGCACTATGTGGGAAGATACCATGACAGTTACGGTTCCAGCTATTGTTGTGCAGATAGTTGCTCCAATGTAAGCGGCTGCGGCTGGGATGGCGGGTGTTGCGGCGGCGGTTGTTATGATTTTTATGATGAAGTCGTAAACTACACGGGCTGGCGAAATGATGAATCAATAATGCCGTCGGGTGTCCGTTGGTCGCCCTTTGTGGGCGTTCCCGAGGGGAATAGCAGTTGCGGCAGTAGTGGTTGCGGCTGTTCTGATTTCAGTGCGCCCGGCTTTAGTGTTACTTTTGGACATGATGAAATAACACTCTCTCCGTCGGGCAGATACGCATCCATACCAAACAGCCATATACCTGAACGCGATGTAACATATAGTACACCTTCGGGCAGTTCAATAACCTGGACATTCTCGGGCATCGATCCCCAGCCAGGCTTTGAGAACTATCAAGCGATTGATGTGAATGCCCTGCTGCCGCCGTTGCCGAAAAATTATGAACCGCTGATTGTGGCGACAGTGGAAGAGACGAACGGCTTTGGGAGTTTTGCGGTAACGTTCGGCAAGGCAATGGTTAATGGCAGTGTTTCGGCACTGGTCAGCACGTTTACAATTGGTTTTATTGAATACAGACCATTTGATGTAACGGATCAAGACCTCGCCAACGGTTACGCTTATATGGAAGCGGGTGCCGTCATTGTAACGCATGTTGGCATGGCATTTGGGACGGCGGGGCTGGGTTGTGTGGCCAGTCTGGGCAGTACGGCTGCAAAGGGTGCCGTAATGGTTGCTCGCACAGTCCAAGCCGCGGACGCAGCTCTCGATGTTGTCGACGGCGGCATGGACATGATTCAAAATGGTATCACGCTCGAAAACACGACTCAAGTTGCAAGCGGTCTCATTGGCTTTGCAGGTCTCGGCGGCAGTAAATGTTTTACTGAAGGAACACAGATTGTTGTAGGGGCAATATATGACGAAAACGATGTCTTCGTGCAGTATGTTACTGTTAATATAGAGGATATACAGATTGGTGATCTAGTTTATAGCTATGATACTATAACGGGCGAAGTTTCACAAAAGGAAGTAACGACAGTTTTTGTACGCGAGAGTGATCATATTAACTATCTAACGATAGTAGATGAAAATGGTAACGTACAAGTATTAGAAACAACTGATGGACATCCCTTCTGGGTGGTTACGGATGAACCTGATTTAGAGCGTGCTGCGCGCGAGGTTGTTGACGAGAATGGTGTTATTCTCTATCATGAAAACATTGCACCGGGACTCAATGGCTTTTGGGTTGAGGCGAAAGACCTACGCGAGGGTGATGTTTTTGTCGGTGCGAATGGTGAATTATCCGTTCTTGTTTCTGCTGAACGGGTTGTGTTTCCTGAAAATGTAAAGGTTTATAACTTTACGGTTGAGGGGAATCATAATTATTTTGTCATTGCGAAGGATGATCCGTTCGGGCAGACGTGTATACTGGTACATAATGCGAAGAAGTATGGTGGCACAGCAGATGCCAATAGAGCAGCAAGCAGAGCGGCAGGAATTCCGGATAGTCAATTAGGCCCGTCAGGTTTACCGAAGATACACTCACCATTTATGGGAACGATAAAAAAAGCCAAAGATGCTGCTTTGGCAGCCGCAGGAAAAGGTGGAACTGTCATGCAGCACGTCAACCCTAAAAAAGGCATATCACACTTTCACCCGGTTACACAGGGAGGAAAGAAATTACGAGTTCACTTTGGATACAATAACTAAACTTATGACCACGCTACCAACAACAAATCACAGATGGATTGGGATTGCCCATGTCAAACCATCCACAAAGTATATAGAGGAAGTTCCTGAGGGAGCAGTGGGCGCGTTTGTTCCTGTGGTTGCTGATGCAAACACAGCCGAACAATTTTGTCAACATGTCTATGAAAAACTCGAAAATTTTATGGGGTTCCCTATTATCGAAATCAGTGATATAGATTTATTTTGCTCTACCCAAAATATTGATGAACATTTATGCGATTCGATAGAAAATTTGCTCCCCCATTTTGGACTCGCATATGGGGATTTTCAATTTTATGGCAATCAATGATTAGGAGATTAAAAATGCTAGACATATCATATTTTACAAACATAGTACCGATTCAAGAAATGCGAGATGATGATCAAGAATGTTCGGAGATGCTTATTGCGCTGTCTCAAGATGCAGATAATTTTATTGCTTCACATCGGTGGTGCCCAAGCATAAAAGAAAAATTTTATGGATTTGGTGTTGGTTATATTGTTGCCGTGTTTTTGTATCATTTTGATTTGCCAATTAATGGCACTGATGATTGGCTTTGGGTAATTGTTGGAGATATTCCTTCGGCTTATCTTGTAGTTGATGCAGCTTCGTCACCAATGGAGACTCTAGAACGCTATTGTGAACTCATGGAGGATTGGGCGAATAATATTATGTTAGGTAACTCTACCGAAAATTGTTTTCCCGTTGTAGCTGCTCCGACAAGAGAAAACGCACAATTGTTGTTAAGTCGAACTAATTTTATTCGCAAACGAATGATATGTTCTTCTTGACTATGGAATACACGTAGTCCAAAAACGCACACTATGGCAATCAAAAATACATATGACAAAATGAAGCCTATATCATAATATGCTCCCCATACCCCCCTTCAATCCTATTTACGGCAGTAGTTTCCCCACAGGAAACGCCGAGGGAGGTGCGTTTTTCATTGGCGACTACACTGCCGAATGGGGCTGGGACAATAGCGGCATCTATAAAACGGTAGCGAATCATATCACTAAAGATGCCGACGAAACGGAAGAAGGTTATTGGCATTATGTGGGAAGATACCATGACAATAACGGTTCCACTTATTGCTGTGCAGATAGTTGCTCTAATGTAAGCGGCTGCGGCTGGGACGGCGGTTGTTGCGGCGGCGGTTGCTATGATTTTTATGATGAAGTAGTAAACTACACGGGCTGGCGAAGTGATGAGTCAATAATACCCTCGGGTGTCCGTTGGTCTCCCTTTGTGGGCACTCCCGAGGGGAATAGCAGTTGCGGCAGTAGCGGTTGCGGCTGTTCCGATTTCAGTGCGCCCGGCTTTAGTGTTACTTTTGGAAATGATGAGATAACATACTCTCCATCGGGCAGATATGTATCTATACCGAACAGTCATATACCTGAACGCGATGTAACATTTAACATACCCTCGGGCAGTTCAGTAACATGGGCCTTCTCAAGCATTGACCCTCAACCGGACTTCGGGAACTACCAAGAGGTAGACGTGAATGCCCTGTTGCCGCCGCTGCCGAAAAATTATGAACCGTTGATTGTGGCGCAGGACACTCCTCCGCCACCATCATCACCCTCGGGCAATTTTTGGAATTCAGTTGGCGGTCTCATCAATGCGTTTTCTGATATGGCGCACGAATGGATCAATAAAACTTTTTTCAAAACCAGTTTTGGTGGTGATACATTTAATCAAGTGCAAGCCCAGCGGCAAATGGCGAATGAAATCCTCAGCGAACAATTGTATCCTGACCGGGGAGTCTACGATATGGGCAAGGGACTTGCTGTTGCCGTGGGCGGCCCGATGGGAATGGTTGCTTTGGCCGAAACGGCGACTAATACCGATAATTCGGCAGGCGAACGGGTATTAGCGGGACTCGGATTTGCACTCGGTGCATCAGTGCCCCTTGCCGTCGCCGCTAAAACGAGTGTTAAATCATTGGCAGAACATACCAACGTATTTTCAAGCCGTAACAGTGCTTTCCGACAAGCTAAAGCAGATTCAGGCATTCCACGTTCGCAACAATACACTACAGTAGGACCAAACTATGACAAACACGGCAAAGTAATACCTGGAAAAACGTTTCATTTTCCAGGAGGAAAAAAAATAATTGAGGAACCAGGACATAAATATAAAGATGTGACACAAAATCGTGGGCCGCATTTTCATGACAATAACCGGTTGAGACATTATGATTTCTAATCCTACATTTCATTATACTTTTGACATTGGAGATAGTTCCATTCTTGGCTTGAAATATGCCAACCTTGAAGACCATGCTTTTGGAGCTATTAGTTGGTCTATGGATTGTTTTGCCGATCAGGAATATGTCCCTATAATGGCAACGAGTTTAGAGTGGATTTTTGATCATATAGAAAGAAGTATTCCTGATTTTTCTTTGTTTCTATTCGTTTGGACAACGCGATTAAATTATAACAAACGCATCAACGAGTATGTGATCAAACAAGATGGTTCTCTTATCAACTTGATTGCAAAGACATGTGCTGAGTACATAGAGACACCATTGACTGAGATAGAAAGACTTTTTAACTTGCATTCGTTGTTTTATGAGTGTTATTTTTCAGATCCAGTTCCAATTCGATGGGCATATTTGCACATTTGCAACACAAGGGAAATCTGCCTAATCTGCGCTTTGGTTATGCTTGCATGTAATACCAATTCGTTTATTGTGGCTATGCACAATGAACATCCAACAGCAATATTAAACACCAATGTCATAGAGAATGCAATTTTGTCGCCTCGATATTCTACTGAGATTAACCATTACAATCAAGTGTACGAAGAATTAGCAGACGCTATTTTTGTTGGCACTAACAGAATAATGTTGCATGCAGGCATTATGGATGATATTACATTATATGTTGATGGCATATGTCCTAGCATCCTTGTGCCATTGTTCACTAATTAGATGTCTTTGAAAAAAAGTATTTGCTCTCCAGAAAACAGATATTTATGATTATCCATAACTTTTGATAAAATAACGAAAAAACTACTATGCTCAACACGTTTTCAGCACTCATCCTCTTGCTTAGCAGTCTCACCGGGACTGGCGGAATAGGTGCGGATTATGGTCATAATTTTAATACCCGCACTGTCCAAGCCGCGGCTCTCGATATTATCGACGGCGGCATGGACATGGTTCAAAACGGTATCACGCTCGAAAACACGACTCAAGTGGTGAGCGGTCTCATTAGTTTTGGCGGTCTTGGCGGCGGTAAATGTTTTACTGAAGGCACACAGATTGTTGTCGGGGCAATATATGACGAAAACGATGTCTTCGTGCAGTATGTTACTGTTAATATAGAAGACATACAGGTTGGTGATTTAGTTTATAGTTATGACACTATAACGGGCGAAATTTCACAACAAAAAGTAACGGCAACGTTTGTTCTTGAGAGTAACCATATCAATTATCTGACATTCATTGATGAACAAGGTAATGAACAGGTTGTTGAGTCTACGGATGTGCATCCATTTTGGGTTGTTACAGATAATCCTGAATTGGATCGCGCTGCGCGTGATATAGTCGACGAAAACGGTGTTTGGTTGTATTATGAAAACATTGCTCCCACAGAAAATGGCTTTTGGGTAGAAGCAAAAGATTTACGTGTTGGTGATGTGGCATTGGGTGCCAATGGCGAGTTGTCTGTGCTTGCCGTGGTAGAACGAGTTGTATTCCCTGAAACCATAAAGGTTTATAACTTTGTAACCGTTCACGCCTTTTTTTGATTTGGTCTGGACTTTTGCAAATTTTATAAATCCATACAACAAAAGAGTTTACGAGAGAAAATTTAGCAAACACAAGTTTTCACAATTTCGGACTGCCTCGAATGTTTGCCGAAACGATTTTCTTCAATTTGCCGTATCTCCTTTTATACCAAAAGATTACGCTGATTTTTGTCAAAGTCCCCAAACGTGTCGGGCGTGAATTTTTCGGTACCGATAAACTTTTTTGGTCAATTTTATATGCGTTTGATGCCAGTATTTACAGTGCCAAATGCAAATTTGCAAAAGTCCAGTTAATTTTAATTTTTGTGATAAAAACAAAAGCCGGAATGGAGCACAGCGCAATGACGGACGCGTACGTTGCGATCCGTCATTACACCGCCCCCTTAATAACAATACATTCCGGCTTTGGTTCGAATCCCAAAATTGAACATTAACAAGAGACTCCTTAAAAAAAACTATCCCCGACCGACGGCACCCGCCATTGCGGCCTTGGCTTCGACGAGATCACCGAGTGCCTCTTGCAACTGTGCAATGTAATCGCCCGGCAAGGGGTCTTCACGCTGAATTTCGGCAGCAATTTTCTTGAATCGGCTCCACAAAGCGATTCGGCTATCCGTGTACACATTAAACTTGCATATTCCATGTTCGATGGCGGCACGCATTTGGTCGTCCGGTGTGCCCGAACCACCATGCAAGACCAAGGGAACTTTACTGGCAACATTCAACTCCTTGAGCAGGGCAATATCCAGTTGCGGTTGTTGCAGATAAACGCCGTGTGCCGTACCGATGGAAACGGCCAATGAATCAACGCCGGTACGTTCGACGAATGTTTCCACTTCGCCCGGCTGCGTGAGAATGTTGGCAACATTGTCCGACTCCTGTAAATCGAATCCGCCGACCAAACCGAGTTCCGCCTCCACGGAAGCCCCATAGGAAGCCGCCAGTTCGACCACCTTTCGGGTCATCGCAACATTCTCGTCAAAGGGAAGTATTGAACCATCATACATCACGGAAGTGAAACCATGGTCGAGTGCTGCACGGATACTATCGAGTTCCGTAGCGTGGTCGAGATGCATGACAATCGGAACGGTGTACCGTTCGGCCACAGAGCGGATGATCGCAGGATAATACCACCAAGTTCTTGCATCAATTTCGCCGGTGTAAATCATGAGATACAGGGGAATCCGGCATTGCTCTGCCCGGTCGAGAATCCCCCGAATCATTATATCGGCAACGCAGTTAAAGCCCGGTACGGCGTAACGTTTTTCGCGGGCATCTTTCAGTAACTCTTGAGCAGTACAGAGCATCGATAATGGTGTGTGAATAGGGCACTTCTAAAAATCAATTTTGCATTTTGATTTCTACCGAAAATGCAAAAATCGGCACATTGCGCACTTTGCACAACGAATTTGGGATTATTAGCGGTTCCCCGTAGTAATAAATGAAAAACATGTTGGTGTCAGTGTAACCTATTCTGACCATTAGGCTAGTCCCACCATCCTGTATCAGGGGTGTGTCAAAATTTAGGGGGTAAACGTTTTTTGTTATCACTTTATCTTCTTTGCGCCCTTTGCGCAACCCTCTGCGCACTTTGCGGTTAACTCTTTTTTTAACCGCAAAGGGCGCACAGAAAAGGAAAAAGACCCACTAAACGTGGACTGCCCCCGGCAGCCGGTGGATGGGTTTATGAACCTTGCAATCACTCTCAAAACATGCTACACTGCCGACAGATGTATGAAATACGCAATCATTATTCCTGACGGTTGTGCCGACTGGCCTGTCGAGTCGCTTGGAAACATGACTCCCCTTCAGGCGGCACATATTCCCAACATTCAAGCACTCGCACGCTCCGGCATCATCGGGCAGAGTTGCAACGTCCCGAAAGGTTTCTCTCCCGGCTCGGATGTCGCCACGCTCGGTCTGCTCGGCTATGATTCCTCGATTTACTACACGGGACGCGCACCCTTGGAAGCCGCCGCACAGGGAATCGACCTTACCGACAGCGGCACGGGCGGGGATTGGGCCATCCGCTGTAATCTCGTTACCATCAATCAAGCGGCGATGCAATCCTTTTCGGCAGGGCATATTTCCTCGCCGGAAGCGGCAGAAATAATGCAAACGCTCAATGAGGAACTTGCACCGAAATCGCCGATACCCCTCACCTTCTATTCCAGTGTGAGTTACCGGAATTTGGCCGTGCTTCGGAATTGTGAGTCGCCGCCGTTCGATCACACTACAAAGACGTCGCCGCCGCACGATTACAGCGACAAACCGATTGCCGGCGCATTGCCGATAGGCAAGGGGAGTGAGTTACTTCAATTTTTGATGGAGGAAAGCCGAACAATCTTGGAAAATCATCCGGTCAACCGCCGTCGCCTGCGTGAGGGTAAGTTGCCCGCCACGCAGATTTGGCTCTGGGGACTCGGTCAAAAGCCGAAACTGCCCCCCTTTCGGCTGCCCCGCTCTCAGAAGGGGGGAGCGGTCATTACCGCGGTGGACTTGCTGCGCGGCATTGCCGCACTCATCGGCTGGGACATCATTGATGTGCCCGGAATCACTGGATACGTGGATACGGACTTTGCCGCCAAGGGATGTTATGCCGCCGAAGCGTTGAGCAAATATGACCTTGTTTGCGTTCACATTGAGGCACCGGACGAGTCGGGACATGAGGGGAGTGTCGAAAAGAAGATTTGGTCAATGGAACAGATTGATGCCAAGGTCATTCCGCCGATTGTCGAGGCGTTGCAGTCTTACGGCGAGTGGCGGTTGCTTTTATCGCCCGACCACCCTACCCCATGTGCGTTGAAAACGCATACATCGGAGCCGGTTCCCTGGCTTTTAGCCGGCACGGGCATACAGGCAATGTCCAGGGGTTACGACGAAGACGCGGCAAAGGACTCTCCCTATCGTTACGACCATGGCTGGGAGATGATTGACTTGCTGTTCCAATAAGGAACTGCACAAAAATAACATTGTCAAAGAAATAACATTGCCAAAGAAATATACCTTACACGGGGACAAATGGGACGTTTTTTTCTTTGCGAACTTTGCGCGTCCTTTGCGGTTAAAAAAAAGGATTTAACCGCAAAGGACGCAAAGTCCAATTTCATGCCGTTTTCAGTATAAGGAAATTTTACCTGTTGCCTCCAAACTGCTTTCCATTTGGAAACATTGTGGGCTGGCGACACGAGCAAGGATGAAACTTTGTTATGGCGGACAGTGAAAAAATTATTGGAAACAAACCCAATAACCCGCACACAAAAAATTAACACACCCCGCCGGAATAGTTTTTATCGCGGTTATTGCAATCGGCAAAATAGAATGTACAATGCGTACATAAATTGAAATACCGTTCCGGCACGTTGCCGGACGATTGAATTAGAGTTCGTCAGCAATTCAAAAGCCGTGTTAGCCGCCTCACTTGTGGGGCGCAGTGAATACGGATTGGTTGACTTCACGTTCCAACCGGCGATGCCGGGTGAAGATGACCTATGGGTTTGAAGGGTGGCGGCTTCCGTAAGGGAGCGTCTGCGCAAACCCAGTGGAAATCTTCGGCGACGCTGCCTCGAAAACAGCAAGCACCGTATTGGAACACGGGAAGAAAACCATCTTTTGAACGCACCGCTCCTCTCTTGAGTGGTCTTGTTGCCGATGCTCGGCAAACTTCCCCCTATTTTTAAGGAGACCAAAAGATGAAACGTTTATGCATGTGCATTGCCGTTCTGGCAATGGGTTCCGGTCAAGCAGACGCGCAAGAAGTTTCGCACCTCCCCCCCGAAAAAGCGGCGGTTGTTGTCCAAATGGCACAGGAAATGTTGCAAATCCCTGTCGTACAGGCTCATCTTAGAGGTGCGAATTATGGTCAGTTGAAATGCGCTCCTGAAATATATAATCCTGAAGTTGGGCTAAGTTATATGCATCCTATGCTTGTCGGCAGAAATATTATCTTTGCCAAACAATGGCTTCAACATGTTGGACCAGGAAGGCCTATGTCTGAGCAGCAGTTTGAGGCATGGCGCAACAAAATTGACGGGGTGTATGATAGTTATTCGGAATTAGTAGGACGTGGGGCTAGTTATGGTCACCTGCATGGGAAGCCACACGAACAAGATCATAAAGTATATGTAAATATTGAGCCCAGAACTAATTTTACAAATTCAACGGTTTTAGGTCATTCGCATGCTACTATTGGGAAAATTTGCCTTAATCAAGACTATATAACAAGAAGACTTCCCCAGATTGCCGCGACCGGCTCGTGGGATTACGTCATGATGCACGAGCTAGCACATCAATTTGAAAAAAGTGCAAACTGGAGTTTTGGTGAGTCGTCTGTTGACCATTTAATTGCATATGCATTGGAAACGACGCCAGGATCATTCCATATGGGACGTTCAGGTAACCAAAAAATTTCGGGGCGGCAACATCGTGATCAGCTTTTTGCAAAAGCTGTAGCAGCACACAGAAGTGGTAAAGCTATCTTACATGATGCACGAGATATATACCTACTTGGATTAGTTGGCAAAATAGGGTGGGATACCTATAAGAAAGTTTTCCGTAGTTATGAAAATGAACCATTTTATTATAGTACTTGGCCCACTAAAAATCGCGAATTTTTGAATCGGTTGGAGCAGAATAGTGGAGTGCCGATTTTGAGGTCGTTACCGGATCGAGGGGCGTTGCTTGATAAGTTTTTTACAGCGTCTGGGCCGTATCCTGTGACGCAATTTGCGCAAACTGCGACGCCAGCACGAGGGCCGATTGTGTTGCCTTCGCAAACATCCGCGGCGACAGCCCCGTCAGCCACGCGCGTTGTTGTGCCACCGGTTGGACAGGTAGTCGCGCAAACGGCGGCACCGGTTGGGCAACCAGTGCCACAGAGGATGTTGACTAATAATGGGCAACTTGTTACGCCCTCACGGTTGACTACGCCTACAGTTGGGCAAACAACTCAGATAACTGCGCCGCGCACAGAGTCTAGTTCTGGGGTGCAATTGCCGACGGAACTACCTATACCGCAGCGAGCATTATCCAATAATGGCCAGCCTGTAGCGACCGTTACACAAACAACACCTGCACCGGCACGAGCAGCAACAGCACAGGCGACACAAACGACACCTGCGCGGTCAGCGTCGACACGGTCTTGGGTGAACCCCGATCTTACACCGGACGCACTCGGTAGCCGATGAAAAGGTTTATGTAAATTGAGGGAATCTCTAATGAAAACCTCTAAAAATCAATTCTTTATATTGTTCTCTAGAGGTTCCCTCTATTTGTTGGCACGGCATCCTAACGCAGATATCGGGTAATATCTATTTTTTCGTCATCATTTTCGGGCGGTCCCGTCAGGACGCGCACACCGGAGGATGTTAATGCTAATGTATGTTCAAAGTGTGCACTCGGTTTGCGGTCTGTTGCGATAATTGTCCAATGATCCCGAAGTGTGCGTATCTTTTTCGTTCCTACATTGACCATCGGTTCGACGGCCAGTACCATTCCGGGCACTAAATTGAAATCATTACGCATCGTTTGATTACTGACGTAGTTCGGCACCTGCGGAATTTCATGCATTTCTCTGCCGATGCCATGTCCCACAAGGTCTTCGATCACGTAAAAGCCGTTTTTGAGGGCGAGAGCCTGCATTTTTCGGGCGACGGCACTCCAAGTTTTTGCTTTGCTCATCTCTTCAACTGCAATGTTCAGTAGTCCTTCGGTAACATCCATAAGCCGCTGTTGCAGGGCACTCACCTTTCCGACGGCAAAGGTACGTGCCGAATCGCCGCACCACCCCTTGCTTGTTGAACCCGCATCCAAGACTTTGCATCCCGTGTCAATCCCCACGATGTCCCCTTCCAGCAAGACTCTGCTGCCCGGAATGCCGTGAACGACCTGTTCATTGACGCTGGTGCACGTGACTGCGGGAAACGGCACCGTTCCCGGAACGCCCTTGAAGAGGGGAATCACATGATGATCGTTGTAAAATTGTTCGATTCGTGCATCAATTTCTCCCGTCGTGATACCGGGCTGAATCAATTGTTCAGCAATTTGCAGGGCGTGCCAGACGTAAAGTCCCGCTTTTCTCATTCGATCAATGTCGCGGGCTGATTTGAGCATATCGGTTGAATGGGAAACAAGAAAACATTCAATTCATTATAGCGTAAATGCAGTCCGTTGACAAGATTGGGGTGTGTCAGAGACTTTTTTGATTGAGTTTTCGTAAGTCATTATAAAACATTGACTTATGAATGCAATATAAAATTTGGAAGCGATGTACAGACTTGATAAACTGTGTCAAAGACACACTTTATTCCAAGGAAATTTCCAATGACCTACACAAAAAAGCAGCTTCCCAAGTACTGTCACCACAAGTCCACCGACCGTGCCTACGTCCGAATCAAGGGGAAAACCTTTTATCTCGGCAAATACGGCACCCAAGCCAGCCGACGGGAATACGACCGGGTGATCGCCGAATTTGTCACCAACGGGCGGCAGGCATTTCTCGATCCAGACGAAATCCTCGTCGAGCAACTCATCATCAAGTTCATCGACACAGCGGAAGCCGAACGCAATTACAGTGCCGACCGAATCGCAAAGATTGTAAGAATACTGCGCCACCTCGATTCCCTCTACGGTGCTCAACCTGTGACCAGTTTCACCCCAGCCGCCCTAAAAACGATACGGCGGCAATATCTGGACAGAAACATCTGCCGGGACACCATCAACAGTTACATGCAGATTATCAAGCATGTTTTCGACTGGGGGTGCGAGGAAAAAATTGTGCCTGCTGCGGTAGCGGGGGCACTGCGAACCGTCAAAGCCCTCCAACGAGGCAGAACAGCTGCTCCAGAATACAGGGTCGTTGGGCCGGTGGCTGACGATGCCGTGGAACTGACTCTCCCCCACATCAAGTCCCTCCAGGTTCAAGATATGATTGGGAGAAAACTTGTTATCGGACAGGGACACACCCAACCTATCAACCTATTTCCTTCTACGATTGCAACACCGCAGGTTTTTGCTACAATCATAACCTATGAAGCCTCCGGTTTTTTCGTTTTTTTTCTGCTTAGCATTTTACGCCGTTGCCTGTGCCGAGGAAGTTTTGTTTGACGTTGACCTTCCTCTGACAGCAAGATCGGCACACGCGGCTATCAAAACCCTCGAACGACTCCCTTCGGAAACAGCGTTGGTCTTCATCCAACTCAACGTCCGAACCGACGAGGAACTATTCGGACGAGGAAGTACCTTCGGAGCGTGCTACGATCTCGCCTCGCTCTTGACCAGCGAGCGGTTTGCACATATCCGGTTTGTGGCGTTCATGCCGCAGTCCGTTCAAGGGCATGCCGTTCTCGTTGCTCTGGCGTGTAACGAGCGGATTATCGCCGAACACGCCGAATTCGGTGCCGCCGGTATCGACGAAGAGAGAATCACGCCCACACACCGCCAATCCTATCTGGAAATTGCCAAGAGGCGAAACATTCCAGCCGCCCTCGCCGAAAAACTGCTCGATACCAATATCGCTCTGCTCCAAGTCGAGACGGAACGCGGGCTTCGCCTCACAACTCCTGCTGAAGTCGAAAACCTCCGGCAAACGGAGACCTTTGCGGAAGAACCTACTACGCTCATACCGCCAGGGCAGCAAGGACTCTTTTCGGCAAGACTCGCACGGGAAATTCGCCTGACGGACAGCATTGCCGATGATCGAATTGCCGCCGCACGAGCATTGGGACTCACGCCGGATAGTTTGAAAATCGTTCCCATCATCAACGAACTGGGACATGCCGTCAGAGTCAATTTGACTGGTGTTATCAATGCAGATCGTACCGGTGCGGCAATGAGGAGTATCCGCAATTATTTGGACTCAACGGAAAACGATGTTAATTTCTTGTGTTTGTACATTGATTCTCCCGGCGGCGATTTGGAAGCCAGTTTAACGCTTACCTCTTTTCTTGTATCGGAAATCGACTCGGCAAAAATTCGCACCGTAGCATACATTCCTTACCATGCGCGTTCGGATGCCGCCCTCATTGCGATTGCCTGCGATGAAATCGTGCTGGGTCCTAATGCCGTATTGGGAGGCGATGGAGCAAAAGTTTTTACCGCAGACCAAATTGCCCTTGCACGACGAATGATTCGGGAATCAATAGCCAAAAGGGCTCTGCGCTCTTGGTCGCTCCCAACAGCACTGGTTGACCCAAACATCGAAATCTTTAAGGCAACTAAAAACTTGGAGTCTGGAAGGCAACTGGCTTACTATCTTTGCGATGAAGAACTTGCAGAGTTTCCCGACCGAGAGCAGTGGCGAAAAGAGGGCATCGTGAAACCAGCAGGAGAACTGTTGCGAGTCGTTCAAGGCAAGGGAGAACAATTCTTTGTCGATCGCACAGCCCGTGATTTCGCCGAGTTCCAACTGCTCTACGGCTTGGAAAAAGACCCTATGTTGGCTGATC
>Ga0099364_10002651_pt1 | contig 28308 bp, 17 predicted proteins | sample TergutTh196P3_FD_73070 | JGI IMG/M metagenome (GOLD analysis project Ga0099364, IMG submission 73070) | Microcerotermes parvus P3 segment gut microbial communities from Pointe-Noire, Republic of the Congo - Th196 P3 | ecosystem: Host-associated > Arthropoda: Insects > Digestive system > Gut ... | reverse complement strand
GGCTAAGAATCATTGGAAAGGTGTCGCATTTTGGAAAAAAAATGCCTGTGATATTGCTCCTACTATTGTTGGTGGAAGTAAAAAACATGGGGGGCCCGATTTGGGACCTACACGGGCAAGAAAAGCTTGGGCTTCTTTAGGGGTGGATGGTTTAGGTATTGCTAACGACTCCCCTGAAAGAAATTATGAAGGTATGCCCCGCCTTACAGTTGAAATGGTTGCGCGTATTCAAGGGTTTCCGTCTGATTGGAACTTTACAGGAAGTAAAACAAGCAGTTATAGACAAGTTGGAAATGCTTTTCCTCCTCCGGTTGCCGAAGCTGTCGGTTCTCAAATAATAAAAGCTTTCAAAATGTACAGTGCTTTTGTTGAACATAAAAAAACAGAAAGGAAATTGGCGTAATGGCAAAACAAAAAAATCATGTAAAAAAGATAGGATCACGAGCTAAATTACGTACGCATTTTTTGGAAAATATAGGCAGAGTAATGGATTCAGATGAGTTACGAACAGTTGCCGGTACTTCTGAATGGGCAAGGCGTATTCGTGAATTACGCGATGAAGAGGGTTTCCAAATTCTAACGCATAACGATAGAAGCAGTTTAAAGCCCGGTGAATATTTACTGGAAACAGATAAACTTCAGCCTGCCTTTGGTCGTGAAATCTCAAAAGAAACACGTGCCTTTGTGCTTGATAGAAACGGTTTTACTTGTCAAATGTGCGGAGCTGTAGCTGGTGAACCTCATACATATGATCCTTCAAAAAAGACACGGTTGCATATTGGGCATATTGTCGATAAAAGTATGGGTGGTACAGATGATCCTTCTAACTTAAAGGCAATTTGTTCTGTATGTAATGAAGGAGCGTCAAATGTAACATTAACACGCCCTGATCTGCATAAATTGCTTATCCAAGTAAGGCGTGCTACTAATAGGGATCAACTGGAATTATTGAAATGGCTTATTCAAAAATTTCCACAACAGGCCAAATAATTTTGCTTACAGACGCTCACTGCCATCCTTATGACCTTGTCTCTGTTTTACCTGAGGCAGAAGATGAACGAAAAAAACTTGGAATAACCTGCGCTGCAAGCGCCTCAAACTTGGAAGAATTTGAATACTGCGAAAAGCTGCCCCAAACCCTGCCTTGTTTTGCCTTGCATCCGCAGATGCCGGCATTAGACAGAGGGTTTGAAGAAAAAATTGATGAAAAGCTTGCCCTTTTGGACAAACTGGCAGGGCAGGGGAGGCTGTCGGCAGTAGGCGAAACAGGCTTTGATTTTTATAACGAGGCTTTCAGGGAAACAGAAAAATTGCAGGAGTATTTATTTACTGCCCATATAGAAACTGCCCTGCGATTCGATCTTCCTGTTGTGCTTCATATCAGGCGGGCGATGAATAAAGTTTTTGCCCATAAAAAATTATTAAAAAAATGCAGGGCCCTTATTTTTCATTCATGGTCTGGAACAGCGGAGGAGGGGGAGGCGATTCTTGGCTTGGGAATAAACGGCTTTTTTTCATTCGGCACGGCTGTTATGCTGAATCATAAAAAAGCAATCCGTTGCTGTGCTGTTTTTCCAAAGGATCGTATCCTTATCGAAACAGATGCCCCGTATCAGCCCTTGCGCGGCAGGAAATACTCCGTTTATGCCGATCTTTTGCATATTCTTGGCTTTATTGCCGGCCTGCGTCAAGTTTGTCCAAAAGAGCTTGAAAATACTATAGAAATGAATTTTAAAAAAGCATTTATACTGTGTAACAAAGATATCATTTAATGGTATAATATATTAATAGAGGGAATAGAATGAAATATTTATCATTAGTATTTTTATTAAGCGTCTTGGTTTTTCCGGTATTTTCAAATGAAAATCCTGTTTCTGTAAATATCACGACAGAATATAATGTTGTAAGGTCAATAGATAACGGAACATCCTATCTTAATAAACACTTTGTCGGTTTGGGCGATTTAACTCCGATTATAATGACCTATGTAGGCAAGGACGGATCTGTCAGCGTATGCAGTGTTGAAAGAAATTCGCATGATATTCATGTCTATGAATATTCAAAAGAATTAGATTTAATTAATATTGTTAAATTTCGCACTGAATTTAGCAAATTTGGAGCTTTTACCAAAGATGATCAAGGAAATTATTATTTCTTTTCTGCTGATAATGCAGGGGAAGGGGATTTTGACAAAATAAACATGGCTTTGGAAAAATTTGACAGTAAAGGCATAAATCAAAATACCTATAGGCTAAAGGCATTTGCAGATAACAGCTTTAACGGAATAATGGAACCTTTTGTCTGCGGAAGCTGCAGGATTGAATTATCAGGCGATATGATCTGCGTTTACTTTGCAAGGATAAAATTTAAATCATCAGACGGATTGAATCATCAATCATCTTATGGTTTTGTTATTGATAAAAATACTTTTCAACGCGTTGATATCGGGCAGGTTTCTAATCAAGGCATTTCATTAAGAGGGATACATGTACCTTACATAAGCCATTCTTTTAACCAATTTATATTACCTATAGATGAAGGTTTTGTTTTTGTTGATCAAGGAGATGCTTTTCCCAGAAGTTTTCAATTCAGTAAATTTCAAAAAGGGCATGAAACAAAAGGCTTAAGTTCTTTTGTATTTAAGAGAGGGGAAGTGTATCAAAATACTTTTTCCCAGCTTGGAGGGCTGGCAAAAACATCTAACGGATATATTTTTGCAGGAACTTATGAAAAAAATAGAATCGTCTTAGGCAACCACAATGATTCCAGAAATTTATTTATCCTGACTTTTGATGATGATTTAACAACTTTAAGCGAAACTGTATGGATTACAAACTATAATGAGAAAGATACAAGAAATGCGGCAAGCCCTAAAATTGTCGCATTGGATGAAGAAAATTTTCTTCTTATGTGGGAACTAATGAGCAAAAATAGTTTTACAGATACATATACGGCTGTCATTAATAAAAACGGAAAAATAATAAAACCTATAGAAAAAATCGGTGATGTCCGGCTTAACATAAACGATCCTTTACGTTATTGCAAATTAACAGGAAATGTTTTTTGGGCAGTAAACTCGAGGGATAAAAATATTATTCTTTACGCTTATAATACTGGCCGTGTTACAAAGGTAGAGGGATCAGGCGGAAAAGAAAGAACGCGCACCACCAGTACCCGGTCAAGTACCAGGGATTCACAGAGGGAAAAACAAGGGGAATGGGGGTTTGCAGGTTCTGCCGGTGTATACCTCAACATATGGCATCAAAGCCCTTTATCGGCAGGAATTCCAGTACAGCTTGGCACGGAATATTCTTTTAAAAATATGGCTGTAGGCATACTGGCAGAAGGCGGTATAGGCATTGGCGCCTCGACATTTGAAAAACGCCAATACCTTAAATCCCCGATGCTTGAATGGAATTACGGTATAGCGGGGGAATTTTATATTCCCCGCAAAAAGTTTGGCCTTGGAATCTCCCTTGGAGGCGCGGATTTCCGACTGCTTAATCCAGATGCCTCGCCTGATTTGAGCGATTTAAGTGATCAATATAGAAATTTTTATGCGCGTTTTGCCTTTATTTACAGAAATAAATTTAAATACTCTTTTTCCGGAACCGTTTACCGAGACGGTAACTGGGGATTAGGCTTACGCTGGGGTTATCACTGGGGCTCTTTGAAAAAGTAATCCGCCCTAAATATTTAACCGCAAAGTACGCAAAGATCGCAAAGTGAATTCGAGGATTTTTGTATTATAACTTTGCGCCGCATCGAAGATGCGACTTAGCGTTCTTTGCGGTTTAAAAACTCGCAAAAAACGCGGACTTTTTTGAAGTTTGAGGTAAGAGTAGAATTTACGACAAATAAAGATCATTCGATGAAAATTGGGGCGTGCAGGTGACATTTACGCCTAACTTTTTAAGGGTGTTTTCGTCCGGTTTTGACAGTATGTGAGACGAATGCGCCTCGCAGTCTTTTATATCGGCCAGTTTTGACAGGCATTTTTCTGCGGTAGAATCCGTTGCGGCGCAGATGCTTAATGCGTTTAACACATCCTCAAGGCTTAGCAGGGGATTTTTATCGTTAAAGACTTTTTCTTTTAGTTTCATCATGGGTTCAACAATAGCAGGTGAAATAAGATGTATGTCGTCAGGGATGCCGGCCAGTTTTTTTATGCAGTTAAGCACAAGGCTTGCCGCCGCCGCCAGCACATTGGTGGTTTTACCTCTTATAAGATCGCCGTTATGCAAAATAAGCGCCATCGCAGGGCTTTTGCTGGTTTCGGATTTTTCCAGAGCCGGCCCTACCGCAAGACGGTATTCGGGGGAGATGCCAAGCTGTTTCATTATAATTTCCAGTTTTTCAACAGCGTTATTTTCCAAACGGCCTTCTTTATAATCGCACCAAGTACTATAGTATCTTCTTACAATTTCCTGTTTGGCGGCCTCCTGGACAGTCTCATCGCAGGTAATGCAAAAACCTGCCATATTTACGCCCATATCGGTGGGGGAACGGTAAACTTTGTCGGTGCCCATAATTTTTGTTAAAATTGTTTTTACAAGGGGAAACACTTCAATATCGCGGTTGTAATTCACGGCATTTTCCCCGTAAGCCTCCAGATGGTATGGGTCTATCCCGCTGACATCGTTTATATCGGCAGTTGCCGCTTCGTATGCAAGGTTAATGGGGTGTTTTATCGGTAAATTCCATATAGGGAAGGTTTCAAATTTAGCATAACCAGCATTAATGCCGTTTTTATGCTCGTGAAAAATCTGTGAAAGGCAGGTTGCCATTTTTCCGCTTGCCGGCCCCGGCCCCGTCACAACCACTAAGGGCTTTGCCGTTTTAATATACGGGTTAGAGCCGTAGCCGTCATCACTTACAACAAGGTCTATATTTACAGGGTAGCCCTTTATCGGCCTGTGGATATATGCTTTTTCGCCTCTTTGTTCGATTTTATTTTTAAACATATCCGCAGAGGGCTGATCCTTATACTGCGAAATTACAATGCTGTTAATCGATATGCCCATTTTACGGATATTATCAATCAGGCGAAGGGCGTCCATATCATAAGTAATCCCAAGGTCTGCCCTTATTTTATTTTTTTCGATGTCCGCAGCACTTATGCACATAATTATTTCGACTTTATCTTTTAGCTTTTGCAAAAGCTGAATTTTTCCATTTACTTCAAACCCGGGCAGCACCCTTGCAGCATGGTAATCGTCAAAAAGTTTCCCGCCGAATTCAAGATACAGTTTATGGTTAAATTGCTCTGCCCTTTTAAGAATCTGTTCTGTCTGTTTTTCAAGATAAGCGGCATTATCAAATCCGGTTTTCATTTTTATCCCTTATTCCCATTCTATAGTTGCAGGCGGCTTGGGCGTAATATCCCAAACCACCCTGTTAATCCCATTAACTTCACCTGTTATGCGTTTTGCCGCAGTTTCTATAAGCTCATAAGGAAGCCTCACTGCAACTGCGCTGACAAAATCCCTTGTGCTTACGGCGCGTAAGGCAACTGTCTCTTCGTAACACCTTTCACCGTTTCGCATCCCTACGCTTTTAATATTAGGCAAAACTGCAAAGTATTGCTGTACCTCATCCAGAAGCCCCGCCTTTTTAATTTCTTCGCAGAAAATTGCATCTGCATCACGGAGCATTTCCAGACGGGGTTTTGTTATTTCGCCCAGGCAGCGGACTGCAAGGCCGGGGCCGGGGAAAGGCTGGCGTTTTACAAAAGCAGGCGGCAGCCCTAGTAGTTTGGCGCACTCGCGCACCTGTTCTTTGTATAATGTCTTGATAGGTTCAATTACAGCTTCAAATTCTATATTAAGCGGCATTCCGCCCACATTATGATGCGCCTTTACCAGTTTATGCCCGTCTTTGCCGCTTTCTATAATATCTGGGTAAATAGTCCCCTGAACAAGGCAGCCTGAAGCCCCTAGTTTTTTAGCCTCTTCTTCAAAAACACGGATAAATTCTTCCCCTATAATTTTTCGTTTTTGTTCAGGGTCTGTTATTCCTTTAAGTTTTGCCAAAAAACGGTCTTCGGCATCCGCAATGATTAAATTAATAGCATAAGAGCCTTTGAACAGATCTTCTACCTCTTTTCTTTCGTTTTTACGCATAAGGCCGGTATCTACAAATATGCAGTTTAGTTTATCCCCTACGGCACGATGGCTTAAAATTGCGCATACCGCACTGTCAACACCGCCTGAAAGCGCGCAAAGAACAGGGCGGCCTGCAGCTTCTTTACGGATATTTTCTATAGCTTTTTCAATGAAAGATTCCATTATTCCCCCTTAAAACAATATATACAAAGTTTGCATCGATCTATGCCAATTGATTTAATCAAACCTTCAAGCGAATGATATGAAAGCGTGCTAAGGTTTAAATGTTTGCAAATTTTTTCGACCATATTTTTATACCGGGGCGAGTCGAACTCTGCATATTCTGCAATGTGTTTTTCACCTTCTGCCCCCTCAAGTTCATCTATAGTTTGCCTTGCAATAAGTTCTTTTTCCGAGTTTGAGCGGGTAAAATGCAGATATTTGCATCTAAAAAGGACAGGAGGGGATGCGGAACGTATATGGAGTTCTTTTACGCCGCAGGCATATAAAAAATCTACGGTTTTGCGCATCTGTGTCCCGCGGACAATGGAATCCTCGATAAAAAGCAGTTTTTTGTTTTCGATTAACGGATTAACTGGGCTTAATTTCATATGCGCTATCAGGTTTCTAAGGTCCTGCTGCTGCGGGTAATAGCTTCTCGTCCATGTAGGAGTATATTTTATCAAGGGGCGGGCGAATGTTTCACCCGAATAATTGGCATAACCGATTGCATGGCCTGTGCCCGAGTCGGGAATACCGGCAATATAATCTATTCCGGTCTCTGCTAAAAAAGCCTTATCCTGAGATGCAATGCTGTTTCCGCATCTGTTTCGCATTTCCTCGACATTGACTCCCTCATAAGAGGAAGTAGGGTATCCATAGTATGTCCACAAAAAAGAGCATACTTTAATTTCATTGCCTTTAGGAATAATAGGCGTAATTTTTTCCGCCGAAACAAACACCACTTCGCCGGGACCCAGCTCATAACAGGTTTTATAGCCAAGATTTATATACGCAAATGATTCAAAGCTGATGCAAAAGCCGTCTTCTTTCTTGCCTATTGAAAGGGGCGTTCGCCCAAATTTATCACGGGCGGCGTATATTCCGCCGTTTGCCGAGACCAGCATTGTAAGGGATCCTTCAATGACATTTTGGGTAAAAACAATCCCTTCTGCGATATTGTCTTTTCTGCATATAAGAGATGCGGCAAGTTCTGTGTCGTTTATTTCGCCCCCGCTAAGTTCTGTAAAATAAGCATTATCAGCGGAGATTACCTGTTCAACGAGCTCTTTTTTATTGTTTATAAGCCCTACGGTGACAACTGCAAAAGTTCCAATCCTTGAATGTAAAATAATAGGCTGGGGGAAATTATCGCTTATGCAGCCAATTCCTGTATTTCCTTTTAAGCCTGGAATATCGGATTCAAATTTTGTCCTGAAAGGAGAATTCTCAATATCATGAATCGAACGGCTAAAATGCTGCCCGTCATATACCGCCATGCCCCCCCTGTGAGAGCCAAGATGCGAATGATAATCTGTTCCAAAAAACAGGTCCATCACACATTCTTTTTTAAGACAAACCCCAAAAACTCCGCCCATTATTATCTCCTGTTAATCATTTAAACCTTTTATTCTTTGCAATTGACCACGGTAAAAAACAGCAGAACCTTTACGCCTGATAATTTCTCTTTGCATTTTCTGTCTGACACCTTCTGCAAATTCCCTAATCGATTCTAAAGTTATATCTCCGTTTGAATCCCGCTTTATATATTGTACAGGGTATACGGGCTCCATTACAACTAGTTTTTCATTAGGCAGTGTACGGCCAAAAAAGGACCAGGGCTTAAATATGCCTTCTGAAAAGACAGTTACAAGGGGAATAACCGGAATATTTAACTCGGCTGAAAGCCTGAATGCCCCCGTGTGGAATTTTTTTATTTCCTGGTTATAAAGAAAACATTCGCCTTCGGGATAAAAATGAATATAACGCCGGTACTTAAATGCCTTTTCACTTATTTCTAAAAGTTTATCATAGCCTTTTTTGCCTCCGTGAAGGGGAACTCCGCCCAAAAGCCTTATAAAAGTTCCCAGAACAGGGAATTCCACCGTTGCCCCAAGCAGTGTTTGAAAGATAAGCCTTGGGAGTGTAAGAAAGGCGATTTTTACAGGGTCAAAAAATGTGGTATGGTTTGACACGGTAACGGCTTTTTTTATTCCGTATATCCTGTAGCGGTATTTGTATCTTGTCCTGTGCTGAATAAAATTTACCAGCATTGAAACGGGAATTATTAAAAGAAATGTCCAGGCGGATGCAATTCTGAATAAGGGAAAAAGATCTATCAGAGGGCGCCCGCGTTTATATGGCATCAGCTTACAAACCTGTCCTTCCAGAGAAATCCTTTGCCTGAAATAGTCCTGAACCATGACCATACGGCCATGTAGATAAGGTTGCCAATCATTATAGGCCAGAGAAAACAATACCACCAGTTAAGTTTTTGCCCCAAAAACATAAAAAGCCATGTCAGGGTATGAAGGCCGACAGCGGCAATTATACTGACAGTCCATTGACTGTAAAATATTAATGATAAAAACATTAGAAAAAAAGGAGATAACAGGAATACAATGATAATAAATAATATGAAAAATATCAGCACTGTGCTTTTTCCCAAAAAATCATAAATATTTTTCCCTATGCCTTCAATTGCATTATGGTATCCTTCATACATATGGCATTTTACATGTTCTGTTACATTCAGAAAAAATGTTTTATAACCTTTGTTTTTTACCAAGCGGCACATATAAACATCTTCGGATGTTTTTTTCTTGAAGCTTTCGCAGCCGCCTATTGCTTCAAATACATTGCGTTTTATTGCGATAAACTGCCCTATTGCAACCGCAAACCATGATACTTTAGTAAAACGGTTAATGAAAAGCGGAATAATAAAACCTGTAAGGAAAAACATCAGCGGGACAGTTATTATTTCTCCGAAAGACTTAAAAACTTGTCCAATATAGCCGGAAACTAAATCTGCTTTCAGCTTAAACATATTGGTAACAGACCATGCTATGCTGGTAGGGGTATGAATTGTATCCGCATCCGTTAAGATGAAGATATCTCCTTTTGCTTCCTGCGTAAGTTGATGAAGGGCGTAAGGTTTGCCGTACCAGTCTGCAGGAAGGGGCTTTCCGTTAAAAACCCTCACGCGGCTGTCTTTTGCTGAAATACGGTTCAGTATCTCCAGGGTATTGTCGGTGGAATTGTCGTTTAACACCAGTATTTCATAATTTTTGTATATCTGGCTTTGAAGCGATTTTAGGCAGTCTTCTATATTTTCTTCTTCGTTCCGCGCGGGAACCAGAACAGAAACCATAGGCCCGTCAAATATTTCAGATGCCATGGAAAAACGCCACATTTCGTAATGATTTGCCAACGACATAATAAAAAAGTAAGAGGATATTATAAGCAGAGTAATAACATAAGCTGGAAAAATATTTTCCATGAAAAAAATGGGCATTAATTACCTTTTAATCTATCCAAAAGTTCTAAAGATTCTTTGTTTGTCGGATACAATTCAAGAGATTTATTTACCCATAGTATAGCTTCGGAAGGATTTTTTAACAACTCATACCCTGCGCCAATTGAATAATATGTATTGTAAAGATCGCATTTATCAGGGTCGCTATCTGTAAGTATACTTTTCATAATATTAATCCCTCTGGGAATATCATTAAAGGGCCTAGGGGCAAATACCCAGCGTGATGCAATCAAAAAATAGGCTCTTGCATTCCGATTGTTAAATTTTAGCGCATTCTCTGAATATCTGCCCACGCTAAGACCGTTGACAAGGACATAAGCCCATGAACGCAAAGCGCACATCTGCGCCATGTTTTCTCCCAACGCTACCCAGGACTCGTCGCTTGGCTTTAAATCGATTGCCTTTTGTGCAAATTTCAAGCCTTCCCCGAAATGGTGAATGGCGCTGTCATTTAGTTTTTCAAGCTGAAACGCCCTTCCCATAAAATATTCGCAACGGGCAAGGGCGACATTTAATTCAGCACCCTCCAGGTTATCATTGGCCGTATTTTTTGCCGTTTGATAAAGCATTCTTATTCGGTGAATGTTTAAAACATTCTCGTAAACTGAATCTCTCAGGGGAATAAGCCATGGATGAATTTTTTCTCCCCAAGCCAATGGACAAATACTTAAAAAAAGAAATAAAATAGATATACGCATAGAAATAGTATAATAAAAAACCGAGACTTTGTCATCACAAAAAATCGATTTTTTTTAAAAAAGGCTTATGCCTTACGCCTTGCGCCCCATCCAGTGAAGCAACATTGAACTACCGGCAAACAATGAACACCCTATGATATGCATTGGCGGAGTAAGCGGGGGTTGAATGACTTCTGCGACAGCGAGGAACGGGGGAAACCGACCCCGACCTTTGTGTCGGCTTGCCTGACCGCTCTAGCGGTCAGGTAAACGCACAAAGGCGTGTTTATATGTAACGGAGCAGCAGGAATGAGACCCCCGCTTACTCCGCCTGTAGGGGCGTGCTACAGGGTGTTCATTGTTTGCTTTAGTTCAGTTTTGCAAGAGCCATTGACTTATTGCCATATTTTAGATATATTGTATATAGTGTTATAATTTTGACACTAAAACATTATTTTAGGAGAATTATTTATGAAAAATTTTAAGAAAGTTTGCGGTATTATTATGCTAATCGCCTTATTTATGACAGCCTGCGATCATGGAAGCGGTCCTGGAGGAGGGGGCGGAGGTATAAATGCCGGTGATTTACCGGAATTCCCGCCGGGTTCAAACCCCGCTGCGACAATGGAAGATGCGGAAGCTGTATTAGCGGAGCTAAGGCAGTCTGAAATATTTTATGAAATCAATGAAGAAATATGGGAAGTAATTTGGGAAAACAGCCCCAGCAATAGCTGGAACTATAGTTTCAGCAACCGTTCCCTGCCCAACGGCTATCTTAGAGTAAGCGCGAGCGAAACGGAAAATATAACATTTACTGGCGGTTTTAAAACCATAGAAGATATTTATAATGCTATATATGAAATATGGGCGGTCATTGATGAATTGTATGATAATTATCCAATAGATTGGGATGAAATTGAACGTTTAGAAGAAGAGATTGATCAGCTAGAAGAAGAAATAGAAAACACTCAGCTTGCAGTCGGTGACAGATATAGTGAAACTTATACTGGAACCAAAAAAGGTGAATTGATAAAGGATAAAACAACAGACGGTGTAACTGCTGTCCAAGGCAGCACAATTGAAAATAAGTGGAACGAAAGCTATAATGAAACAGTTAAAACGTCCGGTACTTATGCAACAGATTTTGGAGTAAATTATAATTATACTGATAATGAAAAAGACTTACTGGCTTTCACCCTTACAAGTTCAAGCGGCAGCATAAAGTTTATTCTTGATAGTACTGCTGAATGGATTGAAGCTGGTTATTATGAGACAGATGGTACTTATGATTGGACAGAAACAGAGAAATATTCCGGTTCATTAAAAATATACGGTGCCAATAATGCTTTGCTGATAGATCACCGGATTAATGACTATACAACATACAGAGGAGCTTGGGCAATGATTCAAGAGTATGGCTGGGAACATTGCCCTAACTGCGGCGAATTTGCCTACGATCCTGGGTATAAATGTTACTCTTGCAATTATCCTAATGTTTTTAATCCGGTTAATGTTACACCGTTTTCTCCCAACAACTGGATTAACGGAAACCTCAGCTCGTCTAACCCTGTTGCATGGTATTCAATAAATGTAACCAATGGAACAACATATCATCTCTGGTGGGATGACTGGGATACTAACGATCAACACGCGGATGTAATGGTCTGCGGGTATTACAGCAATGGTAATTTAATATTTGACAAGGATTGGCCAAATAATTATTCATTTACCGCATCGTCAACCGGTACTGTGTATATTAATGTTTATCCGTATTCCGAAGGAGACACAGGAACTTTCACCATTGCATATAACACCACTGGTATTCAGCCTGCAGGTTCGATTTTAAACATTGACCCGTCCAGAGCTGCTTTCTCAAGATTAGAAAACAAGCGAGAGCCCGCCGCCAAACAAAGAAAGCCGATAGATTCCTTACGAAATAACAAGAGAGGTTTCTTAAAAAGGTAAAAGAGAAAAGGTAAATAACAAAAGAAAAGTGAAAAATGAAAAGTGAAAAAACCAGAACAGCTATCTAAGCTCGTTCTTACTTTTTTCTCTTTTCTCTCTTCACTTTTCTCTTGTATGCCCCACCCGCCTTGCGCCCCCCATCAGCGAAGCAAGCCTGAAATTATTGCCGAAAAATTTATTGCAGCAATGAATACCCAGAAATGGGGAACTTGAGTGGCATAGGAAAAAATCGTGCCTGCATGATTTTTTCCTATGACGAGCCTCACAGTAAACCACTTCAGGGTATTCATTGCTGGGTGTTCATTGTTTGGCTAAAGTTTCAGTTTTGCAAGAGCCACCAATATCGCTTCTAACCCCCATCCCTTCAAAGCTTATATGGCTAAGGCCTTTGTACGCATTGGCGCGGGCTTCCTCTAAATTTTTTCCGTAGGCTGAAACTGTCAGGACTCTGCCGCCTGATGTTTGCATTGCATAGCCTTCAATTGTTTTTGCGCCGCTTATAAAAACTTTTGCCCCTGTCTTTTCAAGTTCAGGGACATTAACGCTTATTTGATCCCCTTTACGGTAATCGCCCGGATAGCCGTCTGCCACAGCAACCGGCGCGCAGACAGCGCCTGCTTTCCACGAAAGTGGAAATTCACTGCCTTCAAGAATGGCTTCGCAAAGATCGGCAAGGTCAAAATCCATCAAGGGTAAAACAGCCTGGGTCTCGGGGTCGCCAAGGCGGACATTGTATTCAAGCAGGTAGCAGCGGTTTTCTACCAGCATAAGCCCAAAGAAAATAAAGCCCCGGTAATCGAAGCCCTCGGCTTTTATGCCTTTGAGTGTAGGCTCTAAAATTGATTTGACAAAATCGTCCTGCAAACTTGCTGAAAAATCAGGCACGGGGGCAATGGCTCCCATGCCGCCGGTATTGGGGCCTTCCCCCCCGTCAAAACGGGCCTTGTGATCCCGCGCGGAAATAAAAGGCAGGATGTAATCTTTGCTTACGGCGGCAAGTATTGAAACTTCTTTGCCGTCAAGGAATTCTTCCAGTAAAACAGAATTGCCTGCATCGCCGAGGCTCTTGTTTTTCATCAAACTGACAATGGCCTCTTCCGCCTCTGTAAAATCTTTTGCAATGATCACGCCTTTTCCTGCGGCAAGGCCGTCGGCTTTAATGACCAGCGGAAGAGCTTTTGCGGCGTTAAAATGATCGGATGCGTATTTTATGGCCGTTTCAGCAGTTGTAAAACTTTTGCTTTTAGCGGTGCGGACTCCGTATTTTGCCATAAATTCTTTTGAGTAAATTTTACTGGATTCAAGCTGCGCCGCTTGTTTTCCAGGCCCTATAACCGCAAGCCCTGCCTCCCTAAAATTATCCGCTATGCCCATTGCAAGCGGAAGTTCCGGGCCGATAATTGTCATATCAATTTTTTCTTTAAGGGCAAATTCTTTAAGTTCTTCCTGGCCGTCGGAAGAGGCTTGGTCATTAGCCGTTGCAATATTTTCGCACTTTGCTTCTAAGGCTGTGCCGGCATTTCCCGGCGCGATATAAACCTTTTGTATTTTTTGCGACTGCGCAAGTTTCCATGCAAGGGTATGTTCCCTTCCGCCTGATCCTACCACCAAAATTTTCATTATTTAATAATATCCAAAAGAGAGCGGTCGATGCCATCTTTTGCAAAACCGCGGATCATAATTTTAAAGGCGTCTGTCATGTTTTTTACCAGATGGGGGGATTTTCTTTCTTCGATTGAAAGACGGGCAGCCCTGTCAACATAATTGGAAAATTGTAAAAGTAAAAGGCTGGTTGCCATATCCGGATCAAGCGAGGAATCAAAAATACCATCATCTATACATTTTTTAATAACTGATTTTAGTATCTCAAAAACTCCCAATACATTCGTGGACTCTCCGTATTCGCCAAGAGAAAAGAAAGGCTGGCCTGGGTTTAAATAGTTACGTACTTTAAAAACGATGATCATTTCATTGGATTTGCCAAACAATTCCATATAACCCTGCCATATTTTTTTTATGGTATCAATCCCGTTTAAACCGGAATCTATAATCGGCTTTGCGAGTTCAAGAAAAGAACAGGCTGCTTCTTCACATATTTCGTTATAAATAAATTCTTTACCCTGAAAATATAAGTATAGCGTGGCTTTGGATAGTTCTACTTTGTCGGCAATATCTTCCATATTTACCCTGTCTACCCCTTTCTCCAGTATTAATTCCCGCGTGCCCTCTAAAATCATCCTGCGGCGTTCATTTTTTTCTCTTTCTCTCCTTTCCGTAATTCCCATCATTTTCTCCTGTAAATTTATTATTTTTTATACCTAAAAATGACATTTTATTGTAATTTTAGGATATTTATTCACTATTTAAATGGTTTATACATATAATTTTACACATTATCACAGAATTAATAAAGTCTTTTTTATAAATTATCTTTAATTTTCGTATAAATTTCCCTTTGTTTTTTGCTATAATAAGCCATGCGTTATTACAGTACCAGGAATAAAAATGACTTTGTAAATTTTACTCAGGCGGCGCTTGGCGGTCTTGCCCCTGACGGAGGGCTTTTTGTGCCGGAAGAAATTCCTAAATACAGAAGCCCTGTGGTTTCATCGCTGGGAACTATGGCTTATTGCGACATTGCCTTTGAGACAATCAAGCCTTATGTTCAGGGTGAAATTCCCGACTCTGTTTTGTCGGATATAACGAGAGATGCTTATCCTTTTAATGCCCCGCTAGTGGCTGTTGGGGATAAACTGGTTTTGGAACTTTTCCACGGGCCTACTGCCGCCTTTAAGGATTTTGGCGCCCGCTTTATGGCAAGGGCTTTTGCATACCTTCGCCGCGGTGAAGACAGGCCCCTGCATATCCTTGTTGCCACTTCCGGCGATACAGGCGGCGCTGTTGCCGATGGTTTTTTTGAAGTGCCAGGCATATATGTAACAGTCCTTTATCCAAAAGGCAGGGTAACTCCCCTGCAAGAGCGGCAAATTGCAGGGCTGGGCGGAAATATTTCCGCTCTGGCTGTCGAAGGCAGTTTTGATGATTGCCAGCATCTGGTAAAAACTGCCCTTGCAGACGAAGGCTTGAAAAAAAGAATGGCTTTATCTTCGGCAAATTCAATTAACATCAGCAGGCTTATTCCGCAAGCGGTCTATTACACAGCCGCAGCGGGCAGGGCTTTATCAGGCAAGACAGACCCGGACGGGGAGGCAACGCCTCGCTTACATGGCTTTTCATCGCAGGCCGTAGTTTCAAAGCATCCCATTACCTTATGCGTCCCTTCCGGCAATTTCGGCAATTTAACTGCCGGACTCTATGCCTATAAAATGGGCGCGCCTATACAAAAATTTATCGCCGCTACAAATATCAATAAAACTGTCCCCGACTTTCTTGAATCGGGCAAATACGAAACGAGAATTTCTCAAGCAACCATATCCAATGCCATGGATGTAGGGGCGCCCAGTAATTTTGAACGAATGGCGGCGCACTTTTCATGGGAGGAAATGCGCGGTATAATAACAGGGGTATCAGTCAATGATGATGAAACCCGTGAAACAATTATCCGTGTGCATCGTGATGAAGGGTATTTCCTGGACCCGCATAGCGCTGTCGGCTGGAAAAGCATTGAAAAATTGCTTGATGAAAAAGGAATAGGGCAGGGGAGTTTGGGAATTCTTTCAACTGCCCATCCATCAAAATTTTCCGAAATTGTCGAACCTTTGACCGGCCCGGCTCCTGTCCCGCCGGCCATTAACAATGCCATGAAGCGTAATGTAAATTCGCTTGTAATACCTGCGGATATTTCCGCATTATTGGAGGTTTTAAAATGAATAACTGCCATTGCGGATTAAACCGCCCCTACTCTGAATGTTGCGAACCCTATATCACAGGTAAATCCAACCCATCAACTGCCGAAGCCCTTATGCGCAGCCGGTATTCCGCCTATGCTGTGCACGCTATAGACTATATCATTGATACTTGTCTTCACAAAGGCAAAGATGATATAGACTTTAATTCGACCCGCCGATGGAGCGAATCGTCAAAATGGCTCGGGCTAAAAATAATTTCATGCGAAAAAGGCGCCGAGACGGATACCGAAGGTACTGTAGAATTTGAGGCGGTTTATGAACGCAGCGGCTTAAAGGATGTTCATCATGAAAAAGCAAAATTTAAAAGGGATAATGCCCAATCAAAATGGCTTTACGATGAGGGGAATATTATTCCGCATACCATAACCCGCACTTCCCCAAAAACAGGCCGCAACGATCCCTGCCACTGCGGAAGCGGAAAGAAATATAAGCACTGCTGCTATCTCTTGCAGACCTGAACTAAAGCCAAACAATGAACACCCTTAAGAATTTGTTCCAGCACGACCGATGCCGTTTTTGTTTTACACTGCGGACTTGGGCGAACCCTTTTCAGGGTTCCCCAAGCTCCGCACGATCCGCTATTGTACGGCATCGGTCGTGCCATAGCCATGCTTTGGGTGTTCATTGTTTGCCGTTATTCAGGTTTGCATCGTGGATGGGGGGCGCAAGGCGTGGGGGGCTTGACAAAAAAGTACAAATTTAGCAGAGTTAAAGAGTAAACAGCAAAGGCGCTGTGGATATTGTCCACAGCGCCTTTTTTTTATGAGGAGATGTATTTATGGATTTTGGTATTTGGTTTTTGTTGGCGGCAGCAATGGTGTTCTTTATGCAGGCGGGGTTTGCAATGGTAGAGGCGGGGTTCACCCGCGCTAAAAATGCCGCAAACATTATAATGAAGAACCTGATGGATTTCTGCTTGGGTACGGTTTGTTTCGCCCTGCTCGGTTTTGCAATTATGTGTGCCGAGGATTATGTGTTAGGTTTTATTGGCATACCAAACCTCGGTATCTTCACGGACTTTAGCAACTTTCCCTTTTCGGACTTTGTATTCAACCTTGTGTTCTGCGCAACTGCCGCAACAATCGTGTCGGGCGCTATGGCGGAACGCACTAAATTCAGCGCCTATTTGATCTACACAGTGGTTATAAGCGCTGTTGTTTATCCGATTGAGGCCGGTTGGGTATGGAACGAAAACGGCTGGCTGGCACAGATGGGCTATGTAGATTTCGCCGGATCTTCGGCCATCCATATGGTTGGCGGTATCACTGCTTTCATCGGAGCGGCTTTTCTTGGCCCGCGTATCGGAAAATACACTATAGATAAAACCACGGGAAAGAAAACAGCTAACGCAATCCCCGGCCACTCGCTAACGCTGGGCGCACTTGGCTGTTTCATTTTGTGGTTCGGTTGGTACGGCTTTAACGGAGCCGCAGCAGAAAATGTTCCACAGTTAGGCTCGATTTTTTTGACCACGACCTTAGCGGCTGGTGTCGCTGCGATTGCGACCATGACACTCACATGGATCAAAAACGGCAAGCCGGATGTGTCTATGTCGCTTAACGGGGCTCTTGGCGGCTTGGTAGGTATTACTGCGGGCTGTTCCAACGTAGACGCTCTTGGCGCACTCGTTATCGGCTGCGTAGCAGGTATTCTGATAGTCCTGGCCGTCGAGTTCATTGACCTTAAACTGCATATTGATGATCCGGTCGGTGCGGTAGCTGTACACGGCGTCTGCGGCATATGGGGAACGCTTGCAGTAGGTTTATTCGCAAAGCCTATCATGGCGGGGGACGAAATTATATCGGATGCGACCGGCCTTTTTTACGGAGGCGGTACAGGGTTGCTTGGCATACAGGCGCTTGGTATGCTTGCAATTGCAGCATGGACTGCAGTAACGATGAGTTTAGCTTTTTTCCTTGTAAAAAAAGCGCACGGCCTTAGAGCCGCCGCCGAAGATGAAATTTTGGGGCTTGATTCTACCGAACACGGCCTGGCGAGCAGCTACGCGGACTTTATGCCGGTAAGCTCCGTTATATCAGTAACCCCTGTTCTAAACGGACTCATTCCAGAAGAAAAGGCAATTCCGGTAACTAATGTTTCAACCGGCAAGAAGCTTACCAAAGTAACCATTATCGCCAACCAGAATAAATTCGGTATGCTTAAGGCTGTTTTCGACCATATAGGAATTACTGGTATCACCGTTACCAATGTAATGGGATATGGCGTACAGCGCGGGCATACTCATACATACCGCGGAGTACCTCTGGAACAGCCCTTACGGCCTAAAATTCAAATCGACATTGTTATCAGTAAAATACCTGTAAGTACCTTAGTCGAAGCCGTTAAGAAAACATTGTACACCGGCAACATAGGCGATGGTAAAATATTTGTTTGTGATGTAGAAAATGTCATAAAGGTTCGTACTTCCGAGGAAGGATACGATGCCCTGCAAGATATCGGCCCGGGTGACGAGTAAATTAAGGCAGAATTAACAAAGTCCTTGGGTCTAGCTGCATTGCCATTTCTTGAGTGTTAGGCGTATCACGGTCCTTGGCAACAGAAAGTTCAATGTGGGGAGGCACTGGTCTTGCCTTTAGCATGATAGCTACATCAATTAAATCCATAAAATCTCTCTCTAGCAGGCCTTCGTCATTCAGTGTCAGGCTGTACCATACCGAGAGTTTCATTTCCCGTGCAAAATCCTTTATAAGCTTAATTGATTCAAGCGGGGTACCGTAAAAATCAAACCCGTCAATGATTAAGGCTTCGGCTGCAAAACAGCCTTCAACAATCATCGAGCGGAGGCTTTTTATTATTTGTTCTTTGGATATTGTATCCTGATTAAAATTCATTAGAACACGGTTCTTTACAACTTCATCTTTTATTTCAGAATAATTTTCAAGGTTTTTTTTGCTGATAAATTCATCAAAAATATTCTCATACCAGTCAAGAACATAATGGGTATGTTTTACAAAAGAAATATGGATAACCTTTTTTCCCTGCAAAAGTTTATCAAGGGCAATTTGTACCAAAACAGATGTTTTCCCTATCCCTCTTTGAGAGGCAATAATACCAATTTCCCCTGGTTTTAATCCACCGTGAATGGATTTTTCAAAAACCCGCAAGGGGCTGCGCTGTATCAATTCTTCTTTTATCATTTACTTCCTCCTGGATTGAAATTCTTTAATCAAAGCATCAGAAATACTTTGAGGAACTTTGCTGTATTTTTCAAATTCCATTGAAAATTCCGCCTTACCCTGAGTCAATGAACGCAGGACTGTAGAGTATCCAAACATTTCGCTTAACGGAACTTCCGCTTCGGCCTTGGACATATTTCCATCTTCGCTCGATGATGTAATTATTCCCCGCCTCTGGTTAAGCGATCCAAAAATGCTTCCCTGAAATTCAGCGGGGCCTTCTACAGAGACTTTCATGATTGGCTCAAGAATACAGGGCTTTGCATTTTTGTAGGCTTCCCGAAACGCCCCTATAGCGGCAGCCTGAAAAGCCATGTCGGAAGAGTCAACCGGATGACTTTGCCCGTCGTCAATTACACAACGGATATTAACGATGGGGTAATTGATAAGGCTGCCTTTTTTTACCGCTTCTTTAAATCCCTTGTCGCAGCTTGGGATATATTCTGTCGGGATTGCGCCGCCCTTAATCATGCTCACAAATTCATAATCGCCTTCCAGATAAGGTTCGATATATCCCGCAATACGCCCGAATTGACCGGCTCCTCCGGTTTGCTTCCTGTGGGTATAATTAAATTCACAGCGCATGGTAATAGTTTCACGGAAAGCCACCTGCGGTTTCCCGGTTTCCACCTCGCATTTGTATTCTCGGCGCATTCTTTCTACATACACCTCCAGATGAAGCTCTCCCATGCCTCTAATTATGGTCTGGTTTGATTCTTCATCAACAAAGGTTTGGAAAGTGGGATCTTCTTTTGTAAAACGGTTCAGGGCTTTTGCCATTTGGTCGGCGCTTTTTTTGTCTTTTGGATTTATCGCCAGGCTGATGACAGGATTGGGCACGAACATCGAAGTCATGGAATAGTTCAGGCTGCCGCCGCAGAAAGTATCCCCTGATGCGCAGTCAATCCCGAATAATGCAACGATATCTCCAGGGTAGGCTTCGTTAATATCTTCCATATTATCTGAATGCATTCGAATAAGCCTGCCGATTTTAAATTTTTTCCTGGCGCGGGTGTTTTTAAGTTCATCGCCTTTTTTCAAAATACCCTGGTATATTCTGACATAAGTAAGCTGGCCGTATTGCCCGTCTTCAAGTTTAAAGCCCAAAGCGACAGGCACTTTTTTTTCATCCGTGAAAAGCTCTGTTTTTTCTTCATTGTTGTCAAGGTCGATAGCAAAGTTTTTAACCTCGGACGGATTTGGCAGGTAGAGGTTTATGCCGTCAAGCAGGGGCTGAATGCCTTTAAATTTATAAGCTGAACCTAACATCACCGGTACAAGTTTTTCACCCAGAGTGCCTTTTCTTATCGCCTGCCGGATTAGTTCTTCCGGTATTTCTTCCCCGGTTAAAATTGCTTCGGTAAGTTTATCTGAAAACATGGATACTGCATCAAGCAGTTCCTCGCGGTATTTTTCCGCATCTGCCCTTAGCCCCTGCGGGATTTCTTCATACCTAAGTTCTTCTCCCCTGTCGCCGTCAAAATAAACTGCCTTCATTGAAACAAGGTCAACAATCCCTTCGATTTTATCTTCAAGCCCAATCGGGATTTGAATCATCACGGCGTTAAGCGCCAGTTTTTCCCTAAGCTGATCTTTAACCTTAAACGGATTTGCCCCTGTGCGGTCGCATTTATTTACGAAAGCTATGCGCGGAACATTGTATCTTTTTAACTGGCGGTCTACAGTAATTGACTGCGACTGAACCCCGCCGACAGCGCAAAGGACGAGGATCGCTCCGTCCAGTACACGAAGCGATCGTTCTACCTCTATAGTAAAGTCAACATGGCCCGGTGTATCAATCACATTAATTATATGATTTTTCCATTCTACCTGTGTTGCGGCAGACTGAATTGTAATGCCGCGTTCCCTTTCAAGCTCCATGTTATCCATGGTTGCCCCAACCCCGTCCTTGCCTTTAACCTCATGGACGGCGTGTATCTTCCTTGTAAAAAATAAAATGCGTTCCGACAGCGTTGTTTTTCCAGAATCTATGTGCGCGCTTATTCCGATGTTACGCATCTTTGTAATATCAATTCCCAATTCTTTTCTTCTCCTAAAAAAGTTTAACTTTTAATTTATAGCAAAATTTCTTTGTATTGGCAAGTGTTATTTATTCATTTTTACCATCTGGACATAGGTTGAAAATAAGTCGTTTTATTGGTATTTGTATTAATATTTGGCCTTGTTATCTTAAATACGTCAATATGTAAAACCTCATCCCACTTATAGGAGTTACTTCCATTAAAAGTTTTCGCATCATTTGGATTAGCTACTATTATCTCTTTAATACCAGTAATATTTCCTTTTATATCATAAGTGAATATTATATCATCAAGCACAACAGAATGAACGACCGCATTCGGCTTCGTTGGATCCTTTACTCTTACGTGAGCAATGTAATTTTCTTCTGAATGATAATAATCAATTATTTGTTCTATTGTAGGCTTTCTTGTTTTTTCATTCCTAAAATAATCCATTGTTATATTAACAGATGAATCGGATAAAGAATTTAACACTTTTAACATTAATTCAGGCGACAAATCAGAACCTCTGGCGGGATCTTTAATGTCTTTGTCTTTTTCAAAAAAGTTATTTTCTTTTAAGAGATTATTAAATTCTGTCGGATTATATTTTAATCCTGTTACAGCTTCTAAAATATACATAAGTGAAAATACCACACAGCCATGCGTACTTAATGAATAATAATTCAATATTTCATAGCCGTATTCTTTCACTAATTCTTTGTTATCGCCGAAAGATTTATACATTTTATCATATTCTTCTCCTATAGATTCAATATAACCTTCTCGAGTTCCTTTAAAACCATTTTTTTCCATCTGCGAATCAAGGTATTTGTCAAACGCTAACGCTTTTCCTGCTTCGTTTAACGACTTTATCTCGTCAATTGAATAACCATTTATTAATATAGTATCTTCATATTCACTTCTATTTTGAAGCCTTCCCAATACAGAAACTTTTGAAAAATAGTGATCATTTGAATTATCATAAACATTGTCAAAATATGTAGTAAATAATGTAGTATTCCCTGTTGATAACATATAATTAAATAATATGCTTTCTATATACATATCCTGGTTTAATTCGTAAAACCATTTATAGTCGTTGTATATCCTGTCCGCCATTGCAATATGGCCTGTAACTGCCTGGTAAAACTCAAAATAATCTTCGGGGCTGGCTATGCCGTCTCTGTAAGCTTCATGCCCTAAAATAACAGCAAGCCTCATCTGTTCTTCCATGCTCATTCCTTCATAATAGCCGTTAATCGTAATATACCTGCTCCTGCCGTCTGTGCCTGCAACTGTTAATCCGCTGTATTCTTCTCCGTCATTAATGATGAGTTTGTCTCTGCCGAATATTATTCTCCATGCCTGTTTTCTCTGTTCCCTGTCTCCAAACCCAAAAGCCCCCTGAAGCATACCCTGCAAAGAATAATGCTTATTTAACATAAATGCATTAATTGCTATATTTGCCCCCCAAATCATTGCCCCGTTTGCAGCCGCTAAAACATTATCCAAGCTTACATTAACCCCGCCAGAGCCTATTTGGAAACTTATTTCTCCTTCACGATTAAAACTAAATTCGAGCAGGCCATGATTTAATGTTATATTTTCAAATCCAAAAAGTTTTAAGATAGAAGTATTAAGTATATTTAAAGTAAAATCTTCACCAAAAGCGTAATGTATTCCCTGGCCTGCAAGACCGCCTGCCAAATCATAAAATATTTGCATATTCTGTTTATTTTTCAAACTAAAAATCTGCAATTTTTCAGTTTTAAAACCGCTGTTAATTCCTGTCAATCCGGTACTTATAGTCGATGAAGTTATTCCGGCCAATACGTTTATGCCGGTTGATCTGGTGCCTGATTTAAATCTTTCTTTATCAAAGTTAAATCCGTCTTTATTGTTGTAATTAATCGAATCAATCGCACTGTTGACAATACCTACCAGTGCCGTTTGAGCACCCTTCAATAATATTTCTGCACCTTTTTGTATAACAGTATTAGATATTTTATCAATAACTATTTTATTTATTCCTGACTTAAATAATTCCGTAGAGGCATTGGCAACACCTGAAAAGGCCATAGAAAGTGCGGCGCTTGTTGCATTTTTTCCGATTGATTTTGCCATGTCAATGGCAACTTCGCCCCATGTTTTATATCCATAAGCCCCGTCCAGTACACCAAAAAACCTATCAACCGCACTGCCAGCAGCTGTGTTAATTGCCCATATTGCAGGCGCAGCTAGTCCGGCAGTTATAAAAGTACCGGCAACGGCTATTGCAGAAATTATCACTTGATTAATAAAATTTGCAATTGAGTGTAAGCTTGGAGATTTGAATTTGCTGTCGGAATCACCCCATATACGTTTTTCCCAAGGCTGTATAGAAATTTCTGCATTTCCCTTACTGTCTATAACCCACCAATATATATAATCGCTTATTAACCTGCCAATTTCGCCTTTTCCTTGGTGTTTAAACATTTTCTCTCTAACATCGCTTTCTGCAGATTTAAACTTGGGACCTTCTCCTATGTGAATATAAAATTTTCTTTTTTTTAGCTTTTCTTCGTAATCTTCGCTGCTGTCTCCGAATATTTCTGTTAATATTATTGTAATTTCATCTTCAATATTTTTAATGATATTTTGTATTGCAATTGATTCAAGTTTTTCCAGGGTATCATCATTAATTACAGTTTTAAATTCAATTGGTCCCAATTCATAATCTTTATATCTTTTTACTCTTTGTTTCTCTAATATAACAGCTTTTGTTAAAGTTGATCCTTTTACAATATCCTTGGCATAATAATCCCCCTCTTTACGCCATTGCCCCTGAATTATAAATGTATCGTCCATGCTGTTACTTGTGTTTTTATTTGCTTCTTCTACATTTTTAGCAATCATTCCAATTGCATAATCCGCCGTATCTTTAACGTTTAGAGCCAGTTTTTTAGCTTCCTGTTTTGCAATAATTTTATTTGTTTCCTTGGCTAAAGTCAGAGCCTTTATTCTTGCAACACTTGCATCATAAATACCAATGTTATTTATATTTTTTCTTAAATTGTAAATTGGCATTTCACTAAGATAATTAAAGGAATTCATTAGGGCATTAATGCTGTTCATATTAATATTTGACAATAATTTATTTAATGTATTTTCCGCTTCTTTTATGCCGTTACCGGTAATTAAACCGGAAAAATCCCTTGTATCTATCCTTCTGGAATATCTTTCAGCTTCATTTTCAATCATATACAGCATTTCGCCTTTCATTGCTTTATCAGCAATTTCAGATACTGTTAAGAGCCATTCTTCTTTATCTTCCAATCCCAATAAATATGCTTCGTTCCATAAATTATTTACATCGTCATATTCCTTCTTGAAATCTTTAACCCATTTTTCATAAGTTTCCTTCATTTTTTGCGTATTGATATTCCAGTCTTCCCTTCCCTTTGTAATTATTATCTCTGCTGTCTCTCTCCATTCAGTTAATTTATTTAAAATTTCCATTTTTTGGACATTCCATTCTGTTTCACGAGTTTCAAGTTCATACAGCATATCAATTGTATAAATATCTTTAATGATAAAGGCAAAATCGCTGCCGACATCTGCAAATAATGAAAAATAATCAGGGCCATACTGATTATAATCTGATAAGTTCTCAAGCATTATATTAAAAATATTTTTATAATGATTTTTCCATGAAGCGGTGTTTTCTCCATAAGCATTTTTTGCTGCAAGGGCAAGATCATTTTCGTCAGCTTTTCCTTCCATAAAGTCATTGATAATTACCTGTAGTATATTTTCATTATAAATTTGTTCTGTTTTTTCATTCATGAATATATTTTCTAATTCATTTTTTATGCCGTCTTTCCTGTTAAATATCCAATCATTCAGACTGCTTATTGCAGTAGTTATATTATAATATTCACTATTCTTTTCATTTATCATTTTCTCCCATAGTTTTTGCAATTCGCTTATTTCAAATTTGTTAATTAAATTTGATCCTGAAAGGTATATTGAAATTTCCTGCCATGTTACATTTTCTTGATTATCTCCATTTAATTCTTTCAATAATAAACAAGATTCTTCATAATTATTTTTATAATTATTTATGTTATTAAGGTTTTTTATTATACTTTCTTTCCATATATTATTGCGGTCTGCTGTATCTATGAATGCAGTTTCTACACGTCTCAGTGCAAAATAATTTGTATTTTTAGTGCTATTCCAAAAGAATAAGGTATACCATTCATCAACTTTTTCACTGGAATATACATAACATTTCGTTATTTTGCTAAGGGCATAATTTAATTCCTCTACTGCGGTAAATAATGAAAAGCCGTCAAAATAATTATTATATCCCAATAACGAAAGCAGTATATAGAATTCAAGGTCTTCTTTTTCTTTATCGTTTAAAGAGTTCCATGCATCTTCCTGCATTCCGTGAAAAATATGCTGCCTTCCGTCTATATATTTTCCTATAAATTCCGTTTTAGACCAAAAACTCTCCCTATAATTAATATCGTATAAATTTCCACTTTCTCTTAATACTTCGGCTCCTATCTGGAGGTTTTCAAAATACTCAATATCATTGGAATTTTTTTCTTTTATCATTCTCAATAAATAATCCCGCGCCAACCCCCAGTCTTTTAACTTTTCTTGATCATTAAAATAATCTGCCATTCGCAGAGAAAGTTCGTATGCTTCATTTTGAAATGTTGTAATTTTATAATTACCCAGAAAATCATTTCCTTTTGAGAAATAATCCAATATAACGTCAATATTTTCTTCATGAAAATTGTTGATTTTATAATCTGTATTTATGTTAAATGCTAATTTTCCATTTTTTAAAACAATCATTTGTTGTAAATCATATTTTTTCCTTTCGATTCCATATTCATCCTTGGCACCAAAATGAGTATTTCCTAAAAATAATTGTATTTCATTGATAAAATCAATAAATGATAATCTGTTATTTTCTTCTATTTCTGATATTTCATTTTTAATTATATTATATGCTTTTAAACCAAGCAGCATTTCCTTGTATGATTTTTCATATTCAGATAACGCTGTATTATATTCGGTGTTTTCATATTCCCGATGAGTAATTCCATCACTATATAATTCCTGCAGTACATTCAGAACTATAAGGCTTTTAGACAGTTTTTCTTCACAATGTTTTAAATCAATTGTTTCTACATCAAGATATGATGTGCTAGCCCATCTTCTTATTGCATCCTGTTGTTCGTATAAATATCTTTTTTCTTCAATATTTTTGTATTTTTCCTGGACTGTTTTATATTGATTATTGTAATTAGTCCCTTCCATGCTGAATTTTTCAGAAAGCAATAAATATTCATCCATAATATTTTTATATATGGTTTCATAATTATTTTTTAATATTTTTATTCTATAAAGTTCTTTTAGATATTCTATCCTATTTAAGCCGGAATAATACAGTTTTTTTTGTAAATCAATATATTCATCCAATATTGAATTATAATTTTCAATTATTTTATTATTATTTTCATATTCTTTACTGTAATCATTTATTAATTTTTCAATATTTGTTTCTTCAATAATCTCATTTTTATAATATACATTTAATGCCGTGTTTATCTTGTCATTGTAAAATTTGGCAAAATCAAAGCTATCAAATATCATTCCGTTAATCTTTTCATTTGCTACAGGTATATCTTCGCCATCAATATATTGGCGCCAATGATCATTGCCATTGATAATTTCGTTGCTTATTAAATCAAAATTAATCATGAACGCTATTTCATATATTATTTCTTTTTCTAATTGCCTGTATTCTTCATAATATCTATTCATTAATATTAATGTATTTAAATCGTTTGAATAATTATTGTTAGTTTTATTAATTAAATTATTGTATTCATTTTCCAATTTTTTATTTAATTCAATATAATATTCATTGCTATTTGATAATATAAACCCCTTATCTATTGCATTCAAAAACACATAATTAATAAGGGTATTTTTCCAGTTTTCTACTTCATCTATAATCCATACCGGACAATATTCAAAAATATTATCTATACCCATTAAAAAGGTTTTTAAATTTTTGGTTAAATTATCAGTCCCTAAATTAATCAATGAGTTGCCTATCCATTGAATTTCCGGCAAAGAATCGTAATCAGGATTATTGATTAATCCGAAAAAATCCTTAATTAAAGCATTAATTTTTAACGGAAGTTTGTTTTTTTCTTCTTTTTCGATGAATTTGCTTAAATGTCCGTAATTTAATGCCGCATTATAAAGGGCTTCCGCCATAAAATAATCATTATATTCGTTGATGAAAAATATTTCTGAAATTGAAAAAAAACTACCTCCCATAACAAACCATGAAACAATTTTTTCTATATCATCGTCGCCTTGTACAAACATATCATTGTTAATTATTCTTTGTTCTAGTAATTTTAATGCCGTTATTCCTTTTTCCAATGAACTATCGTCAACAAGACAAAATTGTGCCAGCAAATTTTCAGAATCATCAATTATATTTTCAATAGCTTCTATCTCGGACTGGGTTTTTTTAAGTATTAATTTATTATATTTATTATGTAAGTCAGTTAAAAGAAAATCGTATACGGCATTTCCTTGAATGGCCGTATCGTTTATATTTAACCACTTATTGCTGCTTTCTTCAATCAGCAGCATTATTTCCATATTAATAATATTTCTTTCTGTTTCTTTTTCTTTTATAATACTTGTTAATAATTCTTTAATTAGCTTAGCATAAAATATTTCATCGGTTTTGTTAAATGTATTTTCTATATTTTCAACCAGTATTTCAATTATTAATAAAATCTTACTGTCATTTAATTCAATACCATAATCAAACAGATCAAAATGCACATCAAAGATATTCTCTATATTATTATATAGATTATAATAATTTTGCAGCGAATTAATTATTTTT
>Ga0099364_10002650_pt1 | contig 28308 bp, 21 predicted proteins | sample TergutTh196P3_FD_73070 | JGI IMG/M metagenome (GOLD analysis project Ga0099364, IMG submission 73070) | Microcerotermes parvus P3 segment gut microbial communities from Pointe-Noire, Republic of the Congo - Th196 P3 | ecosystem: Host-associated > Arthropoda: Insects > Digestive system > Gut ... | reverse complement strand
GGCGCGGTGGGGGTTGGTGTGGTGGGGGTTAATCATCATTTCTAAGCCATCTTGTCTATAATTTATCTGCTGCCTGCAGAACAACAAGTGGCCATAAGTAGCTACGCAAGAGGCGGTTTTTTGGGTTATCTGGTCAAGCTTCATGCTCATAAGATTATATTAGAATATTTGAAAGAATATGTCAATACTTATACAGGGTAAATAAGCGGGGTCACGGACGGGGTCACCCATTAACGCGGATTTACACTGATGAAGACACGGATTTACGCTGAGATATTGGCTTGTTAAGATAGATATATCTAACCTACATTTCTTAAAATTTTAAATTTTTGTTTCCCCTTGATTACAGATAATAAATAACTTTTACAAGGGTAAGCAAAAAATCAAAATAAAAAATCAGTGAAAATCTGCGTTTAATCAGTGCAAATCCGCGTCATTCGTGACCCCGCCTAAGCAATTGCCCAAAAACTAGGAATTTTAGTATTATAAAACCCGCAATATAATAACAAATCTATGCTATAATAGAACCATGCAAATAAAAAAACTTTATAAGCTTATTAAAGAAGCCCAATACCCAGTTGCCCTGACGGGGGCGGGGGTTAGTACGCTTTCTGGGATTAGGGATTTTAGGGGGAAGAATGGGCTTTACAATGATATGGATGCGGAAAAAATATTCAGTCTTGATTATTTTGAAAAAGACCCGTCTTTTTATTATAAAAATGCCGCTGATTTTATTTATAATGTTGATGAAAAAGAACCTTCTATTGTTCATAATGTGCTTGGAGAATTAGAAAACCGCGGACTTCTAAAGGCGCTAATTACGCAAAATATCGATCTTCTTCACCAAAAAGGCGGCAGTAAAAATGTGATAGAAATTCATGGCTCCCCTTCTATTCATTATTGCCTAATGTGTCCCGGGGTTCGTGTAAGTTTTGAAGAAGCTGCCGCTGTTGTTCATTCAGGAGATATGCCCAAATGCCCAAAATGCGGCAGGGTTATAAAACCGGCTATCACATTTTTTGGAGAGCCGCTTCCGGCAGATGCTTTAAGACAGGCGGTTTCAGAATCTCAGAAAGCAGATCTTATGCTGGTGCTGGGAACAAGCTTAACCGTATTTCCTGCCGCTTCCATGCCGGATTATACCCTTAGAAATGGCGGAAAAATTGTCATTGTAAATAATATGGAAACACATTTAGACAAAACAGCGGTACTTAAATTTGATGATCTTGGGGCAGTTTTTGAAGGATTAAAAAAAGAATTAAATACTTAACGAGAATTCCACACCCTTCCCGCTGTAAAACCCCACCTCTGATTAACATAGTCAGATAACGCTTGAGCTTCTGCGGTAAAAGCGGCGGCAAGTTCAGGCCATGTGTTTGTTGCGCTGTCTTTTGGGGGGAGCTCAGAGGAACGGCGAGTGTTTTCAAGACGGGCAGGCAGGTTGCGGCCAAAGTAATCGGCAATTTGTAAGATGGGTTGTTGCATAATGTGACCCATGAATTCATTTATAAGCAAATATTCGTCAGCAGTGTCGTATTGCTGATGATCAAAATATGCAATAATAAATCTTTTTGCAGATTGGGATAAACCTTCCCAGCGGCGGCGGCAGAAATTGCGAAAATCTTCATCAACAAAGTACAAACCGTGGAAACCTTCATGCGCTAGAAACCGCCAACGCAAATAATCCGGAGATTCCCTTGCAATAGAAAGAATTGCGCCATTGCTGGGAACAATATTTCCATTTTCCACACGGATTATCTTTTCATTTAACAATATTTTTTCAAGCTCCCATTCTTCATCTAACAATGGGAAGTTTGTTTTGCGGGCAGTATCAAAAAAACGGGCAAGATCTAAAGCGCGGTAATTATGAGCATTCCATCCATGAAGATGCGCAATTTCCGAATCTTGTGAAAGCCGCCCGCGGAACCCCGCTTTTTCTACATAAAAGGCAAGGCGTTTTAACATTCTATCCTGCACACCATAATCGGCATAATCAAAAATCAATATTGGAGTAGTATCAGAAAAAATATCCCAGCTAAAAACTTCATACTCCGGAATTCTCCAATTTCCCCTTGACCAATTAAGAATCAACCCCGGCTCAACAACAACAGGTTTAATAATAGAATCATCGTAATAGGTATCTATAGATGACATTTCTTGATCAGAAGAAATTTCAACAAGAGGCAGTTCTAAAACAGTCTGCGGATTCCTCTCTCTACTACAACCAGCACACAATATAATTACTAATACTGTGAGGATTGTATGGATAAAAAATTTTTTAGGGGGTGGTGGCAAGCAAAAGTGCCATGCAGTGCATGGTGCTTTTGTTTGGCCACCGGGTCCCCAAAACAACTTATAATCCATACAATCCTCACAATAGCACTATCTTTTGCGCTATAAGCTTTGCAATATAAAATCTTGAATCCATATCGTTTGAGGTTGTATTTTCAAGGAAAGTATGAAACTCTCCTGAAAAAGATTCCGGCAAAACAGGTAATTCACTAACTTGATTAAAATAAGCGCGGTGGGAAGGCTCAAACTTTTTGTTAATACAAAAAAGAGTAAGGCACGCGGTTTTTATAAAACCGGCAGATGCAATTAAATAGTGAAACTTATCGCCCTGAAAACAAGCAGCGCCCAAATCCGATAAAAAATGTTCCATTTTTGACTGTGCGGTGTTTCGCATTTCCGCCCAGAATTTATCGCAAACATGCAGTAGGCGGTCTCTTACTTCATTTATCCAATTAGAACGAGAAAAAACAATCTCGCAATTTGCAAGACGGTAAAAACCATAAGTTCCCGAATCCTTAATAAGCCACAAGGATTCATGTTTACAGCAGGCAATGTCAACAAGTTCATCAATCTTTTTGGTTTTTTTATATTCCAAACGAACAGGAATATCACCAATTAAAAAGCGGTCTTTTTCTCCAGTGCTTTCAAAGGCAGCAACATCATCTCCGTAAAGACGGCATCGTTCTTCTGCGGACGGAATTGAGCCGGAAATAAATACATCCAGAATAAGGGCAAAATAAGGGTCTAAAGTATCCTGCTGGGCTGCTTCATTTAATGTAATACATTCCACTCCCTTCCATGACGAAAGTATCTCTGTAAATCTGTCAACTAATAATTTGGTTTTATATTTCATATCTATTCCCCTTATGGCTATTATAACATACTATTTAAATAAATTGACTAAAAATGTTGTAAAAAATGGGACATAGGTTACCAGTATCATAATGACAAGGCGTACTACAAGGAATGGCAGTACATATCCGCATATTTTCATAAATGGTTTTTCAAAACGATAACTTGCAAGGAAGAGGTTCATCCCCACAGGCGGCGTCAAGAAGCCCGCTTCAAGGTTTACAATGAAAATAATACCAAGATGCACAGGATCAACCCCATACGCATGACCCAATGGGACAATTAACGGAAGGAATACTAAAAGGGCGCTGAATATATCCATAATACATCCCAATACAATCAATGCAAGATTTAACAATAACAGAAAGAAATATTTGGATTGAACGGCGGATTGCATCCATGTTGTAAATGTTTCAGGCACACCGGAGTCAACAAAGGCGTAAGACAGAGCTTTTGCCATTGCCAAAATAGCAAGAACACCGCCAATTATAGGAACAGCTTTTGTAAAAACTTTATGGATATCTTTAACATCGATGTCTTTTTTTATAAAAACTTCTACAATTATTACATAAATTACAGATACCGCACTTGCTTCTACCAAAGTAAATATTCCGGAAAAATATCCAACCATAATAACAAAAGGCAGAAGTATTTCAAAAAAAGATTCCTTGAATGTAAGCAGTGCTTTTTTTCCGTCAAAAGGTTCTGTTTCAATTTTTACTTTTGATGAAAGAATTACTCCTGCTATAATCATACCCAGTATCAAAAGCAAACCGGGAATAATTCCTCCTATAAAATAATCAATAACATTGTACTTAATTGGAATATTCATAAAGTGCAATATTGTATTGCTTGTAGCTGCTACAAGTATTATTGGAAGGCTGGGAGGAAATAAAAGCCCAACACCGCCCGCAGAAGTAAGAAATCCAATGGAAAATTTTTCTGAATACTTATTGTCACTTAGTATTTTATAAAGTATTCCGCCAAGAGCCAGAATTGTTACGCCACTGGCTCCTGTAAAAGAAGTAAAAAACGCACAGATAATTACAACAGCAATAATCATGCCGCCGGGCAGCCAGCCAAAAAATGCTTTAAACGCACGGACAAGCCTTTCTCCCGCTTTGCTCTCTGAAAGAAAAAATCCTGTCAAAGTAAAAAGCGGAATAGCAATAATATCCATATCTGTCAGCGCGGAAAAAACCTGAAGAGGCGCCGCATCCGGTTCCAGTCCCGCTGCCTGAAGCATTACAAGGGCAATACCGCCAATGGCAAGGAAAATAGGCATTCCGCAAAATGCAGCTATTATCATAAAAATAATTGCAGGGATTCGAATAATATACGCCATATCATAAAGAGTATTTACCCATGAATAAAAAGGCTCCGACGGCTCAAAACCCCAAATTATTTTTACAATAGCCGGCAGCGCAGCTATACAACCAAGAAAAATAGCCGCAGCCACCCATGCTCTTTGATGGGCAGCTTTATACTTTAACATAAAATGTACGGCAATTACCGCAAACCCAAGCGGCATAGCAGCAGCAAAAATACGATCCGAAATAAAACCTATCAGCCTTCCCATAAGTCCAAACTTAATAAAGGAAAGACTGTTCCATGCAAATATGGTAAGCAGAAAAACAGATATAAGCGTACAAATAAAAGTTATTCTACTTTTTAATTTATCATTTTTAATAAACTGAATAGCGGTAATTGATATATGCTCCCCTATATTTGAAGTAAGCATAGCAGCAAATAAACCTGCCACCAGAAAAAAATGAATTATTATAGATTTAGAATCTGTAATTGTTAAATTAAACCGGCGTAATACCAACTCTATTATAGGCAATAAAGCAAGAAGAGACAGAGACCCAAAGCAGATTATTTTTTCCAGCCAGATAAATCTAAATTTATTTAACATTTATTGCCTATTTCTGTGATTCTCAAGTAATCGATTAATTCGATTATAAAGATCACGATCATAAGTTGTCCCAAGAAGCATGGGGGTAGCCCGATTCATATCCGCAAGCCATAATTCTTGCTGTGCGGGTGTTGGCTTGTTTATTGTAAGCCCATCTCTCTGCATTGCCGTAACGGCATTAGCGGCAGTCCTTGCCATCTGAGCGTCAAATTCTGTGGCAATCCCTTGAGTAATTCTTACCAATTCCCGCTGATGTTGGGGACTAATTCTGTTCCATGTAACACGGTTCATTACAATTGCACCGGCAAAAGGAGCTATTGGCATATCCAGATAGTTTCTTAAATGCCTGTGTAGCCCCAAAGGAGCAATCGCCTCAGGAAGAAGATAAATTGCATTAATTGCGTTATTTGCTAATCTTGTTCCCATATCCACCATATCTGTTTCTACCAGATTAAACCCCATAGTTCTAAATGCAGTGTTTACATCTTTTACTTCAGGGCTTGTTCCAATTCTTTGACGGCGTAAATCATCCGGTGTAAAAACCGGTTCTCTTGTAAATACATAAACCCAACCGGCTTTAGACCAAGCAATTACAACAAAATTATTTCTTTGTATTTGCTCTTCCAATAAAGGCAATGTTTCTTTAAGAACTAAATCAAATTCTGTATTGTCTCTGATTAAAAAAGGAGCGCTTAATGTCATAATGGGCGGACAAATTTCTGAAAGAGCGGTAGAAGTAAAAAGGGCCGCCTGAATACTGTTGGAACTAAGGGAAGAAAGCATTTTTGTATCTCCGCCTTCAAGGCCGTCATGGATAACGCGCAGACGCACCTCATTGTTTGTTACTCTTCCCCATTCACCGGCAATACGATCCAGCGTTCTGCCCCAATCGGAATTTCTGGGCAAAGGAGAACCTAGCCGCACTTCAAGAACTTCCTGGGCTCTGCCGCCGCGCTGCGCAAAAACCAGAACCGTCGTAAAAAGAATCAAAATAACAACTAACATCGATCTCTTATTCATATACTTCTCCTAAAAAATTTTAATAACCATCCGGAATTGGAAGGAAAGAAAAATAATTGTATGCATTATCAAGCAGCCACCGTGCTTTTCTTTGATTAATAATGTTAACTAACCGTGCAGAAGGATTTGCGTTTACATCTATTTCCAAAGCTTTTTCTAAATAATCTTTATAAGATTCATAATCCTGTGCCGGAACAAATACAGACTGCGCATAAGAAATATACGCGCCTGTTGACTGCCCGCCTGTTTTTTCCTGCGCCTGTAAAAAATGATATTTTGCACGCTCTTTATCTCCGCCCATCAACTCCGGCAAAGATGCGTAAAAAATAAGAAGGAATTCATCCAAAGCCGCAACATCATAATCAGGGTCAAGCTCATAAGCTTTTTGAATCATAGTTGTCCATTTTGGGATATTGCTGCTTAAATTAAAATCAAAAATATCGATAGAATAAGCTGCCATACCGCCGGCTACAGTCCAGTACAAAAGTCCTACATCATTTTTATTAAATCGATTCAACATACCCGGCAAATTTTCCTCTGATACCTGATTAAAGCCAGGGTACTTTGCTTCCAGAGCGTTACTCAATATTGCGTATCCGCGCAAATACAAATTCTTTGCCCGCATCATATCATGATCCCGCTTTCTCCATTCTTCCATTGGGAGCATCTCTGCAGGTCCCTGAACAAACGCATTTGCGTACATTATAAACATCATACCTGTAGTAAACATCAACCCCTGATGATCCGGATTAGCATCAAGCAAAGATTCATACATTTTAATAGCGAATGGGATGGCATCCCCTACCAATTGGGGATCAGAGTCGCCGGTAAAGACACTGGAACTACCCTCTCCTGTAAGCATATCTGACACTGCGTTCATTGCCATTTTTTCTATGGAACCACAGGAAGAAAAGAGTAAACATAAAGCGGCGAAAAATATCAATGACAAAACTCGCTTTTTCATAAGAAGATTATACCATATTATGAGTAAAAAATACTAGGGGTTAAATTAATACCCGAGTCAATCCCCGATGACTGCGCGGATATCGCTTTTGATAGCATCCAGTTTTTTGGCAGCTTCTGCTTTGGAAGAAGCGCAGCAAGAGGCATAAAACTTAATTTTTGGCTCTGTACCGCTAGGGCGGGCGCTTACTACCGTATCGTCCTCAAGGAAGAACTGCAAAACATCGCTTGGAGGCAAGCCATCCGCACCGTTTTTTAAGTCCCTTGTTTTAGTTACCGATATTCCACCAAGGGTCTTTGGCGGATTTTTGCGATATTCTTCCATTATACCGTTCATAATCGAAGGGCCTTCAGCCCCTTGGAAGTATTTGGAAATTCCAATTTCCTGCCAGTATCCGCAAATTTCAAAAAGCTCGCCCAGTCTGTCAAGAAGGCTTTTACCCTTGCTGCGCCAATACAAAGTCATTTCCGCAGTCAGGGCAGCGGCGGATATTCCGTCTTTATCACGGACTTCGCTAGAAATATTAAAACCATAGCTTTCTTCTGTGCCAAAGACAAAGTGTTTCCCACCAGCCTCACCATTTTCCCATTTGCGCATTATATCCGCAATCCATTTAAAACCGGTAAGGCACTCGTGACATTCAGCGCCGTAGTGTTCGGCAACTTTTTTTTGCATTCCGGTAGTAACTATAGAATTGACCATAGCGGCATTGGCAGGCAATTTACCAAGCTCTTTTAATGAAAGGAAAATATAATCCGCCATAAGTACACCAATTTGGTTTCCCGTAACAAGAACAAAATTGCCGGAGTTATCAGGGACTGCAATTCCAAAACGGTCAGCATCCGGGTCTGTTGCCATAACAACGGCGGCTTTTTCTTTTTCACCTAATTTGATTGCCATATCCAAAGCGGCGGCTTCCTCAGGATTTGGGAATGCCACTGTTGGGAAATTTCCGTCGCCTTCCCGTTGTTCGGGAACGGTTATCACCTTTAAACCAAGATCGCCCAAAACGTTTTCTACATGCAAAGCACCTGTTCCGTGCAATGGGGTAAAAACAATTTTTACCTCACTTGCTTTTTCCTTGATTAATTCCGGGCGGAAAAGGCTTTCCTTTACCATTGCCTGATACGGCTCGTCAACTTCTTTATCAATTATTTGTAATAATCCTTTGTCCAAAGCTTCATTGCGGGAAATTTCTTTTATTTCTTTTACATTGTTAACTTCATTGATGATTCCTTCATCATGAGGAGGCACTACTTGTGAACCGTCATTCCAGTATGCTTTGTAGCCATTGTACTGCGGCGGATTATGAGAAGCCGTAACAACAATGCCGGTATCACAGCCAAGTTTACGAATAGCAAAAGACAATTCAGGGGTTGGCCGTAAGCCGGAAAATAAAAAACACTTAATGCCATTAGCAGCAAATATTAAAGCGCAAGCCTCGGCAAATTCAGCGGAATACCTTCGGCTGTCAAAAGCAATAACCGCAGATAATTTACCTTCTGCGGATTTTTGAGGGAAGGTTTTTATTAAATACGATGCAAGCCCCTGGGTTGCGCTTTTTACAACAAGGGTATTCATGCGGTTAAAGCCGCCCCCAATTACTCCGCGTAAACCGCCTGTACCAAATTCAAGATCGCGGTAGAATCGGTCTTCCAATTCTTTCCAATCTTCCGCTGCAAGAAGTTTTTCAACTTCACTGCGGAAGTTTGCGTCTTTCTCCCTAGAAATATAGCTGTTTGCTTTTTCAACTATAGCTGATTGTTCCATACAACACTCCTACTCTACTTTGAATCTGGAAACTTCCTTGACCAATTCATCAATATTTTCACGGTTCAGTGTGCTTATTTCATTTACCCTGGTAACCGCAACATTTATCTGCTCGGATCCGCTTGCCATTTCATTCATGCCGCCTGAAATTTCCTGAGTAACGCGCTCAAGGTTTTTGCTTTCCTGGATAACTTCCTTGGAGCCTTCAAGCATTTCAAGTGAACCGCCCTTAACCTGCTGAGTAATTCCATTAAGCTGAGAGATTGCTTCAAGTATCTGCTTGCTGCCTTCACCCTGTTCTTCCATTGCATTGCGGATAACTTCTTCCTGGTCCGCTACGGTTCTTACGCCGGAATCGATAGCTTCAAACTTATTAAGAACATTGTCCGTAGAAGCTGTTATCTTATCTATTGATTCTTTGATTTTTTTAAGAACAGTACCGATTGTCTTTGACTGTTCAGAAGAAGATTCTGCAAGTTTGCGAATTTCATCCGCAACAACAGCAAAACCCTTGCCCGCTTCTCCAGCGTGCGCAGCTTCTATAGCGGCGTTCATTGAAAGAAGGTTTGTCTGACTTGCAATGTTTTCCATAACAGAGTTAATTTCCAAAAGACCTTCGGACTCTCTTGCAATTTCCTGAATATCAGCCGCAACATCCTGCAAGCCGCCGCGCCCAACCTCGGAAGAGGCAGTCAGCGATTTTACATTTTCTGTATTTCTAACAAGAGTAGATGTTACAGATTTAATATTTGCAAGCATTTCCTCAACAGCAGAGGATGACTGCGCAACGCTTGCCGCCTGATTTTCTACATGGTCGTTTAGTTTATTGATATTAACCGTGATTTGTTCCATAGTAGCGTTGGTTTCCGTAACGCTGGCGCTTTGGTTAATGACTCGTCCTTTAATACTCTGAACATTGGCAGTTATCTGATTAATGGCTGCGGCAGTTTCTGTCATATTACTTGCAAGCTCATTGCCTGTATCCGCAAGAACAACTGCTTTTTGTTTAATAACAATTATAAGGTTTTTTATTTTTTCCAGAGTCTTATTAAAGTAAAGAGAAAGATCTCCTATTTCATCTCTTGAGCTGACAGTTATTGTTCTTGTAAGGTCTCCTTCACCTTCAGAAATATCTTTAAGAGTATCCGTAACCTTAACAATGGGATTAGTAATGGATTGAGCAACAAAATAAATAATTATTACAGAAATAACAAGGGCTATTGCTGCAATAATGAAAGTAAATCTTTGTATTGCCCTGACATCTTTAAATATATAAGTATCCGTAGTTACCATTGCAATTGACCAGCTTACGCCTGAATTGGTTATATAAAAAGGAACTATAAATACATTTACGCTATCGTTTAACGTGGGATCATAAGCGGCTCCTTCCCACTCTTCATGATTAATAACTGCGTTAAATGCGTCTTGTTGCAAGCGTCCGTACTCTACATCAACTTCGCGTAAATTCCTGCCAATTCTTTCTGAAAAAGAATGTGCAATAATAAAACCGTCATCGGCATACATTACCATTAACGCTATTTCTTCATGATCTTTAACAAACTGTTCAAGAACAGCCTGCGCTCCATCAATAACAAGAAAACATCCTACACCACCGACAACTTCATTGGTACGAGGATTAATAATTGGAGACATCATTCTAATTCCGTAAGTATCTCTTCCGTCAATGTTTCTGGGTTCAGGCCGGTCAACCCTGTCTTTTCTTGCGTTTGGACCATTTATGTGCGCCATAGTAAGCTCAACATCATTTGTAACACGGGCAACTATCTGACCTCGTTCTTGAGCCCATGCCATTGCATATTGACCTGTATCTGTAGAACCTGCTCGGCCAATATTCTGCGCATCCATGCCGTCAACAGCATTTGTTTTCCACACAGTATATAAGGTTGTCATATTTGATTCGCCTTCAAGAACACCCTTTAACATAGCATCAAATTGATCGCGGCGCTGATAAGGTGCTATACTTTCGTACTGTGCCATCTGATAAGCCAAAGTACTCAAAACACGCATATAGCCTTCTTCTCTGCCTTTCCATAATTCGGCAGTTTCAGAAGCAAGAGCTCTTATTGTCTTAAAACTCAACTCTTCCGCAATAGTTGAAGCCCGATTTAAAAGTAATAATGAAACACCAAGAACTACAACCGCAAGAATGGTAGCCATCATTAAACTAAGTTTGATTTTAATTTTCATAAATCCCCCTATATTTATATTGTAGTATAGTTTTATAATCTATACTAGCTATATTCGGAGGTTTTTTCATTAAAATCCAACTGTTTAAACAATCTTTGTTGACATTATTAAGCTTTATTCAACTTTGAACCTAGAAACTTCCTTGACCAATTCATCAATATTTTCACGGTTCAGTGTGCTTATTTCATTTACTCTGGTAACAGCAACATTAATCTGCTCGGCTCCGCTTGCCATTTCATTCATACCGCCGGTAATTTCTTGGGTAACACGCTCAAGGTTTTTGCTTTCCTGGATAACTTCTTTGGAGCCTTCAAGCATTTCAAGCGAACCGCCTTTAACCTGCTGAGTAATTCCATTAAGCTGAGAGATTGCATCAAGTATTTGCTTACTGCCTTCACCTTGCTCTTCCATTGCGTTGCGGATTACTTCTTCCTGGTCCGCTACGGTTTTTACGCCGGAGTCGATAGCTTCAAACTTATTAAGAACATTGTCTGTAGAAGCTGTTATCTTATCTATTGATTCTTTGATCTTTTTAAGAACAGACCCAATTGTCTTGGATTGTTCGCTGGAAGATTCTGCAAGTTTGCGAATTTCATCCGCAACAACAGCAAAGCCTTTACCCGCTTCCCCCGCGTGCGCGGCTTCAATAGCGGCGTTCATTGAAAGCAGGTTTGTCTGACTTGCAATATTTTCCATAACGGAGTTAATTTCCAAAAGACCTTCGGATTCACGCGCAATTTCCTGAATATCAGCCGCAACATCCTGCAAGCCGCCGCGTCCTACTTCGGAGGAGGCAGTCAGCGATTTTACATTTTCTGTATTCTTTACAAGAGTAGATGTTACAGATTTAATATTTGCAAGCATTTCTTCTATTGCTGACGAAGACTGTGCAACGCTTGCTGCCTGATTTTCTACATGGCCGTTTAGTTTATCGATATTAACGGTAATTTGTTCCATGGTAGCGTTGGTTTCCGTAACGCTGGCGCTTTGGTTAATGACTCGTCCTTTAATGCTCTGAACATTGGCAGTTATCTGATTAATGGCTGCGGCAGTTTCTGTCATATTACTTGCAAGCTCATTGCCTGTATCCGCAAGAACAACCGCTTTTTGTTTAATACTAATAATAAGATTTCTAATTTTTTCCAAAGTCTTATTAAAGTACTGCGCAACATCACCTATTTCATCTTTTGTGTTAACATGGACTTCGTGAGTTAAATCACCTTCGCCCTGGGCAATATCTTTTAAAGCATTAGCAAGTCCAACAAGAGGTTTAGTCATTGCATTGGTAGAAACAAAGAAGATTATAGATGCAACTACAATAATTACAACCGCTATGATAATAGCAAAAGTTGTCATGGCGCGTACAGGAGCCAAAATAGTTGACTCTGTCATTGCCATCATTATTGTCCATGTGGTGTCTGAATCTCCAATGGTAAAAGGAGTAAGATCGATTACTGTACTGGAGTTAAGAGCAGCAGAATAACCCTCAAGCGCAAAGGATTCACCTTCTCTGACAGCCTGCTGAACCCTGGCAAGATTATTGCCAAACATTGTGGGTACTTCATGCAATAAATTACCAACATTATCAGGGATATAACTTGCTATAATAAAGCCGTCATTGGCATAAATTGACATCGCTGCAATTTTAGGATTATCCGCCATCATCTGCATTACAGAGGGCTGCACATTAACAAGGTCTAAGTTACAAGACACCATACCCACAACCTGATTGGTAACTTCACAGATAATTGGAATTGAAATTAAAAGGATATAGTTATCAACGCCCCTTCTTTGAACAAGGCTTGGAGTTGTTACTCTGTCCCGTCTGGCATTTGGTCCGTTCATGTGAGCAGTCATATCAGCTACAGCACCGGATGTCCTGATGCCTAATTCGCCGGTAAACTCATCTCTAGTTATAACTGCGGCGTACTGCCCTGTTGGAGTAGAACCTTCCCTGCCTATATTCTGGGCATCAGAGTCAATGGCATTTGGCCGCCAAACCATACCAATTTCAAAGAACACTTCTTCTTTTAACATTACGCTTCTGATTAAATCGTCAAAAATATTTCTTCTTTGGCTTTGTTCATATTTATTATACCCGCACATTGTTTCTGCAAGTGTTCTTACAACACGAAGATGTCCGTTTATTCTGCCATTCCAGTACTCAGCTTGAAGATCTGTAAGATTCTCCATACCTTCAGTACTCAATTCGTTGCTTACCGCAGAAGCCCTGCTGACCAAAACAACAGTGATTGCAACTGCAACAACTACTGTCATTATAATGCCCATCAATGTAATTTTGACTTTAATCTTCATAAAATAACCCCTAAATAAATAATTATACGTATAGTATCTTTTCTACTAATATTGTAATATATTTTTACGACTAATACTAGTACATCGGAGGGTTTTTTTATGAAAATTTCGTTATTTGGACGCTCTTTATTGACATTATTAGATTTTTCTGCGGATGAAATTATGCTTTTGCTAAAAACAGCCAAAAAAGCTAAATTTGATGCAAAAAAGGGAAGGATTCACAGGCGTTTTGAGGGGAAATCCCTTGCATTGCTCTTTGAAAAACGCTCTACCCGCACAAGATGCGCCTTTGAAACCGCTTTTGGTGAAGAGGGGGGGCACCCGGTTTTCCTATCGACATCAGATATTCAACTTGGAGGCAAGGAATCTCTTGAAGATACTGCCCGTGTGCTTGGAAGAATGTTCAGCGCTATCCAGTTTAGGGGCTTCAAACAAGAAACCGCTGAGATTTTATCCAAATATTCAGGGGTGCCGGTTTACAATGGTCTTACCGATCTTTATCACCCAACCCAGGCTCTAGCAGATATGCTTACAATGCAGGAAAGTTTCGATGTAATACAGGGCAGAACCCTCTGTTATGTGGGGGACGGCCGCAACAATGTAGCCCGCTCTTTAATGATAATCTGTGCAAAATTGGGGGTAAATTTTACGGTGATAACCCCGCCGGAATTAAACCCGGATAATGAATTGAGGGAACTTTGCGCTCCACTGGCTACGGCAAGCGGTTCTATTATTACGATTACCCCGGACACCACCGCAGTTAAAGGGGCGGATGCTCTTTATACAGATGTTTGGATTTCTATGGGAGAGGAAGACAAAAAAGAAGAGCGGGTGCGGCTGCTTAGTCCGTATCAAGTAAACGGCGATTTAATGAAAAAGACGGGCAACCCGGATTGTATCTTTCTGCACTGTCTGCCCGCAGTTAAGGGTGAAGAGGTTACGGCGGATGTTATTGACGGTCTGCAAAGTAGAGCGTGGGATCAGGCTGAGAATAGGAAGTGGACTATTAAGGCGGTTATGTTGGCTACTTTGTGTCGGTAGGGCGGGGTTACGATTTAACGCGGATTTACACTGATTAAACGCGGATTAACGCGGATTTAATTTTAGGAAGAATTTATGATTAGAAAGCGATTGTTTTTATTAACTTTTCTTTTGTTTAGCGTAATATTTTATTGCTTAAATTTGTATGCTAGGGGGAATAGAGAGAGTCAGCCTAGAATTGTGCGGGTTACGGGGGTGGTTAGGCTTGTGGGGACGGGGGTGTTTCCTGAGTTGGTTGTAACGGCAGATGATGGGGAATGGTATATTGCGGATGATGAAATGCAGAAACTTCATAATTTACAGCACCGGACGGTAACAATAGAAGGTGAAGAGACTGTTATTGAGTTAAAATTTGCGGGCGGTATGCCGGCAGGTACAAGACGAACATTGAGTAAAATTAGTATTATAAGAGTATCAGGGGATATATGATTTTAGATATTGTATTGATAATTGTAGGCATGGCTCTTCTTATAAAGGGCGGAGATATGTTAGTTGACGGGGCTTCCAATTTGGCGCGCCGTTTTAATATTTCTGAACTGGCAATAGGGCTTACAATTGTTGCATTTGGAACATCCGCACCGGAATTGGTGGTAAGTTTATCTGCGGCTATTGGAGGACATTCAGAAATTGCTTTGGGAAATGTTATTGGCAGCAATAATTTTAACCTGCTTTTTATACTTGGAATTACCGGGCTTATAGCTCCTATAGCGGTTCAAAAAAATACTATTCGCTTTGAAATACCAATTTCTTTATTTGCCGCATTAATTTTGCTTTTCTTGGGGAATATTGCTTTTTTTTCAAGTGAAGGAAAAACAATAACACGAATAGATGGAATTATCCTGCTTTTATTTTTTGGGTTATTTGTTTTTTATGTTTATAAAAGTATGAAATCCGGTATGCCGGAAGCTGATACTGCTTTAGTAAAAACATTTTCTTTAGGTAAATCCATCATTTTCATTGTTATTGGACTTGCCTTTCTTGTTATTGGTGGAAGGGTTGTTGTAAATTCAGCGGTAGCACTTGCACAGTATTTTAATATAAGTGAAAAAGTTATAGGGCTTACTATTGTAGCTCTTGGAACATCATTGCCGGAACTGGTAACATCGGTAACAGCCATCATAAAAAAGAAAGATGATATTGCGGTTGGAAATATTATTGGATCCAATATTTTTAATATTTTCCTGATTTTAGGGGTAAGTTCATTGGTAAATCCTATGGATTATTCTCCGGTATTTAACAAGGATATTTATCTTTTAATTGCGGGAACCCTGCTTTTACTATTGGCAATGTTTACAGGAAAAAAGAGAATATTAGATAGATGGGAAGCCGGAATATTTACGGCTGTCTATATTGGTTATGTTATTTATTTAATTATACAAAACGAATAGAAAGGAGTAGGAGATAAATGGAAACAGCGTTAAAAATTTATACAGACGGCGGGTGTTCAGGTAACCCGGGTCCGGGCGGCTGGGCTTATGTTATTATTATGCGAACATTTCAGGGTGAGAATATTATTGCTCAGGAAAAAGGCGGAGTTCAAGATACAACAAACAACAAAATGGAGTTGACTGCCGTTATAGAAGCATTGCGTAAATTAAAGACAATGGATGTTCCAAGACAAGTTACCGTATATACAGATTCCCAATATGTGCAGAAAGGCATAAGTGAATGGATTAATACTTGGAAAAAAAATTCATGGAGAACCAGCGATAAAAAACCTGTAAAAAACCAGGATCTGTGGATGGAGCTTGATTCTCTTGCAAATGATTTTATAATTATATGGCAATGGGTAAAAGGTCACGACGGAAACAAATACAACGAACTTTGTGATCAAATGACCCAGGAAGCTATTGCATCAGTTAAAGTTATGATTACGTCTTAACATTTCTTCTATGCTTATTGCATAAGGTATATAAGAACCGCTTAAAATTGATCTTGACAGGGATGATGTATTGGTACCAGGAGGTGTTTGCCCGGTTATTGTCCCTGTTTCCGCTCTGCCTCTGTTTAATGGATTTACGTTATACGTAAGACGAGCATTATTATTTTCCAGCTTTATATTTATATACCTAATATTACCTGAAGGGTTGGGGACAGTGGTTAAAGGAGTTGGTGAATAACTAAACACGCCTTCTCCCGGGAAAAGCGAAACATTTAAACTATTATTGTCATTTATTATGTAATGTTTTGCTAGATTGTTAAATGCAGGATCTCCCCTGTACCCATGTATTCCTGTAGGAGAATTAACAAAATTTGCTCTTAGCCAATCTCCTATCAATTCTCCCCAATTATAATTAGTATACCCTATTGTATTTTCTGTTACAGCCCTATAATCCGGATAATTTGATTCAATTATTTTTTTATAAATTTGGGTATCGTTCTGTAATCTTAACCACTGAAAGAAAAGATAGACAGTAGAATAATCATCCAGAACAGACTCATTCCTGTGCTGATCCCAGACAAAAAAATTGTTTCCTTTTGCAATTGTTCTGCCGCGATCTGAATTATAGTCGTCTATTCTTGATTTACTATGACCAAAAACTGACCATTCCGCAGCTGCGGAAAGACCTTCATTTATCCAAAGATCCATCTGAGACGGTTGATTATTAAACTCACTAAGCATTTGTCTTGTTACAAAATTCATTAAATGCTGCATTTCATGGGCAACTATTTCTTTTGATGTGTCATCCCCCGGTGTCCCAGGATGTGTATCAATATAGATCATGTCTCTTTTATTTGATGGTACACCCGGATAATTATCATAAAAATTTAAAGAGGAAAAATATCCTGCAACATAACCTCTGCCTTGTGTATAACCATCAATAATATCCAAAAGAAGAATACAAAGTTTACCATCATAATTTCCCATAAAATCAGCAATTTGCATGGTGTTATAAGTATTACCGTCTTCAAGTTCAAATTCAGTTCCAAAATATTCCATTAATTTGGGATAAATATCCTCATCATAAGCTTTTCCAATAGTATCTATCGCAATTTGGTGTATATCATTATCTTTCTCTAACCAAACATTACAGTACTCTCCTATGTAACGTAAATTTGCTTTAAGAGAATAATGTTTATAAGTTGTTAAGTTTTGTGCATAAAATTCATTTTCTTCTCCCAATTCATATTCTTTTTTCTCACCATCAGGAATACTCCAACTTATTGACCTGCGTGGGTTATTATTCTTTGAATTATTTAAATCGCAGGAAAGAATAAAAAATGAAATAAAACAAATTATTAACAAAAACTTTTTCATAACTATCCTTTATTTTACCATCAGCGCCCATGACACTGCTTATACTTTTTCCCGCTGCCGCAGGGGCACGGATCATTTCTGCCAACTTTGGGCATTGTACGGACAACCTGAGCGCCGTCAGGACGGCTGGCTCTATCCATTGGAGATGCTTGCCCAGCCTGCATACCTGCCCCCCCGCCAAAGGAATCCAGACTGCTGTGGCTTGCCTGAGCTGTGGCTCCTATAGAACGGCTTAACGGTCTACGTTCGGGGGCCCCTGTTTGTATGCGAATAAGATGCAAACGGGACGCAATTTCCTGCCGGATTTCTTCTATCATATTTTCAAAAAGCTTGTAGCCTTCTACCTTGTACTCTGTTAATGGATTTTTTTGCGCATAATGACGAAGATATACGGCTTCTCGCAAAGCTTCCATATTTTCCAGATGATCCAGCCACTTTCTATCAACAGAATGTAAATAATTATCACGGATTATAAGATTAAGATAATTGCTGCCAATCAGTGCTTCCTTGTCTGTTAAATCTTTTTCCAAATCTTCAATAATGGTCTTTTCCATCTGTTCCGCATTTTGTTCTTTAGTTAAACTGTACCCAAATTTTGAGCGGAGTTGTTCCGCTAAATCTTTAAAAGCAGCCGCAGAATCCTTTTTTTGAGCGGATATGTATGCATCAATAATATCTCCTGTCATTACGGAGGTTGCGTCATTTACCCGCTTTTTTAAATCGTTATCCACAAGTATTGCATCGCGCTGGTCGTAAATAAATTTGCGCTGACTGTTAAGAACATCATCGTACTCCAAAAGATGTTTTCTAATTTCAAAGTTACGTTCTTCTACTTTTTTCTGGGCATTCTCTATGCTGCGATTAAGAAGAGGATGGTTAATTGCCTCACCTTCCGGCATTCCAATCCTTGACATAAGGGATTTCATTTTTTCGCCGCCAAACAGTCTCATAAGTTCATCATCCATAGAGATAAAGAATTTACTTTTACCGGGGTCTCCCTGCCGTCCGCTTCTTCCTCTAAGCTGATTATCTATACGGCGGCTTTCATGTCTTTCTGTTCCTATTACATAAAGCCCGCCTAAAGATTTTACTTCTTCATAATCTTTTTTCCATTTTTCATATTCTTCTTTGTAAGCTGCTTCATACTGCTCCTGTGTGGCGTTTGTTCCAATTTTACGGCGCGCGCGGTGCTCAGGATTGCCGCCAAGCTTAATGTCTGTTCCGCGGCCTGCCATGTTTGTTGCAATTGTAACAGAACCTTTTGCGCCCGCCTCAGAAATTATCAAAGCTTCACGGGCATGGTTCTTTGCGTTTAACACTTCGTGGCGGACTCCCCTGCGCGTTAATAGAGCGGAAACTTTTTCAGATTTTTCTATAGATACAGTTCCCACAAGCATGGGCTGACCTTTTTTGTTGGCTTCCGCTATTTCATCACATAACGCTTTGAATTTATCGTTTTCATTTAAATAGACAAGATCATCTTCATCCAAACGGGCAACAGCCACATTTGTTGGAATTACCACTACATCAAGTTTGTAAATTTTGCTGAACTCTACAGCCTCTGTGTCTGCTGTTCCTGTCATACCGGAGATTTTTTTATACATTCTAAAATAATTCTGGAACGTAATGGTGGCTAAAGTTCTGTTGCGCTGGGCAATTTTAATTCTTTCTTTTGCTTCAATTGCCTGATGCAGTCCGTCAGAATACCGTCTGCCGGAAAGGATACGGCCTGTAAATTCGTCAACAATTTGTACCTGTCCGTCATCCACCACATAATCAACATCAATATGAAAAAGCAAGTGCGCCCTTAGCGCTTGTGTAAAATAATGAATATACTCAAAGTTTTCTTCATCAACTATTGCACCCTGAATAAGGTTTCTTTTTTTAAGTATTTCTTCTATATTTGCAAGTCCCTGATTGGTAAAGGAGATATTTTTGTTTTTTTCATTTAATTTATAATCACCAACCAATTCCTCACCCTGCACTTCATCGGGGTAATCACCATTGTCTTTTTTTATTACTTCTTTTAAACTGCCTATTAATTTGTTAACTTCCGCAAATTTAAACGTGTCATCTTCCGCTGCCCCTGAAATAATCAAAGGGGTTCGCGCTTCATCTATCAATATAGAATCGATTTCATCAACTATACAAAAATTATGTCCGCGCTGAACACGGCTTTCTAAATTGCGGTGCATGTTATCTCTAAGATAATCAAAGCCAAGCTCGTTATTTGTGCCGTAAGTTATGTCGCAAGCATAGTTTATTTTTCTTTGATCGTTATCCATGTTGGAAAGGATAGACCCAACGGTTACTCCAAGATAGCTGAAAATCGGTCTCATCCAATCGGCATCGCGGCTTGCCAAATAGTCGTTTACGGTAACAATATGAATGCCGTCGCCGGGGATGGCATTTAGATAGGCGGGGGCAACAGACATGAGGGTTTTACCTTCACCTGTTTTCATTTCTACTATTTTACCTTGATGCAGAACGATGCCCCCCAAAATCTGTACATCATAAGGGCGCTCACCCAAGGTTCGTTTAGCAGCTTCACGGGCAAGGGCAAAAGCTTCCGGAAGTATCGAATTTAAGTCTTCTCCGTTTTTACATCTTTCACGGAATTGGGCTGTCATTTTGGGGAAATCTTCCGGGGAAAGGGATGCAGCCCAAGCTTCTTTTTCATTAACAGACTTTAATATTGGCTGAAGGGCTTTTATATCCCTCTCATGCTGAGAGCCAAAAAGCGCCTTTACAAGTTTTTCTAACATATTGTCAATATATAGTAAAAATTGAGAGAGATCAACACGCAAGCGAGCGGGATTACCGCACGGAAATCAATGTTCTGTATGAACACGGGCAGAGGCAGGGGGGTGGGCAGCATTTTTGTCTCCGGGAATATACTCCGACAGAAACGCTACCCACACCCCTGCCTCTGCCAATGCTCATACTCTTGAGGTATACTCCGGCAGAAATGCTACCCACACCCTACCTATGCCAATGCTCTTACTTCTCGAAATATACTCCGACAGGAACGCTACCCACACCCCTGACTCTGCCAATGCTCTTACTTTTAGAGTGGAGGAAGAAGGGGTACTCCGACAGAAACGGCTGCCCCTGTACTCGCCGCTGTCAATAAAAAAACGCTTTCCGGTTCTCTGCGGGATAACCCTTGTACCAACAGGAAAGCGTTACTCGATTTTTACCTGGCTACTTTTAAGTGGTCAGGTGGGACGCGCCTACGCAATATAGTATTACGGAAATTTAATGATCTTGTAAGCAGTAAACCTTGACTAAATTTTACATAGGCCAAGTTGTTCAAGGCTTACTCCCTGTTACTGAAAATTGATTTCCGTGGGGCGGTTACGAATTTAACAGGGGGAAAATTCCCCCTGTACCCCCTTATTTAATCTCTCCTCTTCCCCCACCTTACATGCCCTTACTACGCTCCTTCCAGTCGCTCCGTACGGGCGTGTGGATTGCCCTGTTTTGAGCCTACAAACTAGGGGCGCAGGACACGAAAACCGATGTTGTTGAACCGGACGCCCGGATTGCCGTAGTTCCGGAACGCAGACTGCAAGTACTCGACGTAGATGAGCCAGTTCCCGCCGCGAATCACGCGGTTAGACCCCGAAGACGCGCCCACAGGGTCGGTCTGATTTCCACTCGGATAGGTATCATACCAGTCCCAACACCATTCCAATACATTTCCACTCATGTCATATAACCCAAAATTATTTGGCAGTTTTTTTCCTACTTCATGCGTTCTTGAATTTGAATTACTGGAATACCATGCGTATTGTCCTACTGTCGCGGCATCGGTTTGATTACCCCAGTAATAAGTTGTTGTAGTTCCCGCACGGCATGCGTATTCCCATTGCGCTTCTGTCGGTAATCGGTAGCCAGTCGAACCTGATACTATTGTGACTGCGTTCCATGTCGTATTCCAACTAGTTGGTACAGTCCCCCATACATTAGGATTGGTACTGCCGTTTATGCTATACGCAGGACTTAAGCCTTCTGCAATACTCAGCCAGTTGCAGAATACTATCGCATCATACCAGCTTACAGTCTCAACTGGTCGCCTTCCCTGTATTTCCCCAGTAGCAGGGCTTGATGAAAAACTACTGGGATTGCTTCCCATTACAGCTTGGTATTGCTCCTGCGTTACCTGATACTTGCCCATGTAAAAACCAGTTAGCGTTACCGTAGAACTGTCTCTTTGGAAATTGCCACTGGGGATCAATACCATTTCATGAAGAGAACCGCTACTAGCCAGAAACACCGATACGCTCTTTTGCCCAGACTCAATGCCGCTTCTAGTAATGGTAATAGTAGCGTTACCGCTTGAGTTCACAGTAAAGCCTGAAATGGTTCTGGTTGTCCCGCTGCCTGACAGCGTAGCGCTTCCCTTAGTAATACTGCCACCAAGGGTGATGTCAGCAATTGTTAAACCTACGGGGTCGGCACTGAAGCTTAGGGTGATTTGCGTAGTTGTTGTACTTGCACTTCCATTGGCCGTGGCTGTATAGGTGGTGAGGCTTTCGACTCCACCGGAAGCGGTAATTATGAAAGAACCCAATAATTGATTTAAGTTGGCGTTGGATAAGGAACCACGAAGCCTAAAGAGTAACGCATTGCTGCCACTCCAACTGGTTGCGTTAAACGCAGGGCTGGGAGGAGCATCTTCCCAGTAGAAAATAAAAGCGTTCTCGTTGTGAAAACTTCCCGAATTCCCTGTCCAGTACACATTGACTTCATCCCCTGGATTAACCGTTAAGGTTTGACTACCAAAACCGCCGCTGTTCAGCCTTACTGTTTGATCTATTCCATTAATATTTACCCTTAATGCGCCGCTGTGATCCCAGCCGTCACTATTAGAATCATACATATCGACTACTATAGTGCGGGTTCCATTGACGGTAATGGTAAAGGTAGAAGTTCTACCAGACCAATGGGTTACAATAATTTCATATTCACCCGATGCAGTGGGTACAGGATCGCCATTATTTATGGGATCGCCGTTTAAAGTAATGTTATGAGTTTTATCAAGTAAATTAGTGAGTATATGACCATTATAAAGCCATCCTATTATGTCGGCATCAGTAAAAACAAATGCTTCATCAGGCCAGTACAAAATCTTTTTGGTATCAGATAGTATGAGTGTGGTAGCAGGTACTTGCGGAGTAGATGAGCCGCTCTGGGCAAGAATATCCCAGTTATTAGCAGTCACATTCCAGATATACGAAGTTCTATCTGTCGTATTAAAATACGCCCAGTTTTCCTGCGGACTGGAGGGAGCCTCGGCAAGTTCGCCTTTCCAAACGATAGAAACACCTGCAAGGCCGGTTGCAGAAACGCCGGTATCAACATCGTCGATGTACCAGTTGCCGTCTACTATGGTTATTACCGGAGTATGGCCGTCTGCGCCAGTTTGCCCAATCGCTGATACGCCAGTGGTAACGCCGTCAACAAACCAATAGCCGTCCACAATCGTAATAACAGGAGAATGCCCGTCAGCACCAGTTTGCCCAATTGCGGATACGCCGGTGGTTACGCCGTCAACAAACCAGTAGCCGTCCACAATCGTAATAACAGGAGTATGACCATCTGCGCCCTTCTCGCCTTGTACTGCTATGCTGGTGTCTTCACCGTCTATATGCCAGTTGCCGTTTATAATTGTAACAACACTTCCAGCCTTGCCGTCTGAACCTTTTTCACCTTGCGCTGCTATGCCGGTATCTACACCATCAATTAGCCAGTTGCCGGTTTCTTCGCATATAGTGACAATACTGCCTGGTGCGCCGTCTTTTCCGTCCTTACCATCTTTACCTGGCTCACCCTGTGCAGGTACACCGGTATCAACGCCGTTAATATGCCAGTTGCCATTACTGCCAATGGTGATGAAGCTATCAATGAGTTCTGAGCTAATAAGTTGCTTTGTTCCTAAGGGGGTTGCCACTCCACCGCTTACAGAAAGCGGTGTACCATCCCAAAAAGCAGTGTAATTTCCTTTCATAATCAATATGAAATAATTACCGCCAACAGGTACATCGCTTATAACAAAGTTACCCATGTTATCGGTTATTGCCATGTACGAAGTTCCGGCTACACTAACAAGGAAGCCAAAGTTGTTAGTATCGTTATTGTCCAACTTAATCCGCCCGGATATTGAGCCAACTGGGGTCAAGTTTAGTTGAACATCAGTAAGCGATTGATTCGCTGCAAGAGGAACATTTATAGCTACCGCCCTTTCTTTAGAATCTTGTGATGAGGCATAGATTGTGTAAAATCCCGGTTCAAGATCGGTAAAACTAAAAGAACCATCTGTATCTGTCTGGATACCGCCCATAATAGAACGAACAGCGTTAATGCTTCTTGCTCCTTGAGATATACTTCGTGCGGCAGAAATAGCAGCAACCGAACGTGGCCCGTCTGTTTTTTCCAATGTTACAGTGATACCACTATGGTCTGTACTATTGTTAAATAAGGCTTTCCCGCTGATTGATCCCAATTCCAATCCATTCTGATTCACTTCAGGACACCCGGCAAAAACAAGGCTAAAAATAGCCAAAACTATAACCCCAAATAAAAGATTGGTCCTTTTCTTCATCATTTATCTTCTCCTTTTTCCAAAATTAAGGTGTATTCTGTCCAGTCTATACCATATTAACTTTTAGTATATGAATTTATCATATTATACTACTACCCATAGAAAATTGTCAATATATATTTGCCTTGTCACAATACATAGGAAATATGCTAAAAAATGACAAATATTAGAGAATTATTAGCTTCAAACCTCAAATCCTACCGAGCCTCTCGTGGGTGGAGTCAGGCAAAATTGGCGGAAAAAACGGGGACTTCAACACAATATATAGCAATGATCGAAACTAAAATTAAATTCCCATCATCCAATATGCTTCAAAAACTGGCAGAAGCACTGGGAATTGACCCTGCAGAATTGTTTTTCAGGGAAATAGACCCTAAAACTATCATAAAAAATGCCCAAAAAGCAGTAATAGAGGACTTTGGAGAAGCCTTTTGCCAAATAATTACCAAATTTGTAGCTGATAGCGTCCGAGAACTGGACGGATATGACACAGAATAGTTTAAAGCTATAGAAGAAAATTGCATGTAGTATGCCGGGTATTATTGTACACTTGACAATACATTGGGTTTATACGATATTATTAGTATGAATAATTTTGTAATGGGTATTAATTCAATTGGACAACTCTTTCCTGCACCAATTCCCTATTCTGAATATCCGATTCATAATTCCGCATGGGAAGGCGTAGCTAAATCCTTCCAACAAGCTGGGAAATCTCTATGGTTTGCCATAAAAGATTGTACAGATACCAAAACCTCTGGTATAAACGCCCATAATATTAATAGAACACAGCAAAAGAGAACTCATGCCTGATAACAAACTTCAAGAAATAAACCCTTCGGTAATACTTACACATCAGGAAATAAGTGAAACATATCAAGGACCATTACCTGATCCTATAATGTTAGAAAAATATAAAAACGCAGACCCTTCATTTCCCGAACGAATTGTATGTATGGCAGAAGACCATAATGCCGCTGATGTAAGGACAAAAAACAGAATATCATTATCAAATTTATTAATTCCTATTATTGGGCAGATATTCACTCTTGCACTTGGAGCAGGCGGTATTTTAGCATGTATATACTTGGCTAAATCCGGATATCCTGAAGGTGCTATAGCAGCAATAGTTGGTAGTTTTTCTCCAATAATAATAAATGCCATTAAAGGTCTTCGTCATAATAAATAAGCTATTTGGCATCAATGCCTATACTCTTATTAACCCAGCACCTTAGCAAATGACTTTAACTTGCCGGGTTTTATCTGCGTACCGGGGACTTCTAATGCTTCGCGGGCAACTTTGTTGCCTAAGGCGGCACATTCAGAAAGGGATTTTCCGCGTATCCATGCGGAAATGAAGGCGGCGCAGAAAGCGTCTCCCGCGCCTACGGTGTTTTTTGGTGTAATTGCAAAAGTTTCCTCATGATAAATGCTTCCGCCTGCCACCGCCACTGCTCCGCGGGCTCCCAGTTTTACTACCATAACCGGATAAAGTTCACCGTCAGTAATTATTTTTAACATGGGGCAGACATCTCTTAAAATAATTGTTTCTTTTTCTTTTTCTGTTAATACCAGTTCTTCTTCATATTTTTTTCTAATGGTGTTATAAAAGGCAAGAGTTTCATCGGCATTCATAAAAACAAAAAGCGGATAACTGCGGCAATATGTTAGTATTTCTTCCGCCTTGCTCTTTACCTGAAAAACTGAGGCTGCATCCAAAGCAACAGGAGTTCCATTTTTGTTTGCCAGTTTTAAAATACGCTGCACCAAAGGCCGCCTGTCTAAAATGTATCCGTCCAATACAACAAATTCCGCAGCTTTTATTAATTCATCATTAATGTGAGCATCCGTTAAATCCAGCGCGGCTCCGGGGCTTGCAGCCATACGAGTCTCTCCGCTTGTGCTGCATACAAAACAAATACCCGTTTTTTTATTTGATTTTTCCAAAATTGCAGTAACGCCCGCATTTGCCATTTCTTTTTCAAAAATGCCGGCAAGATCATCATGTCCAATACATCCTGAAAAAACGGTTTTCATTCCAAGCATAGAGGCAATCTTTGCCACATTGGCGGCGCCGCCGCCTGAACTTTTAACAGCATTTGCAAAATCAATGCTTGGTTCGTGCATTAACAATTCTGCCTGCTCACTGTCAATGTGTTGAGCAGGTTCTATGATTCTGTACTTTGAAGCAGTCATATTGTCAACCTTTACAAATACATCAACAATAGGGTTGCCTATACAGAGAATTTCATTCAATTTATTTAGGTCTTGCAATAATTTCCGCCAATTCCGGATTTTTTTCTAAATCATGAATAAGCCCTTCCGCTCTGCCTTTATTCACATAATCCTTGCTTTGGAAAGAATATGTAAAATTCGTGTGAGTGTCATAGGTTTCCTTCATAAGAGCGTAGGCATCTTCTGTCATTACAAGTTCTTCATCAGTTGGGATAACAAAAATCGGTATTTTAGAATCCGGTGTACTTATAAGCGTTTCTGTATTTCTGGTCATGGAAATTTTATTTTTCTTGGGATCAAATGTCATTCCAATTCCGTCAAGACCATCCAGGATTTTTTCCCGCATAAACCAGGCAAACTCACCAACGCCTGCTGTTAAAACAAGAGCATCCACCCTGCCTAAAACAGCCTGATATGCGCCAATATATTTTTTAACCCTGTGCGCTTCAATATGCTGTGCAAGGAGCGCCTGCGCATTACCGCCAACCGCCGCCGCTTGAATGTCGCGCCTGTCAGTTAGTTTACCGGTAAGCCCCAAGTGACCGGATTTTTTATTCAACGCGCTCTCAACTTCCGGAGCAGTCATGCCGGTTTTTCGCATAATGTAAAAAGGAAGCGCAGGATCAACATCGCCTGAACGAGTCCCCATAACCAAACCTTCCAAAGGAGTAATACCCATCGATGTATCAAAAGAACAACCGTCTTTTACCGCGTTTATGGAAGCGCCATTTCCAATATGGCAGATAATCACATTTGTTTTAAAAGGATCCTGCCCCAATAAAACCGCCGCGCGTTTTGCAGTGTATAAAAAACTAGTACCATGAAAACCGTAACGGCGCACACCATGTTCCTCATACCATTCATTAGGAACAGCATACATATATGCCTTAGGGGGCATAGTTTGATGCCATGCAGTATCCATAATAGCGCAGTGAGGAACGTTAGGTAAAACTTTTTTTGCAGCCTCTATGCCCATAATATTAGCAGGATTGTGAAGCGGACTCATATCTTTCATCGATACAAAAGCATCCATTGCAGCAGCGTCAACAATGACGGATTTTGTAAACTTATCCCCGCCATGCACAACACGGTGGCCAACCGCCGCAATAGCAGACATATCGCTGATAACGCCCAAATCCTTGTCTGTAATAGTTTTCATAATAAGCTCAATAGCATCCGTATGAGTAGGGCAATCGTGATTAAAAACAACCTCTTCCCTACCCTTAGCAATATGAGTAATAAAAGAACCGCCAATAGTAACCTTTTCCACAATACCAACCGCAAGCACATCTTTAGTTTCCCAGCAGTAAACCTGATATTTAGCCGATGAAGACCCGCAATTCAATGTTAAAATATTCATAATTTTCCCCTTTTAATACGCAATGTCTTATATTATATAAAAAAATATGTAGAATGTTAAGCCCAAAATTTGGTATTGTAATAATTATGGCAGATTATAAAAAGCCGGATTTTTGGCAGCAGAAGGCAAGAAATGAGGGTTACCCTGCACGGTCAGTTTATAAACTTAAAGAAATTGATGAAAAGTTCGATATTTTCAAGACCCGTGTTAACGGGCAAGTTAAAGTTCTTGACATAGGCGCAGCCCCGGGAAGCTGGAGTCTTTATTTTTTGAGGAAATTAAGTGGGGGAAAACGGGGGTTTCTTGCTGCCGCAGACCTTTCTCCGCTAAGCCGTGAATTTGACAGGGGGCTTTTTGATAAGGACAATTTCTTTTTTATTCAGGGCGATATTACTACGCCGGAAATTAGAGAGGCGCTTCTTTCAAAAGGGCCATATTCAACCATAATAAGCGATGCCGCTCCTGCCAC
>Ga0099364_10002649_pt1 | contig 28315 bp, 22 predicted proteins | sample TergutTh196P3_FD_73070 | JGI IMG/M metagenome (GOLD analysis project Ga0099364, IMG submission 73070) | Microcerotermes parvus P3 segment gut microbial communities from Pointe-Noire, Republic of the Congo - Th196 P3 | ecosystem: Host-associated > Arthropoda: Insects > Digestive system > Gut ... | reverse complement strand
TAAGTTCACTATACGCATTACGGACGCATGTGTCCGATAGAAACTCCGGAAGGGCCGAATATCGGGCTAATTGTTTCGCTTGCAAATTATACCAGGGTAAACGAGTACGGCTTTCTGGAATCTCCCTACCGCAGGGTTGTGAAGGGAGTTGCTTCAAAAGATATCGAGTACCTCTCCGCCATGGATGAGGATCGCTTCTTTATTGCGCAGGCCTCGGCAAGGCTAAATAATAACGGCAGTTTTGCAGATGATCAGGTCTCCTGCCGGCGGCAGGGGGACTATACATCCAGAGCACCTAACGAAATTGACTATATGGACGTTTCTCCCAAGCAGATAATTTCTGCCTCCGCCTCGCTCATTCCCTTCCTGGAACATGACGATGCAAACAGGGCCCTTATGGGCTCCAATATGCAGAGGCAGGCAGTCCCCCTTGTTTTCCCCGAAGCACCCAGGGTGGGTACTGGCATGGAAAGCAAGTGCGCCTATGATTCCGGCGTGTTGTCAAAAGCCAGACGCAGCGGAACTGTAATTAGGGTAAGCGCACAGGAAGTAATTATTGAGCCGGATGAAAAAACCAGAATTGCCGAAACCAACGATGAGGGCATGGATGTTTACAGGCTGATTAAAAACCACAGAACAAACCAGGATACCTGTTATAACCAAAGACCCATTGTTAAGCTCGGCGAGAAAATCCTGGGCGGTCAGGTTATTGCAGACGGACCTGCCACAAGGAACGGAGAACTGGCACTTGGTCAGAATATCCTTGTAGGTTTTATGCCCTGGAACGGATACAACTTTGAAGACTCCATTTTAATTTCCCAGCGCGTTGTAAAAGAAGATCTATTTACTTCCATTCATATAAAAGAATTTTTTACAGAGGTTAGGGAAACAAAACTTGGACCGGAAAAACTTACAAGGGACATTCCCAATACCTCCGAAAAAAGCCTTGATAACCTGGACAGTGAAGGGATAATCCGTGTGGGTGCAAAAATCCGCTCCGGCGATATACTCGTGGGTAAGGTTACGCCAAAGAGCGAAACCGAAACCACTCCGGAATTTAAACTTCTTAACTCCATCTTCGGTGAGAAGGCAAAGGAAGTAAGGGATTCATCCCTCCGGGTTCCCCACGGTATAGAAGGGACAATTATTGATATTCAAAGATTAAAGAGAACTGAGGGCGACGATCTAAACCCTGGAGTGGACGAAATTGTTAAGGTATTAATTGCCACCAAACGAAAACTCCGCGAGGGTGATAAAATGGCAGGCCGCCATGGAAACAAGGGCGTTGTTGCCAGGATTCTCCCCGAGGAAGAGATGCCTTACATGGAAGACGGCACTCCTCTGGATCTCTGCCTTACCCCCATGGGAGTTCCCTCCAGAATGAACATAGGTCAGCTCCTTGAAACAGAACTTGGCTGGGCAGGCTCCATCCTGGACGAATGGTATTCAGTCCCGGTGTTTGAGTCCCCTCCCACAGAGTTAATAGAAAATAAACTAAAAGAGGCGGGGCTTCCCCTCACCAGTAAGGTAACACTGCGTGACGGAAAGACAGGTGAGCCTTTCATGAACCCGATCTTCTGCGGGGTAATTTACTTCCTTAAGCTCCACCACCTTGTAGATGATAAGATGCACGCCCGTTCCACAGGGCCATACTCGCTTGTCACTCAGCAGCCCCTGGGCGGTAAGGCTCAGTTCGGCGGTCAGAGGCTGGGCGAAATGGAGGTCTGGGCGCTTGAGGCATATGGTGCGGCGCACACCCTGCAGGAACTTTTGACAATCAAGTCCGACGATATGACAGGGCGTTCCAAGATTTACGAGGCAATAGTGAAGGGCGAGCCATCCACTACTGCCGGGATCCCCGAGTCCTTTAATGTTCTTGTTCAGGAACTAAGGGGATTGGCGCTGGATCTATCGATCTACGATAACAAAAATAAGCAGATACCTCTTACAGAGCGTGATGAGGATCTAATTACCAAAAGCGGTTCTAATTTTTAAGTAGTATTGTATTTGCAATAAGGAGTAACGATGCGGGATATACAGGATTTTGATTCTATAATGATTCGCCTGGCTTCTCCGGCCATGATTAGGGATTGGTCTTACGGGGAAGTTAAAAAACCGGAAACCATTAATTACCGTACATTAAGGCCGGAAAAAGACGGTCTGTTTTGCGAGAGGATCTTTGGAACCACAAAGGAATGGGAATGTTACTGCGGTAAGTTTAAGTCCATTCGCTATAAGGGAGTAATCTGCGACCGCTGCGGTGTTGAAGTTACTCACTTTAAAGTCCGCCGTGAGAGGATGGGGCATATAGAGCTTGCCGCTCCTGTTTCCCATATCTGGTATTACCGTTCGGTTCCCAGCCGCATGGGGCTTTTGCTGGATCTCCCCATGACCGCCCTCCGTTCAATTCTCTACTACGAGAAGTATATAGTAATAGAGCAGGGCGAAACCGATCTTAAAAAAATGCAGCTCCTTTCCGAAGAAGAGTACTACGACGCCCAGGAAAGACATGCCGGAGGTTTTACAGCCGGCATGGGCGCAGAGGCAATAAGAACCTTACTGGAAAATATTGACCTGGATGAAATTGCTGCAGAACTTAGAGCCAAGATGATCGAAAAAGGTTCAAAGAGCGACAGAAGGCTTTTAAAGAGAATAGATATAGTAGAAAACTTCAGGAATTCCAGGAATCAACCGCAGTGGATGATCCTGGATGTAATCCCCGTGATTCCGCCGGAACTGCGCCCCATGGTTCAGCTGGACGGCGGCAGGTTTGCGACCAGTGACCTTAACGACCTCTACCGCCGCGTTATTAACCGCAATAACCGCCTTAAAAGGCTCCAGATCCTCAACGCCCCGGACATCATTATACGCAACGAAAAGCGCATGCTGCAGGAAGCTGTGGATGCCCTCTTTGATAATTCCAAGAAAAAGCGGGTCGTTAAGGGCGCGTCAAACAGGCCTTTAAAATCCATAAGTGATATGCTTAAGGGTAAGCAGGGAAGGTTCAGGCAGAACCTGCTTGGCAAGAGGGTGGACTATTCCGGGCGCAGTGTAATTACAGTAGGACCGGAACTTAAAATGTGGCAGTGCGGCCTTCCCACGAAGATGGCATTGGAACTTTTTAAACCCTTTATAATGAAGAAACTTGTTGATAAGGACGTTGTCTACAATATTAAGAAGGCAAAGATCCTTGTAGAGCAGGAAACCCCTGAAGTCTTTGCAATACTGGACGAGGTTGTAAAGGAACATCCGGTTCTTCTTAACCGCGCTCCCACCCTGCACCGCCTGGGGATTCAGGCCTTTGAGCCGGTTCTGGTGGAAGGGAAGGCAATTAGGCTTCCACCCCTGGTCTGCCATGCCTTTAACGCGGACTTTGACGGCGATCAGATGGCAGTTCATGTTCCCCTAACACAGGCAGCCCAGATGGAATGCTGGACCCTAATGTTAAGCGCAAGGAACCTTTTAAACCCTGCCAATGGCAAAACTATAGTATATCCCTCCCAGGACATGGTTCTGGGCATTAACTACCTCACAAGGATTAAACCCGATGCAAAAAGACCGGGGATAGAAAAACTAAAGAGTAAGTCCAAAGCCAAGGCAGGAGAACTTAAAAAGACCTGCGAGGAATGCGGCAAAGACATGCAGGACAGCTGGACAGGCTGCCCCGTATGCGGCAAGTCCAACGGCGAAGCTCCGCTTTATTCTTCTGTGGAAGAGGTTTATCTTGCTGTAGAGGCAAAGTCCCTGGAATGGGGAGCTGTAATTAATGTTAAGGCTCCCAAACTTCCTGTGTGGAACAGGGCAGGTCATGAAGCAGAGTTAGGCGAAAGTAAAATCATAGAAACCACCGCAGGGCGTCTTGCGTTTAACGAAGAAATGCCCCCGGAAATTCCCTATATCAATTACGAATTAAAGGATAAGGAATTAAGGGCTCTTATAGAGTTTATTTTTGCCTCCGATGGCTCCTGGATTACAGTTAAGCTCCTCGATGCCATTAAAGCAACAGGGCATAAATACGCAACTGTCTTTGGTTCCACTATCGGCGTGGACGACATACTAGTGCCCAAAGAAAAGGCCGACATGATAGAAAAGGCCAACAGGGAAGTGGAAGCCATCCAGAAGCAGTTTAATTCCGGTCAGCTCTCCCCAGAAGAACGCAAAAACAGGGTAATTGAAGTCTGGCAGAAAACAAACGAAGACATCACAAATATAATGATGAAGACCCTGGAAGCAGACCAGAATGGCTTTAATTCCATTTATATGATGGCAAACTCCGGAGCCAGGGGAAGCCGTAACCAGATAAGACAGCTTGCCGGGATGAGGGGACTCATGGCAAAACCCTCCGGCGACATCATTGAGCTTCCCATAAGGTCTAATTTTAAAGAAGGCCTTTCTGTAATAGAGTTCTTTATTTCGACTAACGGTGCAAGAAAGGGTCTTGCAGATACAGCCCTAAAGACGGCGGAAGCAGGTTACCTTACCCGCCGCCTTGTTGATATTGCGCAGGACGTTGTAGTAAACGAGGAAGACTGCGGAACGATTAACGGGATTGACCAGTCAGCCATAAAGACCGGCGAAGACATAGTACAGCCCCTCAGGGACAGGATAGTCGGACGCTATACCCTTGAGCGTGTTAAGCATCCCATTACAGGTGAAATAATCATCGATGTTAACGAAGACATCACAGAAGAACTTGCAAGCGCCATAGAAGATGCAGGCATAGAAACTGTCCGCACAAGAACTGTACTCACCTGTGAGGCGGAGCACGGCGTCTGCCGCCTCTGCTACGGAAGAAACCTTGCGACTAATAGAACAGTTGACATAGGAGAGGCAGTGGGAACCATTGCCGCCCAGTCCATCGGCCAGCCGGGAACCCAGCTCACCATGAGAACCTTCCATACCGGCGGTATTGCCATCAATATCAGCGAGGAAAACCGCATCTTCCTAAAATACCCGGTTTATATCCGCGACATAAGCGGCGCTCATATAGAAAAAATTGATGAAAAAACCGGCGAAACCACCGGAGTTAAACTCTTCACAAGAAAGGGTCAGGCAATTGTAAACAGGGTAATGGAATCCTACAGGCTTGAACCAAACGACCAGCTCCTTGTAGAAAATGGTCAGCGTGTTGTACGCGGTGCACCAATTATTAAACGGGACAGGACAGAAATAGAATCTCCCGAAATTGCATACGCAATGATAATGTACGATGATTCCGGGAAAAAACCCCAGACCCTGCACTTGATTGGACAGGATCAAAAGATAGAAATACGCAATGGCTCTGAGTTCCTCGCTCAAAAAGGCGATGTTGTGGATGCAGAAAGAACCATTGCCACCTTCGATACCTTCTCTGACCCGATTATTGCAGAAGCAGGCGGAACTGTCCGTTATGAAGACATAATTCCCGGCACTACACTAAGGGAAGAAATTGATGAGGAGAGGGGCGTTGAAAAACGTATTTCCGATATTCAGCAGTTAGAAAAGCAGCCCAGGATAGTCATAGTAGACGATGAAGAAAATCAGGTTGCTTCTTACTATCTCCCCGGTGGAGCCATTCTACAGGTAGACGAGGACGAGAAAATCAGGGCAGGCAGAACCATTGCAAAGACTCTAAAGGAATCTGCACAGGCGATGGATATCACCTCCGGTCTTCCCAGGGTTAACGAACTCTTTGAAGCCAGAAAACCCAAAAGCCCTGCAATTCTTGCTGAGGTTTCCGGTATAGTACGCTTTAAGACCATACTTAAAGGTAAGCGCGTAATTATTGTTGAGGACGACTTTGGCAAAGAGTACAAGCACCTTATCCCCATGACCAAGCGGCTCCTCGTAAGGGACGGTGACAGTGTGGAAGCCGGCGAGCCCCTGTGTCAGGGAAATATTAACCCCCATGATGTGCTTCATATACTGGGTGAATCAAACTTGCAGAAGTACCTCATGGATGAAATCCAGCAGGTTTACCGCCTCCAGGGTGTTTCCATTAACGATAAGCATGTAGGTGTTATTATACGCCAGATGATGAGGAAGGTGGAAATTGTAAGGGTAGGGGACACCAGGTTTATTTACGGCCAGATGGTGGATAAGTACCGTTTTAAAGAAGAGAATATGAGGGTTATGAACGAAGGCGGTCAGCCTGCCGTTGCAAGGCCGGTCTTCCAGGGTATTTCCAAAGCATCGCTTAATATAGATTCCTTCCTCTCCGCCGCCAGCTTCCAGGAAACCACCAGGGTGCTCACCAATGCAGCCATCGCCGGTTCCACAGACTACCTCCGGGGCTTAAAGGAAAACATTATTATCGGCCACCCGATCCCCGCCGGTACGGGTATGAAGCGTTACCGCGATGTAAAACTCTTTGACGAAGACCAGCAGGATCTTGACACCTATATGGAAGAAATTCTGGAAAGGCGAAAACTCGAGAGAGCCGCCGAACTTGCCGGGGACGACTTCCCTGCAGAAGAGGCAGAAATCGAGATCGAACCCGACTTTGATGATGATGACGAGTGAAGCGAGGGTCGTGGCCGTGTTTACACGGACATGACCGAGCGAACGAGGAAAGGAAGGGCGCAGCCCTTCATGACGAGTGAAGCGAGAGTTATAGGAGGAATTATGTCTAACTTGCTTACAACCATGGACTCAGTACTTTTAATGGGACCGGGTCCCTCCTCGGTTAACGACAGGGTGTACCAGGCCATTGCAAAACCTACCATTGGACATATGGATGCCCAGTTTGTCTCACTGATGGATGCCCTTAAGGATAACCTAAAAAAAGTAATGGTTACGAATAACGAAGCTACAATTACACTTTCCGGCACCGGGAGTTCCGGCATGGAAGCAGTACTAACAAACCTCATAGAAGAGGGCGAGTTAATGCTGATCCCTGTGAACGGCTATTTCTCCGAACGCATGGTAGATGTTGCACGCCGCCTGGGTGCTGAAGTTGATGTAATGGATATTCCCTGGGGACAGCCGGTAGATACCGATTCGCTTCTTAAGAAATTTAAAGAAAAACCCTATAAGCACCTGGGTATGGTGCATGCGGAAACTTCCACCGGTGTGCTTAATCCCCTGCAGGGAATAGGTGCCGCTGTAAGGCAGGCGGGCGCCTTCCTGATTATCGATGCCGTTACCAGCCTGGGGGGAAACAAGCTCCCCGTTGACGATTATCATATCGACGCCCTGTATAGCTGCAGCCAAAAATGTATAGGCTGTCCTTCAGGTCTTTCTCCTGTTACTTTCTCCGATAGGGCAATGGAAAAAATTGCAAAGAGGAAAAAGAAGGTTCCCAATTTTTACCTGGACATGACCCTTTTGATGAAGTACTGGAGCGGAAGCCCCAGAGCTTACCATCATACAGCTCCTGCCAATATGTACTATGCCCTTTACGAGGCTCTTAATCTGATACTGGAAGAAGGTCTGGATAAGGTGCAGGCACGCCACCTGGATACCCATAATTATCTGGTATCCGGACTTGAAGACCTGGGTCTTAAGATGCTGGTGGATAAGGCCTCGCGGCTCCCAAACCTTAATACAGTTTTAATTCCTGAAGGGACCGACGATCTTACCGTAAGAAAAGAGCTCCGCCAAACTCACAAGATCGAAATAGGAGCCGGGCTTGGCTCACTCGCTGGTAAAATCTGGCGCATAGGCATTATGGGACATACAGCCAGGAAAGAGAACGTGGATTTACTTTTAGGTGCTTTAAAACAGATATTATAGTACTTAATCAAAAAATTCCAATATTGACAAGCAGAATTTTTAAAATATCTACTTGATACAGATAAGGAAAATACTGTATAACCTTGTAACCACATAGGTTTGATGTATATGCCATTAAAAACGGTATATACACAAGCGCAAGCCGCATGCGGACATAACCGTATATAACACCTTAATAACCTGAGCAGCAATTTTTTCACACGTGCAACTGGATGAGTTGACATAGGTATCGGTAATGGATATTATTTTTAGGGATTTATTTTATTTTTTTTCACAGAGGCACGGAGGGCACGGAAATAAAGGAGTGCTTATATGAAAAATAATACTGAACTAGTTAAATGTAAGGAAGATTTGATTCCTATTATTAAAAAATTCTTAAAGATACTTAATGAGGGAGATGATGGTAAAGTAATTGATAGATTTAGTAATTTCGATTATTGGTATTATCTACCTACTCTTGGAATTTTTATACCAAATAAATTTCTAGGCTATAAAAAACATGGTACAGATCCATTCGATAATACGACTGGAATGTATGGGGGAAAAGCCAGAGAAGTGTTAGAAAAATATTTTGATTATGTTGAAGATGATAGAAAAAAGGAATTAAAAAAATTACTTGAAGAATTCCTGGGTAAATATGGTAAAAAAGTTAAGTCAGGAACCAAAATGGGCCTTGAAGTAGGTATATTAGTACCGACAGATGAGATCCATAAATATTTTGAAACAATTAATTTCCAAGTTTCTTGCAATGGTGAATTAACCAAGGAGAACAAGCAATTAATGCCTGTAGATAAGTTCGATATAATTAGCAAAGCTTTTAAACTTATGTTACCTGATTTGCCAACATATATTGGAAATATTCTAGAAGAAAAAGATGAAAACGATTGGTGGCAGAAATATGTTATCAGTAAATTGCAAGACACTGTAACCCGCAAAAATTTGCCAAAGAGTGGACAGAATAAGGCATATATTAAGAAATTGGATATATCTGCTTCTTTAAAGGTAATAATTAGTAACTGGCAGGATATTTTTAGACATAAAATGACAGGTGTTAAACTGTCATGGATACATGAATTATTAGAAATTCGTAATGAAGATTCGCATTGGACCATAGAAAGAATTGAATCATGTAGTAATGAAGATATAATACGTGCATTAGATACTATGGGACGTTTCATGCGTCCTATAAACGAAGATATTGCAGAAAAGATTTTTGCAATAAAGAACAAGTTTAAGTAAAATTTTAAAAAAAAATAGTCTGTTTAAAACCCTTAACTTCTCCAATTTCCAGTTATTATATTATCTAAGGAGCAAAAACACTATGATAATAAATGTAATCTATTCCCATTCCCGGGATAATAGATATCGGTATTCCCTGGGTACCAAGGGCAGTAACACCCTTTACTGTTTTGGAATTAATCCAAGTACGGCTACACCGGATAATTATGACCCTACATTAAGAAAGGTCAGGAATGTGGCCCAGAGGCAGGGTTTTGATTCCTTTGTAATGTTTAATATATATCCATTCAGGGCCACAAATCCAGTTGATTTACCGGCCAATTTGAATAAAAAAGAGCATGAAAATAATATCAATACTATACTGGATACCATTCAGGATGGGTCGGTTATTTGGGCTGCCTGGGGGAATTTAATTCATTCCAGGGCTTGGCTCGCAGATTGCCGGAATGAGCTTATTGCCAAGATGCAAAAATCTAAAAAAAGTATTAAATGGGTTAAAATGGGTGATTTGACAGTTAGAAATAATCCAAGACATCCATTATATCTAAGATATCAGGATTTTTCAGAATTTTGCATTTAAAACCTTAACTTTTCCCCGATCTAGTCATTATAATAAGAGAGGAGACTCTTAATGAAAACTGTGATAATTACTGCACCTATGAGACCACCTGATGAGGTGCATCCTACCTTATACCCCATGGATGGAGATGATTCCATTAAATATGACAAACCTATCCGCTGCCCGGTAAATGCTATTTTGGCCAAGACCCTTAGTAAAGGTGACCAGGTAAAGGTGATTTATATCCTTACCAAGGGAGATAACAGTTTATGTGAACAGAATAAGAAGGTTTTTATTGAGGAACTTGAAGGTATAAATAGCAGTATAGGCGCTATATTATCCTACGACACCATAGATATAGACTTTGAACCTACCAAACAGACCTACAATAAGTTAATTACGGATTTGGCCGATAAAATTCCTGATAATTCTGAGCTTTATACTGATATTACTTATGGCTACAAGCCTGAAATTCTTTCACTATTTTGCGCTCTACGGTTTGTGGAGGAATTCAGGGATGCAATTGTTCAATACATCGTATATGGCAAAGTCGAATTCAACAAAGATACCGGAAAACCTGAAAAACCCATGCTTTATGACATTACATCCCTTTATTACCTTTTTAAATTAATGGGTTCCATGGGAGCTTCCGGTGCAGAGGATGCCCTGAAAACTCTCAATGATTTTTTTGCCATGTAAGAGGTTTATGTGGAAAAACCCCAAAAAACCGAGGAAGAGTATAAAGATCTAATTTTTGATATATATTCTAATTGGTTAAATTCGATAAATTCTGATCGTACTCAGACCTATTTTATGCAGTTGAGCGGAACTGTTTTTAAATGGTATAAATTATTCCGTCCCAAGGATGCTGATGAAATGGGATTGGAAATAGCCAATGTCATTAAAAATTTCATTAATAATAGGGATAACATAAATTTACCAAAGGATAAAGTGGGTTTTTTTAAATATTTTCATACATCACTAAACAATGAACTGGCAGGGTCTCATAATAGATATGATGATAATAACAGAATTAATATCCCCAAGGAAAAGAAAAAGAAATTAAGGGGGTTGTTGGATTTTAAGGCTTCAATGGAAGGAAATCTTGGAAGGAAAGTAACAGATTATGAGCTATTCCAGGAAGCAAATAAATGGTTTAAGCTTCCATTAAAAGATTATGCAAATTTATTTATTGTAATGAATATTACCAGTACTAATGTTTTAGAAAACAATGGAAATAAGGATATTGACTTACTTAATCTCAATGCTGTCCCTGTATATTATGAAAATATTTCCAATGATCCACAGGAAGAATATATCGTTAAACACTTAAATAATAATATCTGTGAAGCTGTTGAGCAATTGCTCAACAAGAAACATGAAAAAAGCAGGGCTTGTTACAGGGAACTATTTACTCTTTATTGCCTTAAAAATTGCAAGGATTACGAAGTATTTTCTTCTATTCTAGACAGAGAAACACTCCAATCATTTCATAACGGTTATTTTCCTCAACAATATGAGATATACCAAAAATACCATCCAAGTGCTGCAAAAGCCAGTGCTGAAGCAATCGCTTCTACTAATCTAAATGGTTTTCTAAATGATCTCAGGGATATGCTAATAAATCAATAAATATTACTCCTAAAAACCTTAAGTTCCTCTTATTTTGGACATTATATATTTTATATGTCGTTGATAAATTAGGAGGTAAAATGGCTAATAAAGGTGAAATTAAAACTCAGTTACAGTATGAAAATGAGGAGGAGCTCAGGAAGCTTTACAGGGAAGCTTTCCTTAGGGGTGAGTTAACTTCACAGGATGTAATAAATTCTTTGGTGGCAATATTGGGATATGGAAAGTCAAGAGCGAAAGTTTTAGTAAATGATTGGGAGCATGGATCTGATCTGGATCAATTACCGGCTGAATCCAGTTCAATCGCCAAAAAAAGATTAAAAAGACAGACGTCCCTTGAATCTATAATCAGAAAAAGGAGGTATAATAAAAAGAAAAAGCAATAAGCATTTCAATTTAATAAATTTAAATTAAGGAGAATTTTATGTACCAAACATGGTTAGGTATAGCTGTATTCTTTGCTGTATGTTGGCTATTTGTTGAAGTATGCTAGGTTAAAAGGGGAGATTATATGGGCAACCCATCTTTTTCATCGATATTGTATGATTGTGCCACTGAGTGTGCTCTTCGAAGACAAAAGCGCCGTTGCAAAAATTTATTTGGAAGTACTGCTTGCAACAATTGCAAGTTCAACATATACAGCTATATTGATGCTGATCCAAGGCACGTTGAATTGTTTATGTTACAGGCAGAAACTCGTTCTAGTGCTATTCGTTCTTCAGGTAATTTACATAGAATTGTTTTTATAATTGCTATTTTATTCTGTTTATTTTCATCCTATAAAAGCTATCAGGGAGAACAAAGAAGAAACCAGTGGCGTTTGGAACAATCGGCAGTTGCAGTTCAATCGGTACCTCAAACAGCTCCTCAAACTGTCCCTCAAGCAGCTACACCATCCAATGCTATACAAATGATTGAGACTGCCCTTAGAAGAGTGGCTGATGATATTCGGAATAATGTTGATGTAAATAGAGATGGCCTTGTTAATTGTATTGATGCGGCAGTATTGTTTTACCAATATTACCCAAATAAAAACCAGGTTACCATTTCAGTAAACAGGAATAGAGCAACCGGAATGCATCATCTTTTTAATGTTGTTCTGGTTAATGGTGTATGGAGAGCAGTTGAACCTCAAGCTTTTTATGCTGGGAAGTCATCATTCTGGATGCGTGATATATGGGGCTCAGAGTATGATTCCAATCTAAACAGGGTAGTTACAGAGGATTATTTAAGGTTTGTAAGGTAGAATGCTTTTTTTTATTCGTCTCCTTATGCAATTGTAATAGATGGTACTTGACTGTTGCACGGTCAAATAGATAATAAGCCCAGATTTTTGAAAATATCGATAAATTATTTAATTGAGGTACGCCTGCCAAGGATCAGTGCGGGGCTGCCTGGGATTCTGTTTGGCAAACTGGAAGCCTTTAATCCCGCAGGCAGCGTCAAGTACTGCGGGAATGAAGGCAAAACAATTGTAACCATGCTGCCCCATTCGGGGGAACGTTATCTCTCTACGCAGCTTTCAAACACTGATGAGCGCAGTTAGGCTCAGGTACATATCGTTGTTATAATGTTTCTTATGAATCAATTCAAAATTGTATTACACTATATTTATTTCTTGTAAAGTTTATTGCAAATAAAACAATTACTCCAACTATGCAGTATACAGAAATAATTATGTAACTAAATCTTAAACTATAATTACTTGACAATAAAGCATATATTGAACAAAAAACAATCATGGCCAAATTTTGAAAAAGGCTGTATATGGACATTACTGTTGCTCTTCCTTCCTCATCTATTTCATTTTGAATTATGTTAATTTGTATTACCTTTGCAATAGTCATTGCCATACAAAAAAAACCAAAAATGATTATTGCATATTGGTTCCATAATATTGAGAAGGCTATAAAAAATATGCTTGCAATTCCTGATAAAATAAATACTTTGTGTTTAGATTTGAGTATTTTTTCGATTATTGCAGCAAAGCGTTCGCCCAATGCAATAAATATGAACCTTACAACAAAAAATATGCTCACCCAGATATATCCCAAACCAAAATCGTCTATAATCAATGGATCAAATTCATCTGAATAACCTGTAATACAGATTATCATGACCAATAAGATTATCCCCAATAGAACTTTAATGTTTTTAGAGCAAATCGTTATTGCCTCGAGCAATGTCCGGAAATAATTTACAGATTCTTTTTCAACTTTTTCAAAATAATAATTTTTTTCTTTCAGCATCAAAATAAAAAATAGATTAATGGCTGTAATTCCTGCTGAAATAATTGATATAATGCTAATACTAATAAAATTTGCGAGTATTCCTCCAGTGGTAACCCCCATTAAAATCCCTAAACTGGAGTAAAATCTTCCTTTTCCATATATTTTTAAAAAGTCATTTTCTCTTTTTTCGTTTTTTAGATTATCATAAACTAAACCTTCTTCTGTTCCTGAGGTAAAAGATCCCGATACACCCCAGAATAAAAACCCCAATGCAAACAAAGGAAATGTATTTGAAAAGGACCAGATTACATAACATACAGCCTTTAAAATAGCAGCAATAAAAAGCATATTTTTTCTGTTCCATCTATCGGCAATTATACCGGATGGAACTTCTGTAAATAAAGCAACAAGGCTCCAAAAAGATATAAGCAGAGAAATTTCAGTTACTGACATCCCCTGTTCTCTAAAAAGGATTACATAAAAAGCATAAATGGGTAAACAATCATTCAAAAATTTATATATGTAAAAATGCTTTTCATTAAAATTCTTATTCACAAATATTCCTTTTTCTATGTTTCCAAAAAATTAAATCTTTGAAAACTTGGAAAAATTGTAAAAAAGAGATTGCGTGTGATTGACGATACTTATCGTTTAAAACCAGATGCTGGATAGGTTCCAATTAACCGGCGAGTTCGTAGCCTGCTTCTTCGATTGCCTCTTTGAATATTTCCAGGTTCACTCCATCGCTGTGTTCAATTACGGCATTATTTTCTTCCAGGCTCACTTCAGCGGAATTAACTCCCTCCAGGGCTTCCAATGCTTCCTTAACATGCTTTACGCAGTTTTCGCAGGACATTCCTTCTATAGAAATTACTGTCTTCATGGTTTACTCCTTGGTACTTGACTACTAATATTATCAGTCAAGTCATATTATAATTTAATATTATGAAATATAAACCCCATAAGAAACCGGTAACAAGGGCGTTTTTGGACATTGAACTCCCTGAACCCAGGATCAGTAAACTGGCAATTTTTTTGATTCGGATCCTTGTAAGACCATATCTCTTCTTTTTTATTGGTTTTGCAAAGATTATTCTGGGCGGGGAAAAGCATCTCTTTGATGCCTTTAAAAATTCACTCTCCGGGAAGAGCCGCTGTATTATTGCATTCAGGCATCCTTACGGGCATGAGCCCCAGATTCTTTCCTGGTTTTTCCTCTTTAAATTAAGAGCTCTGGCTGCCCGGCAAAAAATTAAATTTTCACAAAGACCTCATGCCCTGTTTGTATATGGTTATGAGGTGGTAAGGTGGGGAGGCTGGACTGCCCGCTTTTTTATGCCCAGGGTGGGTGCCATGCCTGTCCATCACAATAAACTGGACAGTAAGGGAATGGCGCGTATTAATAAGGCTATTTACGAGGGGCCTTACCCTGTTGCGCTTTCACCGGAAGGTCAGGTTTCCTATACTGCAGATTCTGTTCCGCATCTGGAGCCTGGTGTAATCAGGCTGGGTTTTACAGCCGCTGAAAAATTGAAGAAATCCGGTGAGGAAGCAGAACTGGAGATCCTTCCACTGTCCGTGCATTTCCGTTACGGCAGGGGTGCAGAAAAGGAAATAGAGAAACTCCTCAGTAGAATAGAAAAGATATGCAGTTTACCGGTACAAAAAACCCTGAGTCAGACAGAAAGAATGAAAATTTTAAGAGAACATATTTTATCGGTAAACGAGAAATTATATGAGATTAATGATGAAGCATCTGGTTCATTTGAGGAGCGTCTGGAAGCAATAATTGAAAAAGCACTTTTGACAGCGGAAAGAATCATGGGCATTAAAAACGAAGATACTTCTTTTAAAGAGAATTTCTTCTTTAGGATTTACCGCCTAAGGCAGGTATGCTGGGATAAAATTTATCTCCCCGGTGTTCTGTCCTTTAAGGGAATGTCCGTACTGGAGCGCAATATTATTGACCTAAGTGCAGGTGAAGCCTGGTATGCGGGGAGGCATCAGGAATTGATTGACTTTTGCTGGTACTTCCGTGTCCCCCTTCCCACAGAAGAAACAGAGCTTCATAAAAAGGTAGAGTATGTTCAAAACCTGTATGACTTTGCAAGCCGCAGCATGGGGGGAACAATTTCCGAGAGGAAAAATATTTTCCCTCAGAGGATCATCCTTCAGTCTGCTCCGCCCTTAAACTTAAGTGAAAGACTTGAAGGTTTTCATAATGATAAAAAGGCAGAAATTAACCTGGCGATGGAAGACATGGAGAAAGCATTTCTGGATTGTATAGAAGACGCTGATAAAATTTTGTGAACAGTGTTCACAAAAAGTGCGAACAGTGTTTACATGGCGGTCAAAAAATTGTGAACAGTGTTCACAGAAAGTGTAAACAGTGTTTACATGGCAGCCAGAAATTTGTGAACAGTGTTCACAAAAAGTGTGAACACTGTTTACATACCACTAGGCAGTGAGAACCGGCAAGGGCACAACATTGACCCCGTCTTTTCTCTGGCAGGCAAAGCCGTTTGCTGTTATTACTGTCAGTGAAGCTGGTGCACCCATCATGTCCTGGTTGATTTTTGCGGCAAAGTTAAGCAGGTTGGCAGCTGCCTCGTCCTGAGCGCTAAAACCCAATTTAACTTCAAAGGCTGCCCATGAGCGATCGGGATACTCGATGATTGCATCAATTTCCATATTGCGGGAATCTCGGTAGTGATACACTTTGCCGTTATGGACATCTGCATATATTCGCAAGTCCCGGATAACAAGAGATTCAAAAAGAAATCCAAAGTAATTTAAATCCAAAAGTAATTTTTCCAAAGACAAGCCCAATGCACCTATGGCTAAAGAAGGGTCTACAAAATGATGTTTGTTCCTTTTACGGAGGGTATCGGAAGATCGTATATGCGGACTCCAGGCAGGGAGCTGTTCTACAATCATAAGCCGTTCCAGTGCTTCCAGATACTCGATTACAGTTTCATCAGTTAAGGAAACATCAGAACCTCCTGCATCCTTTGACAGGGAACTTATGGCAGCTTCGGTAGATATATTTCTGGCAAGTGATTGCATTAATCGCATTACCCTAATGGGGTCTCTTCTTTTTTCTGAAACCCGGCTTATGTCAACTTCTGCCATTAATGAAATATAATCCTGCATAAACCTTAGTGCTTCATCTGCATTGGCGCCAAGAAGTCCAGGCCAGCCGCCAAGAGTTAATTTTTCGGCAAGAGAAGGGAGAGAAAAGTCCACCTGCTCGGATTTGGGGACAGCACCTTTAATTAATTTTATAAGGCTCACTTCGGCAGTAGACCAGCCTCGTTCAAAAAAAGACATGGGACGCATTTTCATAACCGAAAAACGTCCCGCACCGGAGTGCAGTCTTACCTTTTCCTGAGGGTTTGCAGAACCGGTAAGGATAAACTGCCCCCTTAACTTACGGTCATCCACTTCCCGGCGTATATAATTCCAAATTTCGGGGTATTCCTGCCATTCATCTATAAGCCGGGGAACAGCACCCGAAAGAAGCGACCTGGGATCCAGTTCCATGCGGGTGCCTACACCATCGTCCACATCAAAGCGGACAGTGCTTTTTGCTGCTTGCACAGCGGTTTCTGTTTTACCGCAAGCCTTTGAGCCCTGTATGAGTACTGCCCCAGAGTGTAAGAGCCTTTCCTGTAAAATTTGGTCAGCAAAACGCGGCTGGTATGAGTAAGCCATATATAAAGGTTATACTACAACCGGGAAAATGTAAAGGTTTTAACCGGGAAAATGTGACTATTTTAACCCGGAAAATGTAAAGGTTTTAACCGGGAAAATATGACATTTCTAACCGGGAAATTGTGACTTTATTCCTCCGTGAGCTCTGTACCGTTGTGAGCTCTGTGAGATATATTTGAAGCATTCATTATTCAATTTTATGTAGTAAGAAAGTACGGGCTGTGTTAGTATTATCTATATGAAGAAGAAATTGTTTTTTAAATATTTTATCCTGGCTGTCATCTTAATTTCACTTTCTGCTTGTCAGACTCTGGGTTCACCTGTGCAGGAACCGGTTATTGAGTTTCACACAGTGGACTTTGTAGGGATTAGTTTTACCGACATGGAACTCCTTTTTCAGATTAGGGTAAATAATCCCAATCCCTTTGAGATTCCCTTTCCGGAAATAGCCTGGGAGTTATTCTTAAACGAAAATTCTTTTATACGGGGAGATATTCGGAGCAGGGGTAATATAAGGGCTCAGAACTCTGTGATTGTTGAAATTCCTGTTAATATAAATTTCCTGGATATTTTTACTGCCTTTGCTTCTTTAAGGGGAAGGAATGATGTTGATTATAGAATTGCCATTGGTGTCCGTATTCCCCTGCCTGTTTTAAGGAACAGGGTATGGAATTTGGAGCACCGGGGGCAGATACCTCTCCCTCAAATGCCCAGGTTAAGTTCGCCTTCCATGAGGGTTGAAAATGTGGATTTACAGGGAGCACAGGTTCTGGTTTCTGTAAATGTTGTTAATCCAAATCTTTTTAACCTTCCCCCGCCTAACCTTTCAATGGACTTCCAGATAAATAATAGTTCATTTTTTAACAGCACCCTGGATGTGGATAATATTATTGCTGCGGAGAGTGCAACGCCCGTTGCATTCAGGTTTTCCGTGCGCTTTGCAGATATTTTTCTTAGATTTATTACTTTACGGAATCAGAGGGAAGTTAGCACACTATTAAACCTGTCACTGGATTTTGGAGTTCCGGCATTTATGGGAGACGCAATAAATATACAAATTCCCGGCACCCTGCCTCTGAGGTAGAATGCCGGAAAGTGTTTAGTTTTCTGCCCTAACCATCACATCTCTGAAACCCAAGTTCCCCAGGGTCTGAGCTATGGCAGGAATCTCTTCTGCCCTTATATTTGCCAGGACTACCCTATAGAAATTTTCGTATTGCTCGTAATTAGGGCTTAATCCTGCTGTTCTTAATCTTTCAAAGACATCTACTGCGTTTCTGGGGACGCTGTATGAACCCACCTGCAAACGGTACAGTCTGTTACTGCCTGGCTCGGGAGTGGTGCCTGTCAGCCTGGCTGGAGGAGCGGGGAAAAACACTGCTTCCGGCTGGATTGGCTGCACTGGCTGTGCTGCTGCTGGCTGCACCGGTGTCTGTACCGGCTGAACCGGCTGCGGAGCGGGTTGAATTTGCTGTATAGGCTCTGCCGGCGGTACCTGCTGAGGAGCAGGCTGAACTGCTGCTGGCTGTGTAGCAGTCATCTGCGTAGCAGATGGGGGAATTGGCTGTATTAAATTGGCCTCAATGGAACTCTGCGGGTTTACAGCCTGAGCAGTCGAACCCTGTACTGATTGGGGGCTGCTCTGAACTGGAGCCGGCTGTGTTACTTGAGGCGGGATTGTCACTATGGTTACCGGTGCACTAGACGGCTGAGCTGGGACGGGATTTTCCACAAAGGGCTGTATTATGGGCGGAGAGCTTGCCACAGGACCCAGATCAATACTTACCACCTGTTCAATAACAACCGGGGCAGTTCCTGTATGCAGCATATCGAGGGCTTCTGCAGCTGCCCTTGATAAATCTATGATTCTGGAAGGTACAAAAGGTCCCCTGTCGTTCACCCTGACTGTAACAGAGCGCATATTGTTCCTGTTTGTTACCATTAAAACCGTACCAAAGGGCAGGGTGGGGTGAGCAGCGGTAAACAGGGTGGAATTAAAGAGTTCCCCCGATGCAGTCGGCTTACCGTCAAATTCAAATCCGTACCAGGACGCAGTCCCTTCCTGACGGAAAACGCCTGCAGCTCCTACTGTCTGGGCTGCTGCCTGGCAGACAATACCCAATACTATCAATATAAGTAAAATTATCCTTTTCATATACTATATATCGGTATAATTTTGCCATGATTTACTCCCGGTATCTTGAAAAATTCTTAAACCAAATGTAAGATGAGTTATATAGCTTAAATTGAAAGGAGTTTCAATGTCTGATAAAAACATGGTAATTATCAATGGAAATAGCGCTGCGGCACATGTTGCCCACGCATTAAGCGAAGTAATCGCAATTTACCCGATTACCCCGTCCAGCAATATGGGGGAAATGTCCGATGAACTTTCATCCCAGGGACGCAAGAATATCTGGGGTGCAGTCCCGGAAGTAGTCGAATTACAGTCCGAGGCAGGAGCCGCTGCTGCAGTTCACGGAGCATTAACTGCCGGTGCAATGAGCACCACCTTCACCGCTTCCCAGGGTCTTTTGTTAAAAATCCCCAGCATGTACAAAATTGCCGGTGAATTAACCCCCTCGGTCTTTCATATCGCTGCCCGCGCCCTTGCAACCAGCTCCCTCTGTATTTTCGGGGATCACCAGGACGTAATGGCATGCCGTCAGACCGGTTTTGCCATGTTATCTTCCAATAGCGTACAGGAAGTAATGGATCTGGCAACCATTGCCTATTCATCCACCCTCAGGTCCAGGGTGCCTTTCCTTCACTTCTTTGACGGCTTCAGAACCAGCCACGAAATGCAGAAAGTGGAAGAAGTCTCCTTTGAGACAATGAAGCAGATGGTAGATGACGACCTTATTATCGAACACCGCCAGAGGGGTCTAACTCCCGAGAAACCCTTTATTAGGGGAACTTCCCAAAACCCGGACACCTACTTCCAGGGCAGGGAAGGCGTGAATCCTTATTACCTTAAGGTACCTGGCATAGTTCAGGCGGAAATGGATAAGTATGCCAAATTAACAGGCCGCGTTTATAAGATTTTCCAGTATGTCGGAGCTCCCGATGCAGACCGCGTAATTATTCTAATGGGTTCTGCAGCAGAAACCTGCGACGAAACCGTTGAATACCTTCAGAGCAAGGGTGAAAAAGTCGGTGTACTTAAAGTAAGGCTTTACCGCCCCTTTGATGCAGAGTCTTTCGTTAAAGCCCTTCCCTCCACAGTTAAGGGAATTGCAGTCCTCGACAGGACAAAGGATCCCGGAGCCCCCGGCGAGCCCCTGTACGAAGATGTCCGTACAACCATTGCAGAAATGCAGGCGGCAGGCAAGTTCTCCGCCAACCCAATTATCCTGGGTGGACGTTACGGTCTCGGTTCAAAGGAATTCACCCCTGCCATGGTAAAGGCTGTATTTGAAAACCTTTCCGGCAAGAAGATCCATAACTTTGTCGTGGGTCTGGATGATGATGTACTTGGCAAGAGCCTTGATTATGATGAGAATTTTACAATCGAAGAAGAGGGCATGTCGGAATGTATGTTCTACGGCCTTGGTTCTGACGGTACTGTAGGAGCAAACGAGAACTCAATCAGGATAATCGGAGAGGCAAAACCCGAACTCTCTGTACAGGGTTACTTCTCCTATGACTCCAAGAAGTCCGGCGGTTTCACGGTATCTCACCTCCGCTTTGGCAAGAAGGCAATCCGCCGTCCATACCTTATCAACAATGCAGACTTCCTTGCCTGCCATAAATTCTCCTATATGGAAATATATGATATTCTCCCCTATGCCAAAGACGGTGCAACTTTCCTCCTTAACAGCCCCTTTACTGCGGCTGATGTCTGGAAGGAAATCCCCGTTGAGGCTCAGCAGAGGATCATCGATAAGAAACTTAAGTTCTATGTAATTGACGCAGCGAAGATTGCCAGGGAAACCGGCATGGGCAACAGGATCAATACTGCCCTGCAGGCTGCCTACTTCAAGATCTCCGGAGTTCTCCCCGAAGCCGAAGCTGTTAAACTTATGAAAGTTTATGTAGAAGAGACCTACGGCAAAAGGGGAAAGGAAGTTGTAGAGCGCAACTTTAATACGATTGACAAAGCACTGGGAGCCATTGAAGAAGTAAATTATCCTTCCAAAACCGAAGGCAGCCGCCACATGAAACCGGCTTTTGCCACAGCAAAAGATAACTGGGTTAGAGAAGTGCTGGGCGGAGTTGCAAGTCAGCAGGGTAATAAGCTAAAGGTAAGCCAGATCCCCAATGACGGTACCTTCCCCACAGCAACCACCCAGTATGAAAAACGCTCAGTCGCAGAACAGGTGCCCATCTGGAACGGCGAGGTATGTATACAGTGCGGTAACTGTGTTGCAGTCTGTCCCCATGCCTGTATGAGGTTTAAGAATATGACAGAGGCAGAAGTTAAGGCTGCACCTCCCGGATTTAATGCAGTGGATATTAAACCCAGGGCAGTGGAAGGCAAGAAAACCCTGCTCGCCATAGGTGCTGCAGACTGCTATGCCTGCGGACTCTGTTTTAATATCTGCCCCATGTCACAGGATAAATCCAAACCCACAGCCCTTTCCTGGAAACAGTATGCCGGCGATAATGCCTTCCATGATGAGCAGGTAAAGGTATGGGATTACTTCCTTTCATTGCCGGAAGTTCCTGAATCAGAACTTAATTTGGGAACTGTTAAGGGTCTGGCCTACAAGCGGCCTCTCTTTGAGTTCTCCGGTGCCTGCGGCGGCTGCGGTGAAACCCCCTATATTAAGATGCTCACCCAGCTCTTCGGTGACAGGATGGTAATAGGAAACGCCACCGGCTGTTCCTCCATTTACGGAGGAAACCTCCCCACCACACCCTATGCAAAACGCGCAGACGGTCGTGGTCCTGTCTGGTCAAACAGCCTTTTTGAAGACGCGGCTGAATTTTCCTTTGGTATGCGCTTAACCAGCGACAAGCTTGCACAGCACGCCAGGGAATTGGCAGTGAAGGCAAAGGGCGAAGGCATTGCCTCTGCAATAATTGATAAGCTCCTTGCCAATGAGCAAAAAGACAATGCTGCCATTGATGAACAGCGCAAGAATGTTGATGAGTTAAAAGCAGCTCTTGCCAAAGACTCCAAGCCCACTGCAAAGATGCTCCTCTCCCTTGCCGACCACTTTGTGAAACGCTCTGTATGGGCATTCGGCGGTGACGGCTGGGCTTATGATATCGGCTTTGGCGGTCTCGACCATGTAATAGCCTCCAATAAAAACATCAACCTCCTTGTAATGGACACCGAAGTTTACTCCAATACAGGCGGACAGATGTCCAAGGCAACACCGGTGGGTGCCATCGCAAAGTTTGCCCATACCGGTAAAGAAACAAACAAGAAAGACCTGGGTGCCATTGCCATGAGTTACGGCCATGTCTATGTAGCCAGAGTTTCACTTGGTGCCGATATGCGTCAGGTTATAAGAGCCTTCCAGGAAGCAGAATCCTATGACGGACCTTCCATCGTGATTGCATACGCTCACTGTATTGCACATGGTATTGATATGAGTAAGGGACTTGAACAGGGTAAGGCAGTAGTAACATCCGGTATATGGCCCATTTACCGCTACGACCCCAGGCTTAAGGCAGAGGGCAAGAACCCCTTCCAGCTTGACTGCAAGGATCCCACAACGAATATTGAAGACTATATGTACAAGGAAACAAGGTTCAGGAGTCTTACAGGTGCTGCGCCGGAAAGGGCTGCAGAGCTTCTTAAAGTTGCCAAGGCTCAGGCCGAGAGGAACTGGAAAGAGTATAAATATCTCGCAGAGAGACCTTTCTAAGATGTAGGAGTTAAGGAGCAGGTTATGTCTGATGTTTTTAACAAGGTAGTTTCACTTTTTTCCAAAGACGGAGAAGGCGATTCGGACAAAGATCTGCTCCTTAAGCATTTAGCAAAAGAATTAACCCAGAACAAGTATGCCAAGTTTTACAAAATAAGGCAGAACGAAGCTGATATAAGCCTCGCTCAGTATTTTTTTAATGTATATAAAGCCATCTACCCCCTGCAGATGTTCCTGCGCGATCCCGAAAGAGATATAAGAATCAGACAGGTAACCCTGGAGGCATTTCTGGACAGGCAGGTAATGGACGTCATAAAACGTCTAAGCCCTGAGGCAATTGCCGAACGCAAGAAGAGTGCAGGGGATAATGTGGTAAAAGAGCTGGAAGATGACCTCTCCATCTTAACAATGGGTTTTGACAGCCCGAAAATTGCTGCTGCAGATAAATGCTACAATATGATCATTGCCATGAAGCAGTTTGTGTTTTTTAACTTTATCGGGCTTCTAAGAAAATTCGATCCGGAGATGAAGGAAGGCGATTTTCTGACTGCACCGAAGTTTGTCCCTGTTGCCGGCGATATCATCATGCCCGACCTTTCTTCGTTTATAAGTGTTCTGCCTCCCCTGGATGCGGAAAATGATGAATGGGCAAGTGTTTTTGAGATATTAAAGTACTGTAAAGGCAGTACAGATGTAATCCCCCCGGCTCTGTGGAATAACCTCCTTACAAGTCTGGCAGATGTAAAGCAGTCAAAGATCATTGATTTAATCGGGAGGCTTGTTACCGGCAATCCCATCCTGGAAATAAGATCAAAAGTTATCAACGAGAATTTATCTGCACAGTGGCTGGAAGAAAGAACCAGCGAAGTACGCACCTTGATTAACGGTATTCACGGCAGCCAGAGGCAGATGCAGATCAATGCCCTGGAAAAAGCGGTCTTCCCTGCCGGTGGGACATTGAGACTTCAGTATTTTACAAAGGAAAAGGGGAAGGTTTTATCTGATAAAAACCTGGAGGAATATATATACGCTCCGGCTCTTAACCACCTCTCTGCTTTTTTACAGGACTATATGAGCAAGGAGATTCACGAGCTCTGCGATATACTCCTGGTCAGGGGACGCTGGACACAGAATACCGCATCCAGAGCCATGTCGGAGGCCTTTCATGAGGTAATGGCAATAATTCCCAATATTGCTGAGCTTGACGATTCTCTCGAAGATAATGGTTCCAATGGTTCACGCCTTAAGGGTGCTCTTTTAAGGGTGGACAGGGACAAGACCCAGGCGAGGTATATTAACAGCATTGTGGGTTCCATTAACGATAAAGCTCTGGAAATGATTAACCAGGCTGTGCCTCCCATGATTGTAGTAGGGAAGCATTTTAAAATGCTTATTGATGATTACGATAAAAAACCCTTTGAGCTTATAATGAACTGGAAGGAACTAAGCCAGGTGTCCCATAAAACTCCCTTATTGCAGCGCATGACTGATGTTTACAAAAAAATAAATTACTTTGTGCAGCTTATGATAATGGAAGCCAAGTCCCTGGAAGAAGAAGAGTAGAATTATTTAGCTTCCTGCCAGAATTTTTCCATGAGGTCGAGGTTTTCTGCCTTTAATTCCTCACCTTTTTCCTTCATGCTTTTTTCCACATATTTAAAACGCTCTGTAAATTTTATATTTGTTCTCTGAAGCGCAAGGGAGGGGTCTATGCCTGTAAAGCGGCAGAGGTTTATTACAGAGAATAATAGATCACCCAGCTCGTCTTCCAGCCTTGTATTTTTTTCTGTGTCTGCTTTGCTTCGCGCTTCGACCAGAGCTTCTCTAGTCTCGCTCAGCTCTTCGTTGATTTTTTCGATGACCCCGTTTACATCCTGCCAGTCAAAGCCGAGCTCTGCAGCTTTTTTCTGTAACTGAAAGGCTCTGTCCATGGGGGGAAAGCCTTTTTTTACCTCGTCCATGGCAGAGTCCTTGGGTCTGCGGCCTTCCTGCTCCACCTTCATCTTTGCCCAGTTTTTTAATATTTCCTCTGAGCTTAAACCGGGGGAATTCAAATTATAGGGGTCAGAATCATTGTTTACATTAAAGACATGGGGATGGCGGCGGATCAGTTTTTCTGCGATTCCTTCCAGGGTATCTGCCACTGTGAATTCCCCGCTTTCTTCGTGCATATAGGCGATCATCCCTGCCAATAAAAAAATATCGCCGAGCTCTTCTTTTATATGTTCTGCATTATTTTCGTCTATCGCCTCTATGCACTCGTAAGTTTCTTCTATCAGATCACTGCGCAATGTGGACGGGGTCTGCTCCCTGTCCCAGGTACAGCCTCCGGGGCCGCGAAGGCGGACTATTACATCGTAAAGTTTTTTAAAGGCGTCGCTTTCTGAAACTGGCATTTATCCTCCTGTGTCCGGTGAAGGCTCCGGCTCAGTCTTTTTCTTTGCCCAGGTTTTTAGCAGCGCTTGGGGATCTTCAGTAAGTACCCTCTTAACCAGTTCACCTGCGGTGGAGAAAACCAGTTTAAGGGTTTCCTCTTCCCTGCTGTTGAAGTTGGACAATACCCAGTCTATTATGCCTTCGCCGGAGCCGGGCGGTCCGCCTTCCCCCGGAAGCCGCGAATCCGGCCGTCCAATGCCTATCCTTATGCGCCAGAAGTCGGCTGTGCCGAAGCAGGCCTTCATGGAGCGAAGCCCGTTATGCCCTCCAAGGCCTCCGCCGAATTTCAGCGAAATAGTACCCAAGGGGAGTTCCAGCTCATCATGCACAACGAGGATTGCCTCGGGCTTAATTTTGAAAAAGGCGGCGGCTTCCCTCACCGGCTCTCCGGAGAGATTCATGAAGGTTTCCGGTTTTAAGAAATGCACTTTATTAATGCTGCTGCGGTTTTCACTGCCTGCGGCATTAGGTGCTATTTTTTCCGGATCCAGGGAGGCATAGCTGCCTTTGAACTTACTCTGCCAGGAAAGCACATTTTCAAAAGGAAGATTGTCCGCCAAAAGAAATCCTGCATTATGGCGGTTTTGCGAGTACTTTTTCCCGGGGTTTCCGAAGAAGGCTATAAGTTCAATCATGGCTTTTAATCAAACCTGTCAGGCATACCTGCCTGGCAAACCGTTTATAACTCTGACCGCCTGGTAACTATGCGGTTAATAAGGCCGTACTTTACCGCCTCTTCTGCATTCATCCAGTAGTCGCGGTCTGTGTCCTTTTCCACCTGCTCATAGGGGAGCCCCGTTTCGTCGGAAATCAGCTGGTTGATTTTTTCACGGAGTTTTTCCAGTTCCCTTGCGTGGATCTCTATATCTGTTGCCACCCCGCGTATACCGGAGAGGGGCTGGTGAATTAGGTAGTGGCTGTTTGGAAGGCCAATCCTTCTATCCCTGGGGCTCGCAAGCTGAATTATCGCCCCTGCGCTGGCAACCAGCCCCATCCCCACAGTCCAGACCTCCGGCTTCACAAAGCGGATCATGTCAAAAATTGCAAAACCCGCATCTGCGTCTCCTCCCGGAGAATCGATAAAAATCCGAATGGGTTCGTCGCCCATTTCTTCCAGGAGGAGGAGCTGCTTTATGGTTTTCTCCGCCAGAGCCTTGTTTATCTGGCCTGATAAAAGAATAGTCCGGGTTTTAAGCATCCTGGAAAGGAGCTGTTCCTGGCTGGATTCTTTTGTTTGATCCTCATCATCGTCGTCATCATCTGAGTACTTCATATCAATAATCATATCTATATAATAGAAAACTATTGAAATTGGGGCAAGATGCCGGAAAGCCGCTGTTACAAAACCGCCGGCTGTTAATCTATGCTCCTAATGGAAACCATGCCGGAATTATTGATTGTAAGCCGGGGACTGCCCCTGTATACCACTGTCCCTACTCCATTGGCTCTAATATCAAGCATTTCTGTGCTGTTAACCCTGACTGTGCCTGCACCGGAAAAATTTACGCTGCCGGTTCTGGATTCAAGTTCCATTGCGTCCACATTTCCTGCCCCTGACATTCTAAGGTTAATATCACCGGTTTTGCCGGAAAGGTTAAAATTACCTGCCCCCGATACAATCAATTCCAGACTGTTAACATCCAGCACGGCATTGCCGTTGCCTGCTCCCGAAATATTAAGATAAAAATTGTCTGCCTTAATTATGTCATGAGACCTAAAGTCTACTGCTCCGGTAATTATCAGGCCTTTAATGGAGGGGTTGTATATATTTATTACGGGGGTGAGTGTGGGATTAATATTTGCACCCCTTTCCGTACTAATCTGCAGTTCTCCGTTGACAATCTCTATCTGTATATACTCCCTTAGATTGGACTGTATTTCCAGAACTGCCCTGTTTGCCAGGGAAGGTTCATTATGGTAATGGAGTTCAAAGTACCCGCCGATTCTTATTTGATCAAATTCTCCCAGGGGGATATCGTAACGCACGAGATCCCCTGTGCCCATGATAATTGTTCTCTGCGACGTAAAGTCAACATATATACAGCCGGAAAAAGCCAGCAGTAAAAAAATTCCAAAGATAGCTGATAAAAATGTTTTTGATAAAAACTTCCTCATAAATTTATTCTCCTTTCGATTAGTTTAGATGACATCAAAAAGAACCCTGCTGCTGATAATGCGATTAACAGAAATAATGCCGGTGCAGCTGTGCTTTCCATGGTTATTGACATAAAAATCCCGAATCTTAGCACTGAGCCAAATGGCGCGAATACAATCTGTAAAAGGCTTACCAGGTAGAAGCAACCAAAGGCGAGGAGCAGGGACAGGAATCCTCCTCCCCTTATATTATAGAGGAATGATCTCCTTGCACCTTCGGAAAAGATAATTACAGTGATAAATAAAAAATAAACTGCGATGAATATCATTATGCTCCAAAAGATCGTGTATATTTCTATGCCGGTTAATCTCATACCTTCCCTTGCAAGTTCAATGGGGCTGCCTAGACCAGCCAAATTAAAGGACAGCCAAACCACAGAAATTATTGATAAGGTCATTGAAACAATGTCCATGATGCCCATTGAAATTATTCCTGCCAATAGGGTTTTCCAGCGAGGTACCGGGGTGAGTGCGGTTAAATATGCCCTTTGTGAGCCAAGCATCTGCCTCCCTATGGCTATGTCTCCGATTATATTTACAGCGAGCATTACTGCAATGGCTGTCCCTGCAAGGGAAACTGCTGTAACCTGGGCAGGGAAGGGGAGGAGTCCAAGTGAACCCAGTATGATAAATACAGTGTTCATGATAAAAATTACGGCAAAGACCTGCCCCCTTATATTAAGACCTGCCATAAATGAATACTTAAATTGTGTTGATAATTTACCGCTCATTGCTGAATACCTCCAGATATGCCTGTTCTACAGTTTGATTTTTTTCTTCCCGGATTAGATCGCAGGACTCGTTAAAAATAATTTTTC
>Ga0099364_10002648_pt1 | contig 28325 bp, 24 predicted proteins | sample TergutTh196P3_FD_73070 | JGI IMG/M metagenome (GOLD analysis project Ga0099364, IMG submission 73070) | Microcerotermes parvus P3 segment gut microbial communities from Pointe-Noire, Republic of the Congo - Th196 P3 | ecosystem: Host-associated > Arthropoda: Insects > Digestive system > Gut ... | reverse complement strand
TCGGCTCGAAACTCTCCCGACGAACTTTTGCATCGAAGTTGAAACCGCCCGTCGTGAAACCGCCGTATTTCAGGAGAATCAGCATGATATGCGTCGTTTCATAGACGTTCGTCGGAAATTGGTCGGTATCCCAGCCGAGAATCGAATCGCCGGTGTTTGCATCAATCGAACCCAAAAAGCCCTGGCTGCCAGCGTATTCCAATTCGTGTCCGACCGTGTGTCCCGCCAAAGTTGCGTGATTCGTCTCGATGTTCATCTTGACGTACTTCTCCAAGCCGTAAGCCCGAAGGAAATTGATGCACGTTGCCGAGTCGTAATCGTACTGGTGTTTCGTCGGCTCATGCGGCTTCGGTTCAAAGTAGAACTGCCCCTTGAAACCGATCTCCTTTGCGTAGGCAACCGCCATGTGCATGAACTTCGCCAAGTGATCGACTTCCCGTTTCATGTCGGTGTTCCAAAGGCATTGGTATCCTTCTCGTCCTCCCCAAAAAGTGTAACCGCTGCCGCCGAGTTCCTTCGTAACTTCCAATGCTTTCTTGACTTGCGCCGCCGCGTACGCAAACGCATCGGCATTGCAACTGGTCGCTGCACCGTGCATATACCGGGGATTGCTGAAAAGGTTGGCGGTTCCCCAGAGTAACTTCACGCCGGTGCGCTTTTGCTCTTCCTTGAACACTTTGACGACTTCATCGAGATTATCGTTCGACTCTTGCAGCGTTTTTCCTTCGGGAGCGATGTCGCGGTCATGGAATGTGTAAAACGGCATTTGGAGTTTTTCGAGAAATTCGAAAAAGACTTTGACACGTTTCTGGGCGTTGGCAACGGTGTCTTTGCCTTCCCAGGGACGATAGGCGGTGCCGGGTCCGAAGGGATCGGCACCCGTGCCTCGCATCGTGTGCCAATAGGCGGCACTGAAACGGAGGTGGTCTTTCATTGTTTTGCCTTCGACTTTTTCGTCGGGATTGTAGAATCGAAAGGCTAGCGGGTTCGTGGATTCGGGACCTTCGTATTGGACGGTCTTTTTAACTTCGGAAAATGCGGACATAAAATTCTCCAAAAAGGGAAAAGGGTAGTAATGGGAATACGTTATTATTGGAAACCTCTAATAATACAAATAATACAAAAAACCTTTGCGTTCCATGCGTCCTTCGCGGTAAAAAAGATTTAATCGCAAAGTGTCGATTCGTTGCGTTTCGGCACAAATCAACATAAAAATTTGATTTTTAGAGGTTTCCTATTATAATTTGAAAAGATATGATTTGCAAGAGCGGCGGAAACGTTACACGTCCCCGCCGCTAGACGATTCCCCTCCCCTCCTTTGGAGGGGCATGGGGGGGTTCCTCCAAAGGAGGCGAATACACGCAGGCGTTCCATCGAATTCGACATGCCGCATTGAACATCTGTCCTAGCCGGTCAAGGATTGCCGAAAACTGGTCTGCCGACGAGAGTTTGCCGAGCAGCTGATATGGCTAATGAGATTGACGACCGTTAATAAAGTTTTACACACCCGGTGTTGACTTTTCCGAAAATAATTGCTAGCATGTCCTCTTCCATTCTGAAGTATGGCGAATTCCCAGCATGCGTGCAAGGGAAATTTCGGAGTAATTATTTGCGCACAAAGCATTACACAATAATACGTTCCGGATTATGTTTTTGCGAAACACAGTCGCTAGATTGCGTCTCTATTAACTTTTACACATAACACAACATGATGAGATTGAAAAATTGTTGCTTGGCTTTTATGTTCCTTCCCCTTTTGACAGGATGCGGCGACCGGCGTACTTATTCCGTAACCGAAATGGTCGAAGGAGTTGTTACGCTTGATGGAATTCCCGTCGAAGGGGCGGAGGTTACATTTCATCCGTTGGAAACAGGAGTCGGCGAATCAGCAGTAGGAAAGACGGACGCGCAAGGAATGTACCGCCTTTCTTCAATGAAGGGAGCACCGGGAAAGGGAACAACGGCAGGCGAGTACCAGGTTACTGTTTCGCAGTGGGTTACGAGAGAATTGGACGAACCTTACGTTGACCATGCACAAGATGCTCTCATTCAGTTTGAAAGCAAAGAAATGCTTCCGGCGGTTTATACAGAAATTCAGCACACGCCATTGACGGCAACGGTTGCGCCGGGCAAAAACGAGATCAACTTCGCACTGGACTCTAAGGCGGTAATTGAGAGACCGGGGCGGTAGGGCTTCTTTGCCTACGCCTCAAACTCTGTGAACGTAACCCGAATATTGTGTCTCCGTCGACGACATTGTACCGAGGTTGTTCTGTCAGAAAAATGATGTGAAAAAGAGGTTGGTTTTCCTGTTCCCAGCCGGTATCTATACCCGGCTAAAATTGTAGCACACCCGCCGTTTGCACCAATGCGACGCATAAAACTCGAAATAGCCTACGACGGCACCCGTTACAAAGGTTGGCAGCGCCAGATCGATGTGCCGAGTATTCAAGAAACACTCGAGAAAACGCTCCTGAAAATCACCGGCGAAACCGTTTCCGTTACCGGCAGCGGGCGCACCGATGCGGGGGTACACGCACTCAAACAGGTTGCCTCCTTTTCGACGAAACGCGATCTTACGCCGGAAACTTTCTACCGTGCCCTTAACGGTCATCTGCCGGTGGACATTCGGATTTTACGTGTCGAAGAGGTACCAATATCCTTTCATCCGATCCGCGACGCTGTCTCCAAGCGGTATCGGTATCTGATTGACGATCAACGTCCCTTCTGTCCAATTACCCGAAACTACTGCTGGATTTATCGCAAGCCGCTCGATGTACCCGCAATGCAAGCAGCGGCAAAATATCTGCGAGGGACACAAGATTTCGCCTGTTTTCAATCGCAAGGTTCGCCCAGAGAAACGACAGTGCGGACGATTTTTGACGTTTCGGTACAAAGACTTTCAGCAGAAAGGCATTCGGCTTCGGAACTGTTACCGCCGTTCATTCAAATTGAAGCCGAAGCAGACGGTTTTCTATACAACATGATGCGGGCTATAACAGGTACGCTTGTGTTGTTTGGAGTCGAACGTTGGGAGCCGGAGCGGATGAAGTCGATTCTTGAATCGTGTAACCGCACCTCAGCAGGACCTACAGCACCGCCGCAGGGACTCTACCTAGCGGATGTTGTCTATTAGACATATTACATAACGAATCGACACTTTGCATACTTTACGGTTAAATCTTTTTTAACCGCAAAGTGCGCAAAGTGTGCAAAGTGTGCAAAGTGCGCAAGGATTTTGTATTTTTAGAGGTTCCTTTGAGTCGTGCACAACATATTTTCGGCTTACGCTTCCGACTCTGTTTTCTCTACCAGTTCAATCCGACACCGATGTAACCGGAGTTTCTCAAGCCGCCAGTGCTGTCCACCGTTACATATCCGTTGTAACCGCCGAATAACGAAAGACGATCCGTTACCTCACAATTTGTTCCCAAATGGAACGCAACGATTTCCCGACCATAATTCGAACCTTGCAACAAAGTGCTGTACTGCCTACTGGCAACAGAATACACGCGGGTTTCAAAACTCGGATTGTTCAGTTCGTAAGCGTAAAACAGACCGCCGTCGAATGCGTACCAATCCTGTTGAAACCGCAGATCAAAACCTGTCCTAACGAATACTTGCGTCATGTTCAACTTGTCATAAGCAAGTGCTGCTCCGTCCAGAGATGCCGTTTCAGTCGCCGAATCAAGGTGCGTAATAAAAACATCCGAACCGAAAAACGGACGTACACTCAACAAACCTCTATGGAAGCGTTTACCCAGTTCCAAAGTGATTTCTTGTGTACGTCCCTTGAAGGAAGAGTCAAAGCCGTCCCGCAACATGTCGAAGTTTTGCCAGCCGTGGTTGTAGATCGCCCTGAGATCCATACCGCCGTGGAAAACCGCTGCCGAATAAACACCGACGTAAATGTCTTCCGAATCGACTCGGTCTTCTATATTTTTCGCCCTGCCGTCTTCGTAGCCGAAAATTACGCCGAACTGATTATTTCTGTTTCGCCAAAGGTCAGTGCCCACTTGCACCCCCTCGGCGTTAATCTTCCAACCATTACCCAGTGCCCAGCCTCGATATTCGTCTCCTCGTCCGACGTAGTTAACCCACGCAGTATTGGTCGGAAAGAAGCGTGTTATTCTTCCGCCGGGAGGATCATTCGGAACAGATGTACACGAATTAGGACCACACGAACCTGTACCACACGAGTCGATTGCCGACGAATAAATTGCAGTCGAATTATAGGCGCATTGCCCTCTATAATGGGTAGCTCTGTATTGGGGATGAGCCGAAATGAATCTGTCGCGAACCATGTTGTAAGCTGTGTAGCGTCCATGAATCATTGCCGCCGCTAGGAACCCGTCGCTGAATTCATTAATTGTTGTGTAGATTTCATTTGTTAGAGGATCCCAAGCATAGCTAAAGAAATACCTGCTCGGTTGGGCAATGAATCGAGTATTGGGTGCTAATTCAAATTTCACACTGCGGTTAACATACAGATTGGGATCGCCATAGACTTCGAGTGCTGCGCCAGACTCGATTTTGTTTGTTCCCGGCAGTACACTTTCAGCCACATTCAATTCGAGTACGGTTCCCGTACCACTGGCGGTCAAATTCGTTCCTTCTTGCATCGTTATGATTCCCATATCCGCTCTGCCGCCTTCAATAGAAAGGTTATTACCTACATTGGTTCGGGCAACCGTTGCCGTTCCCGTCCCTTTAATCGTCAAGTTTGCTCCGCTGTTGAGGACGTTTTCGGTTGTTAATCCGCCGACGTCCGTAAAATTAAGCGTGAGATTTCCTGCCGAGCGGATAGCCCCGTCCGCCGCTCTGATGTCAAGTTTGTCCGTAAAATTGATAACGGCATCGCCGGCTTCAACATGAATACCCACCGCTTGTCCTTCGCCTCTGTTTTCGACGGAGATGTTCTTCGATATTGTAAATTCGCTGGCATTTTCACCGGCATTTTTGTTCGTTACTGCAATTCCGTAGGCATGTCCGGCATCGGTCGTGCCGTCGGCAAGAACAGAAATCGTACCAATGGTGCTTCCTTCCGCAGGTTTGAAAAGTCCGTCGATGTTAATACCGGAAACAGTACCAGCACCGGCAGTTTCGTCTGTAACGGTGATCGCTCCAGTGGTCAATTTTCCCGCAAAATTTCCATCGACATAGACACCAGCGGCTCCTCCGCCTCCCGTAACTTTTGTGGTGCCGAGAGTCAGTTCGCCGCCTGTAACTGCACCCGAGTACCAACCGAAGGCGGTACCGGTCTTCGCCGTAACGTCAATGTTATTGACAGTGATATTGCCGCCGGTAACGGTTTTCGGTCTGTCGGCTGCGACCTCTTCTTGAAGATTTCCGACTCCGAAACCGGCAGCACCCGTTTCGCCCCTGACGGCGATACTGTCGATGACAATCGTACCGCCGTCAACACCGCCTGCGGAGACAAAGCCGACCGATTCTTTTGCTGAACCGTCTGTTTCTTTCCCATCGGCAATGATGCCGCCGAGGGTAATTGTACCGCCTTCAATTTTTCCTTCGACACCAAAACCAACAGAGATACCCGTAGCTGCACTCTTGGCAACGATACTATCAATGACAATAGTACCTGAACTGATGCTGCCGAATTGGGCGCCGACCGACATTGTATCGCTAGTTGCTTCGATACTGTTAACGTTCACATTGGCAGTATTCACATCGCCCTTAACTTCGATGCCGTGTACTGTTCCAGAAGCGGTCTCTGCTGAAATTTTACCGTCAACGACGATGCTTGCGCTGCTTGCAACGTTTCCCGTTATCTGGATACCGGCTGCCGAACCATGAAGGGACTCGTCATCCGTTGCTTTCACCGTGATATTGCCGGTGTTTAATAAGCCTGCATGATTACCTGCGAGGAGGACTCCTCTAGTATCAGCCGCGCCGCCCTCCGCCGTAATGGTACCGAGATAAATTTTAGTGTCGGCAGATGTTTCAGCAGCGGCAAAACCCTCTGCACCTACGCCTTTAACGCTAATGTCGCCGAAATATATGACCGTATTCCCCAGTGCACCCCACTTTTGATCATCTACACCGCCGTTGAAATTTTTGAATCCCGCCCCGGTCGCCGAACCGGTCTCGTTGGTAACGGTAATCGATGTACCGCTGCCAACGAGATTGATATTACTACCAAAAGGGGAGTATTCGGGAGCGGTAGAGACGTAGAGAAAACCGAAGAGGTTTCCGTTTTCACCGGAGTTTCCGGCATTAGAGATGTGTACGAGGGTAAAGTTTTCTTGAAAATCACGAGCAACAACCGCCGCTGTTAGAAGATGTTCGACATTCGTAATTTCGATCACGAGGTTTGCGCCGCTGGCGCTGAGATCATAACCTTCGAAAGGCTCGGATGCGACGGGAGGAACATCGTTAGTCGCGTACATGCCGCTCTGCTCTGTTAATAGAACACCGGCGTAAATGTCTTCTCCTGTATCAAAAACATCGGTCTTAAAAACATTGTGTACATGTACCGGGTCTTGTGCCGTCGCCGGAGTAGCAACTAGCAGAGCGGTCAGCAACAGGCAAGAGAATGGAAGGTGTTTTTTCATATCAAATGGAGTTGTGAGGGGAAAGGAAGGTGTAAGGGGAACTCTGTAAAGGCGGGACATTTCACCGGAAATTCTGAACTTTGGAAAAAAATATCCCCACCACACTGCAATCGACAGTAAATTTAGAGAAGTTGAGTAAAATTTAACGATTTTTTTGATTTTGACGATTTCTTCTGTTTGCGGCTTTCTCATAAAACATCTGTGGAATTGCCTTCAGTATGGGAACAAATATATTTACAAAGTGTTCTGACTCGGCGGCATGGTACACAAATACCAAGATTCATACAATACCAATTCCGTCGTCAAAAACCGCAAAGGTGTGTAAACGTTTATGTGGACTCGTTGTTCTCCGTTGTAGTTAACCGCCCGCCTACGGGTCGTGCTATACTCCCAACGGGTAGAAATTGGACGTTTTGCCTCGTGGAATATTTGTGTCCCTTGTGCTCTTTGTGGTTAAAATAAAGGATCAACCACAAAGGACACAAAGAACACAAAGATTTACAAAGAAGAATAACATCCATTTTCACACCGTCGGCAGTATAACATTATTTTTTGTCCATTAGGGCGGTGTCTTTCAGGAAAAAACGAAGAGCATCCGCGTCTAGCGAAAACGGATCAATCAAACCTTCAGGTACCGCTGGAATCGTCTGATTATGCGGACAAACACTTTGGCACACATCGCAACCGAGGAACCGTCCGCCTCGCTTTTCTGCAATGTCTTTCGGCAACTCACCGCGATGCACCAGCGTCCAATAACTCAAGCACCGCCTAGCATCTAAAACAAACGGCTCGCACAACGCTCCCGTCGGACAAGCATCGAGACAACGCCGACACTCGCCGCAAGGATCAAACGGTTCCAACGCTGTTGACTCTAGCGGTAATGCCGACGGCTCTGTTGAGAGAAGTCCTCCAAGAAAAAATTTTGAGCCGAAACGAGGATGAATGAGCAAAGTGTTTTTTCCTATAATTCCCAAACAGGCGGAGGTGGCGTATTCCTTTTCGAAAATCGGTGCCGTATCGACTACTCCTCGGCATTGACCTTGGGGAAATAGTTCTCGGTGTTTTTCCGCCAAGACTTTGAGCCGGGTACGAATCCATTGGTGATAATCGATGCCTCTTGCATATTCGACGATACCGCTCAACTGTTTCACCGGATGCGGTTCGCTGTTCAACACTTTGGAGTAGGAAACGCCTAGCATCAGGATTGACTGCACTCGGGGCAGCAACGCGTCGGGATGTCTTCTTGCGTCAAAGTTGCGCACGAAGTGCGTCATACCGGCTTGCATATTCGCTTGGAGCCAACGTTCAAAAGCATCGAAATGCACCGGCGGTTCAGCACTTGCAACTCCGGCGAGTTCGAAGCCGAGTTCTTTTGCAAAAGCGACAAGGGACGTTTCAAATATACTCATTGGCGCGACAGTCCGTTGACAAGTTTTACGACGACGTTATACGCTGCCCTGCTCTGCAGCCGTCCAATCAAAACGATGACCGTAGACGCAGAAACACACTGTCTGAAGGATATTCTGGACCAAAGTTCGTCATTTTCCGTTCAAACATATATCCGACCTCTATACCCAACGTTGATCCCCGACGTGTCCGCCGTTCGTATCCCAAGAGAAGCCGCCAGTCGCTGTATTCAACTCTGCCGTCAATAGGTTCGTATCCCCAAGAACCGCCGCCGAATTCAAACGCGGTGTAGAGCCAATCGGACTGTTCGTCTCCCGCTGCCGAGCCGAACCAACGGATCCGCTGTGCAATCCGAAGACGAGGAAGGAGTAATTCAACACTTACGTCTTCGTTGGGCGTCCAGATGAGACCTGCCATCGGAAACCAGTTGTAATTATCTTTTCGGTCAGCATAGACGACTCCGACCACAAGTTTCGTGCGCGGATTAAGGTTCCAAATTCCTGCTGCGTGGCTAGGTAAACGCAGGGCGTCCCCCGCGCGGACGTGAAAATCACCGCTGTAAAGCACGCTCATTCCGAAGTCCATTGTGAATTTATCTTTAGCAATCGGACGTATCCACCGCATACTCAGCCCTGTTGTGTAAAAAGTTTCGCTCCCATCGTTTTTGGTGTCCAAAAAGGTTGCCGAAAATTTCGGAGTTAGCAACAGAGGAGAGTCTGGCGTCGGCATCGGCAGAGCGAGCATTGCCGACAAATCTATTTCGGTCATTCCCAATCCTTTGGAGCTGTTGACCGGCACCCAAAGTGTATGGGAATTGAATTTTTGAAAAATACCAGTGCGTTTGTTGTTCGGATGCCGGGAGAGATAGAGATCTCCTGACCGCATCGTCGGCGATAGTTCCGAGTAACTTTCTTCGTCGGCATAGAGCATTCTTGCCGACGGTGGAGATAAAAAAGGATCTGTCGGACTAGGACGGACATTACCCAAACCGGGATAGGGACTTCCCCAGACTTGTTCTTCACTTGGAATGCAGAATGACTCCTGACTTGTTCCCCAAAAACTTGTGAACAAGCACCATCCGAGAGCAAGAATGATTAAAACGGGTGAACGGTCGTTCATTACAAGCAACACTTAAACCTTCGGAGAATGGTAGAAAACTTTCCGTTTTAGAGCAAGAGCAAAATCTGGACGCGTCACATAGGGGCTTGCTGTCCTGGTGGAGGAAAATTCGTCATTCCCGCAACGGCGGGATGTACATAACGCAACTAATTCGCCATAACTTCCGGTGTCGTAAACGGTTACAACTTATACCTCGCCGGAAGTTTCCTACCATTGTACACCAAACCATCTCTTTGTCAAGCATGACGTATCGTCTTTCCGTACAGGGACTTATGGCGAATCGTAAGACTATTGACAGACCGCCGAAAAAAGCGAATTGTCCAAAGATGTCCAGAGAATTGTGGAGAATAGGCTCTCCTACCGTTGCATTGTACCAGATTTTATTTGCCGTCGGCGAAGCCTTATCGAAAATCCTGTTCCAACTGCAAAAGGTAATGTTCTTCAATTCAAAAAATTACGCAGCTCTGTTAACCCCTTGGAAAAACGAACCTATTCCTTTACAATGGATGGACGAATCAAGGGTAGCAGTATCACGCGACATTACCACACGACATATGGAAACAAAAATTTTTGCAACACGTCAAGAGATGGGTGCTGCGGCAGCGAATGCGGCAGCCGAATTTCTGCGACAGACGCTGGAAAAACAGGAAACCGTTAGAGCTGTTTTCGCAGCTGCTCCGTCTCAAAACGAAATGCTCGCCGCCCTGATAGAAGCGGAAGGAATAGACTGGAACCGCGTCGAAGCGTTTCACATGGACGAATATGTCGGGCTAGACTCTGCCGCTCCGCAGCGGTTTGCGAGGTTCCTCAAAGAACGTCTTTTCGACCGATTGCCGTTTCGGGCAGTGTATCTAATCGAAACAGATTTTCCTGAACCTGCCGAGCGGTACGAAAAACTTTTGAGGTTGGCACCGATTGACTTGGTCTGTCTCGGAATCGGCGAAAATGGACATATTGCGTTCAACGATCCGCCTGTGGCAGATTTTTCCGATCCTGTTTGGGTCAAGATTGTCGAACTGGACGAAATTTGCCGACAGCAACAGGTCAATGACGGCTGTTTTCCAACACTCGATGATGTTCCTCGACAAGCAATGACGCTGACGATACCGGCACTGCTCTCAGGCAGACGGTTGGTTTGTACCGCACCCGGTCTGACGAAGCGTCAGGCGGTTTTACAGACACTCAAATATCCGATTTCCACGGCGTGTCCTGCGACGATCCTGCGTAATCATTCAGACTGCACACTTTTCCTAGACAAAGAGTCCGCTCAGCTCGCCATCGCAGAGCTGCGCTCATAAGAACGCAGTTGTCTCTGCTCCATTACGAATGCGGCTCCGTTTTTGCTCATCATTCATCGGTGTTTGCTTTTCAGCCTAAAAAATGCATGACTCCGAGCGTTTGGATTGGCAAGGGAATTAGCACACAAAATAAGGGTTATCCGATAGCTTTATCCAGAGCTGTTTTGAGGGTATCCGCCGTTTGCATTCCGACGTACTGTGCTACTTTTTCCCCGTTTTTCAAGAGGACTAGCGTGGGAATGCTTTCGATTCCAAAACGAAGAGCAACGTCTTGGGAGTGCTCCGTATCGACCTTAACAATTTTAGCTCTTCCCTCGTAAAGGGGAGCGATTTGTTCGAGGATAGGCAACTGCATCCGGCACGGACGGCACCACGTTGCAAAAAAATCCACCAATACTACTCCTGATTGTGTTTCGGCACCGAAAGTTTCCGACCCGACAACTTGGATAATATCACTCATTATACACCTCTCGCCGTTTCTATCCTTGTACGAACGCTACCGTCCATTTTACCTCAAATCCTAACTAATAACAGTGGGTATCGGCAGTTGGGCGTGTCCAGTTCGCGCCTAGGTTGAAACATTAGGCTAGTACGCCTCGCCCTTACAGGGCGATGTGAGGCACCCAAAGCAATGCAAAAAAACCAACTAATTTTTTACACACCCACGAGTAGACGTCCGTTTTGCAGCCTCTCGACTTGGGTAACATTACATGCTACACTACGTCTCATGCTCTGTACAGCTAAATATGTCTTGAACGATGCTCGGGAAAAACGCTATGCCGTGCCGGGCTTTAATTGCGTCGCCGATGTGATGATTCGCGGAATCCTCGATAGAGCAGAACAATGCCGAGCGCCCGTGTTCCTAATGATCTACACCGGAGAAATCGACGAAAGAACATGGTGGTACTATCCTACCATCATCCGTTCTGTTGCTGACCGATACACGATTCCGATGGTCATACATCTCGACCATGCTACGGAAATAGACGTCATTCGGGCAGCACTTGATAACGGATTCACATCTGTCATGTTCGATGGTTCTGGGCTGCCCTTTGACGAAAATGTTGCTGTTACCCGGCAGGTTGTTGAACTTGCAGTACCTTACGGTGCGTCTGTGGAAGCGGAACTCGGTTTAGTCGGAGGATTCGATTTAACGGCGAAAGACAACGTCGCAAACATTTTAACCCAGCCGGACGAAGTCGAGACATTCGTCGAACGCACCGGCGTCGATCTGTTGGCAGTTTCTATCGGTACAGCACACGGTGTTTATCTGCAACAGCCGCAACTGGACATCGGCTTGTTAAAGGAATTGGATGCAGCGAGCAAAGTCCCCTTGGTTTTGCACGGCGGTTCCGGTACCCCAGACGATCAAATGCGCGCCGCTATCGAAAACGGAATATGCAAGTTTAACGTGTACACGGATACGCGTATCGCTTTGTGGAAACGTTTCAAGCAAATTGCGTCGGAGACTGAACGTGACGACCCGTTGCCGGGCGATTACATAGGGCGGTTACAGGAGGCTCTCGGTGATATTGTTGAATCAAAAATTACACTGGCAGGTGCTGCCGGGCGGGCGTAAACGCTGACCGAGCTGCAATCGTAAGCCGTTCATTCTGTCCTTGTTCACGCGGAAATTTTTGTGAACACTTTCCTACGGTTGCAGTTCTGACGTCTGTTGAACTTGTAGAATCATATCGACTTCTCCGAAAGAAATATTCAGCCGCTGAGCAATTTCTTGCGGTTCCAAACCGTAATTCGCAAGCATTTCTACTTCGTAACGAAGTTCCTTCGCTGCGACTTCCTCTATCCGTAACACTGTTGCCTGCCCTATCGGCTCCGTAAAGTTTGAGAACGACGTACTCTGTTTTACAGTATTGCGGATGTCTTCGATGTCTCCGGTTAATTCTTGTAGGACATCTGCAAGCGGAGCGGCGGCTGGGGAAGTTTCTTCCGCCGATAATACGGTTGGTGCTGTCATCGGCATCTCGGATACCGCCGCCTTCGATTGTTGCCATTCAACATGCTTTTGGGTAATTTGCTCCAGATGTTCAAGCAAAATTTCCAATCTGTTTGCTGTTCGATTGGCTTCTAATGTAACCGCTTGCAGAGCTGCCATTTTGGAGTCGATCTGTCCGATGATTTGCCGACCAAGTTGATGAATTTCCGTTTCCCATTTGGCAGCGTGTCCTTGAATTGCTCCGGTAAAAGGGGTGCCGACCGGATCGCCTAGTGGAAAACGTGTTTTCGGCGGCGGCACTTTCGACTTCGGAAGGTTGCCTTGAGACTTTATTTTGTGTTCCAAATCGTGAGCGGCTTTCAGAGCGGTCTCGTGTTGTTTCTTTTTTTTTGCATCCTGACGAACCCGCTGCCCCATCATACGCATCAACGTTATAATGACGACAATGAGTCCGAGCAGAAAAATCAGTTGGTAAATATCTATTTCCATCGGGCGTAAGTGTAGTTAACATGTCTATGGCAAGTGTCTACGAATGCACCTCCGCTGACAATTTACATATCACCGGTATCAATTTCCGCATTGCCCGGGCGCGGTGACTGATGCCCCGCTTGACCATAGGTGACAGCATGCCGAATGTCTGATGATACTCTATCACTTCAAAGAGCGGATCGTAACCGAAGCCCCCTTCGCCAGAGCGATCGAACAGAATTCGTCCCCGACAAATTCCCTTCGCTTCTCCACGTACTGTTCCCGACGGGGCGGCAAGCACAACGGCACAAACATAGTGAGCGGTACGTTTTTCCAAAGGAACATTCACCATTTTTTCGAGAAGGAACCGATTGTTCGCATCATCGTCGGCATTATCCGTTTCGGAGTGTGCGGCAAATCGGGCGGAATATATGCCCGGCGCACCGTCTAGGGCGTCGACACACAAACCGCTGTCTTCGCCAAGTACCCAGGCGTTTAGAAATGTTGCCTGTTCGACGGCTTTCTTTCGAGCGTTATCGATAAAAGTTTGTCCATCTTCGACGACATTGAGTTTTTGATCGAAGTCGGCAAGTGTGCATACTTCGATACTGTAAGGGACAAGCAATTCTGCGAGTTCGATTCCCTTTTTACGGTTGTTGGTACCGAAAACTAAAGTGAACATTCGGTTCATTCTAATGTCCAACCAACGATAATGCAAGACAAGAATGCGCAAAAGCAGAGCTGGGGTGTGTCAAACAATGGTGGGTGTTTTCGGCATTGCGCAAGAGCGGGGTGGCGTTAGCCTCCCGGTTTTGTGCGCGTTGGTTCAAGCTCACCGGCGGACTTACACCCGCCGCTCTTGCGCGTTGCGATTCGCAATCTGACGATTGCGGCTCTGCTTTGCACCGCACAAGTGCAGCGGCTAAAAACTACGTACCCAGATGGCGAATCAAGGTTGCGTTTTATCGAAATACTGAACATGGGGCAAGCCGATGAAGTGTTTATCGGCAGTCCAAAGAACGGCGTTGTACCGCATTGCTGTTGCGTAAATGATACTGTCCGCCATCGACAGTCGATATTTCCGGCTGATATCCGCCGCAAATATGCTCAATGAAGCATCCAAAGAAACCACTTTGGCATGTAACATTCCTTGAATGAAATTGTTGGCGTAAACCGAATCCCGCATTGCCGTCAATTTCTTGAATACTTCATAAAGCACAATGGTCGGGACAAACAAACGTTCAACATCGGCAATAATCGTCGCAATCTTTTTTCCAATGGAAGAATCTTCGATAAATTCCAACCAACATGATGAATCTACGACATTCATAATTCTCTCTCCGTTTCATCTCGAAGGTCAGAATAGTCAACAGAATGCAGCGTCCCACGGTAGGAATTGATAAGAGCGAGATACTCTTCCTTATTCAATAGCGGCGGTCTGGCAGTTTCCTTTTTAGTAATGACCAATTCCACATCGGCACCCCGGAGATATTCCGGGAGAGCAATGGAAAAAACTCCATCTTGAGGAATGAATGTTTGTATTTGAAATGTCTGCATGGCGTTTTATTGTAGCATAACAAAAGCCGGAAAGGAATACGGCGAAATGACGAAATCTTTTAGCCGCCGCACTTGTGCGGCGTACAAAATCGCAATCTGAAGATTGCAGCTCTGTTTCCGCTCCCTCTTGTACCGCACACAACCCGCCGCAATCAGATTGAAAATCTACTGTTTTTCAAGTACAATACCGCCATGCCAACAGACGACATCACCATCAAGCCGACGACCGATTTGTTCATTGCGGCGTTATGGTCTGCCCCGAAGAATGAACCGATTCTGCGTTCGCTCCTCAACGGTGTGTTGACAGATGCCGGTCATCCGCCGATTGTCAAAGCAACTGTACTCAATCCATTCAACATTCAAGAATACGCCATCGATAAACGGATCATACTGGACGTGCGGGTTGAAGACGAGTTGGGAACGTTTTATAATGTGGAAGTCCAGAGAGAAACGGATGCAGACTTTTTAGAGCGAATGTCGCTTTAAGGAGTTAGGAGTCAGGAGTTAGAAGTTAGAATAAAAAACAAGCACATTCTGTTCAACCTCGCTCCTAACTTCTAACTTCTAACTTCTAACTCCTTTTCACACAACGTTGGATGCAGTTTTGAGCATTGGGTGAAAAGTTAGAGGAGGATAAAATGAGTGCGATGTTACAAGATTGTCCGCCAGTTCAGTCGGCGTATGAAGAGTTCAGACGGTTTTCGGCAGACCCGGAAATGCGGGAAAAGGTGAGGGCGCAAGAGCGTTTTCTGATTGACCAGCGATTGCGGCTCGCCGGAGCAAAAAGGGAAGGAATCCGTGAAACCGCTCAAAACCTCAAACGCCTCGGTGTTCCTACATCGACGATAGCCGAAGCGACAGGACTTGCACCATCAGAAATCGAACGGCTCGACTAATGTCGAAAGGAACAACAAAAGACGGAATGGAGCGCAGCGCAATGACGGAAAATTGCTAACAATTTTGCGGGGGCTGTTTTTCCGATGAGAATGTGATAGAACGCTTCGGAGAAGTCGTTATTTTTTCCCTTTTATGGTGGAACCCAGCAATGCTTTCGAACCTGAACGCAAAACCGCAGTGTATTCAGCAATTACTCTCCAACAATCTGTTTTTTATTCCGAACTACCAGAGACTGTACACTTGGGATGTCGGCGAGTGCGAATCTCTGTGGAATGACCTCATGGCAAACTACGAGAGCGAGGATGGCGAAGTACTTTCTCGGTTCTATTGTTTTGACACAATCAGGGCAAGGCAAAAACTGCTTTGAAGTCATTGATGGTCAGCAAAGACTTATCACACTTTCGATAATGCTGCGGTGTCTCTATGACAGAGATGGAGACAATGACGATTTTCTCAAAACGCTTTTCCAAATAGATTCGAGAGATAGGGAAAAGTCAGGGAAAAATTTGCGCATTGTTACAGAAGTTTTGGGAGAACGTGAGTCTAACTGCTTAAAAACTGTATTGGCAAGAACATCCGAAGACAAAATACTGTTGGAAGACAAAGCCTATAAAAAGAGTCACCATTTCCTAAGGGTTTTTATTCCAAGGCAGGGAAAAATTCATTAGAAGACGCAATGTCAGCCGCAGTAGTCGCCGCCTCGCACGAACAGGAATATCTACCGGAAATATCCATAGATGATGTTTTTGTTCAACTCCTTGACGGAAAGTTGGACCGAAGCCCAAAAATCCGAGGAGGTTTTTGTAGGATTCTCGAACTTGAGAACAAAAATACTGCCGATTGGAAGGGATTTAGCGGTGAAGCCGAACATATTCTCCCGCAAAAATGGGACGAAAACTACTATGACCGATGGGACGAAAAAGTCGCAGAAGATGTCAAACACAAAATCGGTAATTTGGTCTTTTTGGAAAAGCCCGAGAACATCAAGGGAAGTAACGGATTTTTCAACAAAAAACAAAACAACCTCAGTAGCCAATGCGTCTCTGAAAAACCAACCTCATTTACCACATTTTGCGCACGTCAAAATGAGGTAAATTAGGTTAATGTGGTTGAGGGAGATGCTTGCTACTGAGGTTATTTTGTCAGAAAAATGAGGTGAAAATGAGGAGGACATTGCGATAAGCCGCCATAATGTTACCCAATCGACAAACGTGTCGACCGACTGCTTGTCCTCCTTGACTGGGAAAGGGAAATTGGCTACAATTCGATCCGCAACCTCGTCATTGTAGCAAGACCGGAGTTATGGAACAAGTCTAGGGCACCTCTAAAAATCCAGTTCAGAGCCGCAACCGGTAGGTTGCGACGCTAAAATTTAAGCACCGCGACCTTCCGGTCGCGGCTCTGAAGTTAATTATTAGAGGTTCCCCCTATTAACAAAGCACTGGAGCATGTCCCGAACTGGTCTATTGCGTTAACGTTTGACGAAGATACACAACCCTATGTTACCACGAACCCTTTCGACAGTATTTTTCCGTAATCTCCGCTGGCTTGTCCTTTGTCTGACGATGGGGGGATGCGCACCTTTTTCTTCAGCAGAACTGCCGGAGCAGATTGTGCTTAGACATATGGCAATCCTTCCGCACGACCAACATTCCTACACGCAAGGCTTGCTCTGGCACGACGGATACCTCTACGAGAGTGCGGGACAATATGGCGAATCATCGCTCCGGCGAGTCGAACCCAAAACCGGCAACATTACGGCAAGAGTGGACTTGCCGAGACAGTTCTTTGCCGAAGGATTGGCACTGGTCGATGATTCACTCTTCCAACTGACATGGCGGGAAGGGGTTTGCTTCGTCTATGACAAAAAGACGTTTCAGTTGACGGGTCGTTTCTCTTACACTGGCGAAGGTTGGGGACTCACCTACGACGGCAAACAGTTGATCATGAGTAATGGTACGAATGTGTTGCAATTTCTTGACCCGAAGACGTTCAGACCGCAACGTAGAGTCGATGTCTTTGACAGGCAAAAGGCGAGACCGGAGCCTATCCGCAATTTGAACGAATTGGAATGGGTTCGCGGCGAGATTTGGGCGAATGTTTGGAGGACGACGAAAATCGCCCGCATTAATCCTCGAAACGGTAACTTAATCGGATGGATTGAAATGGAGCCTTACGTACCGGAGGAACACCGCAATGACACTCAAGACCGGGTGTTGAATGGCATTGCGTTTGATCCGGCAACTAATCATGTCTATATTACCGGTAAGTATTGGAAAGTCATGCATCAATTCCGGCTCGAACTGCCGGAAAAGGAATAGGGCTTCCGCCGCAAAGTGATATGCCGCAAACAGGAGTCGAAGTTTTTTTGTATTATTAGAGGTTTCCTATAGTGAGAACGCCGTGAAGTCGCAACTTTGTCCAGCCGACGACCGACCGTTTATGAAGGACGAAGATGACGGTCTTGCCAACGGACAAAAAATACGGGATAATAGCGGCACAAACGCAAAGGCGTAAAATTAACGCAATTTTGCTATGCAGCAGAAATACTATATTGGAATCGATGTTGGCGGAACGAAAATTCAAACTTCTCTCGTGACCGAGGCAGGTGTCGTACTAGCAAGCCAGCGGCAGGAAACACCCCGAAAATGCGCCGCCGAAGTTACACTCCAAGCCCTCGAAGAGTCCGTCAAATCCTTGCTCCAAGAGCAAAACTTGCAGCCGAGCGAATTGCTCGGCATCGGCATTGCCGTGCCCGGCACTGTACAACAAGAGACCGGCTACGTTGTCGAAACCCCCAATATGAACCTGTCCGGCGTTGACCTCGGAGCGTACATGAAGTCCCGATTCGATGTTCCCGTCGCTGTCGGAAATGATTGCAATCTCGGCACCCTCGGCGAATGTTGGCTCGGCAGCGGTCGAAATGCAGAATCCTGCGTCGGTATTTTCGTCGGCACCGGAATCGGTTCAGGCATTGTCATCAACAACATCGTTTTGAGCGGAGCGGGACAAGCCGCCGGTGAAATCGGACATATCGTCGTTCAAACGCCTTGCGAAGATTGGCGGCAGCAAATTCAACGTAAACGGAAGAAGGGGGAAAAGACGGCTCCGCCAAAACATCTTCCCCAGTGCGGTTGCGGTAACTACGGCTGTTTAGAATCGCTGGCAAGCCGTACCGCCATTGAACGTTTTATCCAGGAAGCACTGAATAATGGTGAAAAATCGGACATCAAGGAATTGAACGGCGGTTCCCTTGAAATCATCAAGAGCGGTTCTTTGGCAAAGGCACTCAAAGCGAACGATCCTGTGGTTACTGCTGTGATGCATTACGCTTCGCAGTTACTCGGCTATGCGTGTCTGACAGTCCGGCACATGCTCGATCCCGAAGTGATCATTCTCGGCGGCGGAGTGATGGAAGCATGTCAAAAATTTATGATGCCGATTGTTGAGGCAATCGTGGTCAATGACCGGTTGCAAGTGGTATCGAGCAAACGCCGTATCCTGCTTTCCTCATTGGGAGACGATGCCGTTGTTCTCGGTGCGGTCGCATTGGTTCGCAGTATGAATGGCAGCAATCCTCTTCAAAAGAAGACTCGCCGGACGATTCCCAACTATCCGACGCTCCGGTTGATGACAGACAATGTCGTCCACATTGCGGACAAACCTTATTCGGAGGACTTTTTTCTTTTGTCGGACGGTTCGATTCAACCGCGTAAAAAGTTGCCGAAGCGGAATGAGGACGGCTTTCGACTCAAAGACATTGAAAAGGCAACGCAGGGGGGAGTCGATCTGTTGATTTTGATTTCGCCGAAGGCGGGAGAGTTGACGCTTTCGGGCAAGTGTCATGATTATCTTTATCGTCGGAACATCGACTATCGTATTTTGCCGCTAGAAGAGGGAGTCAAACTTTACAATTCGGCGACTGTCCGTCGTGGTGCCGTGGTGCATTTTGCCGCTGAGTAGTGTGCTCCCCCTAAAACTGTGAATAGGGAACATAAAACGGTTTGACATTCCCTTCGTAGGTACACATGACACCGTCCGTAATGAGTCGGATTTCGTACTCGTTGCCCGTAAGAAAATTCAACGTCTTGTTGCGCTGTGGATTGCCCAACGAAGCGGACAATGCAAGATATGCCGTTTCAATTCCAGACCGCTCCTGAGCAAAAAGTTGCATAAATTGCGAAACGTCCCGCAACAAAAGTAACGCAAAAACCGGTTCGGTCGCTGTGCCGCGCTGTGCCCGAAGTTCTTGATCCAGTTGCCGCAACACCGCTTGACGCTGAAAAAACGGCACCGAACAGGACTCAATCACCGTTTGCGATACCCGATGAAAAACCGACTGATCATGAGCCGCACGTTGCGTCATCGCTTTTGTGTATTCACCGAAAGCATCTCTTTCCATTAACTCTTTCAACAGATTGGGCGACACCATTTTTTCAAGTCCATGCTTGCCGACTCCTACGAAAAATTGCTTTCCTTCTTCGCGATAGTGAGTCCAAATTGCGGTATCGGTCTTTCTATTGTTGATTTGATCGTCCAAAATTTTATGTAACAATTCATGGTGTTCATGCCGGCAACGTGGGTGGAGCAAAAGCGATTGAGCGTTTTCCAACATTTGCAACCGGAATCGGGCGGCACTTGCTCGCAGTACCAGCGATTCTGATTCCGAAAGTTCATCGGCAAGACGATAAACATAGTGAATAGATTGCACTGCGTCGTCCGGCTTGTTCTGCTGCAAAGAACGCTGGGCAAAGGCACGTTCAACGGTAACGTAATGGATAAAAGGAGCGATATAATCGTCGGCGAAGAGCGGAGAGGGCAAGTTTTTGTCCGGTTTTCTTTCGGTTAGTGCTTTGTCTAATTCTCTTCGGACGGTCAGCCGTTTTTCTTCGGTGCGTTTGAGTACGTTGTCGATTTCCCTGATGTTGTCGGTGGAGAGAATTTCTATTTCGCCGGGAAAACGGTGATAGATTTCAAATTGTTGTCGAATCGCTTCGAGTGTTTCGCCGTATCCGCTGACGGCAAACATCAAAAACGTTATAAAACCGAAGTAACGTAAACGCATTTTTACCTCCATGTTGGTTATGACCGTGTACCTCTAATAATCTTCCGGCAGTTGTTTCATTTGTTTGAGAGAAAAGACGGGTCCCTCTTTGCAGACATAGACTGGACCGCAGTTGCAACGTCCGCATTTTCCGACACCGCACTTCATTCGGTTTTCTAAACTTGTGAAAATGTTTTCGTCATTGATCCCCGCCTCTGCGAGTACCGGTAGGGAAAATTTTATCATAATAGGCGGACCGATGACGAGTGCTGCCGCATTTTTGGCATTGAACGTCGCTTCCTTCAAAATCGTGGGGACAAATCCGATTTTGCCGTTCCAATTTGGCGTTTCGCCTCCCGGATCGACCGTTTGCAAGACATCTACATTGGGAAACTCTGCCCATTTTTCCAAGTCCGAGCGGAAAACGAGATCGCCGACCGTCCTCGCTCCGTAAACGATCGTGATTTTACCGTATTTTTCTCGATTTTCGAGGGCGTACCAAATCGCACATCGGATCGGCGGCATCGCAATTCCTCCGCCGACGAAGACGAGGTCTTTTTGTTCCCAATCTTTCATCGGATAGGAATTGCCGTAAGGACCGCGAAAGCCGATGGTATCTCCCGGCACTATCTTCCACATGGCTTCGGTTACACGTCCTGTCTTGCGGAAGCAGAACTCGATGCAATCTTTCCAATTAGAACTGGAACAGATATTGAAAACCGACTCGCCGTAACCGAAGATGCTGTACATGCCGAATTGACCGACTTGGAAAGAGAAATTCTTCTGCTGTTCTTTGTCTTTGAATCGTGCCTTCACCGACTTTACGTCAACGGTATGTTGTATAACGTCAATGACTTCCATTAAGTCGGGTTTGTAAATGTTTTCAGTCATTAAGCCGGTCATAGAATTTTCCGAGTACAAACACGACGGTATGATAGCATATTCTGGGAGTGTTTTCAATCGACTCGTTGCATATACTACGAGATGTTATTTTAACGCACCCCACTTGCTCACTTGTAATCCTCGAGCGTTTGCTCCCAGTAGATGTGCAAGATTGCGTTTTTGCTATGAAAGCCGGGGACGGAGCGCAGCGCAGTGACCGGATTAGACGGATGATCCGGTCGCTCCATTGCATTGCGCTCCCGGCTTTCAGCAATCTTGCACATATACTGGATAGGGTATAACAGTAGGGAACGCAGGTTCATCTCTTCGCCGTAAAATGTATGCTTCGGTCTCTGTAATCTCCGTCGTGCGAATGAAGCAACTTATGCGCAACATCGCCGCACGGCTCGCCAAGGAAGTCATCGTACAACGCCTTAATCTGAGAATTCTCATGCGACTTCCGAACCGCAGAATGTTCATCTATCGCATAGATCGCACCCGTCCGAGGAGCCCGAACAGCATTCGACGGAGGCAACGCCGTCTTCGGTTGACCGCCGCCGCTAAGACAACCCCCAAGACACGCCATAACCTCGATAAAATGGAAATCATCCAAACGCCGCCTGACCGATCCATCCTCGTCACGCACCACCGCATCCAAAAACTGCTTGGCATTCGCCGAACCGGAAATGACCGCAATCCGAACTTCACCGAAGCCGGGCACTTCCAAAGAGGCTTCCTTAATGCCATCTAGTCCTCGCACCGGCTTCAAGTCGAGAACCACCGGCGGAGGTTGTTCTCCTGAAACGAAGTAGTACGCTGAACGCACCGCCGCCTCCGTAACTCCTCCAGTCGCACCGAAAATCGCTCCGCCGCCGGAGTACTCGCTCAAAAGATCGTCATACGACGATTCTCCCAGTGTAAGGAAGTTGATGTTTCTCTGCTTAATCATCCGTGCCAGTTCGCGAGTGGTGATCACGATGTCGGTATCCCGCATATCAGGGTTGCCGAGTTTTCTGCCGGCGTTGTTCATTTCCGGTCTGGCACATTCAAACTTCTTGGCGGTGCAGGGCATCACGGCGACCGAAACGATTTTTTCCGGGTTGATACCCCTCTTTTCCGCATAGTATGTTTTGATCATGGAACCTAACATTCCCATCGGCGACCGGGCGGTGGAGAGGTGCGGAATCAATTCTGGATAGAACATTTCGCAGAACTTAACCCAGCCGGGACAGCACGACGTAAAGAGCGGAACAGGATATTTTTTCCTTTTCGCTTCGTCCTTTTCGGTAAGCCGTTGTACCAATTCGGTTGCTTCTTCCATAATGGTCAGGTCGGCGGCGAAGTTGGTATCCAGCACGGTATTGAATCCCAATTCACGAAGGGCGGCAACCTGTTTGCCTTCGACGTTTGTTCCGGCGGGGAGTCCGAATTCTTCTCCGAGTCCGATTCGTGTAGACGGAGCGGTTTGGACAACGACATGCAGGTCGGGATTGCCCAACGCTTCAAAGAGTTTCCCGGTGTCATCCCTTTCGGTAATGGAACTGGTGGGACACCAGAGGGAACACTGTCCGCACCCGATACAGGGAATATCGTCGATCAGAGGCAGTTCGTAGTGGTACATGACGGCTTGGTAGCGGTCGCAGACTTCGACGCATTGTCCGCAGAGGATGCATTTGTGTTCTGCCCTCTCGATGGTGAGATCACGGGGATCGATGGGAATTCGTCCGCGTACTTGGACGGGAAAGTTGCCCACGTTGTTGTATTGTGCTGGAATCCAGCCTTCTCCTCCGGTGGGTTGTCCGGTGCAGCCGGTTGCCAGTGCGAGTCCGCTTGCGCCTGCAATTTGGAAAAACGACCTTCTGGAAAAGCCTTGTTTTGTGTTACCTTGTTCGGGATTTTGCTCTGCGTTGTGTTGTTCGTTCATGTTACACCTCCGATTAGAGGGTGTCATTATACCACTGTTTGGATTGGATGTCTATACCGCCAGTGAGCAAGACAGTAGGTGTGCCAGTCCCCTAACAAGTTTTTTTTTCTGTATCCGATTTTCATTGCCGTTTCGCCGGGTTTGATGGCACATCGTTCTCTGATTTCCTTGAGCGTTTTTTCGTCTTTCCTCATCTAATTTTGCCAGCGACAACGCCATACTCGATAAGACCGTCCAAACCACTCCCCAATCCTGTCTCCTGATTTCGGCGAGGATGGTGGCAAAGGGATGTGATTGTCCTTGTTCGGAGCGTGGGGCTCGGACTTTTTGAGGCATCTGCTTGTTTTGTGCTAACTTTTAACAGTCGAATCACATCACCTCAAAATACCGCTCTCTATCGAACTTTGCCTTATCTTCGGCGGCGGCAAAAGCGGCAGCCTCCGATTTCTTCAAAGCAATGTACTTCGTGTGCAACTCTTCGCCGATCACGCCTTTCACAAAACTACTATGCTCCGCAAGGATAATCGCCTTGTCCAAACTGTCCGGCAACGGCACCAATGCTTTCGTTAAACTTTCGTCGGCAGTGTATAAATCCACATCGATAGCATCAGGCAATGCTAAATGACTTTCAATGCCATCAAGACCGGCAGCAATGATAAGCGCAAACGCAAGATACGGATTCAACGACGGATCCGGTGAACGCAGTTCCATTCTGACCTTTTCCCCGACAGCGGCGGGAATCCGTATCAACTGCGAACGATTCTGGTGCGACCAAGAAACATACTTCGGTGCTTCAAACTCGCCGAGACGCTTATAAGAATTAGCAAGCGGGTTCAGGAAAAGTGTCATTTCCGGCGAGTGGGCAAGGATGCCCGCGATGAAACTTTCCGCAACCTTTGATAGTTCGCCGCTCTCGTCGTTGAAAATGTTTTCGCCGTTTTGAGCAAGGGAATGTTGACGCTGACTCCTTGACCGGTTTGTTGATTGACAGCACCCGCCGGTGACCACGCAAACTTTCTTCGCTCGCTTGCCGTTAACCAAATCTATCCCCTTGCTTCACGGGATAGCCTCGCAGAAAATTCTGCACATCCATCATTTTTTTTCCTGCCGGTTGGAGTTGTTCAATGCGTACAGCCCCCTCTTTGGCTGCAACGATCAATACTCCCTCTTCCGCATGAATGACAACTCCCGGCTGCCACCACGAAGGTCGATGGGAAGAAAACGACCGACGTAGAACAGACGTAACTTTCGGTGTTGCCAAGAGTTCCGCTAAATTGTCCATCTTTGCGTCGGTCAACACCGGACTCAAGAACGATGGTTGACTAAAATCTTCTTTCCGAAGAAAGTCCTTGAGCGAATCATCCAGCGGTGTGATGACTCCAAATATCAAGCGGAGCGTTGAACCATCCTGCCGGTGCCAATCAGTAAAGGACCGAGGCCACGGAATCGTCGCCCGATAATGATTGAAAATCTCCAGCGAAGAACGATCCCAGGGAACGAAACCACTCTCCTTTTTCAATCGCGGTGCCTTGGATGCTCTATCGTGAAGTTGTTCAATAATGCGGACAGTTTCGTCGCGTGCCATTTGTTCAACAACATCGAAGACCAATTCGGCACCGTATTCGGCGAGACGTTCTTCCAAATCTATCACCGTTTCGCGGGGATTAATAGGAATCGGCGGACTCTGTGCAATGAGCGGTCCAGAATCAATTTGCGGAGTCATATGAATGATGCTTACGCCGGTGTGCGGTTCGCCGGTGAGAATTGCCCAGTGGACAGGGGCAGCACCGCGGAACTTCGGCAAAAGTGAGCCGTGTAAATTGATACCGCCGAGTATCGAACCGAACAAGGTCTGTTTAGAAAGTATTTGACCAAAATCGCAAACGAAAATCAAGTCGGGACGCATCAAATAGAGAAATTCAAAAAACTCCGTAGAGTTGACATCTTCACATTCGACAATGAGAAGACCATATTTTTCCGCTACCTGCCGAGCAGGAGTGATGATGGCATTACCGCTTTTATCATAGCGCAACGGACTCGTTACAAGGCAGACAACATCGAATTGTGCGGATTCGCACAGCGTCCGCATCGAAGGAACGGCAAACGCTCCAGTCGCCATAATGACAACCTGAAATTGCCGCTTTGAAGGAACCGATTGTAAAGAAGATTCATGATACTCGAAGATATTTGTCTCCTTGTTCGCTTGTTACATTATTCTACAAAAAAAATGGGGCGAGGCAATTAGTAGAAGTGCAAGTTGAGCATTTTCCCATAAAACCGCCGGGGCAGTAAACAAAAACAAACTTGTACATCCATTGATAGGACAATCCGCGACACCGTCGCCAGTTCCCCTACTGTTTGCCTTCCCGCAACGGTGCCAGTTGCTTGCGGTACTCCGCCGCTTCGTCAATCTCTTCCTGCGGAGTATTCTCGCTGATGTTATCACGAAGATTCATGTCAGGACGAGCACGGCGCAACTTTTCAATACCGGCAACCGTCGTTTCGGTCTTCGTTACAATCGCCTCCTTGAGCGACTCAAACTTTTCCAATTCGGCAAGACCAGTGTCCGTCAACGCAGTACCGCCTAAATGCAACCACGATAAACTCGTCAACGATGCCAACTTCGGAATGCCCGCATCGGTTATCGGACACTTATCGAGATTCAAACGCTCTATCCTCGCCGCCGAACGATGTTCCCCACGCCGAAAAGAATCAAGCCCCGCATCGGTAACAAACGTCAAATAAAGATTCAATATCTTCAACCGAGGCAACGCACGCAATTCCCAAACGCCGAAGTCGCCGATGCTCGTTTGACTCAAGTCCACATCTTCGAGAAATTCATTTTTTGCCAAAATATTCATTCCGGCATCGGTAATTGCCGTTCGGGCAAGCCGGATTTTCCGTAGTTTTTTCAGTTGCAAGAGATGCACCAAACCGTCATCGGTAATTTTTGTTCCGCCGAGCGTGAGTTCAACCAACTCCGGGTTCTGATAGCAGATATTTTTCAACTCCGCATCATCGACATCGGTATTGTCCACTCGCAGCGCGCGAACCGGCGTGGGAAACGCACCGGTGGTGTTCAACGAGCGGATGTGATCTCGGATAAATTTTCCACTGGGAGTCAAATCGCTTTCCCCCCAGCCGCCTTCACCGGACGCGCCCGGATTGAGTGCCGCCGAGGTTTCTCGTTTGTCCGCAATCGACCACACGCACCAACTCAACTGGTTTTCCTCCATCCATTTAAGCCAAGCGGTCGTCTTCGCAACGTCGAACAGTCCGTCGCCCGATGATTCGCTCACCCCCCATTCGTTGACGAAAATGCACAACCCATTCTTAATCGCGGTGTCTGCCCTCGCTCGCAACCGCTCTTGATGATTCGGATCGGAAGCGTAAAAGTGGAACGAATACGCAATGTTATCGAAACCTTCCAACGGCGACAGCGAGGCTTCGTCCACTCTTTGACTCCATTGCGAGCTGCCGAGCATGATCACATTGTCAGGGTCAATACTGCGAATCGCTTTCACGACGGCTTCGTGATATTTCTTGATTTGCGCCCACGAATGAGTGTTCAGCGGTTCGTTGTACGGTTCGTAAATGATGTGAGGATGTTTGCCATATTTTTCGGCAACTTCTTTGAAGAATGCAACCGCTTCGGCTTCGTGATCGACAGCATTGTGGTCGTGCCAATCGACGATTACGTAGATATTAGCGGCGATGCAAGCGTCGATGACGGCGAAGACTTTTGCTTTTTCCCTTTCAGGATTTCGCAGATAGCCGTTGTGTTCGATTGCCATGGCTGCGCGGATGACGTTGACGTTCCAATCATCGACGAGCCATTGTACGGTTTTCGCATTGTAGTATTGCGGCATCCATTGGCTCCAAAAGAGGCTCATTCCGCGTAGGACGACGACTTCGCCGTTCTTATCGAGGAGTTTGCCGTCTTTGACGGAGAGTTTGCCGTGCTTTTCAACGGGAGCAAGTTGAGAGCCGGCGGCTGTGCTGCCGTTGCCGACGATGAAGAGTGCCAGTAGGCAAACGAGGATGAACTTTCGATGTCGTAGGGGTGTCATTGTATCGATCTCACGGGGGTTGATGCAGCAACAATATGGAGGGCTGACGAGTGCCCTTATTCTCCCTTATTTTTTTTACAAAACAACCTCGCTGGCGAGACTGGCGTATTATTTGCACAGTCCGATAACACGTTTCAGATTTGGAGCGGAAGGTAGGCAAACGTGTCGATGGACTGCCTCACCACCCCCTGACACACTACACCGCATCCCGCAGAGAATCGATCAGTTCTTGAATCATCTGCGGCGTATGCGTGGAAAAAACGGCAACCCGCAACGCCCCCTGCGAACCAAGTCCCACATTGCGAGGAAGATACGAAACCAAAATGCCAGACTCGGAAAGAGACTTCTGAATCCGACGCATATTGCCCGACGAACCCAACGTCAAAATCACCATCGGTAACGGCGACTCATCGACTTCCAAACCAATACGCCGTAAGCCCAATCGGAGAAGGTTAACATTTTCCTGCAATTTTTTACGCAACGTTGCATCGGTCAGCATCGACAACGACTTCGCCGTCGCCGCCGCTATCGGACTCGCCGGGGCACTCGCCCCAAAATAGACCGCCGACCAGTCCTTCAAACGCTGAATAAAAGACTCACTGCCCGGTATCGTACCGCCGCTCCCGCCGACCGCCTTGCTCAACGAAAACGTCAAATAAGTATGAACCGACTCACACAACGATGTTTCAAAACCGATATCATCCATTGAATCAGCAACCGTTTGATTGACGGTCGATGTGTCCAAACCGAAGTGTTCTAACGTTCCTCGACCAGTCTCGCCGAGAACGCCAAAGCCGTGAGCATCATCCACCAAGAGAGAGGCACCCTCGTAATTTGCCAATAATTCGGTGTATTCATCTAGCGGTGCAATCGTTCCGAGCAGCGAAAACACCCCGTCGGTCAACACGATGGGACGTTCATGCAGTTGCAGATTGGAATCGAGTTGGTTCCGCAAGTCCTCTGTGTTTCGATGTTTGAAGGTAATCGGTTTGCGTTTCGTACCGCGAATACGCTTGACCGCATCGAACAAGGAATAGTGGGCGGCTTCGTCGATGAAGATTTTGTCGAATGTTTTTTCGAGAGATTCGAGCAGTATCTGGTTGGCGACGTAACCGGAGGCGGTGTAGAGA
>Ga0099364_10002647_pt1 | contig 28331 bp, 24 predicted proteins | sample TergutTh196P3_FD_73070 | JGI IMG/M metagenome (GOLD analysis project Ga0099364, IMG submission 73070) | Microcerotermes parvus P3 segment gut microbial communities from Pointe-Noire, Republic of the Congo - Th196 P3 | ecosystem: Host-associated > Arthropoda: Insects > Digestive system > Gut ... | reverse complement strand
TATATCCGCCTGTTAAATGTTTTAACGACGAACAATCCGAAACATCAATGCTCGTAAATGCGTTATGAGCGGCTAACAACCCTTCTAAAGCCGTAAATCCCGAAACATCAAGCGTGCCTGTTAAAGTTCCGAGAATATATGAGTTTGCGGCAATATTAATCTCTTTAACTCGTTTCGGTGCGGCATTATTCCAAATTGCACCGCTCGTGCCGCCGACTAAGGCAATGGGGTTTGGGTAACTCCAGTTTTCGGGGTCGTTTAAATCCCAATTTAACACAGCGCGGTTATTGCCTTGCAGGGCAAAGGCTACTAACTTTTGGTAGTCGTTGCAACTGTAATCGGCGGGGGTGGTGCAGGTAGCTTGCAGTTGTAAGCAGTTCGGGTCTGAGCAAGGAGTAGCCGCCGAAACATTCAGCGTGGTGAAGATTGGGATTGAGATGAAGATTGTGAGTGTTATTATTGCCGCGATGATTCGCGGGTTGTAGGAGGTTTTCTCTGATTTTTGCATAAAAGTCAAGTCCTTTCGTGAAATTTTAATGACTTACATAGTTTTTACTTCTATAATATAAGTATATCATGGTTTTGAGGGGTTGTCAAGGTTTTTTTCGTAGAGGGCGGCGTTTTCGGGACGCCGTGGGCGGCGTCCCCTACGAAATGGGGGTTGACTTTTGGGGGCGGGTATGGTAGAATGGGATTAGAGGAAGTGAGGGGATTAAGTTTTGAGCGTTCAGTTTATAAGGGCAATTCTGCCTGTTAAGAGTGATGTTGTCTTTCGGCTATTTTTCGGAGACGAAAGAGACACAGGCGAGTTAATACGGTTTTTGAAATCATTTTTAAGGTTAGCGGAAGACGATTATGACGAGATTGAAATAGCCGACCCGCACTTACTACGCGAGTTTGACGGCGATAAATTAGCAATCATAGACATAAAACTCCGCACAAAGAGTAAGAAAACGATTCATATTGAAATACAGCTTCGGATTTCACCCGAACTAAAAGAGCGTATAATTTATTACAGCTCTAAATTAATCACAGAGCAAATCGGGAGCGGAGACGACTACGACACGATTAAGAAAGTAATCAGCATAATAATCTTAGAAGACACGTTAATTAAAGACAGCCCGAAGTATCATCACCGCTTCGTTATGTACGACCAAGAAGCAGGAGTTGAGTTTTCGGACTTAATGGAGATTCACACCCTTGAATTGAATAAACTGCCCACGAGTACGGACGGTACGGAGTTGTACGACTGGGCAAAGTTTATCAATGCCGAAACGGAGGAGGAGCTTGACATGTTAACTGAAAGAAATCCACAGTTCAGACCGACTGTAGTTAAACTGCGTGAATTATCCGCAGACGAAAAAGCCCGCGACGCTTACGAACGCAGGGAAAAGGCGAGGCGCGACCATAATATGTATGTACGCGATGCAGAGCGTAAAGGGCGTGCCGAGGGTATTCTTAATGTTGCCCGAAATGCCTTGCAAAGGAAAATGCCTATTGCGGACATTGCGGATATTACAGGATTACCCCTAAAAGAAATCGAACTCCTGCAACAACAATAAAACAACAAAAAACCGTCTGCTTTTTTTGAACCGCAGACGGCTTTTTCAATCGTAGGGGACGCCGCCCACGGCGTCCCGTTTCAACGACCGCGAATTTGCGGGACGCCGTGGGCGGCGTCCCCTACAATTTGTGGTGCGATGGCGCGGTGCGATGGCGCATTGCGCAAGACATACGCACCCTACATGATTGCGGTGCGGATTTGCGGTACGAATTTGCGGGACGCCGTGGGCGGCGTCCCCTACAGTAATATTGAAAAGCCGTCTGCGTTTTTTGAACCGCAGACGGCTTTTTTAATTTAATTCTTAAATCTCATCTAACATTCCCGCGATGAATTTCAAAATATTCAGCGCGTCTGTCGCTGTGAATTTGCTGTCACCTCTTGAGCTTGAAAGGAATTTTTGAAGCGGGTTGAGTTCTGCGTTTCCTGTGAGGGCTTGAAGCAGTAATAGTGCATCTGCGGGTGTTACTGCTCCGGTACCCGTGAGGTCGCCCGTTTGCGCCACGACTACGATATAGTCACCTGCGGCGGGAATGTTTACTGTCGCTGTTCCGTCTGCGCCGACTGTCGCCGCCGAAACAACTTCAAACTCGCCTGTTTCGGCGTTATAGCGCATGAGTACTGCGTTCTGCCCGGCGTTTGACGCCGCTGTAGTGATTGTTTGACTTCCTGCCGAGGTAGCCGCGATTTGGGTTACGGGAAGATTTCCGGCGATTTCTTCGATTACAGCTTTCGGGACATCAATTATTATTTCTTCTGTGCCGACTGCTGATTCGTTTTCTCCGGAAGTAGTTGTAGTTGTGGTTATGGGTCTTCTTCCGCTGTTTGACGGTCTGTTGTTAGAACCACCGCCGCCGTTACCGGAGTCAGGGTTGTTCGGGTCGGGGTTTGGATTGTCCGGGTCAGGACACACGCAAGGGTCTTCTCCGCAGTCGGGACACAGTTCAGGGTCAGAATGTGACGGTGTGTGGAGCGTGCAGGGGTTTCCGTCCGTACAAGTCTGTGATAACTCCGCATCGCCGCAAACACCGCAAACGGTACAATTTTCATCACTCGGAATATGCTCACACGTCCATTTTGCATAAAGTGTTATATCCGCTGTTACCGCATCTGTGTCAAAATCCCATTCATCAGTTAAAGCCGCTTCCTTATACCAACCACTCAAAATGTAACCTGCTTTTGTCGGGTCGTTCGGTTTTGGAATCGGGGTTCCTTCGACTGCATAATATGCAGGGATGAAAGTTTCTCCCGCGGAGTCAAATGTTACTTTATGCAAATTGTCAGCATTGCAAGCTATATTTAGAGCGGGAAGCACACCATGTCCCGTAATTACATATGCTGTTCCGCTGACACGCCCCGTAAAATCCACGCCTGTTACATTGCCAAATAACTCTCCGCCTGTACGTCCTAAATATCCCACCATATCTTTATAGGCTTCTCTGCCTTGGGGGTCTTTTTGCACTCCCATTGCCCAAGCGTAATCTGTCCCTATTCTGCGATGCTGTGTGCAAGTGCCTGAGGCTTGGTTTAAGCAATGACCATATTTTTCGGTTCCAAGTTCATCATATGATAAGAGGAAAATCTTATCTCGCGTATCACTTCCGCTCGATATTTTCCATTCAGGGTTCGTCTTGTTTTCTAAATATGTTGCCTGTATATAGGATGTCTGCCGCGAATTAAATGCCGTATTTATAAAGTTTTCCCCTTTTGCGGAATATCCTGAATCTGCGTTCAGCCATGCGCGTATAGTGCTAGTTTCCCATTTTTCACTTGTACCGCCTGCCGCTCTGAACTTTTGGGTATCCAAAACATTTTCCGCCGCCATAAGCGCAAATCCGTCTGCTATCTCCAACACCCGCCATTTGATGGACTCATACTTAAAATAATAGTAGGTTTCACGACCCCAAGAGAAATATCCGTTGGTTTCTTTTACCTCCGTCGCCATATCTTTTGATAGTCTTCTATATTTCACGCCATTTACAACCGCATCTCCATTGCTGTCATAATCTGCGCCGATAATGTCAGATGTGAGTGTCTCGCCGGAAACTTGTGATTGCGGATAAGTACCGAAATAAACATAGCTATACTCCGTAATATGGGGTTGTGTCCCATCTGCATGGGTGGATGCGTCAATCACCGGATTATAAATTCCGCTCCACGAATCCACAGCTTGTACCGATAAAGGCACGGCGGGGGTTAGAGCAAGCACTACCGCAAGGACGGTCAGCAGGGTTATTAATTTTTTGATTTTCATTAGAAATAAAATCCTTTCCGTATCATAGCATGTTTTTTCATTACAGGGAATCTTGCTTTAAAAACTTTAGTTACAATTGTAAACATTATAGCATATTTGTAGAAATTTCTCAAGATTCTTTAGTTTGGAACGATGACATTTGTGTGAATTTACGGGACGCCGTGGGCGGCGTGTCCTACAAAAACGGGGTTGACTTTTCGGGGTGGGTGTGGTAGAATGGGGGTCGAATTTTATATATTTTTTATTTTCGACACGCCTTTTTACGATTTTAATTGTCTTTAGTAGTGAAAGGTCTTTCAAAAGAATCAAAAAAATCAAAAAGAGACGGGAGAGAAAAACAATTGGACGACAAGCAATTAATAAAACTGCTTTATAACGAACCCGCCGAGGGTCTGAGCGAAATAATAAATACGTACAGCGGACTTTTAACAGCGGTAGCAATGCGTATTCTAAAAAACCCGCAAGAGGCGGAGGAGTGTGTGGCGGATACTTTTATAAGCCTGTGGAAAAATATTCGCACCCTGAAAAAAACTGACAGTCTCAAAGGTTATCTGCTCTGTATAGCGCGTAATAACGCCGTTAACCGTTATCACAAACTTAAAAGGCAAAGCGGTGTTTCTGTTGATGCTCTTGACGGTTTTGAAATCATCGCCGATGATGATGTTGAACTGTTAGTAATAAAAAAAGAGTTTATGAGCGAGCTTCAGAATATTGTAATGAAAATACCTGAGCCGGGCAGAGAAATCTTCATGAGAAAATACTTTCTCTTTGAGTCTGTAAAGGACATAGCGGAAAAATTGGGGTTAAACGAGATTCAGGTCAAAGACCGCTTATACAGAATCAGAAAACAAATAAAGAAAAATTTTGAAAAGAAAGGGGATTTTTACAATGAAATCATTCTTACAATTGCTCGATAATTTGAGTAGTGACATAACTCCCGAAAACGCTGATAACGGCAGAATTTACGCAATAGTTTATAATCAGACGAATGGTCTGAAACCACCCGTGAAGAATCAAACGCGTTTTAAACCGTCATTGGCTTTATCGGTTTTAATCGGGTTAGCAGTCCTCGTCATAACATCGGCGGCGTATTATTACGCGAGCGTGAGCAATATTTTCGATAATGTATTTAAAGAAGCCGCTCCTAACGGACAGATTGTGCCGCTGAGTACAGATTCACCGCTCGCTGAAGTGGTCGAAAGGTCAGGCGCGGTTTTATACGAAAGCGTAGTTGTAGACGGCGTTGAGGTCGCTTTACGCGGTGTGGTCGGTGCAGGGAGTGAACTCAAAATCTTAATTGATATAGAAGACCTGAGCGGTAAGCCCCTCACGCTTTATAACGCCGATGGAACGCAATCCGAAAACCCGTTGTATTTCAGCACCTTGAGAATCCGTACAAATGAAACGCTTGACTATGTAAATCTGCTTGAAGGTTCTAGGTTTCTTTGGGACGACATTATTCTGACAGCTCCGGAACATAATGAAACGGTGATGACGTTTAAGGCTCACCCTCGTCATAAATCGCAGAGCGAGGTCATAAAAAGCGATGTCCCCCACAAAGCGACAATACTGCTCAGTATATCACTTGACGGAGAAAGTATCGAAGACTTTATGGATGAAAATCTGTATCTTGTACTCGGTGATATAATCCAAGATGTGTTTTCCGACGGTATTAATATGGAGGCTGATTTATACAGCATAGTCAGCGAACTTAATAACGTCACAGATGCGGATTTTCGCAGAAGCGGCGCAACAACCGATAATTTTGATGACTGGATATGGAGTTATGAATTAATAACCGACAGCGGAAAAGAGATTTTACTCACCGATAAAACAGACGACTACACCGTGACAAATGCGGCACTTCGGGACGGCGTTTTGTACTTGCGCGGAAATCTGCCCAATTATAACTATGATGATAGCTTTTATTATTATTTACCTGCGGGGTCGGGAAGAGATAGTAATTTAGATTTCGGCGGAGTGCCTTTCTTTACGCTGATTAACACCAAAACCGGAGAACCGCTTCACGGCAGTTCGGGCGGCGGTACAGGTGACCCGGACGGAATCGCAAGGTGGGGTTGTTCCTTTGAGGGGGTGGGTTCGCTTGAAGAATTGAAAGACTACGCTCTTGTGCTTGATTACGGTTTACAAAGCAGAGTTTTATCGGAAGGGAAGTGGGACTTCGAGGTTTCTCTTTCTTTTGAAAACCTTGTTGTAACGCATGATGTAAATCAAAAATTCTCTCTCGGCGGCTTTGAATTTACTGCAAAAGGCATAACTGTCTCGCCCTATTTTATTTCGATGAATTTGACAGTGGATGATGAGAATTATGAAAAGCTGAATTATATAAGAGAACCTTTGCAAGTAGACTGGAACCCGATAGCTTTAGGTTATTCTGAATGGGACAGGTTTGTTAGGGCTGAACAGCCCGAAGCGTTGCTCATCATGGCGGACGGTAACGAAATCGCGGTAAAAATACCATTTAATATTTCATTTATAAGCAAGGACGTGGTTATTAACTTTACACCCGAAGTTGTGATTGACCCCGAACAGATTAAATATATAAATATCGGAGATTCGAGATTCGAGATAAATTAAAGACTTTTAAACACAAAAACAAACGCCGAGCGGACTGACCCGTTCGGCGTTTAGTTATTTTATGTATGAGGATTAAGTACGAGAATTTAATTTTCCCCGCAGGTAATAAAAAACCTCTTTATCATCGGACACTTCTACTTTTGATTTATGATTATCATGTTCAAGAAACAGATTTTTGCGGACGAACTCGTTATCCTCATGACCGTCTTCAATACAAAGCGGTACACAGCTCAACATTATTCGCTGTACCACCGGAACAAGCTCACTGTCGGTCGGCAGAATAAGGAATCCTAAACCGCCGTAATACTTCTTCGGATGTTTTATGTTAGGGTCACGCGGCATTATAAAAAACGCCTGATAATGATTTCGATGGCTTAAACGATGTATGTCCGCAGTGATAAAATTATCGCTCACCGTTATAACTCCGTCAAATTCTTTTTTGGAGTTTATTTTAAAATCTATCCTATGTTCGTCTTTAATTAATATTTCGGCTATATCTATTTTCGGCTTCGTTTTTGCCCATGTAGTAAAGAAATAGCCGTAATACTTATCCTGTAGAATATTATCGGGATGGACGGGCTTCCATTGTTTTGAGAATAAATCTGTCTCGCTTATTTTATAACATTCGCAGATTAAATTCATGATTGTCGATGAAATCGTAGTATCGCTCCCGGTTAATTGACTGGCTTTACCTGTACTGATTCCGATTTTAGCGGCAAAATGAACATTGCCTTTTTCGTATTCCTTCATTTTGAGGATATTTCTTTTTGCCGTTTCGTTAAGATTTTTCTTCATGACGTAAACCCTCGTGAATATTTTTTTAATAAAATGAACAGTTTTTGAAATCCGTGAATAAAAATAACTTTTTAGTTAACGAGAATCATATTGCATATTTATAACTATTATTTTATTATTATAGCATAAAACACTCGGACTTGCAAGAAAAAAATAAGAAAGGCGGAAAGAATTATCATGAAGGAAAACATAAAGGAGTATAATACCACCGACTTAGTTATGAGTCTGCTCTGCTTTGCACTCGGATATGTCTTTATAAAATTCGTTCTGTTTAACCCGACCACGCTGTACGTGATGTTTTTTAACATCTGTTTTTGGAGTTTAGCTGTTTTTTATATAAAAAAAGACGGCAAAAGTCTAAAACCGCAACATATGGCACTACTCGGACTCGCCGTTTTATTCAATTTGGTTTATGCCGTTTCGTCAAACGCGCTGATAAGCTTTATCGGTGGTTCGTTTTCGGCATTACTCGGAGCTTATATCCTGTTTATTTCGGCGAATCGTTTTTCGGCTTTTAGCGGCAGCTTCATTACAGACCTCATACGTTCGCTGTTTATTGTGCCTTTCAGCGGGTTTTCAAAATGTTTTAGCGTTTTATGGTTCAATACCAAAAAGAAAAAACAGAGCAGGAATATATGGTATGTCATTATAGGGCTGATAATCGGTACGCCTGTAACAGCCCTTTGCGCCATACTCCTGATAAATGCGGATGATTCTTTCCGTGATTTAATAAGTAATGTCATAAACTTCGGTATAATCGAGATATGGGATTTTTTACTGCGTCTCGGATTCGGAATACCTGTAGGTGCATATCTGTTCGGAATGTTATTCTCGAACGTAAAAAAAGAAAACGAGCCTTCTGCGGATACCCCTTTACCGACGCACTTTGTTCCCGTATATGCTATCTGCGCGGCAGTAGCTCCTGTTTGTCTATTGTATATTATTTTCTTTATCAGCCATTTTTCGTACCTGACGTCTGCCCTCATAGGCTCACTTCATGCGGATTTCAGTTACGCCGAATATGCAAGGCAGGGATTTTTTGAACTCTGTGCGGTCGCTGTAATTAACTTGCTGATAATAATTTTGTTAAACATACTTGATAAAAAAGAAAATGACGAAACAGCAAAAGGCATAAAGTTCTTTACCCTGTTCATAGCTTTTTCATCAGTAACGCTGACCGTCACGGCACTGGGGAAGATGCTGCTGTATATAGGCAGATACGGGCTTTCACCGCTTAGAGTGTATACGTCGTGGTTTATGGTTTTATTATTAATATGTTTTATAATAACGGCAATCCGAGTTTTTGCAAAACGGTTAAAAATTTTCAGGGCGTTATTTGCGGCGTTTACCGTGATGATAGGCTTGTTATGCTTTGGCGATGTAGACGGGATAATCGCCGATTATAACATTAACGCATACAAAAGCGGAAATTTAGAAGAGCTTGATGTAAACCTGCTTTATTATTTATCCGATTCTGCCGTTAAATATGCTATCCCGCTCGCCGACGACGAAAAGGCGGGTGAAGAGATAAAAAGATACTTAGAGGCGAAGCACATTAAGCTTGAAAACCTTGAATTTAATCAATACAACTATGAAAGCTTATATGCGCGAAGCAAACTTCGTGAGTATTTTTCGCCCCAAGGTACTGTTTCATACGTCAATTTGTTACGTGAGGTTTAGTTTAACATATCTAAAGAAAACTCCTCACCCTTTACGGAAACCCTTAACCGTTCTCCTCGTTTTATCGTGTTATCCACAATCCTTTGCGCGAGCAAGTCTTCAATCTGTGAGGTGATGACCCGTCTGAGCGGTCGAGCACCATACTTTACGTCATAACCGAGCTTCACGAGTTTTTCGACCGCACTTTCGTCAAAGCTGATTTCCAATCCTAAGTTTGATGCACGGCCGGAGAGTTCACCGAGCATATTCAGGCAGATTTTACTTATATCGTCTTGGGTCAGCTTATTAAAAATAATAATATCGTCCACACGGTTTATAAACTCGGGTTTGAAAGTTCTCTTTAATTCATCGATAATTAACGTCTTTTTATCTTCGTTTTGAGTGGAATGATTTCCGTTAAAACCGAGGATTTGTCCGCCATCGCTTATAATTCTCGCACCTACGTTCGACGTCATAATCACTACGGCGTTTTTAAAGCTCGCCTTACGCCCGTCGGAAGCGGTTAAAACGCCGTCTTCCATAATTTGTAAGAGTATATTAAATATATCATGATGCGCTTTTTCAATTTCATCGAATAATACAACAGAATAAGGCTTTCTGCGAATCTTTCCGGTAAGCTGCCCGCCCTCGTCATATCCGACATATCCCGGCGGGGAGCCGATTAGTTTAGAAACTGCGTGCTTTTCCATGAACTCGGACATATCGAAGCGAATAATCGCATTTTCATCGCCGAATAGAGCCTCGGCAAGAGCCTTGCAGAGTTCGGTTTTTCCCACGCCCGTAGGTCCGAGAAAGAAGAAGGAACCAACGGGGCGGTTGGGGTTTTTCAATCCTGCCCGCCCGCGTCTTACCGCCTTTGCGAGAATGCTGACGGCTTTTTCTTGCCCTATTACGCGGTTTTCTATAACTGTTTCAATACCTGCGAGTCGTTTCGCCTCGTCCTCACAGAGACGGTTCATGGGAATACCCGTCCATTTTGCCGTGATTTCGGCTATTTGTTCCTCGCCGACCTCGCCGCAATCCTCACCGCTATTCCGAAATTTCTTCTTTAACTCGTCTAATTCCGATAAAATCTCCTTTTCGCCGTCACGGAGTCCGGCGGCGGCTTCAAAATCCTGCGAGCCGATTGCGCTGATTTTCTCACCGACAATACGCGAGAGCTTATCTTCAAGCTCCTTTACAAGCGGCGGAGCGGTAAAAGCTCTCAGTCTCACCGCGGAAGCCGCCTCGTCTATCAAGTCTATCGCCTTGTCGGGTAAGAATCTGTCGTTTATATACCTTACAGACATGGAGACCGCCGCAGTGAGTGCTTCGTCAAGGATTTTAACCTTGTGATGCGCTTCATATTTATCTCTCAGCCCGAAAAGAATATCAAGTGCGGATTTTTCATCGGGTTCATCGACTGTAACAGGCTGAAACCGCCGTTCGAGCGACGGCTCTTTCTCGATATATTTTCTGTATTCATCGATAGTGGTCGCACCTATAAGCTGTATTTCACCCCTTGCAAGCAGGGGTTTCAAGATATTAGCCGCATCAATAGCACCCTCGGCGGCACCCGCTCCTATAATTGAGTGGATTTCATCTATGAATAATATAATATTACCATCCCTGATTATTTCATCGAGGGCGGATTTTATACGCTCTTCAAAATCACCCCGATACTTCGCACCTGCGAGCATTGATGATATATCCAGCATAAAAACCCTTTTACCTTTAATATTTTCGGGGACTTCGCCGCTCGCTATTCTGAGTGCGAAGCCTTCGGCGATTGCGGTCTTTCCGACGCCGCTTTCGCCTATCAGACAAGGATTATTCTTGCGGCGGCGAAGCAGGATTTGGATTATACGCTCAATTTCACAATTACGGCAGATTACGGGGTCTATTTTCTTTTGACGCGCAAGTTCGGTTAAATCCCTGCCGTACTTATGCAAGACGCCTTTTGTGTTTTTGCGATGCTCTGTATTTCCCGCATAATCATAGACGCCGTCGGAAATACCGTCAATACGGTTTTTTAACTCGTTTGATGTTGAGTGGGTGCAGTCGCCGCTGACCGCGTTAAGATTGACCCCTAATTCTCTCAGAATAAGAACGGCATAACACTCGGTGTCTTTTATGACGGCGCGTAAGAGGTGTTCTGTCCCCACAAAACTTCGGTGCGTTTCGCGTGCCTCGGAGAGGGCGTTCTCCATTATCCGCTTACTTCTCGGCGTAAAGTCGCGCAGGTCAAGCTTCGTGGGTATTCCGCGACCTACCGTCGTTTCTATCCTGCGGTATACCTCGTCACGGGTTACGCCGTGCTTTGTCAGTGCTAAACATGCCGCAGTATTTTCCGCACTCAAGAGACCGCAGAGCATATGTTCGCTCCCCACATAGATATGTCCGAGAGACATGGCGGCGTTAAGGGCTTCTTCAAGCGCGCGGCTCGCCTTTTCGGTAAAATCGTTAAATTCTATCATTGTTTCGCCTTTCTTTATTATCGGTATAATACGGTTTACCCTTTAATTACGCTGTAACTGTAACATATTTCCCCTTAAAGCATACAATTTATTATGAAACGTTTCATACACCATTAATCAATTAATCTAAGGAGGAACATAATATGTTTTTCGGAAACGGAAATTGTTGCTGGATAATCATCATCCTGCTTCTTCTCTGCTTCTGTTGCGGCGACGGCTTTGTAGGCGGAGCGGCAGGCGGATGCAACGGCGGATGCTGCAACGGCGGATGCAACCCCTGTGGTTGCTGAACAGTACATTAAACGGAATATAAGCGGCGGAAAAACTCTGCCGCTTTTCCGTTATCGGGCTTTTCGCTGAATAAATCCGATTTAAGCGCGTGCTTTAAGGTTTTAGAAAACTGTAATAAAGTTGTAATCGCTTTGTAACCAATTTGTAATAAGTTTTTTATCCGCTGAACCTCGAAAATGGAAAATTTATGAAAAAAACTATATTCTGCGTTAAATTCAAGCTTCTGCTTTATAGTGTTTTTTTATATATATTCACTCGATATTAAGAATAATACAGGGCGTTATTTGTATAAATGTGACATAAATGTGCCGAAAGTAAAAAAAAATTCACATAAAAAGATGATTTTGTCTTGACAAAACGAAATGAACGTGGTAATATGTGTCTATGGTTGCTTAAAAAGTAACCGAATATTTTACTCAAACAAAAAATTATGAGGTGAAAGGCATGAAAAAACTATTAGCACTTATTTTATCGGCACTTATGATTGTCGGATTCGCAGCGGGTTGTACCAGCAGTGAAGATGGCGGCGGCACCGGCGGCGGCGGCGGTGGCGGTGGCGGCGGCGGAGATGACGCCGGTTCTACTCCCGTTGTTCCCGTAGACTCAAGCAAAGAAGACCTTAGAGTTTGGTCGTTTACCGACGAAATCCCCAACGCAATCGCAAGATATGTTGAAATGAACCCCGATTCTCAAGTGGCAAACTTCAACATAATCCCGACCATTCTTACCGACTGGTCCGGCGACTTTGAAAACGGCATTAAACCGGCACTTGAAGCCGGCGGAAGCAACGCCCCTGACCTTTACATGGCTGAACAGGCGTTTGTTCTGACCTTCACACAGGGCGACTATTCTTCTTTCGCAATGCCCTACAACGAAATGATTGACGGTCTCGATACTAAGATATCTGATGCTCAGTTAGCACAGTACGCTGTAAAAGCGGGAACAAGAGGCGACGGCAATGTAGTTGGACTGCGTTTCCAAGAAACAGGCTCATGCTTAATCTATCGTCGTTCTATTGCTGAAGCGGCTTTCGGCGCATCTGACCCTGCTACTGTAGCAGCGGAAACAGGTCCCGGCTGGGATAAGTTTAAAGCAGCTGCACAAAAAGTCAGCGATGCAGGTTATGCTATGGTTTACGGCGACGAAGACCTTTGGCAGGTTGCACGTGACGGCGCGACACAGCCTTGGATAAACTCCGCAGGCAAACTCGTAATTGACCCTGCTCGTGAAGCTTATTTTGACCTTGCTAAAGAATTCTACGACAACAAATGGGTTGTAGGTTCAGGCGCTTGGGATGATGGTTGGTTCGCAGGCATGGCAGGAACAACTACTCCTCCGGTATTCAGCTATATCGGTCCTGCATGGCTCATCAACTACCAAATCAATGACAACGCACTCTCCGGCGAATCTTTCGGCGACTGGGCTGTTACCACCTCTCCTCTTCCTTGGGCATGGGGCGGCACATGGCTTATGGCTAACAAAGACCTTACCGGCGACAAGAAAGCCGCTGTAGCTGAAATCATTGAGTGGATTACACTTGACACTTCAAACGACGGTTTCCAATATCACTTCGCAAACGGTACTCTCTATGAAGGCAGCGCATTATTCCCCGATGAAGCTAAAAAGGTTACTGACGGAACAAACGCTAAAGACGCAGTTGCTTCCAAAGTTGTTATGGAAAAATCTGTAGGTACTCTCGCGGTTGTTGACGGACAAGACATTTTTGAATACTTCCTCCCTGCCGGACAGAATGCAAGTTCTGACCACTGGCATGAGTGGGACCGCGCGCTTAACGGCGAATTCCAGAACCAATGCCGTATGTACTACAACGGTGAAAAGTCCAAAGAAGAAGCTATTCAGGACTTTAAAGTTTGGGCTAATGAAACTCTCGGTGTCGCTATCGACTAATTGCTCTTAAAAATGTTCGATGACTGAGCTCCTAAAAGCGGGGCGGATAGAATTACTGTCCGCCCCGTTTTCTTAGGCGGAAAGGAAAATAATGCAAAGAAAGAATTTTAGTTACGCCAAATATGGTTATCTTTTCTGTATACCTTTTGTTTTGGCGTTTCTCGTATTTTCGCTGTACCCCCTTATATACACGGTGGGTATCAGTTTCTCAGATATGTCGGGTGCCATGACAGTGGACAGGGAGTTCGGAATCCAAACTAAAATCGTAGTTGACGAGGACGGAGAAGCTGTCTTGGATAGCGACGGTAACATAGTCAGAGAATTAGACCTTTTCGGGAACTACCGAGAGGTTTTAGGTTTTCAGACTTTTAAAAGAGCGTTTAACGTTACGCTTAAACTCTGGATAATGAATTTTATTCCGCAAATCTTACTTGCAATTGTTCTTGCCGCATGGTTCACGAGCAGGTGGACAAAAGTTAAGGGGCAGGGATTATTTAAAGTGCTTTTCTATATGCCCAATATCATAACGGCAGGGAGCATAGCCGCGTTGTTCAGCGCGTTGTTTATGCACCCTTACGGAGTTGTCAACGACACTCTTATCAGCTTAGGTATTCTCGAAGAGGCTAAAAACTGGGGAATGGACACTAATGCAACACAGTATACGGTTTCGTTTATTCAATTTTGGATGTGGTACGGATATACTATGTTGCTTGTTATTTCCGGTATAATAGGACTGAACCCGCAGATGTACGAAGCGGCAGACATAGACGGAGCAGGTCCCACGAAGCAATTCTTCTACATAACCCTTCCAAGTTTAAGAACCATCCTCCTTTATATTTTTGTTACGAGCTTAATAGGCGGGTTAAACATGTTTGACATTCCGCTTATGTACTCGGACGGAGGACCGGGCGGCGCAACGAGAACCGTCAGCATAGCCATCTATCAGCAGGCGTTTTCAGGAGCCAGACGATATAATATGGCTTCCGCGATGAGCTTAATCATGTTCGTCGTAATAGGTGCTTGTTCACTCGTACTCTTCTTTATAATGCGTGACAAAGATGCGGCAAAAATTAAGAAAATGTTAAAAGCAGAAAGACGCGCTATGAAAAAAGCAGGGGGGGTGCATTAAATGGTTGGTTCAAAAAGTCAAAAAGCGTTTAGAATAACTTTTAAAGTTTTAATTTACACAGTTTGTATATTTCTGTCAATTCTGAGCATTTTCCCGTTCATAATAATGCTCGTGAACGCGACCAGAAGTAACCAACAAATTCTGTCGCAATCTCTTACGCTGATACCCGGTACCAGCCTTGCGGACAATTTCAAGCCGCTCACCCGCGGAACATTTAACGCAGTTGTGGGATTTAAAAATTCCATAATAATAGCCGCAGGTGCCACGATATTTGCGACCTATTTTTCATCTATCACAGCGTATGCGCTGACTGTTTATGACTGGAGACTCAGAAACGGATTCTTCACCTTCATAGTTGCGGTCATGATGTTACCGGCACAGGTGTCAACAATCGGTTTCTACCAGTTTATGTACAGCTTAGACTTAGTAAACAATTTTATACCCTTTATCGTTCCGTCCATAGCCGCACCGAGCATAGTTTTCTTTATGCGGCAGTATTTACTTTCGACATTTTCCGTCGATATTGTAAATGCGGCGCGGATAGACGGCGCCAACGAGTTTTACACGTTTAACATGATTGTCTTGCCTATGATGAAACCGGCGATAGCCATGCAGGCGATATTCGTATTCGTCGGAAGCTGGAACCAATTATTGTTACCGCTCATCCTTTTAACAGACCAGAAAATGCAGACCATGCCTATAATGGTAAGAGCATTAAATGCGAACTTCATAAAAACCGAGTACGGTGCGACTTACTTGGGACTTACGTTGTCTATGATACCGCTGTTTATTGTTTATTTCGCTCTGTCAAAATACATAATAGCAGGGGTACAATTAGGCGGTGTAAAGGAATAATTAAAAGAAAAATTAAAATTTTCAAGCTCATTTTTAAAGTGGGCTTGTTTTTTTTAGAAAAATGTGGTAGAATATTAAGTAATCAATAGAAAAAATAAAATCTGCTCTCGAAAGGAAAAAACAGATGAAAAGCATAAAACGCACGCATTACTGCGGAGAAGTAACCGAAGCGGAGGTTGGTCAGACCGTTGTTGTAGGGGGATTTGTAAACCGTGTAAGAGACAAGGGCGGTCTCATATTCATAGACCTGCGTGATATAACGGGAATCGTGCAGCTTGTTTTCGATGAAACTACAGAACGCGGCATCTTTGAAAGAGCCGCAAGCGTAAAAAGTGAATATGTACTGATGGCGAGCGGCGAACTGCGAACCCGCGAGAGTATAAAAGCAGATATGGCTACGGGTAAAGTCGAGATAATAGTAAAGGATTTACAGATTTTATCGAAATCCGCACCCCTGCCTTATGATATACATGGTGAAAAGAAAGCGAATGAGGAGCTTAGATTAAAGCACCGCAGTCTTGACCTGCGAAACGCCGAACTGCAAAAAAACCTTATCCTGAGGCATAATTTAGCTAAGGCGACCCGCGATTATTTCTATGCCAATCGTTTTTTTGAGATTGAAACACCTATGTTTATAAAATCCACCCCTGAGGGTGCGAGGGATTTCCTTGTACCGTCGCGGCTTCATGCAGGGAAGTTCTATGCTCTTCCGCAGTCGCCGCAGATTTATAAACAACTGCTGATGATTTCGGGCTTTGACCGTTATATACAGCTTGCGCGGTGTTTCCGTGACGAAGATAACCGTGCCGACCGTCAGCCGGAATTTACTCAGATTGACTTAGAAATGTCATTTGTTGACGTTGATGATGTGCTTGAAATACTTGAGGGCTTTGTGAAACACGTAATGCGCGAGGTAATGGACGTAGAGATATTAGAGCCTATTCCGCGCCTTACTTATGATGAGGCTGTCGCCAAATACGGTACGGACAAACCCGACACTCGCTATGATATGGAGATTGCCGATATAACCGCACTTGTAAAACCGACAGAATTTGCGGTTTTTGCCGATGCTGAAAGTGTGAGGGGTATAACAGCAAAGGGCGGAGCGGAACTTTTAACACGTAAAGAGATTGACAAACTTATTGAATTTGCTAAAGGGATAGGCGCAAAGGGTCTGTCTTATATCAGGTGGATAGAAGACAAGCCGGGTTGCTCATTCGCAAAATTTGTGAGCGAAGAAAAGCTTATGGAAATCTGTGCCGCACTCGGTTGTGAAAAAGGCGACGTCGCCATTATAGCGGCAGATAAAACTAAAGAAGTCTTTCGGATTTTAGGAGCTATGAGGACGAATTTGGCAGATAAGCTTAATCTTATTAAAAACACAGAGGTTTACAATTATTTGTGGATTACTGAAATGCCGTTCTTTGAGTACAATGACGAGAGCGGCGAATGGGATGCAATGCACCACCCGTTTACCATGCCGCACGATGATTGTTTGCAATACTTAGATACAGGCGAGTATGGTAAGGTTTATGCTAAGGCGTATGATTTAGTTTTAAACGGCGTTGAACTATGTAGCGGTTCAATAAGGATCACCGATTTCGAGCTTCAGGAGCGTATGTTTAAAGCACTGAGGCTAACGAAGGAAGAAATAGAAGCTAAATTCGGGTTTCTTATCGACGCATATAAATTCGCCGCACCACCTCACGGCGGCGCGGGAATAGGCTTAGACAGGTTGGCTATGCTTCTCTGCGGTGCGAAAAGCCTGCGTGACGTCACGGCGTTTCCGAAGACAAAGGACGCATCCGAGCTTATGTCGGGAAGTCCTTCTGAGGTTGACGAAAAACAGCTTAAAGAACTGCATATTGAAATAACCGGTAAATAGGAGTCTATAAAAATGAAAAGAATAATAACTGTTTTAGCAGTATGCTTGGCATTGAATCTCTCATTAATGATTTCTTTCGCCGACACTCTGGCACCGCCATACGCATATAAAATTGAAATTGACGACTCTAAGGTTTTGATTATGTTGCCCGAAAATGTAATTTTCGATGGCATAGAAAAATCGGGCTTATATATAAATGCAAGCCCTTACGAAAATATATATTATTTTAATAACTACTTTTTTCCGAGCGAAGTAATATCAAGTGACGGAAGATTTTGGGTTGATATGCCTTGGGTTAGGCAAGATAATTTAGGCAACCCGTCATGGACAGAGGATGACTGGAGCGGTGATTTATCCCCGTATATTTTAACCCCGGCGATTGACTTTTACAAGGATGGCTATTTAATAAAAAGCTATGAAGTATGGGAATTAATGGATGACGTTTCAAAAAGCACGATTTCGGCTTCGCATATGACGTGGGCAGACTATCATAGACAAGTTTTTGATTCGGACTTAAATATTTTGTCTGTAACCGCCCTTGACGGAAAAACAACGTATTTTGATATTACGACGGGGTTAATAATTTCAGATTCTCCCGAACCGGTTATAAACAATTCCGGGAATTTCGCAAATAAAGTTGTAATACTTTGGGAGCCACATTCCGAAATGCAACCTGATGAAAGAATTAAAATAATAGGCGAAAACCTTGAAGTAACCGCTCAAAAACCCGAAGTAACCGCCCAAAACCCAAAAACCTCCGCAGACGGTTATACAAGTGTTTTATCATCGTTTATTATTTGCATCATCGCTTTAATTAATTGTTTTATTCTGTTAATAATTAAAAAGCGGAGGAAAGTCTAAATGTGCGGCGACGAACACTTCATGCGTATCGCGCTTCTTGAAGCAAAAAAAGCCGCCGACATCGGCGAGTGTCCCGTAGGTGCGATTGTTGTTGACGGGCAGGGAAATATTGTCGGCAGGGGACACAATCTTACAGAAAAAGAACGCTCCCCTTTAATGCACGCAGAACTCATCGCAATACAACAAGCCGCACTGAAGCTAAGCACTTGGCGGCTGAAAGATTGCACTATTTATGTAACCCTCGAACCCTGCCCCATGTGTGCGGGCGCAATTTCAAACGCACGAATAAAACGCCTTGTTTACGGCGCGTTTGATGAAAAAGGCGGAGCCTGTGCATCGTTGCTCAACCTATACGACTACCCCGTAAACCATAAACCTATGGTACGAAGCAGGGTATTGGAAAGTGAATGCGGCGCAGTTTTAAGTGAGTTTTTCAAACGATTGCGAGAGCAGACTTAGTGTTTAGTCCTCAAGCCCGTTAAAATCATCGAAATCGTCAGAACCGCAGAAGCAGTATTTATCTCTGCATAAGTGATTTGCGATTGCTACGACGGAAAGGGCTACAGCCGCTATTCCTAAGGCGATGACAGTAAACTTGAATAATGTTTTCATAAAAACGGTCTCCTTTTATTTCATTTATTTTGCGTAATAATAAAAAAGTGGAGGATTTAAGGCTTGGACAGATATAAGCGACTTGCGTCTAATACGTTAATCCTCGCGCTTGGTCAATTTGGCTCGAAGCTGTTAGTTTACATAATGATGCCGTTTTATACCGGTGTACTCGGTCCGAAAGGTTACGGTGAAGTAGGCGTTATTGTAAATGCGAGTATGCTTATTATGGGCGTCATTACGTTATCAATCGGCGAATCGGTGATACGCTTCGGGCTTGACGACAAGTACGATAAATCTCAGGTTTTTTCGATAGGTCTGATTACTACGTTAACCGGATTAATCATATTTATACCTTTTGTACCTTCTGTAGGGCTGATTGACTTCCTGTCTGACTACAGTATACTAATATATCTGTATGTCTTCACGGGAAGTATAAAAAGCGTCTGCGCTCTTTTCGTTCGCTCCACGGGGAATGTGCGGCTTTTTGCCATAGACGGTATCTTTACAACCGTTGTGAATATCTCGCTGAATTTAATCTTTTTGCTTGGATTTAATTTAGGTGTTCTCGGTTATGTTTTGTCGGTGGTGCTTGCGGATTTGGCGTCAATCGTGTTTTTATTTTATACAGGCAGGCTCACGGCGTATTTAAGGCTTTTCGGGATTGACAGACAGCTTCGCAGACTTATGTATAAGTTTTCGATTCCTATGATACCGACCGCAATTATGTGGTGGGTAACGAGTGTTTCCGATAGCTTTTTTATCACTGCGATGCTCGGTTTTGAATATGCGGGTATATATAATGCCGCATATAAACTGCCTAATATTATAGCTCTCGTTTCCGGAATATTCTCCCAGGCATGGAACATGTCAGCAATTACGGAGCGAAACTCCCGAACAATAGCAAAATTTTATTCCGATGTATTTAATTTTTATCAATCTGTGATTTATATTATTGCGGCGGCGATGCTGTTGTCTATAAGACAGCTTCTCGGTATAATGGCGCAAGGAGAGGGTTTTGACGAGGCGTTCAAACATTCTCCGCTCATCATCTTAGCGGTTGTTTTTACTTGCTTTTCTACGTTTATGGGGAGTGTTTACGTTGCCTCTAAAAAGTCTGTCCGTTCAATGCTTACCGCTATGGGAGGCGCGGTCGTGAACATAATTTTAAACCTCATTCTTATACCGCCCCTTGAAATTGACGGCGCGGCGTTGGCGACGTTAGTTAGCTATATAGTTATTTTCACGGTTAGGGTAGTCGATACCCGCTCGCTCGTTTTCATGGATTTAAAACCGATTAAGATGGGCTCGAATTTGATTCTGCTCTGTGCTATGGGTGCGGTGGTGATGTTTGCCGAGAACGTAATGTTTTATCATATAACGCTCTCTGCGTTATTTTTGCTGATAATTATAATCAACTACCGCGCGGGTTTAGCGGCACTACAGTTTTTCCTCAGAAGAAAAAGTAATTCGCAGGGGGCATAAAAACGGTTATTCGTACCTTTTTATTACGTTCTCGCTGTTCCTGATTAAATTAAGAAGCGCGGCGGCTTGTTTATTATACTCGCTTTCAAGTAACGCAGTTGTTATCAGGGTATTTACACCTTCGGGCATCGAATCGACGAAATAATTATCGCTCGTATCGTTAATCGCCGAGAGCGCCGTACCTTCAGCAAGCAACTCGCCTGCGGAGGCGGCACGGAATGCCGAATCTTCATCAATAATAAATAAGTTTTTATCGTTCTTAGGGTTTAACTTGTATACAAGACGGAACGATTTATAGATACCGAGAGAAAGAATCGTAGTTATGCTCTGGGTGAGTTTTTTGTTTTTGGATTTACTTAGGATGGAGTAAATAACATCTATACTGCTGATAATCAGCTTTTTAGCGAGGGAAGATGAAAATGAGAAGCCATCCGCCTTACCTGTCGTGCTACCCTCCGGAATATCGTTTTCGGTGAGGAAAATTCCGCTTCTCACGGGTGAGCGACCTAAAATATAGTCGGTAGATACGTTATAATAATCCGCCGCCCTCACCAAAAAATCTAACCCGCACTCACGCTTTCCTTTTTCGTAATGAGAAAGCAAAGCCTGTGCAATTCCGAGGTCTTCGGCGGCTTGCTTCTGGCTTATATGCTTTTCGCTTCTGAGCAGCGATAATATACGGGGAAAAGCGTTGTTCATTTTATATCGACTCCTGTTAAAGACATTTCTGACTGTAATATTATTATATAAAAAAACACAGGGTATTGTAAAGTGGCATAATCGACAAAAAAAGACAATACAATTCAGTAATAAATTTGTTATTAATTCTATTGACAAACTAAATATTCCTGCAAAGGGCTTTAAAATCTATGTTTAAGAACAACAAAAAAACACTTTTATTACATAGCTGTTGCGCTCCGTGCAGTACAACGGCTATAGAAAGGTTAAAAGACAGTTATGAAATCGCGCTTTATTATTATAATCCCAACATTATGCCCGCCGCCGAGTATGAAAAACGGTTGGCGGAACAAAGGCGATTTGCTTCAATTCAAGATTTAGAGCTATTTACGGGTGAGTACGAAACAGACATTTTTATCAGAGATACGAAGGGGCTTGAAGACGAGCGTGAGGGCGGTGAACGCTGTCGCCGTTGTATTGCTCTGCGGCTTAATAAAACTGCCCAAGCCGCTATATCAAAGGGGTTTGAGTCCATTGCAACAACACTTTCCGTCAGTCCGCATAAAAATACCGCGCTGATAAACACGATATTGAGCGAAATCGGCAGGTGCTACACACTAAACCCACTCCTTGAAGACTTTAAGAAGAAGGACGGATTTAAAAAGTCGCTCGAACTTTCAAAAAAATACGGACTTTACAGGCAAAGCTATTGCGGGTGCGTTTTCAGCAGATTAAAGAAGTAAATATCGCATATTTTATCCGTGTTTTAATTAAAATTTAATTAAAAATTTCGTGAAAATGAAAAAAAATAAAAAAAAGGCTTGACAGGATTACTAAAAGTGTGTATAATTATAAAGGTCAGCGTGCCTGATTATGTAAAATGTTCAAACCTGCCGTCTTTACTCCTATGGAGGAAAACGAATAGAATGGTTTCGCCTCTGTAGCTCAGTCGGTAGAGCAGCGGACTGAAAATCCGCGTGTCGTTGGTTCAATTCCGACCGGAGGCAGTGTCGAGTTGCGGAATTAGCTCATTTGGTAGAGCGCCACCTTGCCAAGGTGGAGGTAGCGAGTTCGAGCCTCGTATTCCGCTTGCGTGAAGCCCCGCTTAGGCGGGGCTTCACAGAAGAGGGAGTGTTCCCGAGTGGCCAAAGGGGGCAGACTGTAAATCTGTTGCGTAAGCTTCGGTGGTTCAAATCCGCCCACTCCCATCTATACGAACTAATGCGAACACCTACCGATTTTTCATAGTCGGCGAGGCGGTCGCGTTTGTTTTTTCTCTGAAAGACTTAAAGTAAAAAAGAGACGAGACTCCCGCACAATTAAAAATGTGCGGGAGCAATTTTTATTGACTATGAGGAACTAAAAACACGTAAAAACTCCAAAAATATGAACAACAAAGCGAGGGTAAACCCATTTAAACTTGAAAATATTCAATTGCCAAAAATTTAAGCCACCATTTTTTCAAACAACTGCGAATCGGTGCGATTTTTTTGAATCTTATTACCCTGCATGAGAATAAGGGAAATCGGCGAGGAAATCTCCACCCTACCCCTGACAAGGAAGACTATCTAAAAAAATTTTTCGGCGAATGTGTTACCTATCATTGACACTTTAACAGCGTAGCGAAAATAATTCCCCCCGCCCTATTGACATTCACGCCCAAATCGTTTATAATAAGAGCGTGAAAGTCAGGTGAATCGTTATGAGCAAGTTTGAAACATTGGATAATATCCTCAAAAACAACAACGGCTACTTGAAAACAGCCGATGCTGTCGGTGCGGGGATTTCTAAAACTTACCTCGGCGAATATGTGCGGGAGCGAGGATTGGAGCGGGTTTCGTATGGGATTTATATGTCCGAAGATGCGTGGGAGGATAGATTGTTTATTATCCAAACAAGGTATCCGGCGGCGATTTTTTCCCACGAAACAGCGTTGCACTTGCTGAACCTTGCCGAGCGCGAGCCTTCCGAATTCTCCTTGACACTCAAAAGCGGGACAAACTCAACGGCATTAAATAAAGAGGGCGTTCGGGTCTATAAAATTAAGAATGAGCTTTTTGAAGAAGGGCTAATGCAGGTCGAATCGCAGTTTGGAAACGATTTGAGGGTGTACAATGCGGAGCGAACTATTTGCGATTTAATTCGTAGTCGCCGAAATATTGAAATTCAAGATTTGCAATCCGCCGTCAAGGGTTATGTCAAGCGTAAAAATAAAAATATCCCGCTGTTAATGCGGTATGCCGAGCTTTTTTCGGTGGAGAAAATCATCAGACAATACTTAGAGGTGCTTTTATGATACGCACATCAAGGCAGTTGAAATATAATCGTTAATTTAAACTCAAACTAAAATCGAGAGGAGAACCCCATGCCACACATCGTAATCAAAACCATCAACGGAAAATCACCGGAGCAACTTCAACAAGCCGCCGAAAGCGCAATCGCCGCCGCCAGCAAGACCCTCGGTAAGCCCGAAAAATACTTATCTGCCGCCGTTGAGGAATACTCGTTCGGCGAGTGGGAGGGCGTGTACAATGAGAGTATTAAGGACAACGACAGCGTGTTAGTCAAGCCCGGCTACACCAACCCCGTGACATTTGAATAATGGCAATACGACAACTTACGAACTGGAACGACCCGCTTTTTCACCGACAAAATCAAATAATATGAAACCGGAGGATTCTCACCATGTCAACTTTAACAACAATCGAAACAATCAAAACCCGCTATTCATGCCGCGCGTTTTCGGACAAAATGCCGAGCGATGCCGACTTGCAGACAATCGCCCAAGCCGCGCTTGCATCGCCGAGTGCGATGAACCTGCAACCGTGGCGAGTAATTATCGTGAAAAACAAAGAATTGCTCGCCGAATTTGAAGCAGAGGGCATGAAAAACATCGCCGCATTGCCCGACAAAGGCACCCATGAGCGGATTATGTCGCGTGGCGGTAAGCTTTACTACAACACACCGTGCCAGTTTATTATTCCGATTCCGAAAGACAGCAAGTGGGCGCGGCTCGACTGCGGAATTATAACCCAGACAATAGTTTTAGCGGCGGCTTCGCTCAGAATCAACAGCCTGATTTGCGGACTGATTGAGTTTGCGTTTTCCGGTGAAAAAGCGCAGTATTTCAGAGAGAAACTTGACATTTCCGATGATGAGGAAATCGGCATTTCGATATTGCTCGGTTACGCTGATGAAGCGGGTGTGAAGCCGCCGCACGAGTTGGATTTGAGCAAGATTAGCGTGGTGGAATGAACGGAGGTGTCGATGAGCCTTATATCTTTCTTCAAAAAACCTAAACCGCTATCGGAAACGCCTTTGAAATTGAAAATTATACTAAAACATACTCGTTATCCCCATTGCCTGCACCGTGCTTAACAATCAACCCCGCACCCGTCATTTCACGAATAATATTATACGCTCGTGTCTGCTTCACCGACAGAATTTCTTGCACGATTTCATTCGTAACGGATGGATTAACTTGCAAATAATCTAATACAGCCTTGTGTTGCGGCTTAGGTTTCGGGGCATTTTTGAGCGGACGGGCGTAATTCATGTTCGGCAAAGTCAGGGAAAACGCGCCGTTTGTGGCGGTTATTTCAGGCTTGACTCCAAAATCCTCGTAATACTGCATAATGAGCCGTAAGCCCGTCCCGTATGCCTCAATGTGTTTTAGCCGATAAAAAACATTGGCTAATTTCTCGTTGCGCGGTTGAGAAACGCCCACAAACAAATCCTCTGTCCGCAGACCGGGCATGAGTCCGCCGAGCGACACAAACTCCATGCGGTCGTCGTAAATATTAACGATGATACTGCCGGAGAACCCGTAATCTCGATGCGCAAGGGCATTGAGCATGGCTTCACGCACAGCAATTTCGGGATAATCGTACTGCTCTATGCGGTCAAGCCCCGAAAAATTAGCGGCAAGGTTATTTGACAGATTCAGAAAATCGAAAGCCGAGCGCATTTGCTTAAAAAGAGAACCTTCGATTTCCTTGCGAGTTTTGAACTCGCCTTTTTTTGTGCCATTGAACACGGCAAACTTAATCGTGTGACTGCATTGGTCGGACAGCAAAAGCCCTAAATTGGTGAATAGTCCGTCTGCGCCGACAATCCCCAAAGTCCGCATTTGATTCTCGCCGAACGCCACGCCGCAACGCTCAAATTCCTCGGCGGCTTCCCTAAAAGTCAATTTCTGTATTAAAGAACGAGCGGTTTCAAACTTATCGCCGTCGGTTAGTTTAATCATTTCGCGGATTTGCTCAAAGCTTGCGGGTACACTTGACGCGCCTTGCCGCACATAGACCCCGGAGGGTTTTATACCTTTTTCAGGCAAGAAGTACGGCTTATGTGTCCCTTCGCCGACTGTTATATTAATGCCGCTTTCTTCGGTTTCGTACTTCACAAACATGGTCACATCGGGCAAAATGCCGTCGCGTATGCTGTTTGTAATCTGCGTAAGCGTTTCGTCCAAATCAGGTAACGGATAAGCGTTCCCGTCGTTATCACGCCCGACAAAAACCACGCCGCCGCCCGAATTGGCAAAAGCCATGACTTCCTTTTTAATGTCGGCGGTATATTCCCGCTTGTATTCTATATTGCTATTTTCACGCATAATTTCACCCTCATTTCACTTTTTCACTATTATAACACTTTATTTCACTTTTGTCAAGTGCAATGGTGAAATAAACGGAATTAATGCTTCGCCGTTGTCGGTTTCGAGCATATTATGGTGTATATTTGCAGAAATGTTCCGCAAATATACACCATAAAATTGTTGACAAGTGAAAAAGATATGATATACTAAAAGCCAAGGAGTGATGTTTATGCAGAGAATTCTTGGCGCGAAGTTATAAACTTAAAAAATCCAAAACACGGCGGTTAAAATCTTTCGCTTCCTCATACACTCCATGCCCGAAACCTTCATATATTATCAGCTCGCTGTTTTCTATTTTCGCGGCTATTTCTTCTGAAGAATTTACTCCAACTATTTTATCATTGTCAACCCCGATAACCAAAGTCGGGCATTTTATTTTTTCTAACTCGTCATAAGTGTCATGAGTGATACAAGCATTGGCTTGAATGATAAAGCGGCTGAAATCTTTTGGCTTGCCGATTTTGCTAAGTAACGGATACAGTGGTCTGTACTTTTTCAAACGCTTTTCTGTGTAAGATTTTTCCGTGGTATCAATGAAAATACTTTTATAGTCATTCGACTCCGCCATTTTTAGCCAACTGCCTATCACTTTTTGCACCGTTTCATTCTGCCTTGATAAAGTTACGGTTAATACAAGTTTCTCAACCAATTCGGGTTCGTCAATTGCGATATATTGTGCAATCATACCGCCTTGAGAAATGCCCATAATATCAGCTTTTACAATGCCTAACTTTTCCATTACAGTTTTGTAATCCGCCGCCATATCTCTTGTAGAATATCCTTTTTCCAAGTGGTTTTTTCGGCTGAAAACATATACTTTGTATTTGCTCGCAAAACATTTATACATTAAGGCAATGGGTAAAGCCGCACCTTTAACGGTTTTCAGCCCATCGCCCAAACCCGGAATCATAATCAAATTTCTATTGCCTTTTCCAAAGGAGATATAATCTATGTCTGTGTTTCCGATTTTTATGTTTGTGTTTTTGGCGTTATAGAACATACACTTTACTCCTGTTCAAAATATAATTTTTATTCGCAACCCTGTGAAAATCGGCTGATGCGGTTAATGCTTATTTGTTGAATTTTTCTAAAAACACAAAATCAACATTTTCATTAAGCGGCACTCTCTTAAATTCTTTGTATCCATTTTTGATATACAACGCTAAATTTTTACTGCTTAAATCGCTTGTAAATAATTCATATCTTGTGTTTGGATACAATTCTTCAGCGGCTGACAATAAAGCAGTCCCTATTCCTTGATTTTGAAACGAAGGCGATACTATTAATCTACCGATATGTAATGAATTATTTAATTGTTTAATTCTTACTGACCCTATAATTTCATCATTAACAACTGCTTTCAAAATTGTTCCACAATTAAAATCATCTGTTATACCGTCAATTGTTTGTGTTAAGGGTGGTATTGAATAATCGTTGACTAACTCCGCCTCACTTTGATAAGCGAGCTTTTGCAATGATAAAATAGACAGCAAATCGGATTTTTCAGCTTTAATAATTTTCATCAATGTAAACCTCCACAAAATAAAATTTTATTCGCAACCCTGCGGAAGTTGGTTGATGTGTCTAATGCACATTTTACTCACTTAACAGCAAGTCTCAACCTATAAGAAAAAATAATGTCAAATTCACCAATGCAATTTGAGGTTACAAGAACGCAAAATTCATCAACGTCTTTTTGAAATGATGTATCGAATTTCAAGGCATCCTGTATGCCGCCTTGGCTTAATGCAATGCCAATCATTCTTTTGGGAGTGCATTTTTCTACACCGTGGCAAACCATTTCTTTTGAAAAACGAAACTTTCCGAATGAATTTATTCTGCTGATGTAAGAATTTTTGTCGTTTCTGACTGCGGGTTTCTCCTGTGAAAAGCAAATATCATCTGCCTTATTTCTTACCTTGTGATACGCTTGTTCCACAATCCAATTGACAGCAGGAGGCCAGTCGCAATCAAAAATTGCCAAAACGCCGCCGGGCTTCAAAATCCTATGGATTTCCTCTAATGTACTGTCAATGTCAAACCAATGAAACGCTTGACTTACCGAAACGATATCAGCACACTCATCAAGCAAATCTATCTCATTTGATAAGCCTTTCATAAATGAAATATTGTTCGCTTTGATGCTTTTTTCAGCTTCGCTACGCATATCATCGTTTGGCTCAACACCTATTATGCTGTCTGCAACATCTTTCCAAATAAGAGTTGAAAGACCTGTTCCGCAACCCACATCAACAATAGTTTGAGGGTTTTTGTTGGCGTACAACAGCGTGGATTGCGTGATTATTTCGGGCGGAGTCGGTCTGCTGTCGTTGTACAATCCCGAAAATCCGTTAAATCTATCAATGTTTTCTTTGTTTACTGTTTTTTTCATAGTTAGACTCCGTGAATATAAATTTTATTCGCCCCCTGCGAAAATCGGTTGATGTGGTTAATGCTTATAACGCTCTAATAGTTTTCTTCTGCAAGTTTTACTGCTTCAATATCTGTGTTTTCAATCAGTTTATTAATCAGCCCCAAAACACCTAAAACCTCAGTATTGGTGTGACTTCCTACTAAAAGATTTATCCCCGCATATTTAGAGTATTGCTGAGAATATAAACTATACTCG
>Ga0099364_10002646_pt1 | contig 28332 bp, 15 predicted proteins | sample TergutTh196P3_FD_73070 | JGI IMG/M metagenome (GOLD analysis project Ga0099364, IMG submission 73070) | Microcerotermes parvus P3 segment gut microbial communities from Pointe-Noire, Republic of the Congo - Th196 P3 | ecosystem: Host-associated > Arthropoda: Insects > Digestive system > Gut ... | reverse complement strand
ACTTTTGGTGTTTTTTTTTCTCTTTTGGTTGATTTTTAGTGTTTTGCGGTCAATTTTTGCGTTTTTTTGGTCATTTCTTTGCGATTTGTGTTCGTTTTTCTGAAAACTGAAAACTGACAACTATTTTTGTTCTCTTTTTTCTCTTTTTGGAGGTGCTTTTTGTGGTGTAGTTTCCCCCCTCCCCAATCCTCTGAAAAGCCGATGGGAAATGGGGTTTTTGGTGATTTTTTAAAATTTTAATAAAATACCACCGAATCCCACACACCAAGCGATAACAGTTGAAAAATTTTTTAAAAAAATTGCAATTTTTTTCGTTTTAACAAAATTTAACTAAACCAAAATATGTAAAATTACCCGCAAAAATCGTGTTAATTGCTAATTATCAGAGAGAAAACTACGAAAATAATGAAAAAACTAAAACAAAAATTAATATAAATCTCAAAAAAACACTATTTTAGCCACCCTTTAGGGGTTTGGGGGTGCGCAATAAAAAAACAGCCCGAAAAAGTATTTTCGGGCTGTGGGTCTTAAAACCAATATTGTCTAAAAAATCTTTCAAAACATCTTTACTCTTACTCCTTTCTCGGAAACACCCATTCATCAAAACAACATTCAATAAAATCTAACCAAGAATATATCTTCAAACCTTCATTTGTGTTTTTTATGCCGAAAAGATTACCACCTTTAACACCAACAATATAGCGTTGGGAGTGAGAGGAAATACGAAATGCAAAATCCAATTCATTATTAAAAAACATTTCTGATAATATGATATCATTTTCATCAAAATTTGATGAAACATGAAGAAATCGAGCATCTCCTTTTGCAAACAAAGTACCGTTGTTGTCTACTATTAAAGTATTTGATTTTAGAAATTTTTTCTTATTTCTGATCCCAAATTTATAATAATCTTGACTTAAATGATACAAAAAAGAATGGTCTAAATAGTCTTCTTTTTTCATATCACCTAAACCCAACCAAAGAATATGATATTGCTTTAAACTTTTCATATTTACAAGTTCGGGCTTCTTTTTAATCAATTCCGATACTCTATTTTCCAAATAGAAAATTTCATGTTCAATATTTAAAATACCATTTGAAATGATATTTTCTTGTGTAAACGAAAGAATTCCAAAATTTATGAATAGAATTGCCAAAATTAATAAGTACTTGTACATAACGATATTTGATTAAAAAACAAAAAAGATGTTATACGCTCTGTTTATACTTCTGGTTGAAATACTATGATAACTACCACCATTTGCAGGATTCATAACATTGTAAATAATTTTCTGTACAACAGTTCCATTTGCTTTGGTTATAGTTTTTTGCGTAATATTTTGCATTACAACACTATGTCCACCATCAGCGGTTTTTAAATTAATTGCTACTCTATCTCCTCTTTGCATATTTGACAATATATTAGAAAATTTATTACCATCTGATGGGTGATAAAAATCCCAACCACACGCACCAGATGCATCTGCGTAGGCAGCCCAAACATCACCGTCAATTAAAGGTGTAGTTCTTGGATCTCCGCCCAGTCCTGGTAAGTTTCTAATATCTTGTTGTGTCATAGTACCGTGAAACGATCTGTCAATAGCTTCAGCACTAGCAGGTAGGCAATTGTAATCGCCAATCTGACCAACAATAGGAATGTCTTGCTGTGCTAATATAGTTCTTTCGACCGTAGCACCATCCAAAAATCTCCTACCGTCACTTAATGCACTAAATCCTCCGGCAAGTCCACCCAATAAACCACTAGTTGCGCCTCCTATCAAGCCTTGATATGCACCTTGTCCTAATGATTCGCCAAACGACTGACCTCCTGCTAATCCGTTGCCAAAGCCAAGTGTAAATCCACTTGAAAAACCAGCACCGGCACCTGATGCCGCTCCGTTTATGAAACTACTTGTGTAACCAGCGCCCAAGATTGTTGATATTCCTTGCGGAGAACCTACAAAACCTGCCCAAAAAGATGCTCCTGAACTTGCGGTCATTATTCCCGTGCCCACTCCTGCACCTATTGCACCAGCTGCGGCACCAATTCCAAAATATTTAAAAAATTGTCCAGTGTTATTAATTTTATCGGCGTTCATAGCCACATTTATAACTCCACCAAAAACTGCTCCAATTACTAAATGTATCCACTCCCCATCAGGGTCAGTATACACCATCGGATTATTTCTAGCGTAACTATACCTATTAAAATCCTGTGAATTTGTTACATTAGGTACATACGGATCCGGACTTAAAAACCTACCCACAGCGGGATCGTAGAGGCGGGCATTCATATTAATTAAACCAAATTGTGGCATATGTTCATGTCCTGTATATCCACGACCCAAAAGTAGAGTTGGCTGATTTTCAGCAGAATAAACTTCATTGTAATTAGCAGGGTTGCGCAACCTTCCCCATGCATCATAACTATTTTCTTCAATAACATTGCCGGAGGCGTCGGTAATATGGGTTAAACTGCCGAGGTAGTCGCGGCAGATGAAATATAATAAAAATGCTGTTTTATGTTCGATATCACTTTCCATTTTTTTTGTTTTGAAAATACAAAAGTAGTAAAAATTTTAATAATACTAAATAAAAAAAATAAAATGCAGCCCGAAAAAATATTTACGGGCTGCATTAATAATTCACATGCGAATTCAAAAACTGATCGGTGTATAATAAATTATTTCAATAAAAGCATTTACTTAATTATTCTATTGAACAAAAAATGTAAATACGTCACTTATTATGCATTTATCTTCAACGTTCTGTCTTTTCTTACCTTTATTAACAAATCCTTTCTCTATTCGTGGCTCATAAAAATATTCAAAGTATAGTTCATATTTTCCTGATGGATAATGGTCTATATTGAATAATTTATCCAGGGTATAATCAAATTTTATTCTTAAAATCTCATTTTCTTTTATTTTTATAATGTCTTTAAAAGGTTCGAATGGATTTACTTTAATTATTGGAATTATTTTCCCCTTTTCTTTTATGATAGGGTAGATATTTCCCCAACGAGATGGATTTGTAATTGTCAATTCCTCTGAAGTCAAATTTTCAATTTTTAAGAAAATTAGAATATCTTTTTCTCCCTTGCAAATTGTATCAGGAATTTCGATCGTTAATTTAATAGGATGCTCATAAATTTTATCTTCCTCCATAATACCTACAAATAATAGGGATAAGAAATAAAAAACAATTGTTTTCATACTTTAAAGAATTTTAATACCAACGTAAATTAACAGGGCTAACAAATCTTCTTGGTGTCGTATAATACCATTTGAAACCTCTATTCCATTCAGACCATAACTGATTTTGCCTTAAAACTTGATGATTGATCTTTAGTTTACCCGAATTATATATTGAGTTCGCATAACCACTTAAAAAAGGAACATCATTTGAAGTAATTAATCTATGCGTAGTTCCTCCTAATGGTTTTTTATCTTTAATATATTCTATTTTTATTAAACCATACTTTGCCTTTAATCCAAAAATACTAAAAGCCTCGTTTTTTGAAAAAACTTCGAAAGAAGATACCCTGTTGGGGTCTATAGTTCTTAAAATAAGATTTCTTTCTTTTTTTTCATATATGCAACCGTTAACTAAATAAATAAACTTACTTTTTATAACAATTACACTATCTCCTTCGGGATATAATTTAAATTTCATAGAATTATTTCCTATTTCCTTCGCAAAATCATCATTCAATTTGAAACCATCTAAAACAAGTTTTAAATCATCTAAAGTAACTAATCTACGAGTAATATCGATAGCGTAACCACTTAAAAAAGGAACATCATTTGAAGTAATTAATCTATGCGTAGTTCCTCCTAATGGTTTTTTATCTTCAATATATTCTATTTTTATTAAACCATATTTTGCCTTTAATCCAAAATTACTAAAAGCCTCACTTTTTGAAAAAACTTCGAAAGAAGATACCCTGTTGGGGTCTATAGTTCTTAAAATAAGATTCCTTTCTTTTTTTTCATATATGTAACCGTTAATTAAATAAACAAACTTACTTTTTATGACTACAATACTATCACCATCGTGAGAAAATTTAAATTTCATATAAATTTTTCCTATTTCCTTCGCAAATTCATCATTCAATTTCAAACCATCTAAAACAAGTTTTTTAGAAGGAAAATCATCGGAATTCACAAATCTACGAGTAATATCAATAGCGTAGCCGCCAACAAAGGCTTCCTGCGCTACGAGTGACATAGAAAAACTAAACAATATAATTATTATGCTTAATTTCATAATTATTTATGTTATTAAAATTAAAAAGGAAATAAAAAAAATCTCAAAAATACATCTGGCAAATCAAACATTTTTGGATTATAACCCCAATTTGAGTAAAAAGCACCACCAACTCTATTTAACAGAATTTGATTACCATATAAAGATAGGTCATCAGGTGAAAACCCTAAATACGTTTGTTGTTGTGTAACTGTACCACCAAGCGCCATATATACAAATGCTTCATCGGAAGATATTTTATTACCATTGTAATAATAAGTTATTCTATCTGTATCCCAATGTGTATGAACTCTGATTCCAACATTTTTCATCTGTTTAGAGGATAATTGAGAATTAGCACCATCCCAATCAACATGATATTTACTAGTATATTTATTCTTTACCGCTACGTAAGAGCCGTTTTTCATTAAATATCCACCGGATTCGCGTCGCCAAAATCTTGAACGTTGCATTTGTGCATTCATTTTACAGTATGCGCTATATCTCATAGATACCCCAAGCCTATTACCGCCACCCCATTTCCAAGAAGCATAGCTCATCCCATGATACATCCCCCATGAAGCAGCACCACTAATTCCGACCGAAGCCCAATCAACATCACTAAAATCACCCTCATTATACAATAGTTGGCTTGTAAGATTCGAAGATGCACCGCCTGCCAAAGCGCCCCAGCCGCCACCTATTGCAGAGCCAACACCACCGCCTACAAATCCTGATATTGCACCAAATACTGCACCTTTTACCATTGCACCGCCATCCCAATTAGTTGCCAGTCCACTGAATCCTGCGCCTCCTACTGCGCCTGCGGCAGCGCCTGCCCACCATGCCGCGCCTCCTATCGCGCTCACACCTGCGGCTGCACCTCCCGACAGCCCGCCTATTATTGCACCACCTGCAATATAACCTGCCATGTTCATTCCTGTAGCACCATTGGCTTGTCCAATCATTGCTCCTGAAGTTGCTCCTATCACAGCCCCCACTATCACAGGCACAAACCACACTACTTCACCACTCGGATCAGTATACACCATCGGATTATTTCTAGCATAACTATACCTATTAAAATCCTGTGAATTTGTTACATTAGGCACATACGGATCCGGACTTAAAAATCTACCAACTGCAGGATCGTATAAACGCGCATTCATATTGATTAACCCGTACCACGGCAAATGTTCATGCCCTGTATATCCACGCCCTAAAAATAGAGATGGCTGATTTTCAGCAGAATAAACTTCATTGTAATTAGCAGGGTTGCGCAATCTTCCCCATGCATCATAACTATTTTCTTCTATAAGATTGCCCGTTGCATTGGCTATATGAGTGATGCTGCCAAGATAATCTCTTACAATATAATATAACTGCCAAGTGCCCCCAATGCCTTTTACATAAACTGCGGGAGCAGTGTAGTAATCTCCACCTAGATATAACCGATAGGTATTGAGTTTAGGAGTAATTATATTTTCAGAAATTTCGTAACAATTAGAAATATAAGTAAGATCATTAGCGTAATTACTTGACATCTTAACTCTATTTCCGTTACTATTGTAAGTAAATGAAGCAGAATAATCACCTTCAACAATTGTTTGCGGTCGCTTAAACGAATTATAAGTAACCGTTTGTGTAGCATGCGAAATAGCATCTGTTGGGCTCGAAACATTTGAAATGGCGTATGGTTTAGCGACTAAGCTATACTTAAAACTACTGCCGATATCTGTCTTTTTGGTTATATTTCCTTTTGCATCGTAAGTTGCTGTTTGTCCTGCATAGTCAGTCATTCGATTCAGACCGTCGTAATCAAACCTTTCTGTTATGTTTCTGATGTTGTCTTTTCTGAAATTCAGGTTTCCTGTTGTATGGTCAAATTCATAACTTTGGCTTTGAAATACGTTATTAACAGATGTGCGTGCTATCCTGCTTTCTGGAAATCCATAGTCGTCGAAATCGTAGAAACGTTCAATATTACCGGTATAGACTTTTGTAGGCTGCCCAAACTCATTAATTTGGTCAAGCTGCCATATTGAAGTGGTATTGTTCAGTTTTATCTCTTTCAGATGTCCATTTTGGTAACTATAATTTTCGGTAACAATATTTCCGTTATTAGAAGTATAATTCGTAGATGATACATTACCACCAGAATAAGAATAAGTTTTCTTTAACCAATAACCGTTTGGTACGTTTTCTGTTTCTTTATCTAATCTACCATACGCATCATATTCAAAAGAAGTTGCAGTATTGTTTGTAGAACTGATTGATTCTAAGAATCCATCACTATCATAAACATACTCTGTATTAAATTCTGGACGATTAACCTTTACAATCCTATTATATTTATCATATCCATAAAAAATTGTATTTGCTAAGGCATCGGTTTCCCATTCGACATTTCCTTCTTTGTCGTAAGTCCATGTTTGAGTACCTGCGCTGGGGTCAATTAATTTTGTGCGGCGACAATAGTCATCATATTCAAACGTTGTTGTAACATTACCCGGTGCAACAATTGTTTTTGGCTGTCCATCTGCACGCAGATTGTAAGTTATTGTGCCTGCAGGGTCATCCACTTCTACCAAATTGCCTTTTGTGTTATACTTATATGTAGATGAAATTCCATCTTTGATAATTGTAACATTTTTTCCACTATATGAATAAGAAGTTTTTCTACCAGATGCTTCATCGTATGATTGAAGTCTATCATTAGTATAATACTTATATTCGTTCCATTTAGAAGAGCTTTGCAAAAATGGTAAAGAAACATATTGTAAACGTCCTCGTCCATCATACGTTTTATGTGTTGTAGAATAAGTGTTGTCGAAGTTTTGCACTCTCGATGCAGTTTCTCTACCGAGGCCATCAAAATAGGTTTTTGCCCATGGCTTTCCTGTTGCGGTGCGCTGAATGCAATACAAACCATTTGTTCCTTCTGCTTCCCACAAATAGTCGGTTGCCGATTCTGTTCCATCAGGATAGGTTGTTGTAGTTACTCTACCAAAGGCATCATGACCAAAACTTGTTGTAAGTCCCAAATGGTCTACCATTGATGTAAGGTTAGCACCCGTATAATAATAATTTGTTTCAAAATCCATAGGATTTGTCTTCTTTTCTATCCTTCCGTAATTATCATAAACATAAGTAGTTGTAAATCCATTATCAGAAACATAAGCTTTTGTTGTATATGTATTTACAGTCCCGTTAGGATAATACGTAAATTTTTCGTAAGAAATTTTTCTATCATCAGATGCATTTAGATCTTTAGGATTTACTGGTATTAATTTTGAAACGGTATACTGAATTTCTTCTGGTTTTCCGTTGCTATGATCTAATACTTTATAATATTCAACCAATTTATCATTATTATGATCGATAATTTTTATTCTTTTAGTGAGAAAACCAAGCAAATAACCCGGAGTGCTACTGTTATGATAATAGGTATAATAATTTTTATCATTATTTCCTTCACCATAATCAATTTCCTCATTTTGAGCAAAGTCGTAACTGTCAAAATTACTATATGTTACGGTAGTAGTTGTATTTTTCAACTTATCTTCCATGATCTTTTCTTTCAAGCGCCATCTAAATCTTTTTTCGGTAGATGGAACTGTTGAGGGTTTCTCATATTCATATTGGATATTTGCCGCAAAAGAATTTTCTTCCATTAAAAGACCATAATTAAAGGGGTCCCATTTGGAGTAATTTTCACGTTTGCGGATATTATCATATTCTTTAATTTTTTCGAACCCTTTAAAACCAAGTCCTTGTTTATGAACAACGGCATTTTCATACGAATATTGAATTTGTGCAGTCAGGTTGGAGTTTAAGTATTGTTCACGAAGTTGCGTTACAACAAATCCTGTTCCTTTTGAGTTTTCGTAAGGATATGTTGCTCCGGTACCGGGAAAATAGACGCTATAAGGATATTTTCCAAGTTTGTTCAACATTTGATATTCATTTTTTTCTACAACTCCAAGCCCATTATGAACTTCAGTCAACATTTTTTCCATTGCATCATTTCGTTTAAATGAGTATAACGCAATTTTATTATCTTTTAGTGCAATCACTTGATTAAAATAGTTGCGGCTATTTAAATTGGTCGGAACTAATACGGGGTTTGAAGGGCTGAAAGTTGTGCCGCTTCCCGCTTGACTAAATCCATCTCCTGTTGACAAATATGTAACAAAATTACCCAACGTATATTCTAATAAATCGACCATTCCATCTGAGTTCACATCTTGCAAACAATACATATAATTTTGCAATCTGTGATGACCGGTTGGTAACTTTTTTTGCTCGAATTCGCCATTTCCCTTTGAAAAATAAATATACCAATCGTCATCAACAGTAACGTGCGATCCTTCGAGATATCTCGGCGACACTAATAAATCAGTTTTGCCATCGCCATTAAAATCGCCAGGCATTACCAACCTATAATTATATACGTACCCTAAAGAGTTTACTCTACGTAATATATCACTTTCAAAAGAATTAACATGTTTCCATGAAGTACTGATAAAAGAACCAAATGACGTTGTTTTATAATTAACGTCAAAAGTATAAATATGCGCACCCGTAGAATTAACATGACAAATATCTGCTTTGCCATCACCGTCATAATCTATTACATATAAAAAGTCGTGTTGGGTAAGTGAAGAATACCACTGCATATTAAACTGAAAAGGAGTCTCTTCATGGTGAATTAATGCTGCCTCCCCATTTTTTTCCAAATCAAAAAGATAAACATTAGTTGGAAGATCAGTTCCGTGTGAATTATGTCCCGAAACAACTAAAATCTGTGTTTTGCCGTTGCCCAAAAAATCGCCTGCCAAAAACACTTTGGGTTGCGGGTACTTAAATGACTCCCCATGAACTGTCGGAAAATAAAATTCAAGAGTTTTATAAAGTAACAATTGTGTTGTCGCATTCGCTTTATAAACTTCGAAAATAATATGATCCTTATATCCAAAGGGAGGATCCGCCGTATGAGTGGCTTTATTGTTCACTTTTATTACTTCTTCATTTCCCATGCCATCAATATTTGCACAAAAAATATCAACAAATCCTTTTTCTGTTGTCAATTCTAATGTCAAAGGAACAGTTGACAGCTTTGTGTAAAGAAAAATAGGTTCATTTATTAGATAACCAGATGCATAATAAGGATCCCTTTTCCTCCAAACTATCAAAGCATCGTCATCAGTATTGTTATCAAATTTTCCCTTTGTGATACCAACATCACTCGGATTATTAATACTCCATCCGCCTAAAACTGTTATTGTTTCCTTAGAATAAGCCGTAGATATACTCCCTTCTCCATAACTGAATTCTAAAGGAGGAAATGATGTTCCACCTGCAGACATAGTTAGCGTTTCAAGAAGGGAAACATTTTGTGTGTTGGTGTCATCATAACTAAAATCATAATTCCTTATGGTTGTACTGCCAAATTTGCAAATAATGCCCGTTAACAAATGATTTATTGCAATTTGTCGACCTCCGCTGTAATAGGTTAATTTGTCATTTCTTCCACTATATGAGAACTCTACAGTCGAATTTGAATATTTTATTTTATCAATCCTGTAAGGATCGGAAGAATTAACATATTCGAACTCCATCTTATTATCATACAAATCTGTAAGTTCAGTCAATGGATATTCCAAACGATCAATTCGATTATCCGAAAAACCATAAATCGCACTATTTCCATTTGGGTAAAATACCTCAAAATGGGAAATGTGTTTTAAAATTTGTCCTAAAGTGTAAATATGCGCCGTTACCAAAATCTTTCCTTGTTCGGTTTCATATTTTATTTGATTGGATGTTTCACTTAACTTAATAAGTCTCATTCCATCTAAATAAAAAGCGGCATCTTTATTCATCCTCACTCCTTCAACTGTATTGTCGTAATAAATAGATTTATTGCCTCGCGTTATCGACGACAAACCAGCCACATTCCAGCCAACTCCCATAAAGCCATTTCCAGCCATACTGTTATAAACAACCGCCAATTCAGGTTGCATTCCATTTATGCCCGGATAAACTTCAATAGGAACGGTATATGTAACCGCTCCCATCTGCGTAACAGACGAAGTTATGGGTATTTCACCCACGGCATTATTTGTGTTTATTGTAACCAACCTGGGAACATATTCATAATCCCACGTTTCGGTTTCTTCATCAAACGTTTTTTCGTCTCTTGTTCCTTCATTTTCAAAAAAATCAAAGTAAAAATCTCGAACGTCTGAATTACTATCTCTACTAACGGAATCTTCAATTTGTCCGAAATAATCTTCAGTCAAATTGACAAAGTTAGATAATAAATTTTCTTTACTATCATCGTTATAACTCTGTGTATATCCGTTGCTTAACATCATTGTGGCACAAATTAAAATCGCCACAAAATTAATATTTATTTTTTTATATTACTAAAAAATTAAAAAAATTTGAAGTTTTCAGTTGTTTGAAGTTTTCAGTTTTCAGTTTTCAGTTTTCAGTTTTCAGTTTTCAGTTTTCAAACTACCGCAGGACGACCGCAAGGGTACGCCCCTACTGACTACCGACTACTGACTACCGACTACTGACTACCGACTACCGACTACCGACTACTGACTAACCACTATTTTAAATTCCAATTTTCCCTCTTTTGTGCTTATTATCAGATAATAAACTCCTGAGGGAAACATACTCATATCAATGGGCTCTTTGCCGTTGCCTTGCCGTCTGTTTTCTTTCACCATTTTTCCGGTAGAATCGAAAATCATCAAACGGTAGGTCTCTTTGTTATCGCCGTTCATTATTTCAACGAACAACTCATCTTTTACGGGATTAGGATAGACTTCAATTTTGCAATCTTCTAAAGGCAAAAGAGTCACTTCCTCATATCCTGTTTCTATTTCAGCGGACTTTATAACAACGGGATCATCTCCTATAATAATAGGTCCTATAACATCAAGAAATTTACGCGATGTGCGATTTCCTGCTGCGTCGTAAGCGTAGTTTATACCGGGTGCTAATTTTCCGATTTGGTCACCTATTGCGATACCTTCGTCTTGTCCTTTTACATCTATTTTGCAGATTATCATTACTGCAATTATTATCAAAACTTTGTACATTTTTATATTTTTTAAAATGTTTATTACTCTATTTAATTGGTTGTTTTTCTGAATCTTAATTTTTAAAATTATCTGTTTCGTAAGATTGCCCTCACAATCCGCCCCGTGCAAGATGCAAAGGGCAAATTTTTAATACCTCCTTTTGGGTTCGTTGGTTAGACAATAGTTTTTCATGATTTTTTTGGACACAAAGAATGCGCATGAGGTTGCGGGTCAAGCCCACAATGACGTTCTTTGTTTCGGTGGTTTTGGGAAACCGAAACAATATCATCAAATATTTCAGAAGCGTTATCATGTCGTCATTCTTTTAAAAAGTCGGACATAAAAAAAAGCATGGATACAATTTCCACGCTGTGAGGTCTTAGGAATCACCTTGATATCTTTGGATAAGCTGCACCCATGCTAATACACAGGTATTCGCAGCTTATTCGTGAAGATACTTTTTGAAATTTCCTAAGTTTCACAGCATCTCGAATAAAATCAAAAATACTAATTAATATGCCTAAATATTTCTATTTCATGCCATTCGGCACTTTTATATCATTAAAAAAATTTTTTGTTAAATTTTTAGGGTGCAAAGATAGATGAAATTTTTTTTGAAACAACAAAAAAAAATAAAATATTTATTTTTTTTGGGAGATGCCCCGAATTGCGCTTTTAGGTCGACCGCAAGGGTACGCCCCTACCGGGTTATCTACGTGGCACTCATTTCAATAAATTCAATGCATCGCCTTGCGGAGTGCTGCTGTGCGGGATGTAGAGAAGATGTGCGATTCGGAATGGTTTGTCTTTACTTGCAATTAGTACGTTGGAATGAAACTTTCAGTAAAAAGATTCCTCATTTCACTTCGTTCCATTCGGAATGACTGACCGTTCTGATGTGGAAGAGCGTAAAACGGGTTGCGGCATTGCCGCAACCCGTTTCACGCATCTATAACACGTTAATAGAGTCATTCCGAACGAAGTGAGGAATCTACTTTACTCAGAAGTTCAGAACTCCTGACTTGACGCTTTTTTCAATAAGACAAATATCTAACTTTGTCCATCGAAATTACTTCTTTTTCGTAAGTTTGAAATTTTTTCGATGGTTTCAACAAATTGTCATTGTTATTAGGCGTTGCAACACTTTTAAATGTTCCCGATTTTGTGTCATCATCGGGTGTTAATTCTAATTTTGCTTTGGAATAAAATGTGTCGCCAAAAAAACTAACAACGTCGCCATTTTCGTTTCTAACTACTATTCCTACAACTGCATCATTTCCACTTATTTTGCGCGAAAAATCCAAAATATTGGTTTCACTATCAAATTCTACAACGAATTTGTAAGTTGAAGGTTGGACGGTCAATTTGTCATCTTCAAAATATCCTGCGCCCAAACACCAATAATTATTGTTATCATCTTTTGTTATAGCAGTCTCAAGGTTTAAACGGATTTCGCCTTTGTTGTCATCTAAAAATATATTTACTTTATTTGCCCAATTAGAAATAATATAATATGTAGCATCATCATTATTGACTTCTATCTTGCCAGACCATGACTTTGGTGCGGGATTGGTTACATCTAAAGGTGTTCCTCTGCCGTCGTAATCGCAATTTGATAACTTTTCATTATTAGGGTCAGAAGGCTCAGTAATCTGATTACCACCGCCATCGTTGCAGGAAGTATATATTACCACAAAAATAGTGATAATAATTAATCTAAAAATACTATTTTTATTTTTCATTATGTTGAATATTTAATTTGGTTGATAAATAAATTATTTCTTAATCATTTTATGAGTAACTTTGAAACCGGGTGCAGTTTCAACAACTACGAAATAGACACCATTTGGCAAATCACCTGTAAAAATAGCACCTTCTGCTATCTTAACTTCTTTTATTTTTTGCCCTATGGCGTTTAAAATCTGAATAGTAACTTCGGAATAATCGCTTCCGATATCTGAAAAGTCGCAACTAATAATAATCTCATCTTTAAATGGATTCGGATAAAGATAAACATTTTCAGGTTTTAATTCTTTCGATTTAGATCCCGACTTTTCTACTGTATTTGATAATGCGGCTTCTGACTGACTTCCATCTTTAAAATTGACTTTAATAGCATATTGGTAAGTACCCGATGGAAGTGAACGCCAATCCTCATCTAAATAAGTATATCCTAATACTTTATTAGAAAGGCGTTCCCAATTATTTTCAGAATCTCCTTCCTCTAATCTGTAAACAGTATATCCAGATATTCCTTTTGGAATACTATTGTTTTCAGAAATATCCTCGCCATCAGAGCCAGAAGAGCTTGGAGTTCCCCATTTAATTAGTGCATTATTCTTTTTTATTTCGGCTGTTGGGTTTACGGGGAGATATTCGACTAGGTGAGGTTCGGTTGTTTCACAAACCTGACTGCCCTCAATTCCACTAGAGCATACAACTTTTACACACCAATGATGACTTTCAGTAATTTTTATTGGAGTGGTATATTGATAGGTACTATTTTCAATTCCAGTCGCAATTTGGATTCCATCTAAATAAATATTATATTTGTATGGATCAGCAATAATTTGATTTTTTTCATTGAAATTTAACCCTACTTTTTCTAACATATTTGGCATCAAAGTGGGGTCTTTTATTAGATTTTTGGGGAAGTTTCCAAATAATATAGGATTTGATTTTTCAATACTACCCGATTTAGAAAAAATGCCGTCGTCTATCAAATAAAAAACTAAATATTCTCCGTCATCACTACATACCATCGTATATTTATAACCTGCTTGAAAATGGTGAGTTCCTTGATTATCTAAGGCGAAACGATAACCATTAGGGTGTTGGTAAATTGGTGTCCAAGTTCCTGCTGGTATCTCATAATATGGGGAATATCCATCGCCTGATGCACCAAATTCATGTTGTGCTAACCAAGAAATAATATTAGTACCTTGCACCTCACATATAGCCATCATCAGTACATTTATATATGCTATTTCCTTTTGAAACCTCACTTGGGCATTATTAGAACCTTGTGCTTGAAAATTAGCAACTAAATTTCGGTTTCCTGATACAGTGAAAGTATATGTTGCATTACTACTGACCTGATTTCCATTTTCAGTCCAATTAATAAAATTATAACCGGAATTGGTATTTGCACTTACAGTAGCAGTTGCTCCTATTTGATATGTTCCTCCGCCAGTTGGGTTGCCGCCTGCGGCAGGATTTGCCGACACTGTTATTGTTGCATTTTGGTCTTCGGGAGGTGCAGTCCATGTAAGAGTTGCCAATTGAGTGCTATTATTTATTGTAACATTCAAATTTGTAACTTGTTTGTCACAAACGACCATTCCCCCCGTATAAGTACCATCAATATATTCGACACCCGAATTAATTGGGTCTAAAAATGATTTCATGTGTTGTGAAGGATTGCTCATTTGGTCCCAATGATACCAAAGCTTTCCATAGTAATCATAACCGGTAAGATTATCACATTTAGAGGAGCCGCCTGATAGCGTTCCTACTACTCTTTTTTCTTGATTAAAAATAGGAGAGCCCGACGAACCACCTTGCGTAACACTATGTCCTGTTGTAGTAGATACCCACCTAACGCGCCATGCTGAATTAGGTGCAGTAACTACACCGCCTCCAAAGTTAAGTTCCCCTGCAGATACAAGGGAGGAAGTGTATGTAGATATTTTCTTTATGTCTCCGTTTGGGTGATGAATGCTAACTCCACTTGTTGCCCCTGTGTTGCGTCTGTCCCACCCATTATAATAAACGTTATAAGATGGCGGAATATTTTCATTTAAACGCAACAAACAACCATCCGACCCTCCATTCATAGGCATAACCGCAAGAATAGATGCGCCTACTAATGTAGGCACATTCGGGTCGGAACGTCCGCTACAATTGGGGTGTTCATAGTTTGTATAATAAACCGTTTGATTAATTTGGCCCGGAGTTAAGCCGTTATAGCAGTGGTCAGCACTTAAAAACAGCGGATCAAGGTCGCCCGCTGTATTATTAACTACCGTACCACTGCACAAAGAGTAGTAACTACCCCCTGTTGGAGTAACTACACGCAAAACACCTCTCTTTTCATCTGTCCAATCATTTCCTTCGGGACAAACAATATTAATCATACAAGGTTCTGATTCACCAAATTCAATCTTAGTTACAATACCGTTTTCTGTTTTTTCAGAATATAAGTTATTATAGCCATAAACCACACCTGTAATAATAATAGGTGTTTCAAATAAATCATCTTCAGATTTGATTTTCATTGGCGGGACATATTCAATAATAATACGGTCGCCAGAAACGAATTCAGTAGCATATTCAACTTTTTTGGGGTTGTTAGCCTCTGTATATGCTCCCAGAATTCTTGAATAATCGACGTTGTAAATAAACAACCTACCTCCGACGGGAATTTCAAACTTATCGTACATAAGCATAATTGCAATAGCGTTTTCAGCATAAATGCCGAGTCGCCAAATATCCTGTCCATTGGGTAGTGTTGTCCACTCGCCAGAATTTTCTGTAGTGAAATTTACAGGAATTATTTTACCAATGCGTGGCGGTTTTTTTTCGGCAGCAAAAGCCAAATCTTCCGCACGTAGCGCATTCACATCAAAATCTATCGGAATTGTTACTGTTGTAAAAAGCGTTTCAACCCCAACCTGATGTTCTAAACTTGGTGGTGTACCCCCAATACTTACCTGTCCAAAGGTATAAGTACACGCAAAAACCATTAGTAATGAAAAAATTTTTCTCATCATGTTTAAATTATTTTACTTAATAAATATTTGAATTATTGCTAATTATATACAAAAACTATAAAAAATTTTTGGCAAAATTAATAATTGTTTTCTTAAAACAATTATTTTTTTTCAATATTTTTTTTGGAATATTTTTTTATTTTTTGAGGATACGCGGATATAACGGATTAACGGGGATTATTATATTGGGGTGTCACATTGACGAAGTCAGGAGTATACGGACTACATATTAATGTTAAGTATTTAGGCAACCGCAAGGGTTGCCCCTACAATGTCTATCCCCATATCATTCGTGTAACCGCAAGGGTTGCCCATTCAGAAGTCGTAAAACGAAACGACATATTTCCTTTATGAATAATGTAGGTTAGAATTGTAGGGACACTAACGCTAACCACTAATCACTAACCACTATTTAACAAATACTCGTTTTACGCCGTTATAATCTATTGATTTTTGTTTTTCGAGGTATTCTATTGTCATTGAGGCACTTGTTCGATGTGTATCTTTTCCTGGGTCGGCTTTTTCGTATTTGCTGACGGCTGATAAATAACTGTTTAACACTACTTTATATTTTCGTTTTATATCAAATTTTGTGCCGTCAGACATTTTGATATCAATTTTTTTAATCTGTGCATTTTTGTCGATTTCAATGTCATAAGTAGCGCCTGAAATGTATGGAGGCTGCTTACTTTCGGCATTATATGCCGCTTCAATAAGTAGTAAAAATTCTGCACCTGTTAGTTCAAATTCAATAACATTATTGTTAAAGGGGTCGAGGCGATAGATGTCTCTAACTGTTATTGGACCTTTCGGGAATGTATGAAATCTCACTCCACCGGGGTTTTGTAGCGCCAAGTCGGCATTTGTTTCAAAACGTATTGCATCTGTCATCATACAGCCTAACTCTTCGTAGTTTTCGAAATCGGTAATTACCTGTGTTACAACTCTTAAAAGCGATTCATCGTTATTGAAAATGTCAACAATTGCTTGAACTTCGCTATTACCATGCGAAAAATCTCTGATATTCAACAGATAGGCTTCTTTATTAGTAATTTTTTTGTCGGTAAGTTTAAGCGTTGAGTGAGTAACATATTTAATACCCGATTCGGCTTGTGTAATCAACACACCGTTATGAATTTCGGTTGTTTTAACGGGAGTGTGCGAATGTCCGCTAATAATCATATCAAAAAAAGGAAATTGTTGAGCAAGTTCAATGCTTTCTTCGTATCCTTCGTGGATTAGCAGAATAAAAATATCACAATGATTTCTCAACCAACTATATTTCTCAATCGACTTTTCCATAGGTAAAAATGTGATGTTTTTGAGGTTATCAGGGTGAGAGTCAGGCAATCCGTTTATACCTTGTTGAATAATACCAAGCACTGCAATTGTGATGCCATCAATTTCAAAAAATCTGTAAGGTTCGATGTGCAATCTGAGCGAGTCGGGATGTATAATGTTTGCGGACACATACCTAAAATTCGATTTGTTGAGCATGGTTCTTATACCTGCAATGTTTCCGTCAAATTCGTGGTTTCCAACGGCAGAAAGGTTAAAATTAGCCCTATTCATCAATGTAATCATCGGAAACGACGAAATTTCGTGCATATCGTTAGCGGGGTTTCCAGTCCGATTATCGCCTGCCGAAAATAGCAGTAAATCGGGATAAAGCGTTCTCATACTATCCAAAAGTGCAATAAACTTTGGAAAGTTGTCAATTTGGGCGTGCATATCATTTATCGAAAGAATGTTAATTTCTTTGTTTTGCGCATGCCCCATCAAGCATATTATCGTAAAGATAAATGCAAAAGTCTGGTTTCTTAAAATTCTAAATTTCATTATTTAAGATTTAATTAAAGATTTACTATATAAAATCTATTAGAATTTCACAATTAATTCTTTATAATCCTCTGATTATAAACGTTTTTATTTTTGAAAAGTGAAAACTAATAACTAATAACTGAAAACTAATAACTAATAACTAATAACTGAAAACTGAAAACTATATAATATGTGTATAATAAGTTAAATTTTGATTCAGTTGTGATGCTGTTTCTTTCGCCATTTTAAGATAATTATCTCTATCATTAGTATTATAAAAGTTGCTCCAAGTGGCAATTTCAGGCTGCCTTTTCAATATATCTATCAAAGAAGTCGAACCCGATATTTCATTATCCAAAATATCTTTATATGCATTGAAATTATGCGGATTAAGTGAAGTTTTTATTTTGCCTAATACATCCGCATTTGCAGGCGATAATAGCCAAATTTTTGCACTTTCATTTGAGAGTATATCATCAAAACTCTTGTTGTAAAACAGTTTTAAAAAGTTTTGGGTTCGCTGTAAGGCTTTGAAATTTGCAATAAATGCTTCAATACCTTTTTCGCCGCCCGACTCTTGAACATTCTGTTTAGAAATGCAATATGTTGGTGGATCGACGCTGATTAACAAATAAGCAAAGAACAAAGAAGGCATAACATTATTTAACATATTATGTTGAACACATTTAAACGTTTGATATTCACTTAATTGTAGTTTATAGTCAAGTTCTTCGGCTGAATTAGCGTTTTTATACATATCTATTTGATTTTCAAGAGTACATGTTATTTGTCTTTGCAGCGGGTCCATTGCTTCCAAAGTTGCTTCAAACGTATCTAAAACTTCGGTTACTATGTGCCACATTAAACGTTCATTTTCAATAATTATTTGAGCATCAAGCATATCTTCGGTACGGTTTGCAACTTCAAAAATATTTTCATACGCCACTTCACCACGCTTACGATACCCTGCTTTTTTTACTTCGTCATAAGATACCCTATATTGCTCAACAAAATCTTTTACCGACACAACCGGCGCAGAAGGGGTGTCACTATAATCAGTTTTTGCGGTGCCATCCGCATTTGCGCTACCCATTGATGCCATTGCAACTTTCGTAATCAACGCTGAATGCTCTTCCATTAAGCCCGATGCAGCAAGTTTTGTGTAAAAAGTAGCGACATCTGAATTTTGATTTGCAAAAGTAGTCATTTTCTTTTTAAAATCATCAACTTGCTCTTGCAAAGATTGGCTCGAAATTGTGTACATATCGAATGTACCAATATATCCATCTATCATTCCTTTAATTATTTCATTCATAACATTTAAGATTAATAATTAATAATTTTTTCGTTAATAAAAGTATAACAACCTGTGTTTGAATCAGGCGGAACTGCCGTTGTGAGTGACATTTTCATTTTTTGCTTAATAGCATTTCCTGCTGCAATAATTGTTTGTTTTTCGTTTTTACACAACTCTTTAAGTTCTTTTGCCTCTTGTAGAATAGTTTTTTGTTCTTCCTCAAAATTAGTACCATTTTCTGCAATTAACAGCACTTCCCTGACGAAACGCTCATAACCTTCGTCAGTAATAGGAAGTAAATCTCTAATATGTTTTAGAGATGCAAGTTGCTTGAAATCGGCTGTAGGCTTAGAAAGCATTGAAAGATTCTTTTTAATAGAATTCAATGCAGAGTCAATTTGCACTTTGTCGAAAATACTGCAACAAGAAATCTTAAAATATGCTTCAAAAATTTGGACAAAAGCATTGTAAGTATCAAAATATTCTTTTTTAAGGTTTTTGATAGTAGCCTCATATCCAGATTCATACATTGCGGCGACATCTCTATCGATTTGTTCAATTTTATTACGATAGACATCAGCAACGTCAGGCATAAAGCATTCACGAGATGCTTTTTCCAATGCGGCAAGTTTATCTTGCACAAGCGCAGCCGACGGTGCGAGGAAATAAGCGGAATTTTTTATTTTTTCCATTGCTTCGTTTGCGGTTTCGCAATCCTGCATAAAGTCGACCATCTCACGATAGACCTGCGCTTGTCGTGGCGAATAACCCGATTTCTCGCATCGGGCAGCCATCAAAGAGTATAATTTAAGGGCTTTTTCTATATTCCTCATATTATTTATATTTAAAAATTTAAAAATTTTCTATTTTTCTATTTTTTGCTCAAAGGACTCAAAGGTCGCACTAATGACCGCAAACTGAAGTCAGTGGTTTATTTTCTCTGTGGATCTCCGTGATAACCACTACTCACTACTCACTAACCACTACTCACTAACCACTACTCACTAACCACTACTCACTACTCACTACTCACTAACCACTAATCACTAACCACTAATCACTAATCACTAACCACTAACCACTAACCACTAACCACTAATCACTAATCACTAACCACTAATCACTAACCACTAATCTTTTAAAATCGGCGACAAAGATAATACAAAAAAAATTAACAACTACCCGTAATTGTACTGGTTTTTTAGTTCATTTTAATTCAAAATTTTCATTGTTTTTGGCTTTGAAGTGAGGATGACCGCAAGGCACCCCATACATCCATTAACCACTAATCACTAACCACTAATTTTTAAAATCGGCGGCAAAGGTAATACATAAAAAATTATTTGTCAATAGGTATTTATACCTATATGGATGTTAATGTGTTGATTTTATGATTTATGCAGATTTGACTCCAAAACTTTTTTTTATTAAAATAAATTGGAAGTGTTAGTTTTTTTTACCACGAAGTTCCACGAAGGTTTTTGGTTATTGAATTTATTGAAATACACAAAGGCGCACAAAGGTTAGTTTTTTAACCACTATCTCTATGTGTCTCTGTACTACTCTGTGTGTCTCTGTGTAATTTTTTAGTTACACAGAGTTTCACGGAGAAGACACAGAGTGCCACAAAGGTTATCACTAATCACTAACGAACTCACTACTTGATACTCAAATCTCACTACTTGACACTCAAATCTCACTACTTGATACTCAAATCTCACTACTTGATACTCAAATCTCACTTCTCATTACTAGATAAATTTTAAAAAAAATGCAATAAAAATATAATTTTGCTGTTTATTTACAAAAAACAAAGAGTAAATCAAAATATTAAAGTTTTTCGTATCAAATATTTAACCAAAAGATGAAAAAATCCGTGAAAATCCGTTTAATCCGTGTATCCACCTCAGGCTTTTGCCTGCACTATTTAATAATCTTTTCCTTGTTATTTATGTTTCAGTGGCTTTCATTGCAAAGTCAACACTTAGAAACTATTAATTACACTGATAATCAGGGATTAAAACAAGGAAAATGGGAAAAAATATACCCTAACGGAAACACTGCCTATCGTGCTTTTTTTGTAAACGACAAGCCCGTTGGAGAATTTTTGCGTTTCCACGAAAATGGAAAACAAATGGTTATAATTAATTATGACGAACGAGGAAATCACGGACAAGGTACGTTGTTTGACGAAAACGGTCAAAAAATTGCCGAAGGAAATTATATTAGTACAAACAAAGATGGACAATGGTTTTTTTTCAATTCCAAAGGAAATTTATTTTCAAAAGAATTTTTTGAGAATAACAAACGACAAGGCAAAGCAGAATTTTTTTACCCAAATGGAAATATTTCTATCATTAGTTTTTGGAAAGATGACCTCAAAAATGGCGAAGAAGTTCACTTTTATCCCAATGGCGCAACCCGTTTAAAAATTAATTATAAAGAAGGAGTTATGCATGGCGAGTATCTTCTTTTTTCAGAAGACGCAGCCTTTGAAAAAGATGAAATCATCGAAATCAAAGGAAATTATTTTAACGGCAAAATGCACGGCGATTGGATTTTTTATTTGCCAAACGGTGACGAAGACTACACAATATCATACATCAACGGCATCCCAAAAGATACATCATTATTGGACAAACTTCAGGAAGAGCGTTTTCGAGAGTTTGAATTAAACAGAGGAAAACTCAAAGACCCTCAAGATTATGCCGATGACCCAGATGGTTATATGATTGAACAATAATGAAAGTTTGAAAGACTGTAAAACAATGAAAAACAAACTTTATCTCGTTCCTACTCCCATAGGTAATTTAGAAGATATAACCTTCAGGGCTGTACGAATTTTGAAAGAGGTTGATTTTATTCTTGCCGAAGATACTCGAACCACTGGCGTATTATTGAAACATTACGGAATTGAAACACGAATGATTTCACACCACAAATTTAACGAACATTCCTCTGTTGAGCGCATTGTCAAACGAATTTTATCGGGAGAAATTTTTGCATTAGTTTCAGATGCGGGAACTCCTACAATTTCTGACCCTGGTTATCTTCTTGTAACACAATGTATTCGGTCCGGCATCGAAGTTGAATGTTTACCCGGTGCTTCTGCGTTGATTCCGGCAATTGCAAGTGCGGGCTTTCATAATGACCGTTTCTGTTTTGAAGGTTTTTTGCCTCATAAAAAGGGACGCCAAAAAAGACTACTCGCACTGAAAGATGAACCTCGAACTATTATTTTTTATGAATCGCCGCACAGATTAGTGAAAACTTTGGAACAAGCAGCAGAATTTATTGGCAGCGACCGACCTGCCGCAGTTTGTCGTGAAATAAGTAAAATACACGAAGAAATAAAAAGAGGAACCCTTGCCGAACTAAAAGAAGTGTACAAAGAAAAGACACCCAAAGGAGAAATTGTATTGATAATCGGAGGAAAAGAAAATTAAATTAAACCTGCATCAATCATTTTGATAATATGCTCAATCATTGCGTCTTCGTTGTCAGGTTTATAAACATCTTTTAAATTTGCGCCGAAAATTCGGGCTATTCCTTGCCAAAAAAATGCCGACACACTTCCTCGATATTGCTTAATTAACTCGTAACCCGTGTTTCCTGTTTCACGGTCAATAAGTTTTATCAAAACTTTTCCCTGCGAAAAAGTCAAACTTTTGAGAGGTGCCTCAAATTCGGCAAAAAGATTTTTCTCAGCCTCTTTTAGATATTTTTTCCTATCCTTGTCGCTTTTGATTTTTTTTAAATCACTATTTATTTGGTATAATTTTTCTCCTGCAATGCGTGCGTAAGGTAGTGTAATTTTTACGTTTCGGGCAAGTCGCGTGTAAGCAATTTGCTCTTTTTTGTTCTTAAATTTCCACGGAGGGATGATAACTACTTCTTTGAGTGCAATATAAGGAACTGTGTCGCCATCAATTACTTGTGCGCGCAAAACCTGATATTTATCTCCCTGAGGTTGCTCATTCAGACGCCTTTGTGAAATCAAAACAGTAACCGAAAGGAGCAATAAAACTGTTATCAAAAATAATTTTTTCATCTTGGAAAATTTTGTTTGTTATTGAAATTGTTATTGTGTTCACCGAAATATTTATAAAAAATTGTATAAAGATTTTTGTATTTAAACGAAAAATTTTTAAAAATGTTTTTTTTTGTAAAAATTACTTCAAAAAATGTGCCAATGTTTTGAAGTGATGAAAAATTGTTTTTCATCACATTTCATAAATCTCATCTTTGTTCACCTTCTTGAGTGTCGCATTGTCGAAACCAGTATTTATTTAGTTTTTAGTATCTAATTACTCTCTACTCACTACTCTCTACTCACTACTCACTACTCATTACTCACTACTCATTACTCACTACTCATTACTCACTACTCATTACTCATTACTCATTACTCACTACTCATTACTCATTACTCACTACTCACTACTCACTACTCATTACTCATTACTCACTACTCACTACTCATTACTCATTACTCACTACTCACTACTCACTACTCACTACTCATTACTCACTACTCACCACAAAGTGACCTATCAAGTCAAAAGTTCTGATATTTTCTATGATAATAAAAAAGCCCCGAAATAATTCGAGGCTTCCCTTTTTTTAATTTTTAAGATATGCAATTTATTCTTTTATTAACCGCTGAATTGAGCTAGCGCTGTCATTGGTTAATTTTATCAAATAAATACCTGGTAATAACTCCGAAAAATTAATATCTATTTCAGTATCATTTATTTCAATAGTTTTAATTAAAATACCTGTACAGTTGTAGATATCAATTTGTGCTTTTTCTACGGTTGGACGTACTATTTTCAAAATATCTTTAACAGGGTTTGGATAAATTACAAAACAGGCTGCGATTCCTAATCCGTCTATTCCCAAACTGCTAAAATTGGCTTTCAATGTAATATCTCTGGTTATAAAAAATGTGTACTCCGCTTCGACTGAAACTTCCGCACCATCTTCGTCTGTCCAATTATCAAATTGGAAACCATCTTCGGGTATTGCTTTGACTGTTACTTCAGTATTATACGGGTATGTATCAGCGCCTTCAACTGTACCATAATCACTATTGTTAGTTAACAGAGTAACCGTGTATGATTTAAGTTCAAAGACCGCCGTCAAATTTCTTGGCGTTTGCACGAGGAATGAATAAACAGCCTCTGCGCCGTCTATTATAGTTTCACCTTCTTTCCAATGTGCAAATATGTAACCGTCAGCCTCGTTTGGAATTGCTTCTAATTCTGCCGTATCGCCATATCTATATACAATTTGTTCTGATGAAACTCCTATTACTGTACCGCTACCCTCAGGCTCTACTATTGCGCTGATATTCATTATGATACCTTGCATTTTTGCGGTTAAGAGTTTGGCTTCAGCAGGCATTGTATAAAGGAAACTTTCAGTTGTTGAAACTTGTTCCGTACCATCTAACCACTCTATAAATTGATAGTTTGGATCAACATCAATACTTACAGGTACTTGTTCGTTTTCATAGTAACTGCCGGCACCATGCGGAATACCCGAATTGGCTGGATCCACCTCAAGAGAAAGATTAAATGTCTCTATTTCCGTAAATATACAATTAATTGTGGTAAGAGAAATAACATTATGCTCAACTTCAACCTCAGGAAGCAAATCGATATTGTTTAAGGTAAACACTGAAACATAATGACCCAATTGCGGTGTTGCTGTAACTGTTATTTCAGTATTCCATTCCACTTCTTCGTTATCGGCGATGGCAGTGCCTGTTGCGGTTTTGGTTACGCTGAGTGTACCTTGACCCGTTGCTGTATAAGTAACTGCAAACATCTGAATTTCAAATGTAGCAACGATAGTAATTGGTCCTATAAAGGTATAAGTCTGACCACTTTCATGCGGAGTGCCGTTTATTGTTAAAGTTGCAATATTATAACCTTCATCAGGATTTGCCGTAATTGTCAATTCTGTTCCTATTTCAACCATTCCTTCGTTTAGGATTAATTTTTCGTCGTTCATAACAGAAATTGTGCCATTTTCGGGCTGTTGATAAAGTACCTGATATATACACATATCATTAGCCGCTTCAGAAATACCATCTGTTAAAGAGAATGCCCTAACTGTGTAACAACCTTCGTTGACTTCGGTTACTATGCTCTGTCCGAAAATTAAATAATCGTTTATTTTATTTTCGTTTAAATAGACATTATATCCTAAAATATCTGGCGTTCTTGCGTTTGCATTTGTTTCCGCTGCAATATTTCCTACAATACACCAATTTCTGTGGTATGTAATGCTAGTCTCATCCGAAAGTAATTTCCATGTAACTCCGTTATCATCAGAATATAAATCACCTTTTCCCTGTATAACTCTTCCCTCTTCATCGGCTCCGAGCGGAAGTTCATTTAAATCATGAGTAACTACTTCTATACCGATTTTTAAGTTATTGGTAACAGAACTTAACAAAAATGGAGTAGTCAAACTAAATGTATTCCAGGCATTTGGAATGAAATCAGATATTTCTTGATTAACAACTCTAGTTCCGTCTGCAAAAACTGCAAGTTTTAATACCGTAGGAACAATCGGCGAACTAACGTTTTGGTTAATATAGGCAGAAATTGAAACTAAATTTAGCCCGTCATATATTGCCAATTCTTCAACGTCAAAACTTTGAACGGCAATAAAATTTTCCCCCTCGTTTCCAAAAGAATATCTGATAGGGGTTTGTTGATGCGTTATTCCGTAAACATTTTCGGGGTTTTGCCACGCAAGTTCCAACTGCTGCTCGTTGATATTGAAGATAATATTTGAAGGAACAGCGTCCCCTGCCGGAGTTTCTGTCAAAACTGCAAAATTGTCAAAGTAATACCATTTATTATTAATGGAATAATTTATTCCTTCAACTCTGATACGAACGTTTATCAGTTCTCCCGCTGCTACTTCTGAAATGTCTAAAAGTTCTGTTTTCCAGTCGATTAATTGCTGAAATGTGTATTCGCTAACATTTGTCCAAGTAGTTCCGTCAGTTGAAACATCAACGTATAAATCGTCAAGTGTAAGATTATTGTCCACGTAATAGTGCGCTATAACCATATAAGTTACATAGACTTTTTCGGCTTCTGTAGCGTCTAATGGTTTTGATATTAAAGAGGCAGAAAAAGTAGAACTTTGACTATTAATAACCTCTAACCGCACTCCTCCCGACAAACCTTCAACTCCTGCATTGGAAAAAGCAGCCCACCCGCTTCTTATCCCTTCGGTTGTCCAATAGTTTGTAAGTAAACTATTTGAATCAAAATCTTCAATAAAAGGAATTTCGTAGGTATCAACAATAATAGCATCAACGGGGTCTGTAATTTTGGAAACATCATTTTCATAAACAGCCTGCACTGCATATTTTTTATATCCTGCCTCGACGTTAATGTCGGTATATGTTAATAATTCAGCATCAACCGTTGCTATTTTTACGTTATCGCGATAAATGTCATATTCCTCTAAATCTTCCGTCCATGTTCCGGGTGCTTCCCATGTAAGTACAACGGTGTTTCTATCTTCGCGAGAAACAGATGCTGACAAATTTTTTGGAAAAGGAACAACTACAATTGGAGCGCCCAATTTCAACACTAACGCACGATTTGCCACCCAAATAGTGATTGACAATCCATCAGGAGAAATGGCATTTATTGCATAAGAATTAACTGTAGCAGGATTAAAAGCGGTTTGCATTGGAACTGCAAAAATTACGTCAGAAGCGTACGTAAGCCTAAAATCATTGAAATCCATATAGCCAAGGTCGTTACTCCAAACAAAACCTTTGATAGCATTGAAATCATTTTGCCATGTGCCTATTACCATACCGTCATTGCTGACAGAATTTACACGTATTTCAATTGCGCTTGGAATAATCGTATATACACCACTTTCGGTGTCATAAATTCCAGCTGTTTGATTATGTCTGAATCCTAAATATTTACCGTTTTGGCTTATGCATAAAAATTCGCTGTAATCACCTGGTACTCCGAGTCCAAAAAGGGTATATTCATCTTTGGATGTCCACATAATACCTGTTCTTGCGGCTCCACCAATGTTTGTCCATCCGGCGGCAATGCTTCCATCACCGGAAATAACCGTAATTGCCGAGCCTTGAGTGACATTTGAAGGTTCTGCCCACACTTCGCCTATCCATGTATCCGTGTCGTCATCATAAGTCCACGAATAGGGGTGAACATGATTAATACCGTCGACGTACGTTTGGCAAAATCCGGCGATTGTTTGTCCGTCATCTGTAACGCAAGAAGCCGCTGAACCCCCAGTAAAAGAAGCAGGAGGCGAGCCAGCATCAATACCAAGTCCCAATCCTGTCCAATTTCCGTTTTCCCAAAATCCAGCGCTTCTTACAGGTTCTCCCTCAAAAAGAAGTGCAGGGTCGGCAAAGTCGCCTACTACGCGGTTGTTGTCAGTAACGCCGTATCCTTCGCTTATGCGGGTATCGGCAAAAGAACCTCCTGTAAGCGTAATTACGTTTCCGGAAGTAATGTCCCAAGTAAATGCTTCTCGCGGGTCAGTAGATGATGCCTGTCCCGTAACATAATTTCCGTTATTGGAAATCGCTCTTACTACTTGAATGTTGGTCGTTGTAGGACCATGAAGCGTGTTTTGACTTTCTATAATTTGTGAAGTTAAAACAAGCATAAAACTTAATAAAAAAATAAATTCTTTCTTCATGTTTCTGTAAATGTGTTAGTTAATGAAAAAGTTAAAACATAAATTAAACTGCAAAAATAGATGCTTTTTTTAAATATTGCAAAATTTAATGAATTTTTCGTAAAATTTTTGTGACATTTGCATTTAACTTCGTTACGTTGATATGTAGTTTTGACACGCAGAAAGTACGGTTAGGAATTTAATGACTTCTGAACTCCTGACTTGGTAGTTCTTATTTCATTAAATTTCAAGGAATTACGATAATAATACAGTAAACTAATGTTATGTTAATTGTAAAATTGCATATTTTCAGATTCCTCATTTCACTACGTTTCATTCGGAATGACGAATTATAATTTGGGGTAGTTCAGTTTCCGCTGCGGCAGCGCCG
>Ga0099364_10002645_pt1 | contig 28338 bp, 25 predicted proteins | sample TergutTh196P3_FD_73070 | JGI IMG/M metagenome (GOLD analysis project Ga0099364, IMG submission 73070) | Microcerotermes parvus P3 segment gut microbial communities from Pointe-Noire, Republic of the Congo - Th196 P3 | ecosystem: Host-associated > Arthropoda: Insects > Digestive system > Gut ... | reverse complement strand
TACCCTGGGGATAACAGGCTGATCTCCCCCAAGCGTCCACAGCGACGGGGAGGTTTGGCACCTCGATGTCGGCTCGTCACATCCTGGGGCTGTATTCGGTCCCAAGGGTTCGGCTGTTCGCCGATTAAAGTGGCACGCGAGCTGGGTTCAGAACGTCGTGAGACAGTTCGGTCCCTATCTATTGCGGGCGTTGGAAATTTGAAGGGAGCTGTCCTTAGTACGAGAGGACCGGGATGGACGCACCTCTGGTGCACCAGTTGTCCTGCCAAGGGCACAGCTGGATAGCTATGTGCGGACGAGATAAACGCTGAAAGCATCTAAGCGTGAAACTCTCCCTAAGATTAGATTTCCCACCTCCTTGAGAGGGTAAGACCCCACGTGGACTACGTGGTTGATAGGACGGCGGTGTAAGCATGGTAACATGTTCAGCTAACCGTTACTAATAGGTCGAGGGCTTGACCTTGGACAGATAACAGTTAACAGATAACAACGAACAGTTAACGGTTATTACTACGTGAGTATCCTTAGGTTTGCTTTTGCTAGACACTCCTGTATTCGGTTCTCAGGGCGCGAGGACAGATAACAGTTAACAGATAACAGTTAACAGATATGTACATTCTGTAGTCTGTGGGTTCAAGTTAAAACGGTTCTTTATCTGTTATCTGATATTTGTCCTCTGTTATCTGACTTCGCGCCTTTAGCTCAGATGGTAGAGCAGCTGACTCTTAATCAGCGGGTCCCGGGTTCGAGTCCCTGAAGGCGCACCAGGACAGTTAACAATTAACAACGAACAGTTAACAATTAGAGAAGACGAACCGATAACTGTTAGGTTGAGAAAACCGTCAAACTCATTGTCATAGTGTTAGTTAAACGTGATTCTTCGTTGTTAACTGTTAATTGTTAACTGTTAATTAAAGAGAGGGGGCCCGTTGGTCAAGCGGTCAAGACGGCGGCCTCTCACGCCGCAAACAGGGGTTCGATTCCCCTACGGGTCACCAGGACAGTTAACAGTTAACAACGAACAGTTAACAATTAGAGAAGACGAACCGATAACTGTTAGGTTGAGTGTTAGTTCAAACTGTTTGCCACAGCGTTAATTAATTCTTCGTTGTTAACTGTTAATTGTTAACTGTTAACTAGACAAGTTGGTGTTTATTACGGCGAGGGTCCACCCGTTCCCATTCCGAACACGGAAGTTAAGCTCGTTCGTGCCGAAAATACTTAGCGGGCGACCGCTTGGGAAAATAGGTCAATGCCAACATGCACAAAAAAGCTCCTCCAATAGGGGGAGCTTTTGCTTATTATTTTATGTTTAATTATAATCTCAAACATTGGCTAACAATATGCTCGGAAACAGGAAAAGTTTTAATAGCAATCCTAATAATCATCTGCTATACTGTATACAATGTTTTGTACGTGCCTTTGCGGCAAGGACGGCGAAGAGGAGAACCGTTAGAGGCGCAATTTGTCCCTGAAGCGGGCGTGTTGAAAAACTATATTTTTACATAGGGAGATAAGAAAAACTATGCGTAAACTATTATCAATTTTGTTATCGCTTATCCTTTTATCCACTGTGGCTTTGCCTGCGTTTGCGGCAGAGGGGCAAACCCCGTCAGGTATGTCTTTTTCGGAAATGGAAGCGCGGATTGACGGACTGATGAACGAGCATGTCGGCAAATCGGCGGCGGGCGCCGCTATTGTTGTAATGCATGAAGGAGAAATCATATTTTCCCGCGGCTACGGCTGGGCGGATATTGAAAATCAGATTCCCGTTGACCCTGCAACCACGGTGTTTGAGTATGGCTCAATCAGCAAACCTTTTGTATGGGTCGCCGTCATGCAACTGGCGGAACAGGGGATGTTAGATTTAGATGCCGATGTCTGCTCCTATCTGCCCAACGCCTTTGTATTTGAAAAACCGTTTACCGTGCGGGATTTATTAAACCACTCAGCGGGCTTTGCTGATATTTTGCTAGGGGGGTTTGTAAACGAACGGACAATGGAGCAGTTCGGCTCTTTGGAAGAAACACTGCTTGATTTGCAGCCTCCGCAAATTTTCACCCCTGGTACGGTGAGCGCCTATTCCAACTGGGGGGCTGCTCTTGCGGCTTTCATTGTCGAACACGTCAGCGGACAGGATTACGCCGGATTTGAACGGGAAAACATCCTGCTCCCGGCGGACATACAAAACACGCTGAATCAGCCGGACTGGCTGGGGAATAACGCCTTTTCGGCGAACAAGGCAAAAGGGTATACGGCGGATGGGGCAGGCGGTTTTCAAGAGGGTATGTGGGCGCATATTCCCTTGTATCCCGCCGGCGCGATAAATGGAACAGCGGAAGATTTAGCGGCGTTTATCGTCGCGCTCACACCGCCCGCGGGTGAATCCGGCCCATTGTTTACGTATGCCGATACGCTTGAAACCTTGTTTATGCCCAGTTCTTTAGATCCTGTGAACTATCCGGGAACAAATCACGGCTTTATGTCATGCCCCGGTGTTTTGCCTGCCTTTGGGCATAGCGGCGGAACTATAGCGTTTAGCACGAATTTTGCCTTAGTGCCTGAGACGCGCTTCGGTTTCGTTCTGCTCACAAATAGTTCCGGGCATATGGAATTTATGCCCGCCGTCCATGAACTGCTCTTGGGAATTCCGCAAACATCGGCGCCGGTTACCGGAAGTAATTTGCCTAACGCCAAAGCGATAGAAGGGCGATATTTAACCGCGCGCCGCTATGACGGAAACTTTTTGGAGTTTATTAGCTATACAGGTCTTGCCGGGCTTTCCATGATTCAAATTAATGCCTTGGATGAAAACACAATTGAGCTTTCCGTTAGCGCACTTGGTACAGCGGTTTATGTGCAAACGGGGCCTGATGCGTTTCGCTTCTATGATTCATCAGACAGTCTGCTGTTTGCTTCCAATTTACCACTGTTTCGCGTTCGGGCAGAAGATGGTGAACCGGTACAGATACATATTGGCGGCGGCGCGGATTTTACGGTTTTACCGGCAGGACGTACAATGCCGTTTCTGATTGCAAGTCTTGTAATTGCGGCGCTTAGTGCCGTGTTCTTCCTCATCACGCCGATTGTTTTGTTTATTCTGTTTCTCATTCGCCGGAAAAAGCAAAGTATTCGCACACGCTTTGATTGCTTTCGTACAGGATTGTTACTATCGGGTACGTTGCTTGTACTCAACAATCTAATATTGTTTATGCTTTTTGGGATAAACCCTTTCCGCACAGCCGCTGAAGTTGCACCCTTTATTTGGATTAACTATGTGCTGGCAGGTGTCGCGGTACTGCTCTTCACGGGCGCAATCTGGTCATGGCGCACAGCGGGGAAAACGAGAGGTAATTGCAAAGCGCTGTTTGTGATAACGGCTGTATTTACGGCGCTGTTTATCGCGCTCTTGCATAACTGGAACTTCTTTGTGGTTTTTTGAGATTGGCTGCTTGTTTGATGCCGCTCGCGCAACCAATAATTCATAATTAACCCTCCCTTGTCATAGATAGGACAAGGGAGGGTTGTTCATGTTGGAAGCCGCCGGAGCGTTCCTTTGGGGACCGTTTATGCTGACCATACTCACCGGAGTGGGGATATATTTTACCGTCGGGACTAAGTTTTTGCCGATAAGACGTTTCGGAGAGATGTTTCGTTTGACGCTGGGGTCGCTCTCAAAGAAGCCCTCGGCCGGAGCGGGCGTGTCGCCGTTCGCCGCGATGTCCACGGCGCTCGCCTCGTGCCTCGGGACGGGCAACATAGCCGGAGTAGCCAGCGCGCTTCTTCTCGGCGGTCCCGGCGCGCTGTTCTGGATGTGGGTGTCGGCGTTTCTCAGCATGGCGACAAAATACGCGGAGGTTGCGCTGGCGATACTGTACAGGCGGCGCAAGCCTGACGGCGTATGGCTGGGCGGCCCGATGTTTTATATAGAGCATGGCTTAAAGCTGAAATGGCTGGCCGTGCTGTTTTCCTGTATATGTATGTTGTCCACGCTTGGGACAGGCAACCTTACGCAAATCGGAGCGATGTCGCGGGCGCTGGAGGGGGCATACGGGATACCTCCGCTGTACATAGGTATATGCGCGGCGATGCTGGTCGGCATGACGATATTCAGCGGGATAAAAGGGGTGTCGCAGGTCGCGGAGCGGCTGATACCCTTTATGTCAATACTGTACACAGCGGGTGCGGTCGCTGTTTTGGCGGCGCACGCGGGCGAGATACTGCCGGCGTTCGGACGGGTTATTAATTCGGCTTTCGGCGTGAGGCAGGCCGCAGGCGGTATGGCAGGGTATACGGTTGCTCAGGCTATGCGTTACGGGACGGCCCGCGGCGTATTCTCAAACGAGGCGGGCATGGGTTCGTCGCCGATGGCGCACGCCGCCGCGAATACGCATAACGCGGCGCATCAGGGCATGTGGGGGGCGCTGGAGGTTTTTATAGACACGATAGTGCTTTGTACACTGACGGGCGCGGCTATTTTAGTGTCGGTGCCGCTTGCGGGAGAGAGCGCGGACCTGACAGGCGCGGCGTTTGCCACGGTATTCGGCGCGGGCGGCGAGAGCTTTGTCGCGGTTTCCATATCCCTGTTCGCGCTGACCAGCGTGATGGGCTGGTCATGCTACGGCGAGGTGTGCTGCGCGTACTTGTTCGGGAACAGTAAGCTGCCGCTTACGGTCTACCGCTGTCTGTACATAGCGGCTATACCGATAGGGTCCGTTTTGACGATGGAAAGGATATGGCAGCTGGCCGACGTGGCGAACTGCTTTATAATGCTGCCGAATCTGCTGGCGATAGTGCTGCTGTCGAAAAAGGTTTTCAGGCTGACGCGAAAAGAATTCGGGAACTAAATTCTTCTATTTTCGTCAAATATTACAATTACCGTCAAAGTCTTGCAAAACTTGTCAAAAATATATATAATTATATTTACCGCAATGTTTTTATTGGAGGGCATATGGATACTATCACGACGACCCCTGAGCTAAACGAGCAAATCGGACAGCAATCCGAGATGTATCAGCCGAAAAGGAAAAAGAAGCCGCCGAATAAAAAAAGACGCAAGCTGATTGTGCGTATCATTTGGATAGCGCTGCTATTCGTGTTTTTAGGCGGTATCGCGTTCGGCGTATGGAAATTATTTTTTCAAGCAAAGCCGGTGTACTATGAAACCGCCTTTATCTACCGCGGGATGCTGGAAAATACCGCCATGGGATATGGCAGCGTAAGGCCCGCCGCGTCGGCGGATATTGTCATACTTCAAAGCGGCACGGTATTGGAGAGTCTTGTGTTTGAAGGGGACAGGGTTGAGGAGGGCGACCTTTTATATGTGCTGGATTCGGAGACGCTCGACAACAAGATAAAGGAACTGCAAAGCAACATTGACAGGCTGGAAAAACAAAATCAGGATATTCTTGAGCAGCAGGGCCTGGCCGCGGCTCAGGCCACGATAACGGCGCCGTTTTCGGGCAAACTTACCGATGTGGGAGAAACGGCAATAAATATCGGAGATCTTATAGGTATGCAGAAATTGGGCACGTTAATCGACGACAGCACGATGCTGCTTACGCTATATTACTCCTATGCTTACGAAAACGACATAGAAAAAGGGATGCCGGCGCAAATAGCAATACCCGCCAGCATGACGATCCTTGACGGATATGTAAACGACGTGGAAAAAATCCGCCGCATCATGCCCGACGGCGTCGTGCTGTTCGAGGTTGAGTTCGCGGTGAAAAACCCGGGCGCGCTGGCAAAGGATATGATGGCGACGGCCATTATGTTCACGGCGTCGGGCGAAGAAATGATACCGAGGGACGCGGGTATGCTGAGAAACTACCGCGAACAGTCGATATACGCCGAGATAGACGGTAAGGTTACATATTTTAATATGCGCGACTATCAGCCGGTCGCCGCCGGGGCTGTGCTGTGCCGGCTTGATCACTCGGTTGACAACTCGCGTTTACAGGCGAATAACGCGGAAATTGAGGAGCTGGTTAAGGAAATCGCTGAGCTGGAAGAGGAATATGAAAGCCTTCGCAAGACCGCGCCCATAAGCGGGACCGTTATGTTCAACAGGTTGATCGCGGGCGAAAAAACCGAGATAGGACAGGTGGCCATATCAATAGCCCAGCTGGATAGAATGGTCATTGAGGCGCAGGTAGACGAGCGGAATATCGGCGGCGTCTCCCCCGGGCAGATGGCTATGCTGGAGCAATGGACAAGCAGTGGTATGCAGACGTTTATGGGAACGGTCGAGTCGGTCAGCTTTGAGGCGAAGTCAGATTACAGCTATGTCTATTTCCCCGCCATTATATCCGCCGACAATTACAACGGGCTTTTGCTGCCCGGCATGGGCATAAACTATACCATAACCACCGAGTCGCGCTGGGATATACTGGTCGCGCCGGTCAACGCCGTCAAAATGACGCCGGTCGGCACGGTGGTATTTGTAAAAACGGACATAAGGCCCGATAACGCGGTGGATATGCCGCCGGAGGTGCCCACACCCGACGGGTTCTACGCGGTGCCGGTGACCGTCGGCTTGGCAAACGCGAACGGCGTGGAGATAATATCCGGCGCCGAGGAGGACGCGGAGGTCTTTACACAGGAGCTGGACTATGATCCGGACTCTACGGATGGCACGGGCGGCAGATCTGACGGTGGCGCTGTCATCGGCAGAAGAGGATAATGGAATGCTTATCGAAATCAGGGATGTATATAAAATCTACGGCGAGGGGTTGGAGAGCGAGGTCCGCGCGCTGAACGGCGTTTCGCTGAAGATAGACAGCGGCGAGTATGTAGCCATCGTCGGGCCGTCGGGTTCCGGCAAGTCAACGTTGATGAATGTGCTTGGCCTTCTCGACATCCCCACTTACGGGCGGTATTTCCTGAAAGGAGAACTTGTCAGCGAGTTGCATGACAGCAAGCTGGCGCGCGTGAGAAACCATGAGATAGGATTTATTTTTCAGGGGTTCAATCTGCTCAACAACCTGACGGCGCTTGGGAATGTGGAACTGCCGCTTATCTATCAGGGGGTCAGGGCGTCGAAGCGGCTGGAACTGGCGGAGGACGCGCTGAAGCGCGTGGGACTGGAACACCGTATGCACCACAGGCCCTCGGAGATGTCGGGCGGCCAGCAGCAGCGCGTGGCTATAGCGCGCGCGATAGCCACAAGGCCGAGCATTATCATGGCGGACGAACCCACGGGCAACTTGGACTCTAAGACGGGCGCGCACGTTATCGAAATATTGAGGAGCCTGCACAGCGAGGGTACTACCATCATACTGATAACTCACGACGAAAATATCGCGGGCGTTGCTTTAAGGCGTGTGCGCGTGTCGGACGGAAAAATCGCGGAGGATACAGCATTATGAATTTTATACAGTCGTTCCGTATGTCAATAAGCGCCATATTAGGTAAAAAGGCCCGCAGTTTTTTAACGATGCTGGGTATTATTATCGGTGTCGCGGCAGTCGTTGTACTTGTTTCGTTGACACAGGCGCAGAACGAGCAGAACATGGAGTGGATACGCTCTATGGGCACCAATATAGTTAACGTATACGCCAGCTCGTGGTATAACCCCAAGATAGCCAGCGAGCTGGAAGAATTTATGTATACGGATTTGTCGGAGTTTTCAAGGGGCGTTACGCCGGATTTGTCCATGTACAACACTCGTGTGCTGTACCAGTCAAAAACGATGGACGACGTGCGCGTTATGTTCGGCTCGGCCGACTTCAGCATATGCAAGAACCTTGTCATTGCCTCGGGGCGCGATCTGAGTTATATGGACATACAGCGCAATACGCGTGTCGTCGTTTTGGGGTCGAGGGTAAAAGAACAGCTGTTTAACTATATAGACCCTGTCGGCGAAACAATAACCATCAACGGAGAGCGATACACGGTCGTGGGCGTTTATAAGGAGCAGTTCAACAATCAGGAGTGGTCGAACGACGATCTGCTGGTTGTACCCTACACTCAGACACGTACGCTGAACCGTCAGGCCCAAACCGACCAGTTCATTATTAAGGCAAAAGACGCCGAGAGTACAAAAGAGGTCGTCAGCAGCTTGAAGGATTTTCTTGCCACAAAGTTTGATCAGGAGTGGTATTACAGCGTCTGGTCGGCGGACGAGTGGAGCAACCAGCTCGACGAAATGAATCGCAGTAATCTTATCACGCTGGGCAGTATAGCGGCTATATCGCTTGTCGTCGGCGGCATCGGCATAATGAATATCATGCTGGTCACCGTCACTGAACGCACCCGCGAGATCGGCGTGAGAAAAGCCATCGGAGCGCAGCGGCGCTCGATAATAACGCAGTTTTTAATCGAGGCGTCGGTGCTGTCGCTTATCGGCGGCATAATGGGTATATTTGCGGGATTTCTGATAACGCTGTTCTGGGGTAAGTTGACTTATGACATGCTTGTGCTGCCGCAATGGGGCCTTATCGCCATAGCAATGACCTTCTCTGTCAGCCTGGGAGTGGGGTTCGGGCTGTATCCGGCCGTAAAGGCATCGGCTTTACAGCCCGTGGAGGCGTTGAGGAATGAATGATGAGTAAGATGGATTTTTTGGAAGTAAACCTTGCGACACACGACGACATAGAGCAGATCTGCCGGCTTTATGACGAATTTTATGCTTACAACGCCAAGTTACAGCCCGAATACTGCAACGCGGCTAAAGAGAGCGGCAAATACCCCGAAAGCGTTATAGCGGACGAAAACGCCGATATTATAGTTGCCATTGAAAATAATATTATAGTTGGGTTTATTCACGTGAGGGAAGCGAAAACGCCGCCTTACGCCTCGGTTGTGCCGCATAGCTACGCTGAAATAATCGACTTTATCGTAACCGCCTCATGCAGAGAAAAGGGCGTCGGCTCAGAGCTGATGGACGCGGCGCGGGAATGGGGCAAAGCGCGAAGCCTTGACTATATTGAACTGTTCGTTTTGACAAACGCGAAAGAAGCGTACGCTTTTTATCAGCATTATGGGTTTGATACAAAATCACATACGATGAGGTATGCTTTGTAGGCACAGTATCAGTGTTTGGGGGTTGTGGGACTATAAAGTAATATATATTTTGGAGGATGGCATGTCGGTTTCTAAAGCATGGGACTGGAATGAAAGTGAAAATCAAATATGGCTCAATCCAAGCGAGGAGAGTTATTTCATTTCAGAAAGATGGAGAGATTCAGGATATAAATCGCTGCTTGACTTTGGCTGCGGCTTGGGGCGGCACAGTATATTCTTTGCGAAACAAAATTTTGATGTTTCGGCGTTTGACCTTTCAGCAGACGGGGCTGAACATCTAAAAAGCTGGGCTGAATGCGAGAAACTTAAAATTGACGTTCAGATTGCCGATATGCTGTCTTTGCCGTATCCGAACGATACCTTTGATTGCCTTTTCGCGTATCACGTTATTTCACACACCGACACAATGGGAATAAAGCAGATAATGGGAGAAATAAAACGTGTGGTTAAACCCGACGGCGAAATATATATAACGCTGTGTTCAAAGGAAACGTGGTCTTATAAAGACGCCGGATACCCTGTAATCGACGAAAATACAGTGGTAAAAACCGAAGACGGGCCTGAAAAAGGCATACCACATTTTTATGTTGATATGGATGATATAATCGGGTTGTTTTCTAATGTAGGCTTAGAGCTGCTGCGGATCCGGCATACTGATGACTGTTATTGGGACGGTCAAAAAAGAAACAGTAAGCACTATTTTATTTTGGCAAAGAACCCTTTATAAGGAGCGGCGAATGATAAAGGATTTTACAGCAGATGACTTCCCAAAATGCTGCGAGTTGTTTGTTCAGGTTTTCAATAATCCCCCTTGGAATGATAAGTGGACAAATGAAACGGCTTATAAATATTTACGGGAAGTAATTGACCACAAACGGTTTATAGGTTATACATTATGGGAAAAAGATGAATTAACAGGCGCGGTTCTATGCCGTATGGAAACACACTATAAGGGTGATATAATATTTGTTGAAGAGTTGTTTGTTTCCATGGAACATCAGCGAAAAGGACATGGCGCCGCGCTTATGGGAAAAATTGAAGAATACGCAAAAGAAAACTCATTCGTGAGCGTATCATTGCTGACGAGCAAAGGAAGCCCGCCATTTAAGTTTTATGAAAAATCCGGTTATACACACTTAGACTTTTTAGCCTATATGCACAAGCGAATAGAGTGAGCGCACTATTTGTGATGTTGTGTTAAAACTAACTCATTACGGAGGCGGCAATGTATTTAGAAACCGACAGAATGATTCTGCGCGACTTCACGATAAACGACCTGAACGATTTGCACGAAATTTTCGGCGACGCCGAGGTCATGCGCAATACGGAACCGCCCTATGACAGAGAAAAAACGGAACGGTTCCTGACGGACTTCTGCATAAAACGCCAGCCTAAAGGCGGGTTTGCCGCCGTACTGAAGGAAACGGGCAAGGTTATCGGCTATGTGCTGTTCAAAGCCATAGATGAGCCGGAAGTATATGAGATAGGCTGGATTTTCAACAAGAGCTACTGGCGCAAGGGATACGCGTTTGAAATCTGCGCCGAGCTGACCCGTTACGGCTTCGAGGACATGAAACTGCACAAAATCTGCGCCGAGGCCATAGACGCCGATAAATCCGTGCCGCTGATGAAGAAGCTGGGCATGACCGAAGAGGGCGTGCAAAGGAAGCACACAAAATCCAACGACGGCGAGTGGCGCGATTTGCACTGGTACGCGATACTTGAGGAGGACTATTTTGCTTGAGAGCAATACATAAAAATCAACTAACGGAAAACTAAAAGGAGGCCAAACCAATGAAAAAGCGACTGTTATCCCTGACGCTGGCGGCGTTGCTGCTGACGGCGGCATTGCCCGCCGCGGGCGCCGCGAACTTCACCGATGTCACCGACGGAAATATGAAGAAAGCTGTCGAGCTGTTACATAGTCTTGGCGTGGTGTCGCCGGCCGAAAAATACAACCCCTCGGGAGCGCTTACCCGCGCGTCGTTCTGCGCCTTGGCGGTGCCGCTGTCGGGGATTGCCGATATAGGCTCTTATAAAACCTATACGCTTTTCCCCGATGTGCGCTCAAATCACTGGGCGATGGGATATGTCAACGCCGCGGTGAGCTTAAAGCTGTTCGCGCCGCTGCCCGACGGCACTTTCGCACCGGACCGCCCGATTACCTATTACGAAGCCGTGACGATTCTTGTAAAGATGCTCGGCTATACCGAAGCGGACGTGGGCTATAACTGGCCCAGAAGTTATACGACCAAAGCGACTGCTATAGGGCTGACTAACGGCATAACGGTCACGGAAACCCTTACCCGCGGACAGGGCGCGTTGCTGTTCTATAACCTGCTGCACACGCCGGTAAAACCCGCTGACGAGAAAAGCGTCGCGGACGTCAGTTATTTTGAAAGCGTGCTTGGCGCCAAGACGGTAACAAACCAAATAATAACGCAAGTGAATGTCTATAACGACGGCAAGCTCAGTATCAGAACCTCCGACGGCAAACACTATCCTATACGCGCTGAGATGGACCAGTCGCTTATCGGGTGCAGGGCCGATCTGCTGCTGGACAGAGCCGAATATGTGCTGAACGTTGAGCGTTATAATCAGACATTCGACTTGATAACGGTGGAGTTCGCCCGGGCGGGATACCTTGTTGACACGTTTAACAGAGAGTTCGATGTTTACGGGGAGACGCAGGTTATCGAATATGGCATGGCTATGAAATATTCTGATGTGTGGCAGAATATAGTCCGCAGGGATACGCTCAGAATCGCTTATACAGCCACAGGCGGGATAGATTATCTGCTTTGGATAGACAACGACGTGACATATGTGAATAACGTCGTTATCCTTGATATTAACACGTTCGACGACGACGGAATCTCCGGTATCCTCGTGCAAAACGACACGCAGTTTTATCCCGCGCGCGTCAGACTGGACGCCGAGCTTGTGGGTCGCCGCGCCGACCTGACGCTAAACAGGCGCGGCGAAGTCATAACAGCCGAACCGCGCGAGCAAACCGTATCAACGCTTACGGTTGCCGCCGCAAACGCGGCGGGCGTCGCCGCGGCCAATGGGACGAACCTTGTTATACCGGGAGATACAACAGTTTATTCAGGCGGCGCGGCTTACTCTTACTCAGGAGTACATGCCCAAATTTCTGACGGGGACGTGCTGCGCGTGTTCTACAGGGCGAACGGCACTATTGATTATATCGTATGGCTGGATAACAATTATACAGGGAGTATAATCTATCTCCCAATATACTTCACTTCAAGCACAGGCGGCACAAGCCTGTCAGTCGGCAGCGCTTCATTTACCCTGTCGCCCGAGGCTTCATTGCAGGCGGCGCGGTTCAGAACAGGCAACCCCGTTACCTTGGCAATTTCACCCGCCGGCGTTGTCGCCGCTATATACGCGGGATACGGCGCTCCGGCAAGGGGATATATGACGGCGCAGGGTACCGTTATACTGCAAAACGGACTGGAGCTGAAGGTAACGCCCGTATTGATCGAAGATCCCGAAGACCCCGATAAAATGATCCCCAAAGATCTGCCTATAGGCAACGTTATCGTCTACGGTGACGTGAACGGCAACATAGTGGTTGAGTAAAGCAAAAAGGGACGCGCGTTGCGCGTCCCTAAAAAACGGCGGGCGGCTGATAGCCGCCCTTACGGTTTTTACAGCTTCAAACAAGCATCAAGAGAAAGGCTTAACACAAGTTCCCGTATCTCGGTTCGGGAGTTGTACATCCTGCTGTCCCATTCGTCCCCGCCTAAGCTATCGCCGGCGTAGAAGATCTGCCCGAACTCCACATTATTGTACCGAGAGGCCGCCATGTACGCGGAGGCTTCCATGTCCACTGTGACGCAGCCCTCGGCCTTGCGCTGTTTTATTTTCGCCGGAGTTTCTCTGTAAAATGCGTCTGTCGTCCATGTCTTTGCCTTGATATACGGGATCTTCTTTTCATTCAGCGTTTCCTCAACGATCCGCGCGACCCGCTCGTCCGCGTGTATCTCTCTAGAGGGTGCGGCGTAATGATAGGACGTGCCCTCGTCCCTGACGGCGGCTGTCGGGATTATCAGATGTCCGACGGCGATTTCCTTTTGAAGAACGCCGCAAGCACCGCAGGCGATGAATTTTTTACAGCCCATCGCCGTCAGCTCCTCTATCTGACCGGCGGCAATGGGCGCACCCACGCCCGCTTGGATCAGCGCCAGCTTTTCACCCTTATAGTCCAGCTCGTATACGGGGACATTAAGCGCTGCCGCTATGAAATTAGCGACGATTTTGTGGGGGTACTCCGCGAGGATCTTCTCAATTGCCTCAGGGAAAAAGCACAGCACGCATCTTTCAGGTATATCTATAGGCTTGACAACATCAGAGGGTCTTATGAACGCGTTTCTGTCTTCGTCATATTCCAAAATGGGGAAACTATCAGTGAGCATAGGCGTTCTCTCCTGTGGGTTATTCTGTCTTCCTGCTTCAGCCGTTTGCTGTTTCCGGCGGCTGTCCGCCCGTTTCTTCGTCTTCAAAACGGTGGGGAACGAATGCCTTTATCTGCGGCCTGTCCTGTGCCTGCATGGAGTCAAGCCTTTCGTCGATTATGTCAAACAGGCGCGGGAACTCGTTAAACCACTCCGTCATTCTGTTAAGCTCCTGAAGCACTTTATAGGCTATGCTTTCCGCGTCGTTACGGGAGAGAGAGTACTTGCTGTTAGTGTCGTTTACCAGTTTTCTAAGCATAGAGCGGGCTTTTTCCGTGTTGCGCATAGCCTCGGTTTCAATGGCTTCCGCGCGTTTATACGCCATGATCTCCAGATCGGCGGCAAGGGTCTTGGCGCGGTCGATGGATTCATGCTCGCGCTCAAATACCTTTAGCGCCTTGCTCAATCTTTCCGTTTCCTTGCGCTCGGCGATAAGCTCGGCGTTTATTTTGCCAAGCCGCTCGGACAACTCGGTACACAGTATTCTTTTCGCAAGCAGCTCCTCGCTCTGCCGCGCGATATTCTCGCGTTCGGTGTCGGCTTGCTTAAAGCCGGCCTCCAGCGCGGAAATCCGTTCGCGCGCCTCGTCGCGCTCACGGCGCAGCACATCGGCGGCGCGGCGGTGCGCCTCGACCTCGTCGCGCCGCTCCTTTGCCATCGTTTCTATATAATCGACGACATCGTTGCGGTCAAATCCCAAAACAGCCGAACGGAAACTTTTTGAGTCACCTGACATATTACTCTCTCCCAACCCTTATATATTACAGGTTTTTTGTAATCATCGCGGCAAGTTCATCCTTCGGACGCACTCCGATTACGCGCTCAGCTTCCGCGCCGTCCTTAAAAACAATCAACGTGGGAATCGTCATCACGTCATATTTTGCGGCAAGCGCGCCGTTCTCATCAATGTTTACCTTGCAGACCTTGGCTTTTCCGGCAAAATCCTCGGCAAGCTCGTCAATTATCGGCCCGACCATGCGGCAGGGACCGCACCACGGCGCCCAGAAATCCACCAAGACGGCGCCCGCCGCTAATTCACCGTCAAAATTACCTTCGTTTAACGTTATTAAGTTCGACATAATCAGCCCTCCATAAGTCACATTTGTAAATGCGCTATACCGCATTGTATCATAACTAAAACTGCTAGTCAACACTTGACATTTTATTATGTTTACTATAAAATTATTTTGGAGGTGTTTGTGTGATGAAACTGCGGTTTTTCTCTCTGTTGCTTTTGATCATATTCGCCGCGGGCACGGCTGCGGCCGGCGCGCCGGACGGGACGGTTTTGTCCCAAAGGACCTCCGTGGATTATACAGACAGCGGTGAACAGATAACAGATAACAGTGAGCTGATAACAGATAACAGTGATGCGGAAGACGGGGAACCCGAGCTTGAGTCTGAACCGGAGGAGCCGGTAGAAGTAACCTCGGTCAAGCTGGACAGGAATACTCTTGAGATAAAGACTAACGAAACATTCGCGCTGTCCGCCGAATGTCTGCCGAAAAACGCGGACGACAAAACCCTGCTCTGGTTCTCCTCGGACAGCGAAATCGCCGAGGTTTCGCAGAACGGCGAAGTGACCGGCATAGAGGAAGGCGTGGCTGTCATAACGGTGATGAGCCTTTCGATACCATGGATATTCGATCTGTGCGAGGTCAAAGTTGAGAGGGATTATCTAAGCACTATCGCGCTGGGCAGAAAAGCGGTCAAGCTCTCCGTGGGTTCGGTAATGCCGATCGCCGTCGTCACCGCGCCGGTCACGGCTTATGACAGCTCCTATACATGGACATGTGACGACGAGGAAATAGCCGAAATGCTGCCGGGGAATGTTATAAGAGCGCTGAAACCGGGCGTTGCCACATTCACCGCCACCGCGAACGATTATAAAGAGGACGGGCGACCCGCCGAAAGCAAGATAACCGTCACCGTTATTTCCGCCGCCGACTATTACTGCACAGTCGGCAAAACAGTTTCGTTCAGGGCGGCTATCGCCGTCGAGGACCCCGACAGCCTTATATGGAATGTATACCGTCTGACCAAAGACAGTCTTGTCGAGGCCGCTATCGGCGAAGCCGATATATTTGTCAATAAACTCAATTGCAGGTTCTACGGCAGCACGGTCGGCGAGTATAGAATAGAGATCACGGATCCCGACGACGAAAAAAATGTACAGATAATCCATATCAATGTCAAAGAGCCTGTTAAAAGGGTAATAGCCTACCTTGAGGGCGACGAAAACAGAAAGACGCGCCGCGCGGAGCTGACAGTCAATCCTGACGGCGCGGAGCCGAAAAAAATCCGGCTTCTCGCTGCGGTAGAGCCCGAAAGCGCGACATATAAAGACGTAATCTGGAAATCGTCGAAGCCGGATGTCGCGTCTGTTGACGAGAACGGCGTCGTCACTCCGCTGACCGTCGGCAGCGCCGTTATCACATGTGTTTCGGCGACCGATAACAAGAAGTCCACCTTTACGGTGAACGTCAAACTTAACCCCAACTCAATAACGCTTGATAAAACCGAGCCTATCACCTTGCGCGCCGGAACCTCCGCGCGCCTGAGGGCCACGGTTGATAAATCCAAGAATTCGTCGGGCGCAGTCGTATGGAGTTCAAGCAACCCCGATATTATTACAGTCAAAAACGGCAAGATTACCGCTGTCGCCGTCGGAAAGGCTGTTATCACCGTTTCATCCCTCAGCGGTAATGTGTCGGCCTCTGTCGAGGTGACGGGCGTAATCCTGCCGTCAAAGCTGACGGCTGTTGACAGGAGATTGGAAACAAAGATTGGGGATACGGTTGCGTTCGGCGTCGGTATCGAGCCGCATAACGCGACGGAAACGGCGCTTATATTTGAATCGCGCGATATTGGAGTGGCAACGGTTGACGGCGACGGGAATATTACCGCCGTCGGCGAGGGGACGACGACCGTGACGGCCGTGTCGGTCAACGGAAAAAGGGCGAATGTTATAGTTGTTGTGCGGTAATTGTTCCGCAGCCAAACCGCTAATGCTTGACAACGCGGGTCGGCAGCGTTATACTGCGCATGAGTGTAAAATAAATAGTATCAAAACCCCATCGCACGGATAAAATAGCCTAAGCTGCTATTTTACTTGATTGCGTTGGGGTGATTTTTTGAATATAAAACGCACCGACCTTGCCGTCGAGGCCCGTGAACTGTGGCAGGAAAGCGCTAAAAAGACCACGGCGCTGCCTGGGGTTGAGGCTGAGGACGACATCGTGGAGGGCTATAAAATTACGCGTGTGCGTATTTTGAATGAGCAGGGCGCGGAGATTTTGGGCAAGCCCGTCGGGCTGTACGTGACGCTGGAGCTGGGGGACTTTTTCGAGCGCTCGCATCCGCAGGCGTTCGCAGGAGCGGTACGCGCTCTCGCCAGTGAAATGCGGCCCATGATTACTGACAATTCAAGCCATACCGCGCTGATAGTGGGGCTGGGCAACCGTAATATAACGCCCGACGCGGTAGGCCCGCTGTCAATGGAAAATATAATGGTAACGCGGCATCTCGTCGAACGGATGCCGGATATGTTCGGGCATATGCGGCAGGTATCGGCGTTTACGCCGGGTGTGCTGGGGACAACTGGTATAGAGTCGGCCGAGATAATCCGCGGCGTCGTAGGACGAACAAAGCCCGATTTGATAATTATTGTTGACGCGCTGGCGTCGCGCGCGCTGAACCGTCTTTGCACGACTATACAGATAGCGGATACGGGTATAGTGCCGGGCTCCGGCGTGGGTAACGCGCGCGCCGCGCTGAACAGGGATACTCTGAATCTGCCCGTACTGGCCGTCGGCGTCCCGACGGTCGTTGACGCGGCGACTATGGCCGCAGACTTTGTGGAACAGGCGGGTATCGCCGATCTTGACCCCGCGATGCTGGAAAGATTCGGCAACGGCATGATCGTGACGCCGAAAGAAATAGACAGACAGGTAAACGACGTCGCGCGCGTTGTGGGCTACGCGATAAATATTTGTCTGCATCCTGAGCTGGGCGTGGAGGATGTAACAAATTTCCTGTCCTAAATAAATTTTGCCCCCATATACTTTTAGTATAAAGTACGGTATGGAGGGCAAAGCACGAATGAGCAGAGGAATTATAAGCCTTATAACGGCGGCGCTGCTGACTTGGGAGTTTTACGGCCCGACGCTGACGAGTACATTGTTCTTTGAACTGGACGCGTCGCTGCCGAAGGCTGTCTATATAGCGGACGAGCCTGCGGAACCCCCGGAGTTCAACCCTCTTAAAATACTGGCGATTCCGACTCCCGCGCCGTATAAGCCGGCCGAGTCAGCGGAACCGGGCATGTCGGACGAAACCGTCCCCGCGGATATACCCGAGGACGGGGAGGAGCCGCAGGAGGTAACGCTCAGGTCGCCGGGAGGCACAACATTTTTAACGTCGGGAGATATTGTCATACATAACGAAACAAGGATAAATGTCAGTATGGACAGGGTCATGTCACGCGAGTTCACGATGAAACTGCCCAATGACGGCCCGCAAATACTTATAGTTCACACACATGCCTCGGAAGGTTATTGGGACTGGGGCGGTGTTGTTGAGGTCGGCAAACGGCTGGCGGAGCTGCTGACCGCCCGGGGGTTCAATGTCCTGCACGACAGGACGGTATACGACCGGCCGAACTTCTCAAGCTCGTACAGCAGCGCGCTGGAGGGTATAACCAAAACGCTGAAAGCGAATCCGTCTATACAGATTGTTTTAGATATACACCGCGATGCCATAACCACAAGCGAGGGTAATGTAAGAAAACCTATAGCGATGGTTGGGGGGAACAGGGCGGCGCAGCTTATGTTTGTCGTGGGGACAAACAATTCGGGCCTGCCGCATGACAATTGGCCACTTAATCTATCGCTGGCGGTCCAGCTGCAAAAGATACTCGCACTGCGGCACCCCGACCTGATGCGCCCGATAAATTTAAGGCGCGAGCGGTTCAACCAGCACGCTACAAGAGGCTCGCTGATTTTAGAGGTGGGGGCTTTAGGCAACGATATGGCCGAGGCCATGCTGGCGATTGAGCTGTTCGCGCAGGGATTTGCCGAACTGTTTCCTAATCCGCGATAAAATCGTCTATAGCGACATTTAACGCTTTTGATATTTTGTAAAGGGTATAAAATGTAAAGTCCTTTTGTCCCTTAGCAGATTCCAATTGCCTTAAATATTCATGCGACATATCTATCATTTCCGACAATTCCAGCTGTGTCAACCCGCGCTCTTTTCTATACTTTTTGATATTCTTGCAGACTTTTACATATAAATCGTTTTTCGACAAACAATTATCTGTTCTCAAACCTATCACCAAGAACAGTATTACATACAATCCACATAATATATGTAAGGCGATACTTTACAAACGCGCTCAAATGATATATAATGAAATAAATTATTATTTGGAGGTCGTTAATATGGAGGACTACAAATCCATGTACTTAACCCTTTTCAATTCGGTGACGGATGCTATCGAATTATTGAAAAAAGCGCAGCAAAAAACAGAAGATATTTTTATTGAAACGGACGAAGTATCAGAACCCCCAAACGAAAAATAAGAAAAGGGGGGGGCGCCGTCGCGCCCCCCTTTTTTTATTTCACCCATCCACCGACAGCTGCATATACAGCTTGTAATATTCACCCTTCGCCGCCATCAATTCGTCGTGGGAGCCGCGCTCGATTATCTTGCCGTCATGTACGACGAGTATAATGTCGGCCTCGCGTATAGTGGAAAGCCTGTGCGCTATAACAAACGATGTGCGCCCCTCCAGCAGTATGGCCGTGGCGTCCTGAACGAGCTTCTCGGTTTCGGTGTCGATAGACGATGTGGCTTCATCCAAAATGAAAATGCGGGGCTTTGCCAGCACGGCCCTTGCCAGCGACACAAGCTGCTTCTGTCCTGTGGACAGCTTGTCGCCGCCCTCGCCGACGTCGGTGTCCCAGCCGTTTTCCAGTTTGCCGATAAACTCGTCCGCGCCGACCGCCCGCGCGGCGGCCTCGACCTCCTTGTCGGCCGCGTCAAGCCTGCCATAGCGGATATTTTCGCGCACGCTGCCCGAGAACAGGTGCGGGTTTTGAAGCACATAACCTAAATGGCTGTGCAGCCACAGCTGCGTGCGGTCTTTGATGTCGCGCCCGTCGATAAGCACCTGCCCCTCAGTCGGCTCAAAGAAACGGCATACAAGGTTGACCAGCGTTGATTTCCCCGCGCCCGTTTCGCCCACTATCGCAACCGTCGTGCCCTGCGGGACTTTTAGACTGAAGTTCTCCAGTACATTCACCGTGCCGTCAGGATACATGAAGGTGACGTCCTTGAACTCCACATCGCCGAGCAGGGGTTCCCAGTTCTCGCGCTTTGGATTGAAATTATCGCCGTACTTTTCAACAACCTCCGGCTTTTCAACGATCTCCGGCTGACGCTCTAAAAGCATCGTAACACGCTCGACGTTCGCCTGTGACGCCACAAACTCAGGCCACGTATGCGCGATTTGAAACAGGGGCCACAGGACGCCCAGCGCGAAGTTGACAAACGCCGCCAGCGTGCCTATCTGCAAAGTGGTGTTTATTGACATCCCGCCGCCGACCGTTATAACGGCGGCAACGGCCACCGATCCCATAAAGAAAACCGTCGGCCCGAATATTGAGCGCACCCGCGCGAGTACCGTCGCCGTTTTCTTCATGTCTGTTGTTATGCCTTTGAACTCGGCAAGATTCTGCTCCTCCAGTACAAGCGTTTTCGTCGTGCGCGCGCCCACTATGCCCTCGTTCATGGCGCCGGTCATCACGGAATTTTTGCGCCTTAACTGGCGGTTGAGGCCCAGTATCCTGCGCTGGAACCACGACGCCGCCAGAAACAGCGTGAGCATAAACGCCACCATTACCAAGCCGAGCTTCCAGTTGAGTATCAGCATGGCGATTACCGCGAACGCCGTGTATGACAGCGCCCACGACATGTCAACGATGCTCCAGACAATACGGTCGCCGATGTTCGCCGTGTCCGAGATTGCGCGCGCCATGATATAACCTACCGGCGTCTGATTATAGTACGATATGGGAAGTATTTGCAGATGCTTGACGACCGCCGACCTCATGCCCGCCGTTATGCTGAACTCCGCGTAAAGCGCCAGCTTGAGGAAGAAAAATGTGGAAAAAACCTGAATTATACCCAACACAGCCAGGATAACGGCGTATGAGGGTATTCCCGCGTATGTTTGAGGAATAAGGAAATTGTCCACGCCGTAAGCGAACATCAGCGGATAGGCGGTGTCGATCAGGGCGTTTACTATCAGCAAGCTGACAATAAGTATAAGCCTTTTCCCCATAGGCTTGGCAAACGGGAAGATTTTTTTCCACGGCGCCATGGAGAACGATTTCGGGTATTGATATTCCTGTTCGTATATATCCATAAATTATCACCTTATATCATTTTTGTGTGTCTGCGCCTACGATACGACCGCGCTTTGCAGTTCATAGACCCGTTTATATGTATTTTCGCCGTTCATCAGCTCCGTGTGCGAGCCTATCGCCTCAACCTCGCCGTTGTTCAGCACCAGAATCTTATCGGCTTCCATCAGCGTGCTGATCCTGTGCGAGATGATTATAACCGTCGCGTCGCCGGTATGATCCTTCAGCGCCCTGCGTATCTGCGCGTCGGTCTGCGTGTCCACGGCCGAGAGGCTGTCGTCGAAAATCATTATCGGCGCGTTTTGCAGCAACATTCTGGCGATAGCCACGCGCTGCTTCTGCCCGCCCGAAAGCGTGACGCCCCGTTCGCCGAGCTTTGTGTCATAGCCGCGGTCCAAATCCAAAATGAACTCGTGTATCGCGGCCGTCTTCGCGGCGTCCTCCATCGCGGCGTGTTCGCCCGACGTGGCCGCCTTTATGTTTTCGCCGACCGTTTTGGAGTACAGGAACGGCTCCTGCAATACCATTGACACATTGCGGCGTACATGCTCGCGTGAGAATTTTTGTATCTCCACGCCGTCTATCGTGATACGGCCTTGCCCTTCGGGCAGATCGTAGAGTCGCGTCAGCAAATACGCCAGCGTACTCTTGCCGCTGCCTGTCGAGCCCAAAACGCCCAACACCTGCCCTTTCGGCAGTGTAAAGCTTACGTCCTTCAGTACCGGCTCGTCGCCGTATCCGAATGTGACGTTTTCAAAAACAATGTCGCCGCTGATGGGAGTATCCGCAGGGGTTTTGGGATTTTTCTCCGGTTCGGAGCAAAGCACATCCTGAATACGCCCCAGCGAAATTGAACATTTCGCCATATCCGAAATAAGCCGTCCCACCTCGCGCGCCGGCCATATCAGCATCTGCGTATACGAGTAAAATGTAAGATAAGTCCCCACGGTCAGCTGCCCGTTCAACACCCGCACAAGTCCGATCACCACCACAAGGAACACCTGCATTATGCCGATCAGGTCCGAAAAGCTCCAGAACGACGCCAGTCCGTTGCCCATTTTAATCGCCTTTTTGAAATACTGCTTATTCTTTTCATTGAACCGGTCGATTTCAAAACGCTCGCGCCCGAACGCCCGCACCACGCGCACACCTGACAAGTTCTCCTGCACCGCCGCCTGCAAAACGCCTTCCGCCTCGTCCAGCGCAAGCCATGTCTTTGAAATTACCTTGTGGTAAGCAATCCCCGTAATAATAAACAGCGGCGTCAGGCACACGCCCGCCAGCGTCATCACCGGATCCATTATCAGCATAATGACCGCCGTAGCCGCTATCAGCACAAAGCATCGCGCGAACTCTGGCAATGTGTTCGCCGTGAAGTTGCGCACAACATCCACGTCTGTCGTCGAACGCTGGATTATATCGCCGGTCTGCGCGTTTACATGCCAGTTGAACGGCAGACGCTGCACATGCCCGTACATCCTGTCACGCAGGTTCCGCGCTATGTATTCCGCCGGCTCCAGCGTAAAAAAGCGCCTTATAAAACCCGTGCAGCTCGACAGCACCGCCACCAGCGCAATTGCCAGGCCGATAAGCCATATGCTTGAGCGCAGACCGTCGCGCCCGCCCAGAGCGTTCGCCGCGCCCTCCGCCCAAACGGGGAACGGCAGATCGTTTATAACCGAATCCACCGTCAGCCGCACCAGCTGAGGCGCTACAAAGTCGCACAGATTTGTGATTATAACGCAGAGAATCGCCATTGAGAACACGGAACGCCGTCCGTGCAGAGCGTCGTAATATATGTCTTTCTTTTTCATGTTAATTTGCCTCTCCTATTATGTTTGGACAAAACAATACCGTGGCTCAGCAGCCTTCAATAGCTGCGTTCCACGGCCTATCAAAAGGTTACTTTACATACGCGGAACACGAGGGAACCCTTTTCCCTCCAAGCCGCGCGCGATATTCAGTTTATTCGCTGACCACCCTGCTTTTATTGGTATAAGACGCCATTGATAACACCCCTTTCATAATATTTTTTAAGATTAGCTGGTGGACGATAACGGGATCGAACCGCTGACCCTCCGCACGTCAAGCGGATGCTCTACCAGCTGAGCTAATCGTCCATAATCACTTGCTGTTTAGATTATAACAGGTGTTTTTTGTTTGTCAAGGGGTTTTTTGAAAAATAAAACAGTGTGCGTGTTAATTTCCATTTTTAGTGAATAACTCTTGACATTGGAAGTCGGGTGTGATATGCTTTCCACAGAAAAACTAAACATTATATCATATTCTTACTCCGCGCGGCGTTGCCTTAATGAGGAATTCTGAATGGAGGAATGTTATGAAGAAGCGTTTAATATCCCTGCTGGCCGCAGTTTTGTTCTCTTTTACCGCAATCTCCGCAGTAGCTTTGTCGCTTGAACAAATTGACCCGTCGCGCATATACACGTTTGACCACGAATGTGACGAGTCGCACGTTCACGGCGTGGGTGACTTGGTGATTTTTCCCTTAAAGTCCACAGAGTCCGCTGACAAATATCCCGAAATGAAGATTGACCCGTCGCGCATATACACGTTTGACCACGAATGTGATGAGTCGCACGTTCACGGCGTAGGCGATTTAGTGATTTTTACTTCCGAATCCGATTTCGAGTTGGAACGGTCAGATCACCATGTAGCAGGCGGGGCCCCTTATGGCCAGAGCTATTCATGCGTGGCACATCATGTCACGGGTTCTATGTGTGTCGTTAATGTTTATAACATGTACAGCTGCATAGTTGTCGGGCATAATGATATTATACATGTATACAGTCACCAAGGGGTTTTTTATCTTCACGGCTAACGTTTAAGCAATAGAATTTAGGCGTTTCCGCGCGGAGTAAGAATGTGATATGGTTATGCCTTACGGAAAAGTCCGCGGTCAGCGGACTTTTTTATATATTTCATGACCGGTTACCTGACCCTCATAAAATTCACGCCCATCGCCATCGGACGCTTTAACACATCTACAATTCCCGACGAAACGTGCCCGACAAGCGTGCGGGACTCCGTGCCGCCCACATCGACCTCCGAATAGGCAAGCCCCATGTTCTTAAAGGCCGCTTTCACGGTCGCCAGATTTTTTTCACCTATTCTGAAGCAGTCGCTTTCCCCGCGCCCGTCGATACCGCCGTACAGAGATATGTGTATCTCGCCTTTGGCAAGGTCATAGCTTTTCATCATTTGGCCCAACAAAAACGCCGGAGCAACGTCGGCAAAACGGCTGGGCGTATCGCTGCCGCTCGCGGTCCGTGAGTTCGGCAGCTGGATGTGCGCCATTCCCATCGCGCGCTTTCGCGTACTGTAATAGACCATTCCCACGCAAGTTGACAAAGCGAATGTCTTTATAACATCCGCTTGGTTATCAGATATGGCATAACCCCCTATACCGATCACATACTCCATTTACGTCCTCAGATCCCTGCAATAACTTAATATAAGCGACGCCATGCTGTCCAGCGGCGCCTGACGCGCAACGGCGCCAAGCTCAAAAGCCTCCTTAGGCATCCCGTAAACAATGCATGATTTTTCATCCTGTCCAAGGGTATGCGCGCCCGCCTTTCGCATGGCCAGCAGCCCCGAGGCGCCGTCCGAGCCCATGCCCGTGAGAATAACGCCAAGAGAATTTCTGCCCGCGCTTTTCGCCGCCGAGCTGAACAGAACGTTGACCGACGGGCAGTGACCGCTGACCTTGCAGCCCTCATAACACTTGACGGCAAAGCCGGAGCCGCTTTTAACCACTTCCATCTGAAGGTCGCCCGGAGCGATCAGCACAACACCTTTTTCGATAGGGTCCCCGTCGCGCGCCTCCTTTATTTTCAAAGCGCAGTCCTTATCCAGATTTTCCGCGTACATTCGGGTAAAGTCGGGCGGCATATGTTGGACTATGACAATGCCTGGCATATCGCCTGGCAGCGCCTTTAATATTTTCGCGGTGGACTGGGTACCGCCGGTGCTGGCGCCTATTGCGATAACGCCGTTGAACCTATAGCCGCCGATTAACGGCTGGGAAACGGCGGGCTGAGCCGGCTCGCGGTACTTTTTCCCGTCATGAACAAGCATCCGTATCCGGCGGGACAATTCACCTGTGAAAGCCGCAAACCCCTCGGGCGAATTTTTCTTAGGCTTGGGAAAAAAATCCAAGGCGCCCGAGCGCAGACACTCGGCCGCGTACTGCTCCGCCGAGCTGACAACGATCACTGGGATCGGCCATTGCGGCAGCAGAACCTTCAGAAATTCCACGCCGTTCATATACGGCATTTCGACGTCCAGCGTCATAACGTCGGGTTCAAGCTCTAAAATCTTGTCGCGCGCGTCATACGGGTCGAACGCCTCTCCGACAACCTCGAAATCAGGCTCATTTGAAAAGCCTTTGACCAGCGCGGCGCGGAAAAACACCGAATCATCGACAATAAGAATCCTTATCTTTCCGGCCAAAACATCACCTCTTCACATATATAGACGGCTGTACGAAAGTAAATTGGGTGTCTGTTTTTGAAACGGTTTCCGATAATCCGATAAAGAGATACCCGCCCACCTCCAGCGCGTCAAAAAACCGCTCTACAAGCGCGTCGCGGGTCTGCTTGTTAAAGTATATCATAACATTGCGGCAGAAGATGACATGAAATTTGCGCCTGAAAGGAAAAGCGTCCATAAGATTGAACGACCTGAAAATAACCTCGTTGCGGATAGCGTCGCTTATTTTGAAGTGATCGGAGTCAACCCTTGTAAAGTATTTTGCCTTCCATGCGGGGGAGATGTTTTGCAGGCGCTCCGCGGGATAGACCGCTTCCTGCGCCATTTTCAGCATCTGCGGGGAAATGTCGGTCGCCAGAACCTTGCAGTCCCAATCCCTTTTCGACGGGCCGAAGAAATCGTCCAGCACCATTGCCGTGGTAAACGGCTCCTCGCCCGACGAACACGCGGCGCTCCAGATACGGAGATCTCTGTCGCGCAGATTATCCTTCAATCCGGGCAAAACATTATTGACGAGGAACTTGTAATGCTGATCCTCGCGCATAAAATAGGTATAATTTGTTGTGAGGCGCGTAAGCAGCGTCTTGATTTCCTCGCCGGTTTTGTCATTGATAACGAAGTTTATGTATTCGTCGATTGACGAATACCCCTTTTGATTCACAACGCTCCAAAGGCGGCCCTCAACAAGCGTCTGCTTCTGTTCGAGGTTGACGCCGTAATTGTCGCGCATATAGACCACAAGTTTCATAAACTCGTCGCGGCTAATTTTCTCCAAATGGTAACTCTCCTAACGTTCTCCTGCAAAATCCGAAGCTAAAATGTCCATATAAACCAAGTCTATAAAATGTCCGTCTTTTATTCTTGCCTCGCGTCTGCGGCCAATCTCACGGAAGCCGGCCTTTTTGTAGCAGGCCAATCCTTGCGGGTTATCGGCGTGAACAAGCAGCATAACATTATGTAAATTCAAGATGTTAAAGCCATAATCCAATATAAGCCGTATCGCTTCGGCGCCGTATCCCTTGCCGCGCCGTTCGGCCTCGCCGATGAACAGCCCAAGCGTTGCCCTGCGGTGGATATGCTCAATATCCATCAAACTGATATTTCCGATCAGCGTATCGTTATCCTTGAGAACAATCGCGTAATTATGGCCCTCGCTGCTCATTTGCTCCAAATATTTTTTCTCGTTGCCAAGAGAAACCATTTGCCTGTATAGCCCCAGATGGTCGGCCACATTTGGGTCGTTAAGCCACTTGGTATACTGCTCCGCGTCTTCCGGGTTCATAGGCGACAAGTAGAGCCGCTCACCGGTGATTTTGGGGAAGTAACGCATATATTGCACCTCATAATAAACTGTGGCGGAAGCGGTGGGATTCGTAACCCACGAGCCCGTGAAGGCTACCTGATTTCGAGTGCTTCCCTCACCGTGGAACATAGCGGAATATCGTCCTAAATAGAATAACATGAGGAAGCCTGAATGTCAAGGAAAAACGTGATTTTCATGCTTTAATTTTTTGTTTGGACTGTAGCCATGCGGCTTTGCGGAAATTGGTGTTTTGGAGTGATTTTCGGCACGTTGGGCAGACATTGGGCAGACATCAATGCGAGTAGTATCAGGGAATAAGCGGCTACACCACAGAAAATGGGCAGACATTTTTGGTTCATAGCATCACCTACTATTGACAAAACCATATTTTATGGAGGGTGCTATGAGAAAGGAATACGACAAGCTTCGGGAGCAGTATCCCGAATATATCAGCCTTGAACAGCTTCATCAAATCTGCCGAATCGCTAAACGCGGCGCACGGTATTTGATAGCTAACGGAATCATCCCGGCAATAGATACCGGGAAAAAGACATGGCGTTATCAGATATCCATCGATGATGTTATCCTTTATTTACGGAGGCGCGAACCATGGGGCAGCATGATCCCGCCCGGCGCAGTATCGTCACGACCACCGAGTTCAAAGAAACCCCGTATATCCTTTTCTGTCATTGCAAAGCATGGTGAAGAAAACGATGTATACCGCTACTTTGAACAACTTTACTCGGATGTCGGCGACATCTTTACTGTACCGGAGATTATGATGCTGACAGGATTGAGCAACAGGACAATCCTGCTGATGCTAAAAGACGGCGATATTAAATCAATCGGAAGTTCGCCGCGCTACATCGTTCCAAAGCAATATTTGATGGATTTCGTTTCTTCAAGGCGATTCATCGAAATAAAAAGTCATTCTGAAACCTTTCATCGGCTTATCGATGGATTCGAGTCATGGAAGGACACAGGCTCTATTGATTATAGGCCAACCGCGTGTCTAATGACTGAATAGACGAATATATTGTAGCAAAACGGGGGAAGGCTCCGTCACTTTAATCGGTGACGGAGCCTTCCCCCTTTTTTGTTTTGCCAAAAAATGAGAGGAGGTGTTGTCTGTGGGCAATAACACGCGAGTATATAACCGCTTCGAGCGGACTGTGACTGTCAGTTCTGCGTTCACTTCCACGGTCGGGGCAAAATCGGTCTTGTCCACTTGAAATCTGCGGTGTAGAGGATATCCGTCAGGAGGCACTCCGGTGCGCCAGCGTGACGCTGGACCCATTTGCGCCTGTGGGCGCGGGACGGGAGCTTAGAAAAGAGGTCGCATCATGCCCAGCGTAAGCGCGGAGCAAGTCAAGCTGGCGCGGGAGGTCGACCTGTTGTCCTACCTTCGAGCTAATGAGCCGGGCGAATTGGTTGAGACACGGCATCCGGGCGAATACCGCACAGTCACCCACGGCAGCCTTGTCATTTCAAACGGCAAGTGGATATGGAATCGAGGCAAGATCGGCGGGCCCGCCGCCGGGGGGTATCCTTTTTTAAAACTGGGGATTGGTTTTTTAAATGCCCGAT
>Ga0099364_10002644_pt1 | contig 28342 bp, 29 predicted proteins | sample TergutTh196P3_FD_73070 | JGI IMG/M metagenome (GOLD analysis project Ga0099364, IMG submission 73070) | Microcerotermes parvus P3 segment gut microbial communities from Pointe-Noire, Republic of the Congo - Th196 P3 | ecosystem: Host-associated > Arthropoda: Insects > Digestive system > Gut ... | reverse complement strand
AAATCGACTCAGATATTACTCTGACTTCCTGTTTTTTTCAATCCCAAAAACAGGCAAAAATCTTTCAAGAATTTCAAGGGTTCTTTTCTTCTCAAGTTCTTGTGCATTGTTCAATTTTCAAGGTTCTAAAGAGAAATTTTTTGCACCCCTAGTCAAAAGGGTGCTTATTTAGTATATCACAAACGGTTTTTTCTGTCAAGCGATTTTTGAAAAAACATTAAAATCGGCATACTGCACACATAATCCCCCTCTTGTTTGTAGCATGTACCCAAAACATCTGCTTGATATTGCTTTATATGCAGAAATATGTTATGATTATTATAAATAAATAAAAGGAGCTACATTAAATATGAGAAAACACTCTAAAAAATTAACTGCACTTGCCTTGACAGCCGCGCTTTCATTATCAGCGTTTTCAGCACTCATTGCTAACGCGGATGAATCTGCAGCCGTAATGCCTATGCCTCGCCCTGAGGGAGCAAGCTCATCTGACGAAAGCGATGTTTCAATGAGAGAGGCTCTTACCAAGGTCAGGCAGCGCGTCAGAATCCCCGCGGAGCTTTCAGACTTCTCCTACAGTTCATCATCGAATAACAACATCACGTCATATCGTTTTTCATGGACAACGCCGGATGGTGCAAGCGTTTGGCAATCTATAGGCGTTACCATCGTCGGCGATATTATCACCAGCTATTCTCACCACAAAGGGGATACTTACGAGGGCAACCCGACCTTCGCCAAAAGAAGCGACGCCGAATTGTTAAGTGCGGCAAAAACTCAGCTTCAGCGAATCAACCCCGCCGTTGCGGCGCGCTCGGAAATTACGCTTAGAGGAGTAAACCTTCACGGCGATGCGGCAAGCTTTATTATAACCCGCAAATTTAACGGCTTAACCGTCAGCGGTAACAGCGGTCAGCTATCTATCGATAAAAACACGGGCGAGCTGATTGGAATGTGGATTACATGGTGGGAAAATGCGAGCTTTGCAAGCAAGGACAGGGCAATCTCACAAGCGCAGGTTCAAGCGGCGTATAAAGAGCTTAATACGCTTACCCCCTACTATAAAATACAAACCGATTGGGAAACGAAAGAAAAAACCGTCCAAATTGTTTACGAGCCCTCTGTTACTTACGACATCGACGCTCTTACGGGTAAAAGAACCACAATGCAAGACGATGCAAGCGCGAGAAGGCGGCAATATTTTGAAAATGATGTAGAGGCAGAAGAAAGCTGGGACGAATCATTTTCGATTGTAAACCCCGCTACAGGTGCTTTTACCGAAGCCGAAAGAAGAGCCATTTCAGCAAATGAAAAGCTGCTTACAAGAGACCAAGCAATCGAGGTTCTCAGAAAAGATAAATACGTAAACCTCACAAGCGATTACAGGATTGAACGCTCCAGCCTGTTTGAAGACCTAACCGGCGATTCACAATTTTACTGGACATTATCGTTTGCCGCACGTCCTCAAAACGGCGGCACTAAATCCTTGGAAGCAAGAATTGACGCGGAAACGGGCAGGATTATATCATTTAACAAGTATCAATGGTCAAGTGACCGCACCCAAAGACCAAGGCTTGACGTGCAAAAAGCGAACACGATAGCCACTGAAGTGATGAACCATTATCTGCCGGTTCAAGCGAGCCATTTCAGACCCATTGAAAGCAATTTGAGCCCCTTACCCGAGTATGAGCTTTTTGAAGAATCCATCTCAGACGGTATCGTTTCAACAAGGGGAGTTACAGTTGAATCCTCGCGGATGTTTGTGTTTAACCGCTATGTCAATGATATAGCCGTTTGGGGCGATGATGTAAGGATTAACGTAAATTCAAACGATGAGGTTATGTCGTTTAATTATTCTTACACGGAAGATGTACAATTTCCGAGCGCATCCATTAACAGTGTTTCGGAAGCGCATAACAGCTTATTCAAGCAAAAAAGCTTTGAATTAAATTATAAAGGCTTTGTAGCTCTTGACGGCAAAACACACACGTACCTTGTTTACAGCATAGAGCCCTACTATATTAATGCGAAAACGGGCGAAATCAGCGACTTTTTCGGCAACCCCTTAAAGGACGAGGCTTCCGATGTAGTCTATTCCGATACAAAGGGCATTGCCGCCGAAAGAGCGATTAACGAATTCAAACGCCACGGCATTACTTTGGAAACAACCGGCGGAAAATTCGAGCCGAATAAGCCGATTACCGAGAGCGAATTCGCGGAGCTTGTTGACAGAATTTGCTCCTCATGGTCTGTATATCGTTCATACGTCAGCGAAAATACAGACAAGGACGGTAACAGAGCACCCGCTAAAAATTTAACCAGAGAAACGGCGGCTAAGATGCTTATACAGGGGCTAAGGCTTGAACAAGCGGCGGCATTGAAAGGTATTTATAAAACTCCGTTCACCGATATTTCGGAGAATAATCCCGACATTGGATTTATAGCCATAGCCTACGCCAAAGGCGCGTTCCGCCCCGACAGCGAGGGCAGGTTCAACCCCAAAGGCGGCATGACAAGGGCGCAAGCTATGCAGGCTCTTTACGGTTATGTGTCTAATAATTAACATTAAGTAATATCTCTTGAAAAAATTTCGACAAAAGCTGTCATGCTTTTACGCGCTTCGCTATATGCGAGGCGCGTTTTTTGCGGTATTATATGGAGAAACGGCAAAAAATCCCGACTATTATCAATAATTGTCGGAATTTTTTTCTTGATAAAATATTACTATTAGTATATAATGAGCATAATGAAAAATTTGAAAGGAAGTTAAAAAAATGAGGCTCTTAAAGGAACTATCAACGGCGCAGGGAAGGCTTACATACGGACTTACCGAGAGCAAGCTCGGCAACGTCCCGACCTTCGGAATCACAGTATCCACAACCCTATTCGGAGGTGAAGAAACCGCGCTGGTTGAGCATATAACGGCAGATTATGACTTTGCGGAAAAATTCTTTTACCTATTAGCCGACAACACCGTGCTCCCCTCTACCCTCAAAGAAATAGCAGAGGAATATATATCCGCAAAAACAGCGGTGTTTGTTTAACAATAGGATTATAAAAGCTTTTCCGTTATGCCTTTTGCAAGCTTTCAATCTCTTTGATTGAAAGACCTGTTGCTTCTCTGATAATATCAATTGAAATATTTTTTGTGAGTAGATTACAGGCAACGCTGAATATCCCCTCTTCACGTCCCTCTAGCCTCCCCTCATTCCTCTGCACTCTGACATAAGCATCCCAATCCCATTCCGTTACTAACATACCTACCACCTCCGCACCATGTTCTCTTAGAAACTTTTCTAATATTTTTTTGTTAACGCACTGCTTTATCGCTTCTACTATAGCTTCTTCAAGAGACATTCCGCTATTTCTATTACTGCGAATTGTTTCAATGAATATTGCATATTCGTCAAGTGTCGTATCTCGTTTAAGAATATTTTCATTATGACCTTTATTGATGTTCAGAACCTTTACGGTTAATTCAAGACTGCCGCAAAGCTTCGTGGTTTCGGGGATTTTCTCAAACGCATCCGACAACCTCAAGATATGCTCATCGGGAAATTCCTGTTCGCCATTATATAATACGATAAATTCCGGGTGAGGGATTTTAACAAGCCTTGAAGAATAGACATTGTCACTTGAAACAAGTATATCTATTAATTTCGCCCAGTAAACAGCAAGCCGCAAGGGTAGGTTTTGAGATATAGTTGATTGATGTTCAATTAGGCAAACTAAATGATTATCAATTACAAAGCTTAAATCGTTGTAACGACCTTTAAAGAGAACATTATCCAACATTTTAATCTCAACATGAGTATCAAGCGGGTAGTTATTACCGGAAACGGCGTTGTAGAGCGGAATTAGCTTGTCGGGTTCACCGAATAGCTTCGTAAAGGTTGAAGACTTATGCTCCTTATTTAGAACAGCCATATTTTTCAACTCCCAACCGCAACAATCATATCTTTTATGCTAATAATGTATAAGGGCATCTTGCCTCTATACATTCCTCCTAAAATAAACATCTGCAAACTTACACATTTCATCGGCGAGCCTGTCACTTATGTCTTCCTTTTTTACTCTGTAGGTCCAGTTGCTGTCATTAACCGTTGAGGGAGTGTTCATACGCGAGGATGAATCTTGAAGCAGGAAGTCCTGCATCTGCAGAATAACAAGTTCGGATACGCTTGCGTAGACAATGCGGAACATTCTTTCGGCAATACCGCCTTTACTTGGGTTGATTCCGATATATCGGTTTACTCTTATGCGCGTTTCCTTATCAAGCGAACGATACCAGCCTAAGGCTGTGTCATTATCGTGAGTGCCTATATAGGTAACGCTGTTTTTTACATAGTTATGCGGCAGATAGCCGCTGTTATCGCCGCCAAACGCAAATTCAAGCACGTTCATGCCGGGGTAGCCCGCCTCTTTAAGCATAGCGGTTACATCAGGCGTGAGAAACCCTAAATCCTCCGCTACAAGCTTAACATCGCCCAGCTTCTCTTTAATCGCTTTGAACAACGCCATTGACGGACCTTTGAGCCATTCGCCGTACTCCGCCGTAGGATTCCCCGCCGGAATGGCATAAAAACTCTCGAAGCCTCTGAAATGGTCAATCCTTGTAAGGTCAAAAAGCGTTTCCGAATACCTTACCCTTTCCACCCACCATTCATATCCGTCCTTAGCCATAGCATCCCAATCGTAAAGCGGATTCCCCCAAAGCTGACCCGTAGGCGAGAAGCCATCGGGCGGACAGCCCGCAACCTTTACAGGCTTCCCGTCATCGCCGAGCATAAATAGCTTTGGATTAGCCCAAATATCCGCGCTGTCGGGAGAAACATAGATTGGCATATCCCCGAAAAGCTTAATTCCGTTGCTGTTTGCATACCGTTTAAGTGTAAAATATTGCTTAAAAAATACATATTGTATAAATTTATAGGCATTCATTTCTTCTTTAAGCGTATTTTTATACTCCTCCAAGGAGCTATTGACACGAAGCCGAGCATTATCCTCCCATTCCGTCCAAATAACATTACCGAAAAGAGCCTTCAGCGACATAAACAGCGCGTAATCGGAAAGCCATGCTTCATTGGCGCGGCAGAAATTGTCAAATTCGGTCTTTTCCGAGTTATCGCCCGAAAAGAAATTTTTGGCGGCGTTAAATAAAACGGTCTTTCTGCAGGCGTAAAGCTGCTCATAGTTTGCGAAGGCTTTTTTCCTTGCTTTTTTTGCAAGTGCTTTGAAATCGTCATCATTCTTTGACAAAAGCCCTTCGTCCGCAAGCATGTCAAGGTCTATAAACAGCGGATTCCCTGCATAAGCCGAGTAGCTTTGATAAGGAGAATCTCCGTATCCCGTCGGACCGATAGGGAGAATCTGCCAATATTCATGTCCGCCTTTTTTTAAAAAATCAACAAATCTGTAAGCTTCCTTACCTAAAGTCCCGATTCCGTAATCGGACGGCAAACTGGAAATATGAAGCAAAACACCGCAGCTACGCATAAAAATCATTCCTTTGTTAATAATGATATTATTATACACTATAAAGGTTAACAATTCAAGCCTTTAGTATAATATATTTTAAAAGGGGTATTAAAATTCCCTTCTAAGGAGTGCTTATCAATGAATGATAATAACATGAACTCTGAAAAGAGAAGCAAGAAGAACAACAGCAAAAACGACAAGCCAAGCGTTACGGACAAACGAGACAATAAGGCGGACGGCTAAGCGGGCAGAAGAAACTGTTATCAGCGATTAGCGTAACGCTAACAGCTTACAACTAAAGCCTAACGGCAAAACGGGGGTTGAAAATTCAGCCCCCGTAATTTTTATTTGGTGTTTACTTCAATTCTCTCCTGCCAAGCTTCACAAAAGCAAACATGACAAGCGCGATTAGAACAGCACTTGCAAAGAAATAAAAATAATCCGAGGTTTCCATTACAAATTCGGCGATTGGGGCTTCATATGAGCTCCCGTCAATATACGTCATAACAAAGGACAGCGCGTTAAACGCCGAATGAGCCGTAATAACATAAAGCACAATGCCGGAATTATGGTAACAAAAAGCAAGAACCACACCGACAAAAAAAGTAACCGTCATATAAGCCCCGCTTCCGGGGTCGTGCATCAACGCAAAAATCAAGGACGAGAGCACGATAAAAACCAAAGGCGAAAGCTTTCTGCTGTAGCAGGCTTCAATCATAAATCTCCGCATGACAATTTCTTCGCAAACAGGAGCCGCTACAATCGCCGCAAGTGCTGTCATAAACGTCAATTCCTCTAAAACCGCGTTTTCAGGCGGTTTGCCGCTCGGGAACAAAATAAACGCAAGATAAGCCGTAAAATAATAGCAAGCCAAGCCAAGTATTATACTTGATAAAAACAACCTTATATCAAATTTTTTCGCGACAAATAATTTAACCGCAAACCTTTTTTTTACAAAAAGACTCGCAAGCCCAAAAGCTCCGAAAAAGCTGAGAATTAAAATAAGCATATTTGCATTATACGAAATAATCCCCGCGTGATTCGGATTGATAATCAAGCTTGCGATATACACCACAGACTCCAACAGCCCTTGAATCACATACAGAGCCGCTACATAAATCAGCGGTATAAGCAACGCTTCAAAAAGGCTTTTAATTTTTTTTGACTTTGACTCCATAAAAAATCTCCTTTAAAAGGGTATACCAAACACGCTTGAACTCTCTTGTTAAGATTATACCTCTTTTTATGCTGTTTGTCAAGGGTAAAATGGGGGTTGGGGTAAGGAACTGTGCAACAAATCACATCTATTCCCCATTCCCGTCAAGCCCGAAATTTCTAATCAAGGCTTCCTTGTTCCGCCAATCCTCCTTGACTTTAACGCGGCACTGCAAATTAACCTTGATTTCAAAAAAACGCTCCAAATCCTTCCTTGCATACTCGCCTATTTTTTTGAGCATCGTGCCGCCCTTGCCGATAATCATACCTTTATGAGAATCCTTTTCGCAGTATATTAAAGCGAAAATATCAAAAACCGCCTCCCCCGATGCGTTGGCGCGCTCGGACAACTCCTCAATGACAACCGCCGCTCCATGCGGAATTTCATCCCTCATGCAAATAAGTATTTTCTCTCGAATCATTTCGCTGATTAAAACTTTCTCCGGCTGGTCGGTCAGTTTTCCTTCGGGGAAATAATGCGCTCCCTTAACGGCTTGCTTTTCAATTTCTTTCCAAATTAAATTTATGCCGTCTTTTTTAAGTATGCTTGCGGGAATAATCGCTTCAAAATGATAAAGACTTGAATAATCGGAAATCATATGAGCAATTTGTGATTTATCAGAAATCAAGTCGATTTTATTAAGCAAAAGAGCGACTTTAGGCTCCCCCTTAAAGCTGCCGACAAGCCCCCGCTCAATGTCCCCGATTTTCTTAGCCGCATCGGCAACCATAATAATCAAATCTACGCCGCTTGCCGAATCTCTAGCCGCCTTGTTCATATGAGAGCCCAATCTGGTTTTAGCGTTATGCACGCCCGGAGTATCCACAAAAACATACTGTGTTTCATCTTTGGTTACGATTCCGGTTATCCGGGTACGGGTAGTTTGCGGCTTGCTTGTGACCGCCGCTATACGCTCTCCGACCAACTCATTTAAAAGAGAGGACTTCCCCGCGTTAGCGCGCCCTACAATTGCCGCGAATACTACCTTGCCTTCATTATTTATCATTTTAAACCAACTCACCCTTCCTCCAGAAAATCCTTAACCCTTTTGCTTCTGCTGGGATGCCTGAGCTTTCTTAAAGCTTTGGCTTCAATCTGCCTGATTCGTTCGCGGGTTACGTTAAATTCCCGCCCTACCTCCTCTAAGGTCCGAGAACGTCCGTCCTCTAAACCGAAGCGCAGGCGCAGAACCTTTTCCTCGCGGTCGGTAAGGGTTTTGAGAACCTCGCCCAGTTGTTCTTTTAACAGAATCAAGTTAGCGGCTTCGGCGGGGGCGGGAGCATCGTCATCGGGGATAAAATCTCCCAAATGACTATCCTCCTCCTCACCGATAGGCGTTTCGAGAGAGACGGGGTCTTGGGCTATCCGCATAATCTCCCGCACTCTTTCAACGGGCATATCAAGTTCCAAGGCTATTTCATCGGGCGATGGGTCTTGCCCGTTCCTATGCAAAAGCTGGCTGGAAGCTTTTTTAACCTTAGTAATCGTTTCCACCATGTGGACGGGGATGCGAATCGTCCGCGCTTGGTCGGCGATTGCTCTTGTAATTGCTTGGCGAATCCACCATGTAGCGTAGGTTGAGAATTTAAAGCCCTTAGTATGGTCAAATTTTTCAACCGCTTTAATCAGCCCTAAATTTCCCTCTTGAATAAGGTCTAAAAACTGCATTCCCCGCCCAACGTACCTTTTCGCTATAGATACGACAAGCCGCAGGTTCGCCTCGGAAAGGCGTTTGCGCGCTTTAAGGTCTCCTAACGCCATTCTTTCGGCAAGCTCAATCTCCTCCTCCGCACTCAAAAGCGGTACACGCCCTATTTCCTTCAGGTAAATTTTAACAGGGTCATCAATTGCGATTCCCTCGGTGGAGAGTGAAAATTCCAAGTCGTCCTGAAGCGATGTGTCCAGCCCTAAGGCAAGCTCGGCATTGACGTTAAAATCCTCTATTATCTCAATCTTTAAGTTAGCGCAGTTATCATAAAAAACTTCCATTTGGTCAAGGTCAAACTCCAAATCCTCCAAAACATCGGTAATCTCCTTTGTAGATAGCTTGCCGATATTTTTGCCTTGCTCTATAAGGCTCTCAATGGTTCTTTTGCCGCCTAGCATAATATTAACTTCCTTCCAGATTATTATCGGTTAGTCATTCGTCAGAGCCTGAACAGGCTCGCGGGGCTCGCGCAAAAACTAATTTTTTTGCTGTTTTCGGATGCCTATATTTTTAATGTGATTTACAAAGTCATCATCGGACAAATCCTTGGCGCAAATATCGCTGCTTAGGCGGTTGATTAAAATGTTAATAAAATCTTCAATAACAGTCTTATTATTAGCAATATTATTGTTATTTATTACAATTTCGGTTATTTTACCCATTTCATCCGCCGAAAACTCGCTTTGAAGCGACATGATGTCAAATTCCGCGCTGTTTTTTATGCTTTTAAGTATTTTTTCATATATAAGTCTATGAAATTCCGTTGCAAAGTACGCCGATGTAATTTTTGATGACACCGCCCCCGCTTCCTCGGGGTTTTTCGCAAGATAGGCTATAATCCCCCTTTCCGCTTTTGTTTGGTTGGAATAAACCGAGGACGTGCTTTGCCTTAACCCCGGCGACCCGTTCGCCGTTCGCAGCGCGCCCGAGATGCGTATATCGTCCCATTCGCGCTTTTCATTTGCTTTTTTACGCTTTCTGATAATGCCGTTTACCTGCTCCGCAAGCGTTTGCTTTTGAACGCCGTTTTCAGAGGCAAGCCTTGAAATATAAACCTCCCTTTCAATCGAGCTTGACGAGCCTGCGAGGATATTGACACATCGTTTGAGGTATTCCACCTTATCGGAAGCATCTGAAATGTCAAGCCCTGCTTTGCACTTGTTAAGCTCATAGTCAAGCGCGTTATCCGATTTGTCCAACAATTGCTTAAACCGAATCGCGCCGTTGCGTTTTATGTATTCATCGGGGTCTTTAGAATCGCCCAGCTTTATGATTCGGGCATTAACCCCCGCCTCGCCCAGCAGGTTAATCGCTTTTTGAGTAGCGTTAACCCCCGCCTTGTCCGAGTCGTAGGCGATGATTACCTCATCGGCGTAACGCTTTATGAGGTTAGCCTGCTCCCTTGTAATCGCCGTCCCCAGCGTTGCCGCGACATTGGGGAAGCCCGCTTGGTTGACCGCTATTACGTCCATATATCCTTCCGCAAGGATTAACCGCCTTTCCGTTGACTTTTTAGCCAGATTCATCGAGAATAAATGGCGGCTTTTTTTAAAGACGGGCGTGTCCGAGGTGTTCAGATATTTAGGCTCGCCGTCATCAATTACCCGCCCGCCGAAAGCAATCACATTGCCGCGCAAATCTATGATAGGGAAGATTACCCTATCGCGGAAGCGGTCGTAAAGCCCGCCGTTTTTCCCCCGCCCGCAGACGTTTGCGTCTATTAAATCAAACTCCGCAAACCCCAGCTTTGTAAGATGATTTGCCAGCGAATACCAATCGCCCGGCGCGTAACCCAAGCCGTATTTTGTTAAAGTGTTTTGAGAAACACCCCGCTCCGCCAGATACCGGCGCCCCTTTTCACCCTGGGCACTTTGCGTTAAGGTATCGTAATAAAAACGCGCCGCCGCCCGGTTTATTTCCAAGAGCCGCGATTTTAATCGTGATGAATCCGTCTGCGCGCCCTCTTCGGGCATTGTCAACCCCGCCCTTTCGGATAACAGCTTTACCGCTTCGATATAATCAAGATTTTCGATTTTCATGGTAAAGGTGATAACATCCCCGCCCGCCTGACAGCCGTAACAGAAAAAACTGCCGTTATCGGTATACACCGTGCAGGAGGGCGTTTTCTCCGAATGAAAAGGGCAAAGGCAAACGTAATTACGCCCCCGCTTAATCAGCCGCGAATAAGAAGCCATCACGGCATCAAGGGGGTTGGATTGTTTTAGGTTGTAGATGAAGGTTTCGGGTAATGGCATAGCTTTTCACCGTTTCTGCAAATTTAACATTTTGTTCAAAATTTATTAAATAAATAACGCTGATAACTCTATAAGAATATGATATAATATAAACTAAGTTAACTCGTGAAGGATTAAGGCTGGGTTCCCGAATGGGAGTAGGCATTTTGCTTAGAATTCCTTTGCCCCTGGGGTTGACTTATTTTTTAACTGATTTTTGAGATTTTGGATTATGTTATCCGGGTCTTTTTTAATTTCATTTACTATAAATTCAACCGTTTGCGAAGAATATTGATATGTAGGGTAAGAAAAAGTTTTATTGGTATAGCAAAATTTGATGTTTTCTTTTATTTTATAGTATTTGCAAAACATATCGAAACTATTTGAGTTGAAATTTATATTGATGTTTAAACGCTTTAGGTGATTGTTTATTTCAGATACGCATTTTTTACAAGGGTATTTATGCGTATCATTTGGGTCTTTTATTTCTTTAACAATTTTAATATCAGCATCGGCGTTATTATTAATTCCGACAACAACAGAGGCTTTATTAATATCCTTTGTTATGTAATAATGATGGTCAATCCTTATTGCAAAATGATGGTTGTTTTCATCAATAATCGGAGAAAGAGAATTACTAACGCCTATTAATTTATCGGCTACTTCTTTTGGGTATTTCGCTCTTATTTCATTGGAATCAAGCGTATTCATGCTGACCGTAAGAGTAAGGAAATTAGGGGGAATAGATTCTGTCATATCAATGTTATGAAAATCCTGCATCTTTTCAATAAAGTTAAACACGCAAGCTTGAAACAAAGGAATATAAACCATTTCATATTCTTCTACAATAAAATGAGTGCATGTATTTCTCAATTCAATTATTTTTTCCAAATTAATTCTTAATGGGTCTTTGTTATTCGTAAAAATTTTTTGTATGCAATTTTCCAATGATATTGTCCTGTTGGGGTTATCTTTGTAATATATGCTTTCATTTCCCAAAGATAAAATCATCTTAGCTTTTAGCATAAGTTCCCAAGCATTGCATATAAAAAAGCTAAAGCCTTCAACCCGATACTTAATGGACGGCTTGTTATATATTTCAATCGCCAAAATAAATGCTTCTTTTGATTTCTCTAATAATCGAATAATTATATTATCTGTCATGGGACACCTCCTTGTATTTCATATCTCTGACCAAGCCTTTTTGAAAAAGTCATCACTGTTAATCCACTCGGTTGACGGGTCGACGGCGGCGTTTTCCGCTTCCTTTAATTTTTCATTAACATAGCGGATATGCAGAAAGTCCTCATAGGCAGCATAATCGGAGGCGTTAATTAAAACCGCTTCCCCTTTGCCGTTATTAGTGATTAATACTTGATTATGCTCTTTTAAGGTTCGTATAACATCGGCATAATTGTTTTTCAAGTCCCTTGACGGACGGGCTATAGTATTATACATAAAATCTCCTCCTAAAATGGTGCGTTTTTTTGTGCGGGACGGGCAAGCCCGCCCCCTACTATTGAATAGGTCAAATGAATAGGTCAAAATTTTTCTTGATTTTACAGTAAATCTATGATATAATAATGAACAGTAAAACTGAAAAGGGGAATTTTTATGCAGGATAATTTTAATCCCATTCGAGATGTTGAGCCTATTTCGCCGATTTTCATAGAAATATCCAATGATAAACAATGGGCACTCAATAAGCTTATGACTGAGCTTGAAATAGGCAGGAAATCGGGGGAAGAAAACGGATATATTTCCGAAGAAGAGGTTGACAGGGAGTTTGGGTTGATATGAAGCTCAATTTGACAGAACCTGCTTTTCAAGATTTAAAAGATATACGAACGTATATTTCAGAAACCTTGTTTAGCCCGAAAGCCGCTGAAGATACTGTACAAAAAATCATTAAAACCTATAAGAAATTGAAATTGCAACCTTATATGGGGGCATCTTTGCGCTCAAAATTAAATATTGATACTCCGATACGGCGTTTAGTATGCGGAGATTATCTTGTGTTTTACGAAGTTAAAGAAATTGATGATTGCGTGGATATTATCAGAATTATTCGCGGCAATCGAGATTACATAAAAATGCTTTTTTAAATTGTTAATTGTTAACTATCAAAGTCTCCACCCCTTAGGTATAAACAATTCATTATAAAGATTAAGCGCGTAAACATCCGTCATGCCTGCAATATAATCGCAGACGGCGCGGTCTTTATCGAAGCGGAGGGCTATTTTTTTATAATCCTCCGGCAGCTTGTCCGGGTTTTTTAAAAAGTAAATATAAAGCTTTTCAATCAATGACATTGCCTTGGCTTCCTCGGCTTTCGCGGCGGAAGCGAGATAGACGTTTTGAAACATAAACTCCCTAAGCTCATCGTGGGCTTTTTTTACCCCCGCGCTCATATGTATATCGGCAACGCCGTTATTTATAATTGAGGCTATAAGCGTTGTAATGCGCGCGCTTTTGGAACGCCCTAAGATGTCGATGGCATTTTTAGGCAGGTCGGAATCCTTTAGCACTCCGGCGCGGATTGAATCGTCTATATCGTGATTTATGTAGGCTATTTTATCGGCTAGGCGAACGATGTAACCCTCGCGGGTTTTGGCGGTTTTGTTTGTATGGCAGGCAATGCCGTTTTTCACTTCCCAAGTTAAATTAAGCCCCTTGCCGCCCTGCTCAATATAATGGACAACCCTTACGCTCTGCAGATAATGCTTAAAACCGTGAGGGCAGATTTCATTTAAAATCGCCTCGCCGGAATGACCGAATGGGGTATGCCCCAAATCATGCCCTAACGCTATGGCTTCCGTTAAATCCTCGTTTAGGCGAAAGGCACGTGAAATCGTGCGGGCGATTTGAGCAACCTCCAGCGTATGCGTAAGCCGTGTCCTGTAATGGTCGCCTACGGGGGAGAGGAAAACCTGTGTTTTATGCTTTAAGCGGCGAAAGGCGTTGCTGTGTAAAATCCTGTCGCGGTCGCGCTGGAATTCGGTTCTTATAGGGCATTTAGGCTCGTTTTTAGCCCGCTTGCCCGAATTCTTGGAAGCACATGCCTCCGCGCAAAGAAACCCCAGCTCCAAAACCTCGGTATGTTCGCGGATACTCACATAAATCCCCCCGTTTTTTTACAATTTACAATTAACAATTTAGCGTTGAATTTTTGCTCCTATATTATAAATACAAAACATCCCCGCAAAAAACCTTGTCGGATTTGCGGGGATTTGTTATTTTTGTATGATTGCACAATAAACTGAAATTTATTTGTTAAAATTTACGACATTATCTAAAGGCGGAAATAAAATGTCCCGATACCTTGACAATATAACCGTTAAAACCACTTTAAATTCTATATTGCTTAACGCTAAACAAAATATATCATAATACAAAGAAAAAATTTCTTCTTCGCTAGCCTCCTTAATGCCGCAAATCATATCCCATTTTTCTTGGTTTTGATTTATCCAGTTTAATAGCTTTATCTTTTTCAAAAAAATCCCTCCTTTTTTTATTTGCTAAATATATTTAGCGTACATTTACTTTATTATAACCTATAATAAAGTAAATTGCAACATATTTTGAGCAAATGAAAGGAATTTTTTTATGTATAAGATTAGGCAAGATTTAAATATGGGTACAAACTTACGAAAATTAAGAAAAGATTGCGGATTTACGCAAGAAAAAACTGCGGTAAAAATGCAATTACTTGGCTGCGAGATTGACAGAAGCCTTTATTCAAGATATGAAACAGGCGAGCTAAACATCCGTATCAGCGACTTAGTCGCCTTAAAGCAAATTTTCAAATGTAATTACGATGATTTTTTTGAGGGTTTTAAAATAGAGTATCAGCCAATGGACTAACTATACAAGTTTATAACAGGCATTTTTTGACTGCCCCCCACTATATAAATCACAAAACCCCATTTTACTACATATTATAATGTAAAAAAATAAAACGGGGTTGATATTTTTGAAGTGCGGCAAGTATTTTTTAGGCGGCAGTTCGCCTGCGGGGCATAAAAATCATTTTAACAGCATTATTTCCGATACGGATTACTATACCTACATAATAAAAGGTGCTCCCGGGACGGGGAAATCTTCTCTGATGAAACAGGTATCCGATTCGTTTCCCGATGAGGACAAGGAGCTTTACTACTGCTCCTCCGCGCCCGAATCATTAGATGCCATACTGCTTAAAAGGCGTAAGGTCATCATAGCGGACGGTACCGCGCCGCACGTTTTTGAAGCCGAGTACCCTGGTGCTGTGCAAAGCATATTGAACGTAGGCGAATATCTGGATAAAGCTAAGCTCAGAGCGGAAAAAAATTCTATCATAGAAATCAGTGCCGAATGTCGCCGGCAGCATTCGCGCTGCCAAAAGTTTTTAACCGCCCTGGCGGCTATTTCGGAGGACACCTGCAATATAGCGGCTTCGGCAATCATAGCCGAAAAGCTCGATGGCTTTACATCAAGGTTCTCAAAAAAGCTGTTCCCCAAAAAAGCCGAGCCCTCAAAAGGCACAATCAAATACAAACAGCTTTCCGCGATAACCAAGGATGGCTATATTACCCATGTCCCGCAATACAGCGCGCTGTATCTTCTCAACGATGCCTACATGGCGGGCTCGGAATTGTTTTTGCGGAAAATTACGGAGGAAGCTGTCGCTAAAGGCTACTGCGCGGAGGTTAGCCTGTGTTATCTCCGTTCTCTCAGCGGCTGTTCCTTTGAGCATGTGGCAGTGCCGGAGCTCAATGTCGGATTTATTTCATCAAATATCATAAATAAAGCTATGCTTGCCGCACCCGAAAAAAAAGTGGTTCAATTCCGGCGTTTTTATGACAAAAACATTGTCGCCGCCAGAAAAAACCGCTTAAAATTCAATACAGCGGCAATCGAAAATATAAGCGCGGAAGCAGCGGCGGCTCTGAAGTCCGCTAAGGAAGCGCACGATATGTTGGAATCATACTACATATCCGCTACTGATTTTGAAAAAATCGACATGTTAACCGAACGTCTGATAAAAGAAATCGAGCAATTCCCTGCGTAGTATAACCCCCTAAACGATAAGTCGGACATTCGACATAATTTACATCCAATAAATGGTATAATATGTAAAAACCAACCTGCTTGGAAAGGATGTTAATTATGCCAATGCCGTTTTTAACTAAGGAAAAGACAATCAATAAGGTTATCAGAATCCCGGTTGACAAAATCGTACCGAACCCTCACCAGCCGCGAAAATTTTTCGGGGAGGACCTTGGCGGGCTTGCCGAGAGTATTAAATTAAACGGGATTTTACAGCCGATTACCGTTCGCGAAATGCCGGATGGCTACGAGCTTATTGCGGGGGAGCGGCGTTTGCGGGCGGCGAAAATCAACGGCATGACGGAAGTTCCCTGCATTGTTATGAAAATTACGGAGCGCAATTCGGCATTGCTTGCACTTGTCGAAAATATTCAACGCGCCAATTTGAGCTTTTTTGAAGAAGCGGACGCAATAGAAAAGCTCATCGACTTCTACGGTATGACCCAAGAGGATGCGGCGGCAAAGCTGGGGAAATCCCAGTCAACCGTAGCGAACAAGCTGAGGCTTTTGCGGCTGGGCGAGGAAGAACGCCGCCTAATATGCGAATACGGCTTAACCGAGCGTCACGCCCGCGCTCTTTTAAAGCTTAAAACCTCCGAGGAGCAATGCGAGGTAATCAAGGAAATTTTCAAGCGCAGGCTTAATGTAGAGGCGGCGGAAAGATACATTGACGAGCTTACCGAAAGCAAGGAAAAAGCCGAAAGAATGAAGCGGTTCAGCGGAGCTTTCAAAGACGTCCGCCTTTTTGTAAACACCCTCAACAAAGCCGTTGACATGATGAGGCTGGCAGGTATCAACGCCGCTTCTCAAAAGATTGAGGAGGAAGGGTATATTGAATACATAGTAAGGATTCCGACGGGTTGACTAAGAGCCCGCTTTTGATTAACACTCCCCCCTTATCCAGTGAAACTTGATATTTTCTTGACATTCAATTATATCAAATTCATGGTGGTCTGATGTCAGCAACTCACCGCCGGAAAGCGATGCTTCCGCAAGCGCGATTGAATCAGCAAGCGAGATTTTATATGTCGCTTTCATTCGTCCGGCTTCTGAAAAAATCTCGTCAGTAATTTGCGAATTAATAACTACAGGACATTTTTTAAATTCGGACAGCATCAAGTCAGCTTGTGCTTTGCCGCGTGAGCGAAAAGCATCGTAGTATACTTCCAAAAGATTAATTTTATTCATAACAACAGTCGCCTTGCCGTTTAACGCAGAGTTAATAACGGCGGCGACTTTATCTGCTCCGGCTTCATTTTGCAACAGCGCAATCAAGGCGCAGGCATCCAAAACGTATCGGCTCAAAATTCCAGCTCCTTGTCAGCATGTTTTCTTTCCATAAATTTGTCAACGGACATCTCGGGGTAATCTGCAAATAAACCGCGTAAGCCGACAGTGCAGTCGGCGTTTTCTTTTATGGGGGTAAGGTGAATGATTCCGTTTTCTTCGTTAAGGCGGACTTTTTCGGTACGTATAAGCCTAAAAAGGATTTCGGGAAGGGCTTTCGTGCTGATTGTTTCTCCCATTTAATCAACTCCTAAATTTGGGTATACCTTAATTGTACCATATCTGTGTTGGGCTGTCAACTGCTATATTAGTGCCGTAAAATCAAGCCGAAACGATTCGAGCAAACTGCTGTCAAAATATACCGCAAAATATACCCCCCATTGGGGGTTGCGTTATGAATCATATTATGTTATAATGAATAGTGAATAGTGAATAGTGAATAGTGAATAGTGAATAGTGAATAGTGAATAGTGAATAGTGAATAGTGAATAGTGAATAGTCACTAGTTACTGGTCATTGGTGTGCTGTCCTGTTAGCTGTTCGCTGAGAAAGGTATGTATACATTGCTGAAATATAATTTAAAACAAAAATGCTCCGCGCCGAGGGAGGAGCTTATAAAGACTATAGACGAAGCAAGCCGCAAGAAGATGGTTTATATCCACGCGCCCGCAGGCTACGGGAAAACATTTTCAACGCGGCTTTGGCTTAAACACGCCATGCTGCCATCGGCTTGGGTTTCCATCGGGGGGAAAACGGCGAGCAATTTGGCTCACTTCTTAAAAGCTTGTTGCTCTGCCGCCGTTGTCTTACAGCCGGAAAATTTGGCTTTAAAGGAAATTGCGGAGCATACGTTATTTATGAGCGCGCCCGAGGAATTTTCAGAGCGCACACTTGACGTGCTCAGCCCCCAAAAATGCGTTTTGGTTTTTGACGATTTGCATCTGGTCCAAAGAGGGGATATATTAAGAGCATTGCTAAACGGCATAAGTAATCTGCCGGAAGGATTTGTTGTGTTTATTCTGAGCCGCGCGGTTCTGCCCCCTGTTTTTTCACAGCTTATGCTGACTGACAAGGTAAGCATAATCAGCGCGGAGGAGCTTAAATTTGACAGCGCGGAGATAAAAAATTATTATCACAATTGCGGCAAGGCACTAACCACGGCGCAGTCAGAGTCAATTTTTGATTCTACGGGCGGCTGGGCGATTGCCATTAACGCAGTGCTTTTTTCGGAGAGCGGCGTTTTAGACAAAAAGCTTACCGCAAAACATCTTAACGCATATTTAGAAGAGCAGGTTTGGTTTAAATGGAGCGCGCAAAATCGTGAATTTATGAAAAGAACAGCGGTTTTGGAGCTACTCTCCCCCGAGCTTTGCAAGGCTGTTACGGGAATGGCGGAAAGTGGTAAAATTTTGGAAGAGTTATTTTTTGAAAACGCTTTTTTAAGCGCGCAAAATTCTCACGGCTATCGTTTCCACCACCTTTTTAAGGAATTTCTGGAGAAAATGCTTGAAGAGGACGGCGCGGAGGCAAAAAATAAGCTGCTTAAAAAAGCAGGAGAATGGTATTACGGCAAAGGTGATTATTACGCGGCGGTTGAATATTTTGTAAAATGCAATGATTGCAGCGGAGTCACTAAAAGCTTAAAGCACATGTATAATTATAATTCGCCCTATGCCTCTATTGAAGATACCCTTAATATTATACAGCTTTCGGTTAGCAGTGCCCTCGTGGAGAAATATCCGTTTTTGCTTGAAGTTCAAGCTTGGGCGGCGTTTACGAAAGGCGACCATAAGGCGATGGAAGCTTATCTTGATGAATATTACAGTAAAATAGCGCAAATTATATTGCAAAACCCGAAATCCGCGCAGATGTATGTTGTTTTGCGTTGCATGGACTACCGCATAAGCCTTATTGAGCATACCAAACACCTGCGGAAAATTTCATTTGTATTCGGGAATAAGCTTGAATCGCCCTCTATATCTCAAAGTATGCCGTTTTTCCACAGAGGCGGGCGCGATTTCTCCGAATATGCTTTTAACACGGAGGAAAATTTGGAGCTTTTGAGGAAAACAATAGGCAAAATGGTCAAAGAAGAATTAAATATGATTATTAATAGCCTGCGCGCCGGAATTAGCTATGAGAAGGGGCATATCGAGGAGGCTTACAGCTATGCGGTTTCAGCCAACGCCGATATAAGGGACGAATTCGCTCCCGAGCTGAAATTCTGCGCCATGATGATTTTAGCGGAAATCATGGCGGCTCAAAACCATACGGAGGATTTACATAAGTTTTTAGAAAGCGTTTCCCGTATGATTGAGCGTGATAAGGCGTATTATCTTGACGCTAATTTCAAGGCGTATAAAAACAGACTCGCGCTTTATTTCAAAAACGCAAACGCGGCGGCAAGCCGCCTTCAAAAGCCAAGCGAACCCGACCCGGGGCAGCTTACATTTCACGGAATATACCGTCATTTCATGAGCGCGAGAGCGTATATTGCCGCCGGGGAACATAACGCAGCCGTTTTATTTTTAAATAAGCTTCTTAATTTAGCGGAAAGCTACCGAAGACCGCTTGATATAATCGAAGCCCGCATACTGCTTGCCATAGCCTATTGGAAAAAAGGCGGCGGCTTTCAAAGGAACGCGATTTCAGAGCTTGAAAAGGCGATTGAAACCGCCTACCCCTACGGCTACGTCCAGCTTTTTGTAAACGAGGGGGGCGAACTTTCGGTCATGCTCCAAAAAATTCAAAAGCGGATGGCGCAGATGGATTACACGGAGCGGTTTCCCGTTTCGTTTGTAAAGGTTTTACATATGAAAACAATAGCGCGCTCCGATTGCCGCCAAAAGCTTACAGGCGAAACAATCGTCTTAAAATTCACCGACAAACAAAAAGCCGTCATGAAACTGATGTGCGAAGGCTACGGACGAAACGCAATTGCCGAAAACCTCGAAATCAAACCGTCAAGCGTAAAATCACACATGGAGCTTATCTATAAAAAGCTCGATGTCTACGGAGCGGTTGAGGCAGTTATGAAGGTTAAGGAATTGGGGTTGTTGGCTGAGTGAAACAAAATAAAAATCCCGCCCTCCAAAGGCGGTTTTTTTATTTTCTAAAATATGCTATAATTTTAAAGTTAGTGCAGAGTTGCAAGTTGAGGAACATCTTAACATGTTAATAATTGTTAGTTATTAACAGTACTCTCCACATCATAAAACTGCATATGATTTGTGCGGTAAAAAAACAAATTGGAGTTGATATTTAATGGGGAAGTTCAAGTCCCTTCGGTTCGGTCTTTTGTTGATGACGGTGGTTATGCAAATGCTTGTCGCTTTTATTTTTATAGCGGCGGCGTTAAGTTCAAATAAGCTGCTTAAAGATAACAAAACTAAAATCTCGGAATCTATTGAGCAGACAATTAAGACCGCTATTGAAAACTGGGAGATTTCAACGCTTGCCTACGCAAAAATTACGGCGGAAAACCCCTCTGCCGAAATGGTTAGGGCGATTGAAACGCAAGACCATGAAAAAATAATAGAGCTTTCAAGAGCGGCTTTTCAATACAGCGGCTGTGACGGCATGACCTTTGCCGATATGGAGGGCAACGCCTTAGCGCGCGTTACCGCACCCGACAGGTTCGGCGATAACATAAAGACCTCCCTCGCCATAGCCGATGCGCTGGAGGGCAGAGCCGTATCTTACGTATATCCAACCCTAAACAACGGCTTCAGCATAACGGCGGGCGTTCCGATTAGTGACGGCGGCAGGCAAATCGGCGTTCTTTTTATGTCTAAGCGGCTTGATAAGGACGCTATAATAAGAGAAATCAGCCTGATGACGGGCAGTGAAATCGTAATCTATCAAGGCACCGAGCCTGTAATCTGCACTTTTGCAAGCGCGGTTTTTGAAGCGGAAGCAATTTCGGGCGACATTGAAACCTCTATTAAAAGCGGAAAAAGCGTAGTTTCATATGAACGCTTCGATAGCGAAATGAGCGTGTGGCGTTATATCCCCGTTGAGGGTCGCAACGGCGAGGTGGTAGGCGCAATTCTTTCAATCTACACGGCGCAAAGCGGAAATTGGGTAATATTGATGTGGATTATACTTTTCTGCTGTTTATGCGCGTTTTTCCCTTTTATATACCGCGTTATAAATAATCTGAGCACTCATTTATCCTGCATGTCGCGCGCGCTGGAGCAAATCGGCACAAAGGGTGATTTGGAATTCCCGCCCGATGTAATGAACACTACTGCCACATGCTCGGCTTGGGATAATGAACTTGGAGTATGCGCGAGAGCGGTCGGGCATTTGCTCGGGCACTTACACAGCTTGGAAAAGTCACTTGAAGCGGTTGCCTCAGGAGATTTCTCCATCGAATCGCAGGTGCTGTCAGATAAAGATGTAATGGGCAACGCCATAAAGAATTTGATAGAAAGCTTAAACAAGACCTTTTCTTACATAACCTCCTCCACCTCGCTGGTTCATTCGGGCGCGGAGCAGTTGTCCTCGGGTTCGCAATCGCTTGCAAGCGCGTCCACTCAGCAAGCGGCAACGCTTCAAGAGCTGTCGGCTTCCATCTCCGATATTGCCGGAAAAACTAAGGAAAATGCCCAAAGAACCGAAAATGCGGCGGAGCTTGCCAACACGATAATGCAAAACGCCGAAAAGGGCAACCGCCAGATGGAGCAGATGATAACCGCCGTAAACGAAATTAACCAAGCCAACCAAAGCATAAGCAAGGTCATAAAGGTAATCGACGATATTGCGTTTCAGACTAATATCCTCGCGCTCAACGCCGCCGTTGAAGCCGCCAGAGCCGGCGCGGCGGGCAAGGGCTTTGCCGTTGTTGCCGAAGAGGTTCGCAACCTTGCCGCCAAGAGCGCGGAATCGGCTAAGGATACGGGAGGGCTGATTGCCAATTCCATGGAAAAAGCGCAATTAGGAACGCGCATTGCAGGCGAAACCGCAACCAGCCTAAGTGAAATCGTATCCGGCATAAGCCGAAGCGCAGAGATTATCTCTCAAATAGCAAGCTCCTCGGAAGAGCAGGCAAACTCAATCCTCCAAATCAACGGCGCAGTAAGCGAAATCACGCAGGTCGTTCAGCAAAACAGCGCGACAGCAGAGGAATCCGCCTCCGCTTCACAAGAAATGAACAGTCAAGCCATTGTGTTGGAAAACTTGATTTCGGGGTTTAGTTTGAGGGGATAGTTTGGTAATCACCGCCTTGCTCATATCAATTGAGCAAGGCGATGATTTCTTCCGCAGTTAAACCTGTGTCCTCCGCTATTTCTTCAATCGGTCTGTTTCTGCTTAAAAGCCTGCGGGCAACGTCAACAGTACCCTTTTTCAACCCCTCTTTCAATCCCTCTTGTCTGCCCTCTTGTCTGCCCTTCTGCAAACCTTTCTGCAAACCTTCCTGCAACCCCTCTTCCTTCGCCCCTTCCATATTTGTAACCTCAATGTGCAGAGCTTTTTCTCTCAGGCGGGCAGCTTCTTGGATTTTTTCATCTTCGCTCATTTGATAGATGATGTACACCGCTTCTTGAATGGGAGCAATCCCTGTTTGATTCAGCATCTCAAATTCCTCCTCCGTTTCGGCATTTATGAGCTGAAGCCAAAGCTCCATTTTATTGCTCCTGTTTGCTTTTCTGCTGATTTTGCCCAGTTCAAAGAAATGTATAGCGCATTTATCCGTCAATATTTCGCCCCTGTTTTTTTCCATTACGGCAAAATGTGAGTGATACTCCGCGCAGTCAAAAATTGGGAAATTAACGATATTAATGCAAATGCTCTGCTTTAAATCCTTAAAGCCCTCGCCGCTTTTCAACTCTCCGCTGTAAAGCTTTGACCAATAAAACAGCGTTCGCTCTCTGTAATGATAATCCTTTCCGTATTGCATTTCGATGTTAATCAGCCTGCCGTCAACCTCCATGTTTAAATCCATTTTGACAAATTTACCCTCTATGCTGTCGGGGAGTACCTCGGAATTTTTGATTTTGACATTTTTTATTGATTCTATTGGTATTTCAAGCAGACTTGAAATTAGGTCTGTAAGAAGCTTTTCATTTTCAGAAAACAGCTTCTTAAAGATTATATCAAGCTTTACCTTTAAAATATTTCTGCCGCTCGCTTTTGAAGCCTTTGCCGCTGATTTAGAAGAATCCAACACCATCACCGCTTTCTTTTTTATAGTATATCATATATTTAGCGGGAAATCAAGGGCTAGAGCTTTAAATACACAGCAATTTAATTGTGAACAAACTTAGAAACAATTAAATGAACATGACAAATCAGCTTATTCTTGACATCTCATCGAAAATCTGTTATAATAAGATTAATAAAGGGGGAACGAATTTATGACTGAACTTGAATACAAATTCACTTATGACCTGCTGTTCAAAATGATTTTTACCAAACATGTTAAACTACTGAAAAGTCTTGTAGCGACATTGCTTAGTATTCCTCTCGACAGTATTGAGCAATTTGAAATCCGCAATGCCGAAATCCCGCCGGAGACACTTGGCGACAAATTCTGTAGGCTCGATATAAACATGGTAGTGAACGGTCAGCTGGTTGACCTTGAAGTTCAAGTTAATGATGATGACGATTTTCCCGAAAGAAGCTTGTATTATTGGGCGCGGGAATATTCAACGGCTTTAAAAGCGGGAGGCACTTACTCGGATTTGCCGAAGGCGATAGTCATAAGCATTTTAAGTTTTACGATGTTTGAAGATTATGACGGTTTTCACTCGGAATTTCATGCACTGGAAGTAACCCGCCATACTCAATTGACGGATAAGTTTTGTTTGCATTATTTTGAGTTGCCCAAGTTGCCCGTCGAAAACCTGTCAAAAACCGACAGGCTTAAATTGTGGCTTGCATTGTTTAAAGCTAAAACAGAAGAGGATTTGAAAAAAATTGAGGAAATGGAGGTAGAAGAAATGCAAGAGGCGATTAGTGCGTATAAAGCAGTAACCGTTACGCCCGAGTTTCAGGAAGCCGCAAGGTTAAGAGCGTTGGCAAGGATTAATGAAGCTTCAGCTTTGGCTCATGCAAAACGTGAGGGTAAGAGTGAGGGCATACGTGAGGGGCTTCAAACAGGCAGACAAGAGGGGCTTCAAAAGGGCATGGAAAAAGTTATCGAACAATTAATTAAAAGCGGTATGACGGAAGAAGAGGTTAACCGTATTTTAAAATTGTAACGTATTTGGGTTAAGGAGGTCAATGAAATGCAAGAAGTTATTGACAGCCTCAAAAATAGCGGAATATCTGATGATGACATAAAACGCATATTGAAACTTTGAAAACCATTATTTTTAATTTCGTGAAAATCCATAACTGTGAAACTTGTGAGCAAATTTTTCGACAATTAAATTGCCTTGCTTTAAATAAATATGCGGATTAAGAAATAAAATGTTCAGAGGTACTCATATCGGCATGAGTACCTCTGAGCATTTTTTATTGGGTAATACCTGCTCACTTTTTAGCTTCTTGAATAATAAACGACTTTAATTTATGCTCACCCATTGCTTCACATAGTTCAACAGCTTGCTGCAAATATTCCTTTGCCTTGCCAAATTCGGATTCGTCGCGATACATTTTTGATATTTCGCTCAAAAGCAAAGGGTCAACAAAGCTTAAATTATACTTACTATATCCCGCAATGCCTTTTTCAACTAAGCTCCTGCCCTCTTGGGTTTCTTTGTAATAATTATAACGCATCAATCCCTCAAAAATATTACAATTAGGTCGTTTGCGGTTTTTTTCAAATAACCTTAAAGCTTCGCGTTTATTAGTTTTTGGGTGACCATCTGCCATGTAAACAATAGCCAGTTCTTGCTCTGCCTTTCCTTTCCAATCGCCCTCCATAACTCCAACAGCCTTTTCAAGCCATTCAATAGCCTCCACAGGCTTATTGTTCCCCACATAAGCCATACCGATTTGATACCAAGCTTCACTGTCATTTTTATGTATCAACAGCTGTTGAAGTGACATATTACTGTAATCCGCCATTTTAAATTCTCCTTACTTTTAATATCTAGGTGTCTACCCCAGTGTGCCGTATCGTACTAACCATTATACCACACCCTCCCCCTTTGTCAAGCAATTAGGTGAATTCGGTCGAAATTTGTTGAATTCGGTCATTTTATTCCAGAAAAAGACAATTCAAGCAATTTTTTTATGCTTGGGATTGCTTTTGTTAAGCAAAAGTGTTATAATATTAAACAGGTCAATGAAATGAACAGGGGGAAGTAAAAACATGTCTAAAAGACTTTGCCTAAGCTGTATGAATCTGCCGGAGGACGTAAAGAGGCTTTCCGATTCGGAGTGCGAGGAGCTTTGCGTACAGCTTCGCCGTACTATTATAAAAACCGTTCTGCTCAACGGCGGGCATCTTTCGTCTAATCTGGGGACGGTTGAGCTGGCGGTTGCTCTGCATCGGGTTTTTTCCTCTCCTTATGATAAAATGATTTGGGATGTCGGGCATCAGTCGTATGCTCATAAGCTCTTGACAGGCAGGGCGGGCAGGTTTGAGAGCTTGCGGAAGGAGGGGGGCTTGTCGGGCTTTTTAAAGCCGAGCGAATCGGAGCATGATGCCTTTATCAGCGGTCACAGCAGTAATTCCGTTTCCGCCGCGCTGGGGATTGCCGAGGCTATGCGGCTAAAGGGGGTTACGAAGCATAAGGCTATCGCGATAATCGGCGATGGAGCTTTAACGGGCGGGCTTGCTTATGAGGGGCTTAACAACGCGGGCAAAAGCGGCGGCAATATAATCGTAATCCTCAATCATAACGAGATGTCGATTTCAAAAAATGTCGGCGCGCTGGCAAAGCATTTAACGGTCATAAGGGGAAGCCGCGCTTATCTTGAAACTAAGAAAAAGGTCAAGGAGCTTTTAAATCAAACGCCGCTTATCGGCGCGAAATTGGAGAGGTTTCTTAAATCCTCTAAATCGGCATTGAAGCAACTGCTTTATCATTCCACCATGTTTGAAAATTTAGGCTTCGCCTACATAGGTCCGGTAGACGGGCACAGCATAAGTGAGCTTGAAGAAGCTTTCCGAATCGCGCGGCGGATAGATAAGCCTGTTTTGATTCACGTTATCACGGTTAAGGGGAAAGGCTTCCGACCTGCGGAAAAAAATCCGGGCGCGTATCATGCCGTGCCGAGTTGCGGCTATAAAAGGGATAACCCGTTAAATATCGTGCATGACAGCTACTCGGAACACTTCGGAAAAACGCTTGTAAGCCTAGCGGAGGACGACCCCAACATCTGCGCCGTAACCGCGGCTATGAAGCACGCCACAGGGTTGCAGCATTTTTCTGCGCGCTACCCCGAGCGGTTTTTTGACGCGGGCATAGCCGAGCAGCACGCCGTTGCGTTTTCGGGGGCGTTGGCTAAGGGGGGGATGTTGCCTGTTTTCGCAGTATATTCAAGCTTTTTACAGCGCGCCTACGACCAGCTTTTTCATGACGCGGCTATAGACAAGCTCCATATCGTCATAGGGGTAGACCGCGCGGGGCTTGTCGGCGAGGACGGTGAAACGCACCAAGGTCTGTATGATATAGCCATGCTTAAAACAATCCCCAATACGGCAATATATTCACCAAGCTGTATGGCGGAGGTTGACCTGTGCCTTAAAACCGCGCTTTATTCGGAAACGGGTATCGCTTGCGTAAGATACCCCAAGGGCGGGGAGGAACGGGCGGAGGAAAACAACCATGTCACCGATGAGTACAAGCTTTGCTACAACAGTTCCGATACCCTTGCAATCAGCTACGGGCGCGCTGTCAATAACATTTATGAAGCGATGAAAAACAGCGGTCATGCGTTCGATGTGTTAAAGCTTGTTAAGGTTTACCCCCTTTCGGAGGAGGTATTCAAGCTTTGCGAAAAATATAAAAGAATCGTTATATTTGAGGAGGGCTGTAAAACAGGCGGTATCGGGGAATATATCCTTGCCGAGCTTGCTCTGAGAGATTATAAGGGCGGATTTAAAATTATAGCCGTAGGAGATGGATTTGTTCCGCAGTCGTCGGTCTCCGCCGCACTAAAAAAATACCACCTTGACGCAATTTCCGCAGAAGCAGAGGTAAACCAATTAACAGTTAACAATGTCGAAGTTACGCCCTTGGCGTAACATTGGGGAATATTTATGCGTCTTGACGTTTATTTGGTTAAAAGCGGTGCTTTGAATAGCCGCGAGCAGGCGAAGGAGGCGGTAACAGGCGGCTTTGTCACAGTAAACGGAGTTGCTTGTAAAAAACCGTCTTACGATATATCGGATAACGACATGGTTGTGTTCAACGGCGAAAAACCCCGCTACGCAGGGCGCGGCGGGTATAAGCTTGAACATGCCTTAAAAGCCTTTGCCGTCAATGTAAGCGGCAAGGTCTGCCTTGATATAGGTGCGTCCACGGGCGGTTTCACCGATTGTATGCTGCAAAACGGAGCGGCTTTAGTATACGCGCTTGACGTTGGTCACGGTCAGCTTAAAATATCGGATGCAAGGCTCAAAAACATGGAGCGCACCGATATAAGAAATGTAAACATCAGCGATTTCAAGCCGCCGCCCGAATTCATCACAGCCGATGTTTCATTTATATCGCTAAAGCTCATACTCCCGAAAATAAAGGAATTACTGCCCAAGGGCGGTGAAGCAGTCGTTTTAATCAAGCCGCAGTTTGAAGCGGGGCGGGAGCATATAGGCAAAAACGGACTTGTAAAAAGCATGAAAGCGCACCAAAGGGTACTGGCTGATATGATTACGTTTTGTATCGGCAACGAACTTGCGGTAACTGCTCTTGATTTCTCGCCCATTAAAGGAGGGAGCGGGAACATTGAGTATTTGGCAAAGCTGATAAATTAATAAGAAGAGCTTTTTTAAAAGAATAACTCATTTTATCCTCTAACAACCCTGTAAGCAGTTCTAAATATTCCTCAATCAAAGCCTGTTGTTCTTTTGTAAATTCACTTTCGCAAACAAGCTGTACTTTATTTATTTTTTCTTTAACCAATAAATATTCCGAAGTTTGCCGATACTCCTCGGAAATGACATCCAATAGGGTGTCGATAAACTCATCAAAGACTTTTTTAATTTCCATTATTACCCTCCTTGTTTTAAGTGCAACTTTTGGCATCTATTCATTCGCTCTGCTTGATTTTGTGCATAATGAACAATCTTTTGTAGGGGCGACCGCCTCGGTCGCCCGAACACTCCCTCCGCCATCACTCCCTCCGCCGCCTGCGGGCGGCACCTCCCTCAAAGAGGGAGGCAAGGAGCTTTTTGCCTCCCTCTTTGAGGGAGGTGCCACCCGCAGGTGACGG
>Ga0099364_10002643_pt1 | contig 28350 bp, 45 predicted proteins | sample TergutTh196P3_FD_73070 | JGI IMG/M metagenome (GOLD analysis project Ga0099364, IMG submission 73070) | Microcerotermes parvus P3 segment gut microbial communities from Pointe-Noire, Republic of the Congo - Th196 P3 | ecosystem: Host-associated > Arthropoda: Insects > Digestive system > Gut ... | reverse complement strand
GTGGGACAGGCGGATCGTGTCCACACCCTTACCGAATAGTAGTTCATGCTTTCCTCGCTTTCTTCAAAACCGTTTCGATTTGGTCGCATAGTGGACCAACTTGTTTGTTCTTGCCGCTAACGCACATTTCAACAAGCATCTCACGGACGTCTTCTAACACCTTGAACATGTCATCCGCTAGGTTGGCACGGATGGGGTTTCGACAGCTGTGGCAGACATAGCCTCCCTCCTTAGGCATGTGAACGACTTCGTTTGTCCAAGCTGTGCACCGCTCACAATATGCAAACCCGAACACCTTTTTGTCTTTGAAAGCATCCCGTGTCTCAACCAATTTATCAATTAGTACACGTTCCGCACCCATCGCCCCGGACGGTTTGCTTCTGTGGAATTTGCTTATGAACGTTGCCGTCAACGCGCACAAATTCTTGTGAATCGTGTTGATTTGTATCAACATATCACTATCATAAACCATTTCACACCTCCTTTTTCTTTCTCTTTCGTGGTGCCACTTCATAATTGCTAAGCCTATTAAGCAACATGAAGAGATTAACCTTTTTGTATAAGGTCAAACGATCGTACTCGTGGATGGCATAGCCTATCATTTTCAAAGCCTCTCGAAACCCTTTTCCCACTTTGTGGCTACAAACAACAACTTTTATGCTTTCCTCGCTTCCCATGCTTTCCTCCCTTCCGCTTCCCATGCTTTCCTCCCTGCCGCTTTACTTCTGCGTACAATAGCGATAATGATTTCCTTACAATCCTTGCATAGACAATAGTCCGTGTCGCTGTAAACGATTTCGTCGGGGTGTACGAGCATCTTGCACCTCGAACATTTCACATGCGTTTTTCGTCACTCATCTTGCCCTTCCTCATCGAGGTCCCTCTGTTTTTCAATCATGTCCGTCACTATGTCCACCAGATCGGAAGCGGCGATGTCATAGTCCACATACAAGTCACGCAAATAAAATCGCTCTTTTGTATGGGGATTGTAGGCCATGTTGATGTAGCCATGGTCCTCGTAGAAACTCGGGGCACAGACTATACCTTGCGTATCCCTCGCCCATTTGAGGGCTAGCTCGACGGTAGGGACTGGGATGTCGCCAATCATGTGGTTGCAGGGCCAGTCGAAGCCCAACAGATAGAGGCTCGTAGCCTGATCCGCTGTCACTTCCTGCAATCTTTGTGTTTCACGGTTATTCATTTCATGTCTCCTCCTCATGGATTCTCACGGATAACTCCTTACTTGTTCACGGTTTACACCTTTTCTGATGATTGTGGGGCTGAGGTCGTCCCATCTATCCACATGCTGAATCTCCCAATCGTATGGGAAGTGTTCCGGTGGGTTGTCTAGCCACAGGGACAGCTCATCCAGCGCATCCTGCTCCGTAGCAAACTGCATTGCACTGTGCTTTCCGCCCCATATTTTTTGACACCCACCCTCATGTAGCACGACACTGGCATACCACCCTGCCTTGCTAAGGATTTTTATCCTGAAGTAGCTCATTTGCCTTTCTCCTTTTTGATGTGCCAGCACTGTTCGCAGTAACCCTTACCGAAGTAGGGGGTTATGTCGGATTCAACGAACAACCGCTTACACCCTTCACATTTGTAAGCGTCAACGGTGAGGCGGCACTTGGGGCAGTATTCATCATCGCTTACGACACTGTAGTCTGTCGTCCACACACCGCAATGTTTGCATTTGGCGTAGCCGAGCAGGTTGCTGGCGCAGGTGATGCACAACATACGCTTGTTTTCGCCCACAGGCTTTAGCTCGTCTGCCGTTCCACACTGGGAACAGAGCAGCCCCATGTCCTTTCCGAGATGGCCGCACAGGTCTTTCACCATGCGGCACAACTCATCAGATTTTACGGCGGCGTGGAGATCGACACCACAACTACCGCCGGGTGGACCAGCACGATAAACGGTATTAATTGCCTGATTTAACTCCGACATCTGCCTCATAACCGAGGTCAGCAACCCCTTAATCCACTCTTTTTCCTTTGGATTCATTCTTAATCCTCCTCCTCTTCGTCTTCTTCTTCGTACAGCCAGCACTCGTTCACCGGGTCCCAGCGTTTGTCCTCCGCCAGCTGCTCGAGCAGCTGTTTGGGAATAGTCCTTTCGTGTGCAACCGAACGGCGGTTGAAATCGTATTCAATGGCACAGCGGGTTGCCGTGTCTATGTCGTTGGATGTGACATAGAACGGTCCGCCGTAACCGTCATCCTGTGAGACGCACCCAGGCGGCAGAAGATAGTCGAACTCTGCCATCGACGCCTCAAAAAGGTCGTCGTGTTCGATTCCATCCTCGTCCATCTGCTTCATCGTGCCAGCAGGATAGACGAGACGCCCATCTTCGATGCGGTAGTCGAAGAAGTAGGTGTAGCGTGGCTCTTGCAGGAATCCCTTGTAGGCGACGCGCTCGGTCATCAGCCATGTTCCGTCGATGTACGCCATGGAAACATTGACCTCGCGACCTTGGAAACCGCGGGGCGCGTTGGGTCGCGCCTTGTTCTTCTGGCTCTTGGCGAACCATACGATGCGCTTCTGCGCCTCCTCAAACGTGTAGCGTTTCATACGCTTTCTCCTTTCTTTGCACAACAGTGCTTAAACTTCTTGCCGCTTCCGCACGGACAAGGTGCGTTGCGTCCGACTTTCGGCGTGACCCTTACAGGGACTACTTTCGCAAGCAGTAAAGGCGGTGGTTTGAGTAAGATTGGGTCGCCCATTTTGAATTTGAATATGGGGTTTGGAATTAAATTATAGATTTTCATTACAAGCCCCTTTCCACCGGGTGTGAAAGCCGCTGGGGCGCACCTCACACCTTGCGCATTCGCCCGTGCCTTTGTTGACGCAGTTTTCGCATGTCCGTGACGCGATCAACTGTTCGAAGTATTCCATCGCGTCGTCAATTATCTTAAACGCCACAGCCTCCATAGCCTCGCTCATTTCCTCTCCTTCCGGGTCGGGTTGTACCTGATGTGCACGCCGATGCCGTAGTGTGTGCAGATGGCGATGCCGTACTTGCCGGAGGGGTCGGGATACCAGAAATCCGACCCGCCTCGGGTGTACTCCCCCCACCGCTCCATGACCTCCTCGGGATGGGCGCGGATGAAATCCCGTATGTCCTTGGGTGTCGGGAATTTCAGCTCATGGCGACGGAGCAGCCACAGCTCGCGGGCGGCCTTAAGCAGGGGGAAGAGGTTTTTCTGTTTGGGGAACGATTCGATCGGACCCCACACGCCGCTCTCCGTCATGTCCTCCAGAACGGCGCGGGGGTGGGAGTCACTGCTGATGGTCCTGATGCACCCGTCGCTGATGTCGGTGAGCAGGCGCTCCCACACCGCGTCCGGCACAACCTTTCCGTTTGTCCCTTTCAGATCGCCCCAGTCGCGGCGTGCCGCTTCCAGCTCCTCGACGTATTCGTTCTCGTCTCTCTGTATCGTGATCATATTACACCCTCCTCTCTCAACACCATGACAATTTCTTCTTCTTTGTACTCTGTACAACCTGTCGCAAGCCACCGCAAACAATAGGGTATTGAGCGGTATTCGTTCTGGGATTGGGCGACGGCATTTTGAACATTCTTTGGCAGTTCGTTCCAGATGTCTTGCATCTTTTCAACGTGCTTGCCAATCCGGTTGATCGTCTTCACAGTCTTGCGGATCAGCCCCCGCTTTTTTCGGTTTGTAACCATAACAACCTCCTTATTCCGTCAGTTCTCTGATGTCATTCATCGTCATACCGCCCCAACCTTTAGGGCGTACCCTTCCTTTGTCCACTCCTCGGCGGCGACGCAGAGGGCGGTGTGCGCCAGAAACGTCGCGCTGTTGAGGAGGTGGGGGTGTGCGGCAAGTACGCTTTTCGGGATGTCGTTGGCAACCTTTATCGCCTGCTGGATGGCAAGCAAGGCTGTCTCGGCAGTCCCCGCCATCATGCTTGTGCCGTGGACGTTCAGCGACACCCACCTGTCGTACACGGAGGCATCGGGCAGGTTGATCCCACGAACGGTGTCCGCCAGAGCGTGCACCGCCTTGCTGAAGAACTTGAAGGGGTTGGGGCGCCCTTCGGCAGCCAAATGCAAATAGACCTCTCTGGCGAGGGTATACATTGCCTCGATGTCTTTATCATACACCCCGTAAGCGGTGTACGACGCCTTTTTAATCTCCCGCCAGCCCTTTTTTTCCGCGAGTGTTTCTCTGATGCCTTTCATGGTTATACCGTCTCCTGCTCTTCGTTCGCCTCGTCCGTCAGTTCCATAACCTGCGCCCCGTACTTGTCGGGGATGTTGTCTACAATCGACTGTAGACTCGCCAGTGTGCCGCTGAACACCTTTGCATAATACTTGTCCCTTGAGTGTTTGAAACGCCTTTTGTTCACCTTAACAACCCATGCGGTGTACTCCTTAAGAAAGATTCTCGCCTTGATGATCACACGGGATTTGAGGAACGCGATGAAGCCGTTTACCACCAGCAGGTTGACGCGGTTACGCCATTCGACATACTCTTCGTAGGTCGGAAGAAGATAGTGCTTGTACGGCGGCTCTTTGTCGCCATACCACGCTTTCCATCTCTCCCAATGCTCTCGCGATTGGACGGGATGGAGATCGAACAACGTCTTGTCCAGCTCCTCACAGCCCTTGGGCAACGAGGCTTTGTATTCGATAGCCGCATCGCAAAGCTCCCTCCACCGTTTGGGGCGGAATTTAGTTCCTGCGTCGTAGTTGCACAGGACGAATGCCGCTTCCCGTTGTTCGTGGGTGAAGTCGGGAAACTCCACCTTGTACCACTCGCACGTCCACGCCTCAAATGTTTGAGGCGTGACGTTGTTGGCTGCCGAAGTGAGGGCGAAGTCCCCATTCGGCAGATGTTTGCATCGTGTAACGATATCGTGGCTCATTTTTGTTTCCCTCCAACTTTCCACCACCACCGACCATTGACGTACTCGATCTTGTTTGCACGGATGTGTTTGTCGAGGCACTTTGAGCAGAGGTGGCTGTAGGTTTCGTCCAGTTGCCCGTCGCCAACGGGTACGGGGTTGCACACGTTCTCGGCGCAGTCATCGCACTGCTGCCACCCATTCACAACCAACTCGCCCGTTAGGATGTTGTATCGCACGATACTGCCCCGTTCGGGGTCATCTGTGTTCTCCGGGTTCTCGTAGAACGTCAACTGCACCGCGTCCAACGTCTCGCTGTTGCCGACATCCACAAATTCGTACACCGCTGTTTTCAGCCCGCTCCAGTTTTTGAGGATGGACTGGATTGTAAGCGATATACAGCAACGATCCGGCTTCAGCCGTAGGATGGGTTTGAACTCGTCAAGGATTGACTTGATCTGCTCCCACACCAAACGATCCTCCTCGCGGAGGTACTTCGTGACGCAATCCGTGTTGCGCCAATTCTTTGTCTTCTTCGTACTCATTTCTGTTCCCCTTTCACTTGTTTGTGTGTTGTTGGGCGCGGTTTGACAAACAACGCCCTTTTAACATTCTCGTTCGTGTCCAATTCGGTGAGCGTGATGCCCAGCGCGTTCGCTTCCAATAGACCCGGAACAAATCCTGTCCACTGTGAGAACGCAGGGTCGTGACCGGGACAACTGCACTGTAGTCGTTGACCGCCACACACAGAGCATCGCTCAATGTCGCAGCCCTTCTTATGAACCTCACCCGGGTTAGCGGCACAATCGGGGCAAGGGATCAACGTGGAATTGTCAACCATCGCGTGTACTGCAATGCGTTCTTCTTTCCATTGCAGGATTCCAAGACCCCTGTCGGCCTCCTTCTTGTCATGGTATGCCCTCCATGGGTTGACATCGCCGTACACAGCGACACTGCCGTCAATATACATTGTCACAACAGCGTTGTCGGTGATTGTGGTGTAAAGCACACCCACACCATTCCCGCCGAGCTCGTTCTGGAACACTTCCCAAGCGGCAAGGTATCTGTCCTGCCACTCTGGGTTGAGTGCACTTCGGAAACAACGCTCGTCGTCGTTTGCGTTGGCGACCTGTAACGCCGCTAGCACAGGGACACGCGAGTGCTCGAATCGTTCCACACTCCGCGTTATGTTCTCCAATATCAACATGAACAAGTCCACGTCGATGTCGAGAACCGACTTGACGCGCTGAACGATGTCCTTAACATTGTTTGCCTTACTCATTTCGTCTCCTTCTTTTCACGGTCAACGATGTCAAATGTGTTTGACAACGTGTTGTGTCGGACTGCCACCATTGGGCAATTTGTGCCAGCACATAGCGACGCTGCAACCGAGTCGGCAATCTCTTGCTTCTGTTCATTGGTACAATCCCCAACGGCAAACACAAGATAGATCCCTCGACGAATGCAGATGATTGCTTTGCCCGTCAGATTACGGGTGTCAAGGTCGTGAAACCAGCGCGGTGTCCTTTCTGTGACGCACGGCGCAGATGTCCAACATCCAGTTACATTGTTCATACGTTCTTCACCCTCGTAACTCTTACCTTGAAACCATTTTGCACTATTTTATAGTGCCTCCCAATCAGGTTTTCGCAACCGAACCACTGCTTGACCCGTGACTTCTTCAGCCTGAACTGCCAACCGTCATCGGTAATCTTCCATCCGTAGACATCATGCCCGAAGTTTTTGAAGACTTCGTATACGACAATCTCCTGCAACTTGTGATAATACGTTGGTAACGGCTTGAGCATCTGCTCAAGCGTTTTCAGAATCCACTTTTCAGTTTGTACTTGTCCATCCATTTCACCACCTCATTTCTTCCGTCTCATTTCTTCCATGCCTTGGGCGTTACCCCATTGGGATGCGAATTGGGTTTCTCCCGCTTCTTCTGTATCTCCCAGCATGGCTGTAGGTCGTACATACATACTAGAAGGGTGATAAGATGCGGCATTCCGATGTGCAATGCCTTAGCGGTGTCCGTAAGGATTTTCTCGTTCGCTGCCGGTATCCGGCGTTGCACGGAACTCCTATAGGATTGCCACTCGATAACCGCCTCCGAATCTATCAGATCTCGCTTGGCAAATTCGTTGCGCACATGGGCGCAACACGCCTCCAACATCTTGGTATCGTCGGGAAGACGACGCAAGATTTCATAACTTGAATGTGCCGCTTGTGGGCATTTTTGACTCATTTCCCTCCTGCGGATCGGTGATTGGCAAACAACCACGCATTGCTTTTCTGTACTCCTTCTCGGGTATCACTACCCAGCCTTTCGCTTCCAACACCGCCTTAGCGGTGGTCGCCTCGTCATTCAATGACGTATAGCGATTGCCTTTTCTCATGTAAATCATGCATCCTCCTCACTCTGTAAACTGTTCATAATCAGGTATGCGCCCATGCATCCCTCACAAAACTGCTTGTCCCCAATCTGTTCGACGGCATCGTTGTCGCACGTCGGAGTGTCACATTTGTGTGTGCCCTCCTTTTCGCACAAACAACGTCCGTTGACGATTGCGCCTTTGCACACATCACAATGCTCTAGTGTAATGTCACACTCATCCTCTGGCGCGGATGTACAGAATGTGTTGAGCGGCGCCCATTCGTCATCCACAAGGACGGAGATGTAACCGCCCTCTGCGTTCATGTCCTCGTCCTCCCGCCAGTTTCCCGGGCCGGGGTTCCCGTCAAAACTTGCCGTTAGGCAAGCGTCGGAGCAGTAGTGGCCGCCCTCTCCCTCATTCAGCCAGCAGCCCTCGCCGCTGTGGACAATCTTACAGCATTGGTCACAGCCTGTGCCCATAACAATCTCCAGTTTCTAGTTTCCAGTTTCGATTTTCCAGTAACTAGCAACTAGTAACTAGTAACCACTTTCGACAGCCCTCGGATACCTTCGAAAACCATCGGCGGCCGTCGAAACTCCTCACTCCTAACTCCTCATTCCTAACGCTTCCGCTCATCCGACACAGACGTGCCTGACGGTCGGGAAATTTTTGGCAATGTATTCCTTCATGTCCTTCTGCCGGTCGGTGTTTTTGGACTTCCACACCCACAGCACATTTTGTTCTGGCAGGTTGTCGTCTGGCACCTCAAGGTCGGTGAGGCAGATGATTTGGGTGTAGCCTTTGGATTTCGCCAGTGTGAAGGCGGGCGACATGTCGGTGGCGCCTGCCGTGTACAGGTTGAGTATGTCGGCGGCGGTCTTGGGCATCCCCTTGTCGGTGTTCTCGAAGAAGCACTGCACCCGATGGTCGCAGCCGATGAAGGCATACCTGCCGCCTGTGAACTCTTTTGCGATGGTGACGAGCTCGTCGGCGGTCTGGGCGATGATGCTTGTCATGGAGACGGAGAAGTCCACGACGAATGCCACGCGGGGCAGCACTTGGCGGATGTTCCCGGGGATGAGGGCGCCCTCGCCGTCCCACCGGCGGGAGGGGCGGCAGAAGTTGCGGCCGCCGGGGACCCGCCCGCTGAGCATCTCGCGCAGGATGTTGCGCCAGTCGCGTTTCTTGGCGTTGCCGAGGGCGCGGATGAGGATGCGCTTGGTGCGGTCGGCGTCGTCCGTCCCGTCCAGCGCGGCCCGTAGGATGCCGTCCTCGGTGAGGGGGGGGTCGTCGTCCCCCGCGTCGGCGGCTTGGGCCAGGTCGTGGGAGTCGAGGGCGGTGATGAGGAGCCGGTTGCCTTTCTCGTCCCGCCAGTCGTCCTCGTCCATGCCGTACTTCTTCTGGATGAGGGCGATGTACTGCTCGACGGACAGGTCCGGGGGGAAGCCGTGGTCCTCGCAGTGGCAGCCTTCCCTCAGCCGGCGCCTCCGGACGCCGCACTGCTCCACCAGGCAGTTGGCGGCCATGTCGATCGCCATGCACCATGTCTTTTTCGAGGAGGGCGGGCACCATTTCATCCGCGCACCCAGGCGCTGGGCGATGTGCGTCGCCTCGTGGGCGAGGATGTAGTCCTTGTCCTCGGCGACCAGCGCCATAAACCACGGGGCGTTGATGCGCAGTTCTTTGGCGGATACGGAGGCGCCGGCCGGGGTGTCGTCGCCCCACGCCGAACGCAGCACGTCGTCCGTGCCGTCCGTGACGGTGATTTTGGGGATCCTGTTCAGGATGCCCCACAGGGTGAGGGAGACCTCCGACAGGCGTTCCAGCGATCTGCGGTATTCCGCTTTGACGGCGGCCTCCTCCTCGGGCGGCAGCCGCCATATCTCGTCGGCCATAAAAACCTCCAGTTTTTTGAGTTTCCAGTTTCCAGTTTCCGGTTTTCGACAGCCCTTGGCCCCTTGACCCCCCGCTGTTATCTTTTCCGGGCCGCGGTTTTCAGGATGCCGCGGATCATCTCGCGGTTCTCGTCGTCCGAGTCGGGGAGCCTGGCGAGCCATTCCTCGATTGCGGGGGTGTGGATTCTGAGGGCGGTGTGGCCGCCCCTGCCTTTCGCGAGCTTCTCGATCTCCTGGGCGAGGAGGTGGAAGTCGCTGACGAGGACATCGACGCGCGCGCGGCCGGGGTCCGCCGCGATGTCGTCCAGCGACACCCTGCGGCTGGAGAGCATGAGCAGCTTCTCCGCCATGTGGGAGCCCACGCAGCCCGACAGGAGGGCGTTCCTGACGGCGAGGGGCTCGTCGCGGAAGGCGGCCATGAGCCAGCGGCTCATGTCGCGTGAGCGGAGGGTGTCCTTGGCGATCTCCTCGTAGTCGGTGTGCTCCCGCACGGAGTACGCCTCCGCCAGCTCCTGCGTCCTGTCGCCCAGCCACTCGATGGCGGAGGCGTCGGGGCGCAGGTAGATGTGGATGCAGCGGTTGAGGAAGGCGTCGTTGAGGGGTGAGGTGCCGCCGGCGTCGCCCATCCCGTTGGCGGTGCCGATGAGGTAGGCGTTGGGGGACATGCGCAGGCCGTTGACCGTCTGGCCGCTCAGGAACGCCTTGGCGGCGTTCTGGACGTCGGGGGGGCATCTGTCGAGGTCGTCGAAGCAGACGACGCCCCACTCGTTGGCGAAGGGGAGGTTGTCGATGGGGTAGAACTCCATGCGCTTTGTCTCCTTGTTGGGCATGGGGTAGCCGGCGAAGTCCTCCTTCATGTAGTTGGAGAGGGGCATCTCGTAGTAGGTGATGTCCTCCGTTGACTGCTCGTTCCACTGCTGGCACATCTGGTTGACGAGGGAGGTCTTGCCGATGCCGACGTCGCCCCAGATGATGATGACGAACTGGAGGTTGTAGTTTTTGGGGATGGCCTTGCCGCCCATGCGCCGGGCCGCCTCCTCCAGCGGCTCGCCTTCACGGGGCTTGAGGCTGGGGTTGAGCCGCCTCATGGTCTCGACCCACGCCTCGTCAACCGCCTTCTGGTAGATGATCTTGGCGCGGTAGGCGACGTTGACGGCCTGCGCGACCTGCTGGTGCTTTGTCAGATAGACGACGCTCATGTGTTTTCTCCTTTCAGTTTGGGACTGTCCCCCCGGCTTACATCCCGTCTGCCGGCGCGGGGGGGTCTGCGGTATTTGAGGACATCCCGCGACCCGACGAGGGTCTTGCTGAACGCGACCGCCGCGGGGTGGGGTATTTTGGGCCGTGAGCGCTGAAGGCGCTCAAGCGCGTCCACCTCCTCCCGCGTGCTTTTGCCGTGGCTGCATTGCCAGAGCATCCGGCAGCCTCTCATAAACCATACGAATCCTCGCATATTGCCTCCTTTCCTTGTGCCGGGTGGGCTTAGATGACTTCCGCCGGGGTTTTCCGCGCGGGCGGGGGGTTGGCGGCGGCGTTGGCGACGGGGGTCGTGACGACGATGGCGGTGTCCGAGTCGATCACGGACTGCACCATGTCCAGCTGCCGCCGGACGTGGGCGTCGATGTCGGCGGTGCCTTTCGAGAGGGTGGCGGAGGCCTGGGCCACGAGCGCGTCCCTCTGCGCGTCCGTGTGCGTCCCGCCGCCGCCGGAGGCGAGCTTGTAGATGGTGTCGATGACGGCGTTCAGGTCGTTGGCGGCCTCGAGGGTGAGGCCCAGCTGCGCCATGTCCGCCACGGTCGTCTTGAGGTTGATGACGTCTTTGGCCATGCCCCTGGGGTTTTCGCCGAGGGATCTGATGGCTTTGCGGATGTGGGCGACGCCGTTGCGGTATGCCTCCGCTTTGGCCAGCTCCACCTGCAGGGCGTCGTTGCGTGCCTCCAGCGCCTTGTCCGCGTCCGCAGCTTTGGGCGGGGGGAGGGTGGAGGGGGAGGCGTCGGTGAACGTGAGGGTGTCCAGCTCGAACACGCAGTCGCCCGGCTCCGGCAGCAGCACGGTGTCCTTGAACTGCCCGACGCCCCGCTCGACCTCTTTTATCCATTCGCCCCAGGTGCTGCGGATTTCCTTGAGGATGTCCTGCGCGGACAGCACGGCGTCCCGCAGGATTTTCTCCGCGTCGGGGATTTTGGCGTCGTCGAGGATGATCCGCTCGCCGTTGACCCAAGGGACGGTGAGCCTGTTGACCTCGTCCGCGACGAGTCTGTTGGCCCGCCGTATCTTTTGGATGATGGCGGGGGGGAACAGCTTGACGTGCACCCCGAGGTATTCCACGGCGGCGCTCGTCGCGCCGCTCACGATGTCCTTCATCGCATCGTTGGATGTCCCCGTCTTGGGGGATGTGATCTTGAGGACCAGTTTTTTCATGGTTCTTCTCCTCGCCTTTCTGCTTTTGTGACAATACGGCCGCTTCGGAGCGGCCGTTTCCTGTTGTGCCGGGCGGCAAACGCCGCCGCCCGGAAGATCGTTTTCCGGGGCGCGTCATTCGGGCGCTTTCCGGGCAAGCCATTTGCGGGCGATCGACCAGTCCCCGCCCAAGCCGTTGTACTGGCGGCTGAAGTCAATGCGGGTGTTTTGGTGGAGGTTGAGCTGGCGGCGGAACCATTCGGGGGTGTCGGATTCACTCAGCCTGCACTGGAACGTCCACATCCATGCGTAGACGGCCCAGTCGGGGCTTTGGCGGGCCTCCAGCACGGGAAGCATCTGGGCGGCCCGAAGCCTCGTGTGGGCGACGCGGCACAGCCTGTGGATGAGGGCCCAGTATTGCTCGGGCGAGCGTGCCAGGGGGGCGCCGCGCGCCGCGATGTCGTCCTCGCGGAGCCAGCGGCAGATCGCGACGGCGGTCTCCGCGAGATTCTGCACGTCGGGGGCCTTCGCCTTGCGCGTCGTGCAGCCCGTGGCGTGCCAGGTCTCGCAGCCCTCAAGGTCCTCGGTCCACGACCGCCCGGGGTTGTGGCGGCCGTTATACAGCGTCTTCACCCAGTCGGGGAAGCCGGACTCGCACACGACCGTCCCGTTCGCAAGTTTCGGCATCTCTCGCCCTCCTTTTTCGCCGTCTCCACCCAAACGCTCCTGTTGCCGATGCCTTTGCCGTCGGCGTTGCAAATCAGGGTGCCGTTGTCTCTCGGACAAGGGTGGCCTTTTTTGAGAGTCCGCCACGGCCCCGTTACAAACCAGCACCCCCTACACGGCGGCGCACCCGCCTCCGCGTCAACCAATGCCGGGCCCAAAACCACAACTTGCTTCATACAACCCCCTACGGATAACACCGCTTACAATATCCCTCACTTGCGGCGGGGTCTTTGCTGTGGTTGCTGACACAGTTGCACAACAAGTCTTTCCAACTTGTTTTATGCCAATCTGCGATTCTCCAGATGGCGGCGACCAATGAAAAACACATGGGCATTTGCATCACACCGTCCCTAAAGATGACGAAACAATGCCCAAAGTCTCCGCACGTCTCATCCGCAAACCCGAGATACTTGACACCGAATTTGGTGTTGCACATTGGGGTTTTCGGGTTTTTGAGAAATTTATTGACCTTTGTGGTCATATTGACAATTTTCTTGTTTTTTGGCAGCCGCGCCTTTCCCTCAATGATGAGGTGATAGAGGTATGCCAGATAACTGTCGGCGGCGTCGTGCGCCAATTTCTCACCCCAATGCGACAACATACGCCGCTCTGGTTTGTGGCCCGTGGCGTTCTTCCATTGCGCCATACCGTCCCCGATATCCCCGACTCTCACCCACTTCTCGTGTGGGTCCGGCGCGATGCACATTGGCAGGACATACGTCACATGCCACTTTATAACGCGGTCCTCGGCGGCAAACCCAACCCGCATCTGAATACGGCGTTTCCTCTTGCGGTCCTCTCCCTCCAAGTATGAGTTGACGCGGTTGGCGTATGCCTCCGCCTGTCTCACAATGGGGTAAACCTTCGGTTTCTTTGTCATAATGCCTCCTTTACCCGAAGCTAACATTTTGCCGCGTCAAACCGCCGCCGGACGGACAAGGGCGACGGCGTACTCCCACACGTCGTTGTCGTGCAGGCGCATGGAGTAGCGCCGCGTCCGCTCATACTTGCCGGTCTCGGGCCAGTAGAGGACAATCTCACCCCCCCCCAGCGTCTCAATCTCGCCCCAGATGTCCTCGCCCAGCCGGGCATGCTCGGTAATCTCGGAGCAGGTCTCGGCGTTGCCGATCACGTCGTTGAGGGTCCACCACTGCCCGATGAACTCCTTCTCCTGCTCCTCGAGCGGGGTTTTGGGGCATTTGCCATACCACTCCCAGTCGCCCGGGGTGTAGGTGAGGATGTCCAGCTCCTTGTCGCGGGTGCCGCGGAACTCCCAGTGGCTCCACCCGTCCCGCCTGCGCAGGAGTTTGATCTCAAAGCCCCTCGCCAAGGCGAGGCTCTGCGCCTGCCACCAGTCATCGAACCCGATAACCGCCATATCCTCGTTCTGCGGATATCCGTTGATACCCATGGTTGTCCACACCATATCCAACCCGTGCGCGTTCGCTAGGCGCTCAAACGCCCTATCTGTCATTTTCTTCCCCATAATCATTTCTCCTTTCTTAGACGGGATGCCCGTCATCCGTCATCGCCTCACCCGGCGATTCCTCACACCGTTTGCACAGCCCGCCGCCGCTGACGAACGCGCCGCAAATCTCACAACTGTCATTCCAGTCCATCACACATCCTCCCCATCGTCGTCCCAGACCTGCCCGCCCCCGCACCCGATCTCACCGCGCAACAGCGCAACCTCGACACTGCCCACGATGGCCTCCAAGTCACCGTCGGACTCCACCAGACCGCCAAAATAGATGTCCATGCCGCCTCCTAACGGTACACCTCCTCGACACAGACGAAAATGCCGTAAACCCTAGCAATCGTGTTTGCCCACAAACACGCCGCCTCAAGCGTCGCCCAAAGACGCCTGTCCCTGCTTCTGCCGCTGTTCCAGCAGACCCGATATCCCTTCACCTTACGCATATGCCACCCTTTCACTGTTACGGCGCGAACACTCGCCCCGCATTACCCGTTACTGAACACGGCGTACCCGCGTCTCGCTCAGCTTAACCAACCCCCCGGCACTGCCGGAGGATATATATGTCCCCTCATACAGGACACAAATCCCATCGAAGTCGTCCTTGGCCCTCAACGCCGCCACCTCGTTCATGTAGGGACGCGTCTCCCCACTGCGGAACTCCTCAGAATCGTCGCTGAACCAACGCAAGAACCACCTTTTGTACCTCACCGGGGGCTTGCCGCCCCATGACTTACCCTTAGGGGGCTCGCAAACCGTCCCCAGAATGCTAAATAGCATATCCCCCATATTATGACCTCCTTACCTTGTACCCTTGCCGATACAACCGACGGATAAACCGTTCCCAGTCCACCCGGACGTTGTTCATGCTGTCAGTGATCGCGCTGTGTACAACACAATCGCTCTGCACTTGCCGAACGCGGTGTTCGCAACCGCATCCCACCAACGTTTCCAGATAGAGGTGGGCATCCTGTGTGCCGTCGGTCATAATCTTGTGGTCTATAACCATCACGCCCCCCCTTCTCCGTTTTTTGCACCCTCTCCAAGAGATGTGGTTTTGTCACAAACTCATAAGAAGTTAATTCCATGTGCTGGTCGTCTTTCCAATAGTCTTGCCAGTAAAGAAATCCTCGACCAATACAGCCTTTACCGACAAAGTCGTACTCCCGATAGAAGCGGTGTAAGTGCCTCTTGGATGTGGCAGACAGCCGCTTGTCCGTCAACGAAAACAAATACGTCCCACCATACTGGTTTCGCGTGAATGCCGCTATCGCAGTCTCACCAGAGATGAGCACTACTATTTTGAGGGCTTCGTCATCATTTGTCATTTTTAATCCGTCGTATGTGCATACACAAGCGTTGCAACGCCCTAACCGACGCTGTGTGATAGCCATATCACCAATGTCTTGTAATGCTCCCTCAGCCATCTGAGTGACACTTAACCTCTTACTAATCATGCCCCCTCCTCGACCCCTTTCCACTCCCATTTCACGGCGGCAACCCTGCCCCCGCCCCCCGGACTTGTGACCGGCTTCTGCGGTATGGTTAAAAAGGTAGCGGCACGCGCCTCTTCCCCCTTTCGGGTTCCGGCGCCTTGCGGGGTTGCTATCCCCCGCCGTGCGCCTCCGGCTCTATCCCACTATGTCAGAACGCCCTTAGCGTTCACCCGCTCCCCGCTCCTCACGGGGCTGGCCAGCCGCCTTTCGGGCGCGGCCCAGCCTCTACGCTCCAGACCCGCGCTCCCATCGCGACGTTGCGCCCGCTCATCTTCACGGGTGCCCCTCCTCAGGGGCATTTAACGCTCACTGCCTATCGTTTACCCTATGCGGCCTAGGCTTGCCGCCCCCCGGACTACGCCACCCGCAACGCCGCTGAACGTACCGGCACCACGCCGGCCGCTCCCGTTGCCGCCCGTCATACGGCGGAAGCACAGCGTCAATACGCCGTACCCGGCCGCAGATCACAGCACAGATGACCCACCCGAGATTGTGGCCACTTGCCACCAGTACCCCGCAGTCTCCCCCTGCACCGGTACCGCCACCGGGAATCACACGCCACACCGCCGCTCTCAACAGCGTCTGACGACACGCGCTATCCCGTTACCGCCGCTCACAACGGCCGCGAGCCGGCATCAGGGCAAACGCCCCAATACCCCGCTATGTCAAAGAACAAACCCCCCGCAGGGGGAAAATCACGTCAGGGATCATCTCCCCGCCCCGCCTCACACGCCGACCAATGACGACCACCTCCGCACCACAACGTTGTGGTCCGCACCCACATCCGCAGCCGGTAGGCCCCATCCCGTAACCACCATGGTTACGACCGACCCTAACCCCGGCTGGTAGGCGCCCCCTCACCCCCTAAACCACCCGAACCACCCGTTCAATACAGCAAACGCCAACATCCCCGCCGCAACCACCCCACACGCCACCAACACAACCTCCAATGCCTCCACCCCCGGCATCCCCCCCGTCCTCCGCCTACGCCTCATAACACCCCCTCTCTGCCGCTCATACATCCCCCTGACATACCACATAACGGCACCATACCCCAAAAATCGAAAATTATTTTCAGCTCAGCCAAAAATAACTTAAATGTGCCAAACATAGCACAACACCCCTACAGCACAACCGCCTCACACCACAACCGCCTTACACCACAACACCCCTACAGCACGGGCAGGACGAACCGCCAACCGCCCTCGCAGAACACAATCCTTGTTCCGAAAAACGCCCCGGCGGGGGTAGGCGCCCGTCCGGAAGGTGCGTTTTGGCCCCTTTTACGTCGCATAACGTTTTTTCGAGAGCGAAAAAGGTACGTTTTTGCGCGATTTGCGTCGCATAACGTCCTGCCTCCGCCCGTTCTCGGCGATTCCCGAAGTGTAAGCATTACAATCTCACCCGCAGACTGAGAAAGCTCATTTTTACTGGCCTTTTCGCAATTGCGGCGCGGGCCGGGCATCGCACCCGGCGCAGATTGTGCCGTGGTCCGGGGCCCAATCACGCTTGCATTCGGCGCATTCGCCCGCGACGGAGTAGGTTGCGGCCTCCTCGCCGATCCATTCCCTCGCCCAGTCGTACCTGTTGGTCCTGTAGCAGACCTCCCCGCTCGTATTGTCAATCACGAGATACATACGTTCCTCCTTTCGATGCCGCCCGTTCTCCTGCGGGTTTCTCCTATTTGCGTATACAGTGTATATACAACCCGACATACACACCCGTGTTTTCGGTCATCTTGTATTACACTGTATACACAAATCCTCAGTTACGGTGCCGCGCCTCCGCCCGTTCGCACGCCTCCCGCGCTGCGTTACGCGCCACACGACGCGCCTCCTGCTCCGGCGTCAACGGGGCAGCGACCCCCCGACGGGCGCAATGTCGCTCGTATTCGCACCACCCCACCTTGCCGAGGCAGTGAAAGTGCCAGCACTGGGCACAATAGCCCGTGTCCTCAAAATCCGCGCCCGTCGCGCTGTCGTACCCGACAGTGTAATAGTCCTTCCCCATAGGTTTCTCCTATTTGCGTATACAGTGTATATACAAGCCGACATACACACCCGTGTTTTCGGTCATCTTGTATTACACTGTATACACAGAAATCCGTCCGATTCGTTGCGGGGCGATTCGCCGCCCCGCGTTTACGCGCCCGTTTCGCTGCCCCGCGATTACGCGCCCGTTTCGCTGCCGGGCGTCACCACCGCGCCTTGCCCATCATACGTTTGTCCCACTCCTCCGCGTCGAGGCGCAACCGCTCGACGATGCGCAGCTGGGCGGGCGTCCGTTTCGCTGCCGGGCGATACGTTGCCCCGCGCCAACGCGCCCGCTCCCACTCGTCCGTCCGTTCGTCCGTCTCGGCGCACCCGTCGGGGCATTCGTCCGTCTCGGCGCGTTCGTCCGCGACGGGCGCACACGCCCGCTTCGCCACGCATCGGGCACACCCGCACCCGTCGGGGTGGAGGTGCGCCATGCGCCATTCCTCCGCCGTCGTCGGGACGTGCGCCAGGGCGACGGGGGCGGGGCGGCGCACCTTCTCCATAATCGCCCGCGCCCATGCCCGCGCCTCATCGTCCGATATGGCGGAGGTGTGGACGAAACGGACGCGCCCGATCCGCCGCTCCCTCGGGGGGAACACCCGCTCGGGCGGTGTCATCTCGCTCCAGCGGAGCGGCTTTTGCCCGCGTCTGCTCATCACAACCTCGCTTTCTTCCCACTTGGTGGGAAGTGAAAGGGGTATCGCTACCCCTTGTGCTTCCAACTCTCCACCCCGTCGGGGTAGGTGTACACCTTCCGATAGCCGGCCGCCTTTATCGCGGTGATAAAGCCCGCGTAATCGGCTTTTTTCACATTATGGCGGATAAACCGCCCGTAAACGCAAGGGCCGCTCGCGATAATCGCAGATTCGCCTTGCTTTGCAATCCGATACATAATCATAGCGTTCTCCGTGAAGCCCCGTACTTCCCACTAGGTGGGAAGTACGGGGGCTTGGACTATTCGTTGGCCGCCAGCTTGCGCTCGGCCGCGCCAATGGCGGCCAACGTGTTTTCGAGCATCGGCCGGGGGTCTATGCCCCCCCGGCGACACGTCACCAAGTATTTTTCAATCAGATCCGCCGGGGTGTCCAGCGGTTCCGCCGGGGGCGTTTCCGCCCCGTTCTCGGGGGGCGTTTCCGCCCCCTTCACGGGGGGCTTGGCCGCCCCAGTGATGCGGTCGTGCGTACCCTTGGACACACCCAAACCGCACCCGCAGCCCTCAAAAACGGCGGTTAGCGCGTTGGTTGTCCAAATACCCTTCCAATAATCGCCAGCGGGCGGCTTTGGCATCCCGTCGAGGGCCTTACGACCCCAATCATAAACAAGTCCGTAACGATTCGTGCGCTTGCTAAGCGCGTCGCCCTCATAGCCCGCGGTGACAACCGCCAGCACGTCATCCTTGGACACCTTGCCAACGATTGCACGAGCGACTACTGCCTTCCAACCCCCCACGGTTGCGTTCCAAGCAACCTTGAATTCGGCCGCGTCTGCGATGGGGCTTACCCCGTCAAACTTCTGATTTTTCATCATTTCCTCTCTTTCTTCCCACTAGGTGGGAACTCGGGGTGCGACAATTTGTCATAGCTCCCGTTTTCCGAGGGGGGAACCTCCCCCCCTCTCACATACCCCCGAACCAGCACCCGCTGGGGGGGAAATCGTGCGCCTATATATAGGTGGTCTGAACCACCTACGCCCCGCCCGTTGGGGGCTTGTTATCGGGGGGTAGGCCCCCCGCCATATCCGCCCCCATATCTATAAATGGGGGATGTTTCCCGCAAGCAAGGGCTTTTAGCCCTCACGCTTTGCTCGGATGTCTATTCAGATTCCAAAGAGCACGTTCCATCGAGATTCAGGATTGAACCCATCATCTCTTAAAACGCCATCATTATGGCATATTTGGGGGGGAGTGTCAATAGGATTTCTATTGTTTTTGTAAACTATTTTTACCCAATATGTTATGATTTTGTTTGACAAACAATAGAAATTATGCTAGCCCCGTTTTGATGATTGGGGTACCCCCTCGGAGGGGGTGCACGGGGTGCTCACGGATTTTTTGAGCATTTTTCAAAACGCGAAGTGCCCCATCCCCCAGACCGATATGTGATAATTTTATATAAGGTGGCTACTCTGTCGTTGGCCTGAGGTTGTGCTTTCTAGATTTAATGGTTTTTCTTCGAGGCATTCTTTCGCGCCTCACAGTCCATGAGGGGGCCATCCCATGCAAAAAGACAAGTAGCGTAATAACCTGTTGGACCTGAATGTCCAGATCGGCTGCCGTGTCAGACAAGATTTGATGGACTTCTGGCAACACTCTACGGGAAGTCATTTTAGGTGTTTTCCTATATCGATTCCTTTGCTCTTTGCATTCTACCGATTCGATTAACTGCTTTTCGGCGAAATTCTCTTTAAGAGAAGCACACATTGTTATGATTGTTTCAGCATCTGATGGGAGACGACGTAACAATTCATAACTCGAATGGGTGATAACTTTAGCGGTGTCCGCCTTCTTCTCGTCCATATCGCTTCTCCTTTTGGTTAATGACGTCGGAAACATACCAAATTTCCACACGGGCGTCAAGCAATAGATTTTATGTTGTTTGTTTTTTGTGCCACTGTTTGGACCTGATCGTTTTAATACGGGGGTGCTTCTCATGTTTTCTGTTCCTTACAGTCCACGTGGGGTCAGGGTTGTGCAGGAAGACAAGCAGAGTAACAAGTTGTGTTGTTGTGATGTTGAGGATTTCTGTTGTTTCTGTCATTTTACGATAAATGTCAGATGTTATAAAACGGTGTGAATGTAAGGTTTTGTTGGTTTTCTTTCGATTTTTTGTCCTTTGTTCTTTGTTTTCTTCTGATTCCACAAGTCCTTTTCCGGTGAAATCCGCTTTAAGGGCGTTACACATTGCTGTAAGGGTGTCGGCATCGTCTGGGAGCCGTCGAATAATTTCAAAGTTTGTGTGGCTTATTGATTTAATCTTTCCGTTCATTTCGTCTTTCCTTTGGTTTTGGGTGTCGATTTGGGGGTTTGTTTGTTGGGGGAGCGTTTTTTTGGTGTCCATGAGATATTTGGGTTGTGAAGGAAGACAAGCAGTGTAGTGAGTTGTGAGACGGTGATATCGAGGTCCTCGGCGGTTTGGGAAAGGATGCGGTCAGTTTCAGGAGTTATAAGACGTTGTGCGTGTGATATTTTGTGAGTTCTTGTTCGCAAACATATCCGTTGGGTTTTGCTGTCTTCCGGTTCGATTAAGTGCTTTTCGGCAAAATCCGCTGTAAGGGCATCACACATTCGCGCAACAGATTCCCCGTCCGTCGGGAGGCGTCGTAAGATTTCGTAATTTGAGTGGGTGATTTTTTCGGCTTGTTTCTTCTCGTTCATTTTCTGTACTCCTCTGATTGATGGTGTGTGTGAATGTTAGCAGGTTTCTGTGTTGGGGTCAAGGGGATTCGTTTGTCCGGTGATGTTTTGCCTTACAAACCCTACACAGCACCCGAAATTGGCCCACCCCCTCAAGGCCCACGCACGGGGTGCTCCCGGAATTTTTGAGCATTTTTGAATTTTGGAACAGCTGTACACACGACGCATGTGCGCCGTGTTACAAATTTATGCTGTTTGACAAATGCCCCCGCATATCTGATATTCCTCACTCAGAGGATTTAATTTATATTTGGTTGATGTTGTTATTTTTTGAGTGGGGTTTACATATTACTGTCAATCTCCTGGGTAATTTGTTTGGTTTCCGTGCTGTCCACGAAGGGTTAGACTTGTGCAGAAAAACAAGCAATGTGATAATTTGTGTTGTTGTGAGGCCGAGACTTTCTGCTGTTTCTACAAGGAGTTTTTGGATGTCGGGTGTTATGACACGCACATTCAAGTTGGATCGTTTGCGAAGTTTGTTCCGATGTTGTTTGCTTTCTTCTGATTCTACAAGCCCTCTTCCGGCGAAATCCGCTTTAAGGGCGTTGCACATTGCGGTGAGGGTGTCGGCATCGTCCGGGAGACGTCGGACAACCTCAAAGTTTGTATGGCTTACGGTTTTGGGTTTCTTTTTTTCGGTCATTCCCGTTCTCCTTTGGTTTCGGGTGTCGGTTTTTGTGGTTGTTTGTTCGGGGATCGTTTTTTTGGTGTCCATGAGATGTTTGGGTTGTGTAGGAAAACAAGCAGTGTGACGAGTTGTGGGACGGTAATGTCAAGACCAGCCGCGGTTTCAGATAGGATTTGATGTGTTTCCGGTGTTATGAAACGGCATGACTGTAGGATTTGTTTAGATGTTGTTCTGTTTTTTGTGCGTTGGTTTTTGGTGTCTGCCGATTCAATCAACCCTTTTGTGAAGAAATCGGATTTGAGGGCAGTGCACATTACTGTAAGGGCGTTAATGTCTGCCGGGAGGCGTCGGAGTATCTCATAGTTTGAGTGGGATGCCGTAACGAAAACCTTCTTCATGTTTTGTTCTCCTTTTTGTGGTGTGTGTGGTTCAGTAGGGGCCGGAGTCGTCGTCGAAGGGGTCGTGTGAGGGGTGTGAGCCGAACCTGCCGCGCTCGCGGTATGCGTGTGCGTAGGGGTGTGTGGCGTCTGGGGAGGGTTCGTCCGAGGCGATGAGGGTGTCCTCCCAGGAGGGTGCGCGGTCGGTGAGGCATGAGTGCGGCTGGGGGTGTACGGTGCGGAGGTGGCGGGGGAGGTTCTGGGGTTTGAGCATGACGAGGCAGAGGGGGCATGGGGTAAGGCTTTGCGGGGAAGGTCTGGGCGATTTCTTTCTTTTCACTTTGGTCATGTTCTGTCCTCCTCCGGTTGGTGGTGTTCGGGAATGTACCAGATTCTCGTATTGGGGTCAAGGGCAAAGTGGTGTGGCGGCCGCGCCTTGTGGCCCGGGGTTAAGGGGGCGCGGTTTGGGGCCGGAGGGCGTGTGTGAGGAAGGGTTTGACGGAGGTGGCGATCAGGGCGTTTATCTTGGCCTGCTGCCTTGGGGTGGGCGGGCTCCGTTTGTTGAACATGTCGAGCAGGAAGGCGTAGTCGCGGTAGGGGTTGTGGGCGTTGTAGGCGTTGGGCCTGAAGGCGCCGGCGGTGTGGAGGTGCGCGAGGAGCTTGCGCGAGAGGCAGTCGCTGGTGAGCGTTACCCTCCCCCCCGAGCTGATGAGGCGGCGGAGCCTGAAGAGGCTTTCCGTGATGTCGGCGGCCTCGCGGAGGGCCGGTGGGCCGAGCTTCCTGACGCAGGAGCTGCCGATGGGGTAGAGGGTGTTGCCGTTGCGGCGGTTCCTGATTGTGAAGAGGTAGCGGATGCGCTCCTTGCCGCACACGCAGGAGGAGGCGAGGGACTCGTCCTCCCCGCAGCCGTCGATATCCCATTCCGAGACGGCCTGCTCCCAGGTGTCCGCCTGGGAGAGGGCCGTGAGTTTTTCGGCGAGGGGGGTGGCGGGTGTCATTGCGCGGCCTCCTTCTTGAGTTTTGTCCGCCAGTTTGTAGCTTGTGGCGCGCCTGTGAAGAAGCGGTCGATGGTTGCCTGTGACAGCGGGTAGCCGATGTCACGCCTGAACATCATCGTGGCGTTCTTTTCCCCACCCCCCACAGGGAAACCCTCGATTACCCCCTCGATGAAGTCCGCCATGCAGTTATGCGCGTAGTTGGCCTCATTGAGGTTATCGGGTGTATCCTGATCTGATTCGAATATGTCGGTGATTACGCCGTCGGAGTCGGTGAAGTAGTGTGTCTTGGCTTCGTCAAAGAACTCCCTCACAGCCGTCCAGTCGATACCGAAAACCTCCACCGCCGGATTGCGGGTGAGGTGGAACTTGTCGGTAGGGGTATAATGGCGGGGGGCATCCTCGAAGCGTATATGCTCTTTCACGAAAGCCAACGCCTCGGTGAATGTCATCGCGTCATCGTAGCCGTGGATGTCATCAAGGTGCGACAGGTAGTCTATCACTTCCTCCACCGGAACCGTAATGGTGAGCGCGGACCGGAACCCTTTTTTGAGCATACCCTTAGTTTCGAGGTGGCGTATGGCAGACACCCACCTGTCCTCAGCCTTGTTCTCGCCAATCCTCTCACTCCCCCTGTCATCGCTTGTGAACCACGGTATCGCCAACCTCCGATCGAGTGCGAAGCCGGACTGCTTACCGTCAAGGCTCTCCGGCGGCGGAACCGAGGTGAGTGTGCGCAGGTATTTCGCAAGCATCCGGCGGAAGTCGGGATGGATGGGGGTGAGGGTGTTTTGTCCAAGAGTCATAGGATTCCCACGATCCATGGTTATATCCTTATGTATAGTATATATATTATTAATTTTATTATCCTTATATTTATTATTTATGAAAGATATGAAAGATGGGAATAATTGCCTATAACAGCAAATCAGGGCGCGAAACATACATGAAAGTTCCATGAGAGATGCCTCGCGAACGTCACCCCCAGCTTCGCCTTGCGCCTCTACCCTCGCTTCAAACTCCTTCGTTGTCGTTAAGAAGCACGACAGTCTGTTGGCTGAGGAGGAGTCATCACCGAGGTTCTTTATGTGGTTATTGACCGACAAAACGAAACCTGCGTTCTCGACCGAGAACGACTCACCGACGCAATCTTTACCTTTTCGGTGTTCCGGCACCGGCTCGCCTACGGAAAGGGTCTTGAATACCCCTTCATGCTCGGTGCGTATCTTGTAGTCCCAGTCGAAGCAGATATTCAGGTCGTTATCCCATTGTCGTTTGTTTTGGAACTTTGAGTTTAGGATGAACTGCTGGAACTCCGCGACGGACAGCCCAGCCTCTTTCACGGCGTGTACCAACCCTTTAAGGAGGTATCCCTTGCCGGAGGATGTGCGTCCCATGAGGGCAAGAAGTTTGGAGCGGCGGGTTTTGCGCCCGAGGCGGAACCACTTGTTCGTGAAGTCTAGGAATGCGCAGTGAAGTTCATATAGGTTCTCGAATTTCTTTTCTGGTGGTGAAATCTGCATAAACATGGCAAGACAGATATATGCCAACTCGGTATCCGGGAAAAGAGCGTCGAAAACAGCCTTTTTGCGGTCAATCTCGGCCTGTTCCTTTGGGAGGTATCTGATACCCGCTAGGATTTCGTCAATCAGTTTCCGCAGTATCAGGGACTGTTTCGCCTCTTTGACAGAGGTGTATGTGACATCCCTTTCCTCGGTGACGGCTGGTTTGTCACCCTTCGCCTTTTTAACCATCACGTTTATTACAACAGGGTTTTCCAGGTAGTACCGGTCAATGAGTTCGCCAAGTCCGAACCCCTCTCGCTATTTGCGGGTGGTCATCATATTGACAATCGCCATCGCGATGTCGTACCATCCATGTTTTTGGGTAATCATATCCGCACCTCTTTCCCGAATGTCCCCTGCGTGCCGGAGCAATCGTCTGTCCCGTGTCTGTTCTCGTTGCGTGTGAACTCTCTCATTGTGCATCCCTTTCCGGCGATCAAGTCGCCAATCTGTTGAAAAAAAACGCCCGTGCCTGGATTTGTTTATGACACAGATGGGCACGGGCGGGCGCCGGGGTGTGAGCCCCTGCGCCATGTGAAATCAAAAACTCCTTAATCTGTGTCATACCTGTCATAACGGCGTACCCCCCTCCCGTTTCGCATTGTTTGAAAGTTTTTAGTTTTTAGTTGTTAGTTTTTAGTTGTCGGGGGCATTCGACGGTAGTCGGAGCGGCGGAATCGGGGCGTCTAAACCGCCGCCGGACGGTTTCGGGGGCGTTCGAGCGGCGGTTTTCGATGGCATTCGATTGTCGTCGAGCGGCGGGCTGTCGACTGTTTTCGATGGCAGTCGATGGCTGTCGATGGCTGTCGATGGCTGTCGGGGGCTCTCGAGCGGCGGTTTAGAGGGGGCTTTCGATTGCCGCCGGGGCTTGCCTTCCGGGCGGGGGTGTGGTATGATGGCGCCTTTACAGCCGAAAGGCGGTTGGGACACGGCCCCGCTGAGAAACATATCTAGGTAGGTGTCGGCATAGTTTCCGGTTTCCAGTTGTCGACAACCCGATGGGGTTCGAGCGGCGTCGGGGCTTGCCTTCCGGGCGGGGGTGCGGTATGATGGCGCCTTTACAGCCGAAAGGCGGTTGGGACATAGCCAGACGGATGATGTCCATCACGGCATCTTCGATGTGCGCACAGCCGAAAGGCGGTTGGGAGACAGGATTCTTGAGGCCGTCGTGGTCAAGGTCGAGGGTGCGGGCATAGCCGAAAGGCGGTTGGATCTCAGACAGGATGTTGGACTCGTACTCATCGGTGCGGACACAGCCGAAAGGCGGTTGGGACACGGCCGTAAGGGATCGGTTGGTTGAGTAACGACAGGCGGACCCACAGCCGAAAGGCGGTTTTGGCGCACAATGTCCGTTGAAGTATATCTCCACGATTGAAGTGACTGCCGGGTCAGCCGGAATGTGGCCGTGCGAGATGGGGGGTGTCTTCGATTCTAAGCCCGTTCATGACAAAACAATGGCCGAAAGGCGGTTGAGTCACAGCGGCGAGCAAGACGGTACTGTACGATAGTCAGGTGTTGCCACAGCCGAAAGGCGGTTGAGACTCCCTTGCCCTTATTGGTCTTGTATCGAAACGCGGTGCGCTCCTCCACATAGCACACCTTGTCGGGCTGTGACCACAGTCGGCATCTGTCGGGGCGCCTCGCTGGTTCCCGTTTCCGGCCGGGCTACACCTTTTGGGTGGGGGGTGCCCTGACGGGCGCCTTTTCTCTTTCTCTCATCTTTCCTCCTTTCTTTTGGGGCTGCGGCGCGGATGCGCCGCGGCCCTTCTGCGTATCAGAACGGTTAGGGCGGCGGCGCGTTTGCGTCTGCCGTCTTTTTTTTTAGTTTCCGGTTTCCAGTTTCCAGTTTTCGACAGTCGTCGATGGCAATCGGATGCAGTCGACAACCATCGAAACCTTAACCCCTTAACCCCTTGTCCCCTCACTCTTGACCCCTCGCGCCGCTTGCGGTGTCCGGCGGCGATTGGTGCAAACGGGGGTGTGCGGGTGCCGTTATGATTCTTGATGGACGAGGTGATGTATGTTTTCGTTGACATAACGGGGGTTGACCCTGAGGATTGCGAGGCTGGGGCGCGGCTGCTGGCGCGGGCCGGGCTGGGCGGCGCGGCCGCTGTTTTGGTGGAGGCCGGGCGCAAGGCTGTCGCGCTGGGGAAGTTCGGGGCGGAGCGCCTTGGGGGTGAGGCGTTGGCGGAGGCGGAGCGCGGGGCGATGCGGGGGGTTGACGTGCTGGCGGCATGGGGGAGGAGCATGAGGGAGGGGGTTCTGGCCGGGCTGGTCCCGCGTCCGGCGCAGAAAGTAAAACTGCCGAAAAAACGGCCGTGGGAGGGTGGGGCATGGGGCGCTGGGGCGCGGGCGCGGGGGCGCGTGCCTGTGGAGTGTACGCTGAAGGCGGAGGCGGGCGCAGGGAACAGCGCGGTGGTGTGGGCGGCGGAGCGGCTGGTGAATGAGGGGGTCGAGCGGTGGCGTGTGGGTTATGCGTGCGGGTGGTGCGGGGGCACGGGGATCGGGCGCCGGCTTTCGTGGCTCAAGTTACGGAGAAAACGGATGCGGGCGGAGGGGGTCCTGCTGGAGGAGCCGGAGGGGACGGAAAAGGCGTACCTCTCGCTGAAGGCGGCGGCGGAGCGTTTCGCGGATGAGTGCGAGGGGCTGGTCTATGCGGAGCGGATCAGGCGGGTGCTGCGCCCGCTTGGGCCGAAGGACAATACGCCGCCGTACTGGAGGCAGTCGTCGTCGAATGGGCAGGAGGCGCAGCGGGCAATCCGCCGGGCGGGCAAGACGGTGGAGGAGGTGGAGAAGTTGATGATTGAGAATTGATAATTGGAAATGTTTGCTTTAAAACCGTCCAATTTTAAAGCCTCCATTGTCCATTATCAATTGCCAATTAAAAACCGGAGGTTTTTATGGGTGATACGGAGATACCGCTGGTGTGCGCGGAGGAGGTTGGGCAGGTGGGTGCGCTGGTGCCTGGGGTGCCGGAGGGGATGGTGTCGAGGCTGGCCGGGGAGCCGATGGAGGAGGGGGCGGTGGAGCGGCGGATCGAGTGCCTGAAGGGGCCGCTGGGGAATTACGGGGGGCATTGGCTGTGCCAGTCGCTGCCGTGCGGGGACAGGCTGGCGGGGCGGCTGCCGAAGGCGGTGGGGGTGATGCCGGCGGCGTCGAGCGCGGCGGCGGCGCCCATCGTGGTTGACTTCGAGGCGCTTCTGGACGCGATGGTGGAGGCGGTGCGGGGCGAGGGGGGTCCGCACGGGACGGCGAAGATCGCGGAGCTGTCGGGGGTGCCGGTGTGGGCGCTGTCGTTCCTGTTCGCCCGGTTCCCCCTGCTGTCGGTGGCGTATGAGGAGATCATCAGCTCGATGGCGCCGGAGCTGATGGCGGCGGTGATGCGGGCGGCGATGGGGCGGGGGACGCTCACGGTCAAAAGCAAGACGGTCAAGCGGGTGCCGAAGGCGGTGAAGGGGGAGGACGGGAAGATCGTGCGGGAGATGGCGGTGGTGTCGGAGACGGAGGAGGTGGTGGAGAAGGGGCAGCGGCCTGACGCGGCGCTCGCCAAGGCGATCCTGAGCGCACACCCGGAGATGGGGCGGCTGGGGCAGGGGGGCGTCAAGGGGCCTGCGGTGGTCATCAACATCGACCAGAACGCGGTGGGGAGGTAGTGGTTAGTGGTTAGTGATTAGTGGGTAGTGATTAGTGGGTAGTTGTCGAGCCGGATCGACGCCTATCGAGCCGAATCGATAGGAAGCAATGACTAATCGCTAAAAAAGAGGTTTTCTCACACAAAGGTACAAAGGGCACAAAGGCATGGTTTCGGATTTTTCACGCAAAGATGCAAAGACGCAGAGCACCCAATCTAAAAAAAATTCTTTGCGTCTTTGCATCTTTGCGTCTTTGCGAGAAAAAATGGGGGGTTTACTGTGTCTAATTTCGCGAAGACTGTGACAGGCGGGGGGGACGCGCCGGAAAAGCCGTTCAAGCTGACGGACAGGCAGCGGGAGGGCCTGCTGGCGCTCCAGGACCCCGTGGCGCGGTACACGCTGCTGGAGGGGGGGTCGGGGAGTGGAAAAACGCCGCTGGGGGGGTTTAACATGATCCAG
>Ga0099364_10002642_pt1 | contig 28356 bp, 29 predicted proteins | sample TergutTh196P3_FD_73070 | JGI IMG/M metagenome (GOLD analysis project Ga0099364, IMG submission 73070) | Microcerotermes parvus P3 segment gut microbial communities from Pointe-Noire, Republic of the Congo - Th196 P3 | ecosystem: Host-associated > Arthropoda: Insects > Digestive system > Gut ... | reverse complement strand
ATATTAAAAATATGTTTCCAAAAAATTTTCTGCAATGTCTGCTTACATTGCTTGTTGCTCTGATTGTGTTTGGAACTTTTGGAGCACTTCTTTTTATGAAATATCCACAGTTAGTTCCCGATAGCATTCTTTTTAATATTGGTTATAATGTTATTTTGGGTGGGGTTAGTTTTCTTATTGCTTACTTCATCAACCGAAGAAGAAAGATAGCTATGTCGTTTAATTTTATCCCTAAAATGTCATTGTTAACTTTTTTATGGGTATTTGTTCTTTTATCGCTATTCGTTTTCGGCAACAGTTTTTTGATTAATTCTTTTTCCCCGTTTAAAGCTGTTCGACTAAATTCTTGGTTAGTTTATGCATTATTCTTCGGTCCGATAGTAGAAGAATTCATGTTTAGAGGAATATTTCTAAAAGGATTATTATCAAATCCTAAATATCCGGCGGCAGTATCAATTTGGGGCATATCCATCTTTTTTGCACTTATCCACTATAATGCAGCTCCTCAAGTTCCATTATTAAATAACGTATTTTCTGTATCAAATGCGCTTGTTTTGAGTTTGTTTATGTCGTGGTTGTTTTATAAAACAATGAATTTGGGGAATGCCATTATTGTACATATATTGGCAAATACGTGGAGTAAGTTTCTGCAACATTTGTTTTCCAATTTCCAAAATTATATGCAGGAATATAATTTATCATTAAGAATAATGGGGGTTGTTCTTATTGTATTGTCTATCGGCTATTTTCTGTTATCCAAGAATAAAATAAAATGGGCTTAATTTGTGCAGAGAAAGCGACAAATTATACAATAAACTGTGCTGATTTGGTGTACCATTACGGCGCTCTGCGTCTTAAACCACATTCGCTGCGTAGCTGCATAATATTTGTAGCTTGATGAAATACAATAAAACATTAGGTGCGTAGCGCCGTAATATTAACCGGAAGAAAGAGGAGAACATGTGCAGATTGCGCTCGTTTCTCCTAACTGCGACAAAAATTACCAACACGAAATTGCCGTTTTTTTTCAAACCTGTATAGATGCAAATCTTTCTATTTCCACCATTACGGACAAGAACTGTTAAATTTATCTTTCATAACTTTAACGAGCTCATTTACAGCATCTTTGTCGGTCAATAAAAGGACAACGCCGTTTATAGAACTATCCTTATTGTCTGAATTATGTTGATTAATAACTATATCGCCGGGCTTATCTTTAAATAAATCGTTGATTTCTACATGCAAAAATTCTGCTAACTTGGGTATGAAAGAACTTTTGATGTCTGCTGCACCTGCTTCCCAACTTACATATGTTTTACGGTCAATGCCGAGAAAATCAGCAATTTCCTGCTGTGAAACATTCTTTTTGCTTCTTATCATTCTGAGATTATTGCCTATATTCATAAAAATAGTTTTTATATTTGTACGCAAAGATACTCATTTTGTCTATAAAATTGGACACAATTTGTCCATTTTTTTTCCTTTTTATTTCGTTTCTTCTTATTTCCTTTGCACATTACATTTTTATTACTTTTTATAATACTTTTGCCAGTAATATTAATCATATAAAACAGTAATAATTATGAAATTAAGATTAAATGAATTTATGCAACTTAAACACATACAAAGATTACTTTTATTAGGAAAGATTATTCTTTTTTTAATAACGTATGTCGTTTTGGTGTTTGCGGTTACGACAATTTGTCAAAACATTTTTCCGGGCAGAAGATTTTATGAACAATTACCTGTTGAATTGTTTCTGTATGCTGTGGATATTTTTGTTCTCGTTTTATTCATAAAAGTCATAGACAAAGAAAAAATTGTATCTGCCGTTGGTTTATCCTTGAAAAATCATGTAAAAGAGTTTTTTATTGGAGGATTAGCAGGTGCTGTTAGTATTCTTATTGGATTTTTGATTATTATTAAATTGAATTTTGAGCAAGTAGGATTGTCTTCTTATTGGATCGTGAAGTTTGATTATTTTTTTATCGGCACATTGTTATTATTATGTAGCGCAATTATAGAGGAAATGTTTTTTCGTGGTTATGTGTTTCGTAAGTTATCTGAAAAGTTTCCTCCATTCATATCACTAATATTAAGCGCTGTATTTTTTGTATCATTGCATCTTTTCAATTACGATATGACATTTTGGTCAATAGTCAATATTTTTCTTGGCGGAATTGTATTGGGAATGTTGTATCTGAAAACAAAAAATCTTTGGCTTGCTGTTGGATTCCATTTTTCGTGGAATTATATTCAATCACTTTTAGGATTTAATGTAAGCGGTGGCGGCAGATTACCATCAATTTTAAGTCTTGATTTTGAAGAAATGAACGCTTGGAATGGAGGTGATTTTGGATTCGAAGGGTCATATGTAAGTTCTATTATTTTAATATGCATAGTAATAGTTATAACAAGAATATATTGGAAAAAGATAAAACAAAATCAAAATGATTTTGCTACTAATTAATTAATTGTTTCATTAAAAATTACAAAAACTATGAGAAATTTTAAAAAAATTCATTTGACAGCAGCTGATTTAACTAATGAAAATGTTTTATCGGCATTTGAAAAAAAATCACTTACAGGTGGGTGGACAAGAAATCTTTGTTCTGTGAAAAAAAATGAAGATTGTAAAAAATACTGTGGTTAATAGTGCAGATAGTTTTTAACTACAATATAATATTAAGAGGGTGATAACATCATCCTCTTAATATTGTATTGTTCTTTTAAAAAGAAATTAATGAAACCAAGTCGTTATAATTATTATGTACCGTATAAAAAGGGGAATGCAGTAATATTTTTTAATGGTATTTCAAAATTTATCTTTTCTGTATCGGAAAACGAATTCAACCTTTTTCATAATATAGTGTCGAAAACGGATATTTTTAAGGAAAATTATCCGCATTTTTGGAATATGCTTTTTAATTTGGGATTTATTGTGGACGATGATAAAGACGAAGTCGCATTTATAGAACAGGAATTTTACAAAAAAATCAATATGCCTAAATACACATTGATGATTTATCCAACCTATCAATGCAATTTCTCTTGTTGGTATTGTATCCAGCATCATACAAATGAATTTATGGATAGCGATACCATTGAAAAAGTTAAAAAACATATAGAAACATACACTATCGAAAACAAGATTGAGGAATTGGAACTTTCTTGGTTTGGCGGCGAGCCTCTGTTGTTTTTTGATGAATGTATTGTTGGTATATCATTGTTTGCGATAGATTTTTGTAACAAAAACAATATAAAATTTATAAATGGCATCACAACAAACGCATATCTTATAACAGAAGATATGCTGCAAAAGATGAAAGAGATTAATTTAGACACCTTTCAAATTACAATAGACGGTTGCCGCGAACAACACAATCAGGTTAGAAATCATTCGGGATTACCTTCTTTTGATATAATTTTAAACAACATTGTAAAAATTTTAGAGGTTATGCCCAATGCAAGCATAACGCTTCGGTTTAACTATACCAATAATAATATCATTGCATCAAAAATAATAGAAGATGTGAATAGTTGCATTCCTCCAAAATATAGGGATAAGATAATCTCTCTTTTAAGAAAAGTTTGGCAAATTGAAGAAGAAGAAATTAACGAGCAATCATTGGAAGATATACACGCTAAATTTTTGGAAAATAAATATAAAACCTGCAATCCGGAAATATTCAATTCGTATGAATCCTGTTATGTAGAGGATATCCATTTTAATACCGTATTTCCTAATGGAACTGTTGATAAATGCAACAACATTTCGCCTAAAAAGTCTAGAGGAAAACTGAATGAAGATGGTTCAATAACATGGAAGTCATATCCTTCTTATTATAAGAATAGCATATTTGCAAAAAAAGAAGAATATCCATGCTATAAATGTAAATATCTTCCTCTATGCATGGGACCATGCCCATCTATAAGAGATAAAGGATTTGAGAAGAATATGTCCAAATGTAATTTTAAAAATCCAAAGAAAACACATAACGAAGCCATAGTACATTATTACGAAACGATATGTTTTGCTGACTAACTTGTTTAAAAACAGACTCAAAATTTAAGTCTGATAAATATGGAAACAAAAATAAAACTCAAAAAAATAGCCTTCTGCATCACCTGCATGAACCGCCTGTGCCACCTGCAAGAAACGCTCGAAAAAAACATTCAAGATAATTACCTGCCGGATGAAGTTGAGTTTGTGTTGTTGGATTACAATTCCACAGACAGTTTGGAGCAATGGGTACAGCAAAATATGCAATCGTATATCAACTCCGGCATCTTGGTTTATTATAAAACCTGCGAACCGGAGCATTACCGCCGCAGCCATAGCCGGAATATGGTTTTTTGTTTGGCAAATGCCGAAATCTTGTGCAATTTAGATGCCGACAATTTTCTGGGAGAAGGTTTTGCTTCTTTTATGATAGACGAATTTAACAAAAATGACCGGATTTTTTACACAAGCAACGCCGGCGGGGGAGATATTGTCGGCAGGGTTTGTGTGCGAAAAGAAGATTTTATGGCAATAAAAGGCTATAATGAGACAATACAAAGCTATGGATTTGAAGATACGGATTTGTTTATTCGTCTTGATAAACATGGTTTAATACATAAAGAGTTTGATAATCCCGATTTTTTTAATTGTGTTATACACTCAGATGAAGAACGGGTAAAAGACGAATTTATAGCAAAAAACACTGAAAAAATGTATATTTCCTATATCAATCCTTATACGTCCTATATACTGCTATTGTATAAAGATTTTACCTTTGCACGCTATACAATTATTGATAATATGCATTTGAATTTATACACCGATTTTACGAAAAGTGAAAACAAATTCTTAAATGAAAAAAGCTTGATTGTACTTGGAAATGATTTTCAACAGGGAACTTGGCACAAAAATAACGACAAAATCACCCTTGTTCAGGAAGATTATACAACTGATTTCAACCATGATGCGCCGAAGTTTTTGCATCAAAATCAAACCTGTTATGCCATAACAGACAACGACTTTCAAACCCAAATCTTTCTGATACTTTCATTGGCAATCAACCTGCATCAGGTGCTGCAACAACAAAATAAGGAAAAACCAATTAACGAACAAGGTTTCGGAAAAGGCATCGTATTTAAAAATTTTAACACAAGTAACGCAATTAATCTATGATAAACCCTGATAATTAGGTCGCGTAAAAAAAACTGTACTATTACGGCGCTCTGCGCCTTCACAAAAAAATGAACATACAATAACTACAAATATTACGACGCTCCGCGCCTTAAACTGTATTCGCTGCGTAGCAGCATAATATTTGTAGTCAGATAAAGTACAATAAAAAAACCAAAGATGCGTAGCATTGTAATATCAAAACGATATATTATGGCAAACACTCCTACCCAAATATTCCAAGATAAAGCGTGGTATTTTCTTTCCATCTATTACTCCCGCGAAAAATGGGGATTATTTCGAAAAAACCTCAAAATAAATTCTTCGGGGCTTTTGTTTTTAATGCTCTTTCTGTTTAAGCGCATCAAGTACCCTGTCAACAGCATCTCTATCGGTAAGAATTAGGATAGCAGTATTAATGGTGCTGTCTTTAAACGATTGTTGAATATTAATACTGGTGTCACTGTTAAACAAATCAGCAATATCAACGCCGAAATATTCTGCCAAACGCGGAACAAAACTGCTTTTAATATCTTGACTGCCGGTTTCCCACGCAGCATAAGTGCGCCTGTCTATATTTAGCATATCCGCAACAACTTGTTGCGAAAGGTTTTTCTGAATGCGCAATTTGCGAATATTATTACCTATTGCCATAATTTGAAATATTTGTGCGACAAAGGTAACATTTTATTCCATAAATTGTACTAATTTTGTGCATTATTTTGTTTGGCAGGTTTGTATGCCGCCACTACTTTTGTAACGATAATTTTGATATTAAAAATATGTTTCCAAAAAATTTTCTGCAATGTCTGCTTACATTGCTTGTTGCTCTGATTGTGTTTGGAACTTTTGGAGCACTTCTTTTTATGAAATATCCACAGTTAGGTCCCGATAGCATTTTTTTTAATATTGGCTTGTGTGTTATTTTGGGTGGGGTTAGTTTTCTTGTTGCTTACTTCATCAACCGAAGAAGAAAGATAGCTATGTCGTTTAATTTTATCCCTAAAATGTCATTGTTAACTTTTTTATGGGTATTTGTTCTTTTATCGCTGTTCATTTTCGGCAACAGTTTTTTGATTAATTCTTTTTCCCCGTTTAAAGCTGTTCGACCAAATTCTTGGTTAGTTTATGTGTTGTTCTTCGGTCCGATAGTAGAAGAATTCATGTTTAGAGGAATATTTCTAAAAGGTTTATTATCAAATCCCAAATATCCGGCTGCGATATCAATTTGGGGCATATCTATTCTTTTTGCACTTTTCCATTACAATGTGGCTCCTCAGGCTCCATTGTTAAGTAACGTGTTTTCTGTGTCAAATGCACTTATTTTGAGTTTGTTTATGTCGTGGTTGTTTTATAAAACAATGAATGTGGGAAATTCCATTATTGTACATATATTGGCAAATACGTGGATTTTGTTTCTAAAATGGCTTTTCTCAAACTTCCAAAATCAAATGCAAGCATACAATTTGTTGTTCGGAATACTTGGCGCCGGACTTATTTTATTGTCTATCGGCTGTTTTCTGTTATCCAAAAATAAAATAAAATGGGCTTAATTTGTGCAGTGAAGGCGACAAATTATTCCATAAATTGTACTGATTTTGTGCATTATTTTGTTTGGCAGGTTTGTATGCCGCCACTACTTTTGTAACGATAATTTTAGTATTAATTTAAAAATTTAATGTGATGAATCTACAAAATTTAGGTTTAGCAGAATTAAGTGTTACAGAAACAAAAGCAATTATCGGTGGCTATAAATATTACGATGGAAACGATGGATACGGAGTTCTTAGTTATGCTGTTTATAATCTGGGTTGCTTGGTAGGTCTTTGGGGTGATAGGAATTAAGCAACTGTAACAATGCTGTCTAATAAGTTGGTATTATATTGACCTGTTAGACAGCAATTTTTTATTAACCAAAAATGGGGTTAATTTGTGCAGAGAAAGCGACAAATTATACAATAAACCGTACTGATTTTGTGTATTATTTTGTTTGGCAGGTTTGTACATCACCGCTACCTTTGCAACGATAATTTAATATTAATTTTAAAAATTTAAAACTATGGATTTGAAAAAATTAGGTTTAGCAGAATTAAGCGTTACAGAGAGTAAAGCAATTGTCGGTGGCTATAAATGGTACGATGGAGACAATGTATTCGTATATATTGGTTATGCTGTTTATAATCTGGGTTGCTTGGTAGGTGTCTGGGGCGATAGAAATTAAGCAACTGTAACAATGCTGTCTAATCGGTTGGTATTATATTGACCTGTTAGACAGCAATTTTTTATTAACCAAAAAATAAGGTTAAATGGAATTAGTAAGTATAATTATTCCCGCTTATAATACAGCGCGTTTAATAGGAAAATGTTTGTCTTCTGTTGTAGAACAAACATACAAAAATCTGGAAATCATTGTTGTAAATGATGCTTCTACTGATAATACATTGCAAGTTATTACTGAATTTGCAGACAAAGATTTCCGAATAAAAATAATTAATCACGAAATAAACAAAGGAAATGGTATCGGACGTAACAATGCAATACGTGCGGCAACCGGTAAATTTGTTTATTTTGTTGATTCTGATGACTATATAGAACCAAATGCGGTTGAAGTGCTTGTAAACAGCATAACAACAAGTCGGTCTGATGTTGTTGTATTGGGGCACTACATGCATTGTGGAAAGATTTTAAGAAAAGACAAAATTATAAAATTTTCACCTGCCATTCCGAATGATATAGAAAAAAACGAACTCTTTAAACAGTTTTTATTACAAACTTATGGTTTTCAAATTCCTCCATGGAAATACTTTACAAAAAGAGAGATTTTATTGGAAAACAATGTTTTTTTTGATGAATCCGGCGATTATTTTGAAGATGTAATTTTTGCGACCAAACTTGTTTTTTATGCAAAAAAAATAACCTCGGTGCCAAACCTGTTATATCATTATGTGTTAAGGACTGGTTCAATTATGGGGACATATTCTTATAAATCAATTCAAAGTAAGTTTTCTGTGATAACTAAAATGAAAGATTTTCTAAAAGAGGAAAATGCTTTTGACCTTTACAGAGAGGAATATTCCATGTTTTTTCTGATAGAAGGTTTTCTTGAGTCTTGTTCTCGTTATATACAGATGCGAGATAGACACATGGAAATAGAACAGTTTTTATATGAAATATCACAAAGTGATTTTATACAACAGTTTGATGTGCAATTGATTAAAAGCATTAATCCAAAAAATAAAAATGGGATTGCTTATATACAAAAAATGATAACAGAAATACAAAAAGATTTTCATTCGTACATTGCGACACAACGTTCTAAAAATGAATAAAAGGAAAAAATAATTTAATGTCCTTTCCCCTCTACTCTCAACTTGATGCTATGGACTGTGGCGCAACTTGTTTGCGTATGATAGCCAAGCACTACGGTCGCTCTTATACATTGCAAACTTTACGGGAAAAAAGTTTTATTACCCGTGAAGGCGTTTCAATGCTTGGTATCAGCGATGCCGCCGAATCTATAGGCTTTCGCACAATTAGGGTAAAAATCAGTTTTGAGCAGTTGGTGAAAGATGCCATTCTGCCCTGTATTTTGCACTGGAACCAAAATCACTTTGTGGTGTTGTATGCGGTCAAACGTAACACGTTTCGAAAACGTGTTACGTTTCAATTCCACATCGCCGACCCCGCCGGTAGTTTGCATGTATATACCGAAGAAGAATTGAAAAAATGCTGGTTCAGTACCACTTTAAACAACGAACAGGTCGGTACGGCATTGTTATTAGAGCCTACGCCTGCTTTTTACGAACACGAAGACGAAAAAGAAAAAACATCGCGCAATCTTGGTTTTTTCCTGCGCTACTTGTTTCCTTACAAAAAACAAATGCTGCAAGTGCTGCTGGGTATGGTAATCGGAATGATTTTGCAACTTATCCTGCCTTTCCTTACTCAAAGCATGGTAGATATTGGTATCAGCACAGGCAATATCAGCTTTATCCGGTTGGTGTTGATTGCTCAATTAATCATTTTCGTTACGCAACTGTCAGTCGATTTTATCCGCAGCTGGATTATGCTGCACGTAACCACGCGCATAAATATTTCACTGATTTCCGACTATTTGGTCAAATTGATGAAGCTGCCGATGAATTTTTTCGACAGCAAAAACGTGGGCGACATCATGCAGCGCATCGGCGACCACAGCCGTATCGAAAATTTCCTTACCGGCTCGTCGCTCAACACGTTGTTTTCGCTGGTTAATTTTGTGATTTTCGCCTGCGTAATGGCATATTTTAACCTGACAATTCTGGGCATTTTTCTTTTGGGAAATGCGCTGTATGTGGCTTGGGTGCTGTTTTTCATGAAATACCGCCGCGAAATAGACCACAAGCGATTTACGCAATCGGCAGGCGAACAAAGTAATTTGTTTCAACTTATTACCGGCATGCAGGAAATAAAACTCAACAACTGCGAAAAACAAAAACGCTGGCAGTGGGAACGCATACAGGTAAAGCTGTTTAAAGTCGGCGTAAGAGGTTTGGCAGTGGGGCAATACCAGCAAACCGGCTCTGTGTTTTTCAGTCAAACTACCGGTATTTTGATTAGTTTTATTGCCGCGCAAGCCGTCGTTTCGGGCGATATTACGCTGGGAATGATGATGTCTATCAGTTATATTATCGGGCAACTTTCCGCGCCCATCGGTCAGTTTATCGGCTTTGCACAAACTCTGCAAGATGCTCGTTTAAGTTTGGAGCGTTTGAACGAAATTCATTTGAAAAAAGACGAAGAGCAAAACGTGGGTTTGCAAATGTCGGAATTGCCCGAAAGCAAAACGCTGCAAATCCGCAACCTCTCATTCTCTTACGACGGCGCCGACCGCGACTATGTGTTGACAGACATCAACCTGCAAATTCCGCCCCACAAAATCACCGCCATCGTGGGCGAAAGCGGCAGCGGAAAAACCACGCTTGTAAAGCTTTTGCTCGGATTTTATCCGCCCAACAAAGGCGAAATATTGGTAGGCGAATCGTCTTTAAAAAACATCAATCCGCACCTTTGGCGGCAAAAAACAGGCGCGGTAATGCAGGACGGCTTTATTTTTTCGGATACCATTGCCCATAATATCGCCGTAAGCGCGGAAACAATAGATAAACAAAAACTGTTATTTTCCGTAAAAACAGCTAATATACAGGAGTTTATTGATAATTTGCCCTTAGGCTACAACACCAAAATCGGCATGGAAGGCAACGGTATCAGTCAGGGGCAACGGCAACGCATGTTAATTGCCCGCACGGTGTATAAAAATCCCGATTTCCTGTTTTTCGACGAAGCAACCAATGCGCTCGATGCCAAAAACGAGCGGGTAATTATGGAAAATTTACAGGAATTTTACAAGGGCAAAACGGTTGTGGTAGTGGCGCATCGCTTGAGTACGGTACAAAATGCAGATAATATTGTGGTGTTGGAAAAAGGACGAATTGCCGAACAGGGCACGCACAAAGAATTGACGCAACAGCGAGGTATTTATTATAACTTGGTGAAAAATCAGTTGGAGCTGGGGAGCTAAAGCAAGAAGGCGCGAAAGCGCGAAGGCGCGAAAGCACGAAGGCAAGAAAGAAGGTGAAATGTTTTTTGTAACTTTGTGGTTGTTTCAAAAAATAATTGTACTTTTGCAGTTGTATTTTGCAAAACTCCACGAAATGTATGGAGTTTTGCAAAACATAAAATGGGAAATATGGCAACAAATAATAAATATGATTACATAGAAACCTACCTTGATGCAATTCGAGCAAAAGGCAGGTATTCGTTTGCATTGGAAGAGTTATTGAATGAATTTAAAATTTCATACAAAACTCTTCTTGAACGGTTGTCTAACTTAAAACGAAAAAACAAAATTGCACAAATACGCCAAAATTTTTATGTGATTATTCCACCCGAATATTCCGCTCTTGGCACACTTCCGCCCGATTTGTTTATTGATGCGATGATGAAATATTTGGGCAAAAAATATTATGCCGGACTTTTGTCGGCAGCCGCTTTGCACGGTGCGGCACATCAGCAACCAACTACATTTTTTGTTATGTCGGAATTTCCTGCGCCAAGAAACATTAGCAACAATAAACTGAAAATCAGGTTTTTTTCCAAACAGAATATTATCGAAGACGGCATTATCCAAAAGAAAACTCCGTCAGGTCGTATCAATGTATCGTCGCCCGAATTGACAGCATTTGATTTGTTAGACAACATCAAACAATTTGGCATCAATAGAATTGCAACAATTTTAATGGAACTTTACGAAGTAATGTTACCCTCAAAATTATCAAAAACGGCAAAATTGGTTGATAATAAGGCTAATATTCAACGATTGGGATTTATTTTAGAAAATATTGCTGGCGAAGAAAAATTATCAAACGCCTTGTATAAAATTATTGCAAAAACAAATTTCACGAAAGTGGCGCTTTCGCCACTAAAAACGAGAACAGGCGAAGTGAACGAAAAATGGAAAATTATAATTAACGAACAAATAGAAACAGATTTATGATAGAACAAAGTTATATTGAAGAATGGCGGAGTGCGCACCCTTGGTCAAATCCGCAAGTGGAACAAGACCTTGTAATTTCTCGTGCTATTGTCGAGATATTTTCCGATGATTTATTACGGAAATCATTGGCTTTTAGAGGTGGAACGGCATTGCATAAAATCTATATTTCACCACAGGCACGCTATTCCGAAGATATTGACCTTGTTCAAATAAATTCCGAGCCGATAAATCCTGTTTTGAAACGAATGAGGGAAAAATTAAGTTTTCTCGGCACAAAACGCATTGTAAAACAGCACATTCACAACAATACAATGATTTACCGTTTTGATACGGAAATACAACCGGTTGTGAATATGCGCCTGAAAATAGAAATCAATACTCGCGAGCATTTGAATGTTTTTGGAGTACAGGAAATCCCGTATAAAGTAGCAAATGGTTGGTTTTCGGGCGAGTGCAATGTTACAGGATTTGCGGTTGAGGAACTTCTCGGCTCAAAATTGAAAGCGCTTTACGGACGTAAAAAAGGGCGGGATTTATTTGATTTGTATTGGGCTTTTGAGCATTTGAATATTGACATCGAAAAATTGCTTTTTTGCAACAAAAAGCATTACGAAAACGCCGAACAGAAACAGCCGACAAGCCGGCAGTTTCTGCGTAATATGGAAGAAAAACTCGGCGATGTTGAATTTACAAATGATGTTTTTTCGGTAATCAAACCAAGTATCAAGTACGACAATATTACAGCGTGGGAAAAAGTGAGAAAGGAGTTGAAAATAATATAAATCTTATTAAAATCATGGTTCAGACAGACGACATCGAACTCCGCAGCGAAGAAGTACAGGAAGTACTTGGCGCTGTTCCTGCGTGGATTTTGCGCTGGGGCATTACCACGCTTTTTGTCGTTGTAGTTGTGTTGTTGGTTGGCAGTTGGTTTTTCAAATATCCCGATACCATTGCCGCCACAATGACCCTAACCAGCGAAACGCCGCCTGCAGGAATCGTTGCCAAAACAAACGGCAGAATAAAAGAGTTATACGTGGCAGACAAACAACACGTTAAGGAAAATGAATACTTGGCGGTATTAGAAAATCCTGCCTCTACCGATGATATGTTGTGGTTGAAAAACAATCTTGAAAATTTCATTCAATATGCTGATTCTTCTGCAAATTTCTCGCAAGATGAACTAAAATTGGGAATGGTGCAAAACGTATATGCCTCATTTATACGCTCTTTAAATGCGTATCAAAAATTTGTGGAACTGAATTATTATCCACAAAAAATACAGGCAATTGAAGAGCGCACCGCGCAACACCGGCAACAATATCAAAACTTGGAACGCCAACAGAATATTGCAAAAAAACAGCAAAGTATTGCCGAAAAATTATACAAACGCGATATGTCGTTGTATTCACAAAATGTTATTTCGCAAGAAGCGATGGAAAAGTCGGAAAATGACTATTTGCAAAGCCGATTGTCCTTGGAAAATTCCCGCTCTACACTCAAAAACCTGCAAATACAAATCTCCCAACTACAAGAAACACAGTTAGATACCGAACAACAATATGCAGACAATAAAAATCAATTAGAATTGGAATTAACCACCCTTGCAAGTCAGTTGCTCAACGAAATCAACACATGGGAAATGAACTTTGTATTGATAAGTCCCATTGGCGGAAAAATTACTTTTGCCGGCTATTGGAGTGAAAACCAAAATGTAACGACAGGCGAAACCGTTTTCAGCGTTATTCCTGTGCAGGAAAATAATTTGACAGGCAAAGCGCAACTACCGATAATGCGTTCCGGAAAAGTAAAAAAAGGGCAAACAGTCAATATCCGTTTTTTGAATTATCCCGACAACGAGTTTGGCATGGTGCGAGGCGAAGTAAGCAATATTTCATTGGTACCAATAAAGGATTATTATATTGCGGAAATCTCTCTCCCCAACGGTTTATTGACAAGTTACAAAAAAACGTTGCCCTTTTCGCAAGAAATGACGGCAAACATTGAGATAATCACAGAAGATATGCGGTTAATAGAACGTTTTATTTTGCCTTTGAAAAAAATATGGAAAGAAAGTATGTAATAATATTCCTGCTGTTTGTTTGTTTTTCAAATCTTAATGCGCAACACACTTTGACATTGCAACAATGTATTGACAGCGCATTAGAAAATAACAGACAGATAAAATCACAATCGTTAATTAAACAGGAAAGAGAAATTGCCTATCGTCAGGCGAGGCAAAACTTATTGCCCGGATTGAATGCCGGCGCCAGTCAAAATTTTTCCTTCGGTCGTTCCATTGACGCTTCTAACACTTATCAAAGCGACAATTCCATTCAAACTTCATTCAACGTATCAAGTAACTTGACTATTTTCGACGGCTTGAAAATGAAATATAGCATTGATGCCCGAAAAGCAGAAATGCACGCTTCGCAAGCCGACTTGGAAAAAATCAAAGACGATATTACGCTTGCCGTAAATGCGGCTTTTTTAGAAGTTTTGATGAATAAAGAATTGTTGCAAATTGCCCAAGAACAATTAGAAATCACTCAACAAAATGTAGAACGTCAAAAAATTTTGCTAAAAAGCAAAAAAATTACCGAAGGGGATTTATACGAATTACTGGCGCAAGAATCGAAGGAAAACTTAAGGTGCATAGAAGCGGATAATAACCTCAAAATCTCATTGCTTAATCTTGCTCAAATAATCGAATTAAGCCCCCAAAATCCCCCACACGGAGATTTTGACTTTGATATTATTGCGCCCGACGATTTAAGCAATAATTTGGTATTACTTTCGATAGAAACAGTATATGAAAATGCGCTCAAAAATCGCCCCGAAATAAAAAGTGCGGAATACCGATTGCAAAGCAGTAAAAAAAATGTGTTGATTGCCCGCTCCGACTATTATCCTACATTATCATTGGAGGCAAATTTTGGCACAAGTTACTTCAATTTGGAAAATATGCAAAATCAACCTTTTGAAAAACAATTATCAAAAAACTTGAGTAGCAGCGTGGGGCTGTCGTTGAGCATTCCGGTATTCAACCGTTTTTATGTAAGCAATCGTGTCAAAAGTGCAAAATTAGAAGTAAAAAGCAGCGAATTGAATAAAGACAATGCAAGAGCAGAATTATACAAAACGATACAGCAAGCCTGTTTAAACGCCAATGCCGCAAAATCTCGTTGGGACGCCACAATAAAATCAGAAACAGCAGCAAGGGAAGCCTATCGTTTTGCTTTACAAAAATTTGAAACAGGGCGCACATCGCAATATGAGTTATTTCAGGCAAAAAGTTTTTTAATGCAAGCGCTTTCGGAAAAAGCACAGGCAAAATACGAGTATTTTTTTAGATTAAAAATAGTAGCAATATACAATCATTAAGCTTTTGATTAACAGGGCAAAAACCCTGTGTCTAACTTGACGAAACAAGGCGCTGTCGCCTCTTTTTTTGAGAAAATTATTTTTTTTAATAAAAAACATTTATATTTGCGACATTAAAATTCTTTTATTAACATACTTTAAAAATAAACTTTTATGAAAAATTCTTTACAAAAACCAATTTTATGCGCTCTCTTGCTGATAGCAGCAATAGTAGCGCAAGCGCAAAGTCCTATTACTGTTACCGCCAAAGATGAAATTATTGATTTCGGACAAACGCCTGTGTTGGCTTACGAAATCACATCGGGCAGTTTGGAAGATGGCGATGAATTAACAGGCTCCTTGGAGGTGGATAATTTGAATATCGGCACACACACCATCACGCAAGGCACATTAACCGCCGGAGAAGATTACGACATTACCTATGTCGAAGCTACACTGACCGTTCGCAGCGTCAACACGGCAATTGATAATCTTACAATAGACTGGGAAACGATTCGAGAGAATTACATTACCACCTTAAATTCAACTGCCAGAGTGGCAGTAAGCGCCGAATATGCTTTAATAAGCATCAACAATCAACCGGACGTGTCTTCGGGGATTCCGGTAATCGTTTCGCTCAACTATGGCGAAAATCTCATACCAATAGTTGTAACGGCGCAAAACGGTAATTCGCAAACTCACACCCTTGTTATTGAACGCTACTACGACCAGATAATTTACGAGTACCCCGATGTGCCAACCATCAACTGCAACCCGCAAACCAATGGCGGATACACTTTCACAGACTTCCAGTGGTATCGCAATGATGTAGCCATCGGCAAGGTTTCCAATTCATTCTATCCATACTATCAAATCAAAGACAACGCAAGTTACTATTGCAAAATAACCGTAAGCGATGGCAGCCAATGGCGTACAGACGACATACAAGCAAGCGCTCTACGCTCGGCAACATTAATTGCTTACCCTAATCCAACGAATGGAGAATTGAGAATTGAGAATTTACAAATTGACGATTCGCAATTAATACAAGTGTTCGACATGAATGGCGCGTTGATGCTGCAAACAGTTGAAAATCCGTTTGATGTAAGCGCTCTATCTAATGGCGTATATTTGGTAAAAGCAAATGGAGAAACAATGAAAGTAGTGAAAAAATAATTTTAAATTTTAAATATAATCAAGCATGAAAAAATTAATCACAATCATCGCCGTTGCCGCTCTGACATATTCGGCAGCAACAGCACAGTATTTTAACCGTAATGAATTTTCCATCAATGTGGGTGGTGGAGCATCAAGTTTTCAGACCCAAACCACCGAAGGCAAAGACCTTTGGAATTGGACCGGTACAGCCGGATTGGGCTATCATTTCTTTTTCAATCCGAATTGGGGCATCGGTACAGGAGCAAACTTTGCCATCTACAACGGCGGCATCTGTATCAACAACTACAGCCAACTGCAAGCAACCACAAACGCGCTGCATACAAGCAATGCTTTCGATTTTCTCGTAACGTCAACAAATTACAAAAATGTACAACAAGCCATGATGGTAACCATTCCGCTGATGGTGCAATATCAAACCGAAGGCAAAGCGGCTTTTTATGCAGCTTTGGGCGCTAAAGTAGGCATTCCTATTTTGGCAAAAAGCAAAACGGAAGGCAATTTTACTACTAAAGGTTACTACCCCAACCCGAATGTAACCTATGAAGATTTACCCGAATATGGCTTTGTAAACAACATGCGGTTCCCCGAAAACGAAACCAACATTAAGTTGAGAACTTTCTTTATGGCATCAGCCGAATTAGGCGTCAAATGGCGTTTGAGTTACACAACAAGTCTTTACACTGGTATTTATGCCGATTATGGGCTAAATGACATGATGGTAAAAGAACCCGCTCCGGCAAACAGCAACTTGGTAGTGTACCAACCCGAGACTCCGGCAGAATTTGCATACAACACCGCCACCAACTCGTTTGCCAAGCAAATAGCGCCGCTTGCATGCGGTATTACGCTGCGTTTGAGCTATTCTCTCGAAGGAAAAGCCGCCGCTGCTGCCGCAAAAAAGAAAGAAGAAGCCGAAGCGAAAAAACAAGCTGACGAAGTTGCCGCACAACAAGCCGCTGTCGAAAGAGCACGCCAGGAAGAACTCAACCGTTTACAAAGGGAAGCACAACGCCTCGCCGCAGAAAATGCAAGACTGGAAAAAGAGAAACAAGCCGCAATAGCTGCACAACAAGCCGCAGAAAAACGTGCCGCAACAAAAGAAAGCATTCAACAACCGGTAGAACTTTATGCCATATCGCAAACAGAACTGACTGCTACACAAAAACAAAATTTGGACGAAAAAGTTGCCCTTTTACAAGAATATCCCGATATGGAAATGTTTATCTACGGACATACTTGCGACATCGGCAGCTATGCAATCAATCAAAAAATTGGTTTGCAACGCGCCGAAAACGCCAAAACGTATATAATCAGCCAAGGAATTGATGCCGCACGCATAGTCGGCACAGCTACCAAAGGCTACTCCGAACCTCTTGTGCCAAATATTAACGAAGAAAACCGGAGACAGAACAGGCGTATAGAAATAATTGTAGTAGAGTAAATTAATAGTTTTTTTTAAATTTTCATTGCAAAGAGGCTGTCTCAAAAGTCATTTTGAGACAGCTTCCTTGTTTTTTTGCCGAAATTATAAATTTCTTTTTATCTTTGTCGCAAGTTTTTTAAGGTATTGACATGGGGAAAAAAATATTTTTTTGTTTTTTATTTTTTGTTGTAATGTGGAACGTATCGGCACAGCAGGCAAAAACTTCTATTTTTGAAGTTTTAAGCGACACTTCCAAAGCAGAACAAGGTAAGGTTGCTTTGTATCAAGACCCTCGCCTCAACCGGTTGATATACAGCAAGGTTACAGGTATTCCTTATACCGCCAGCTACATTATGAAAGACGGTTTTCGCGTACAGGTTTTTTCGGATAATAAACCGCGCACGGCAAGAGCAGAAGCCTACAAAATAGAAGACCTTATCCGGACAAAACATTCCGGTCTTCCGATTTATGTGGTTTATCAGGCTCCTTTTTGGAAAGTGCGCGTGGGTGATTGCAGTACCGATGCCGAAGCCCAAGAACTACGCAACTTTATTCTATCGGAATTTCCCGAAATGAGAAACGAAACCTATATTGTGCGCGAACAAGTTCGCGTGTATACGCCGTATTAAAGGCGAGAAAGTAAAAAAACTCAAATTTTCAAATAAATCAACAACTTTACGATTGAGACAATGGGATTAAAAACTGACGACACAAGCGGAAAACTTGCTTTTCATTACAAAGAAATAATCACACTTTTGGGAGAAGACGCTTCGCGCGAAGGCTTGCTGAAAACTCCTGTCAGAGTGGCAAATGCAATGCAGTTTCTCCTAAATGGCTACAACATAAATCCTTCGGAAATTATTTCATCGGCAATGTTTAAAGAAGACTACCGCCAAATGGTAATTGTAAAAGACATTGATTTTTATTCGATGTGCGAGCATCATATTTTGCCGTTTTTCGGGAAAGTGCATGTGGCTTACATTCCCAACGGATACATTACCGGATTAAGCAAAATACCTCGCGTGGTCGATGCGTTAGCCCGCCGCCTGCAAGTGCAGGAACGCCTGACCACTCAAATAAAAAGCTGTATTCAGGAAACGCTTAATCCACTGGGTGTAATGGTGGTAATCGAAGCGCAACATACGTGTATGCAAATGCGCGGAGTGGAAAAACAAAACTCCATTACTACTACTTCGGATTTTACCGGCGCATTCGAGCGCGAAAAAACGCGGGAGGAATTTATCAGTTTGATAAAAAATTAAGCATTTACCGTACAATTACGACTCTTGTCGAAGCGTATTTTTTTCCTTCTTTATTGACGCACAAAACCGGATATACGCCCGAAGCGGCAAGTTTTCCGGAAGAAGTTCTTCCGTCCCATACGGCAGTTCCTCCATTCGATGTGGTTTCAAAAACTACATTTCCACCCATATCGGTAATTCTCACAATTGTTTCGTCCATCAATCCAAGCACAGTAATCGCTCCGTTGAAACCCGGACGAACAGGATTTGGATACACCGAAACGTTGGAATATGATGTTTTTGGCTCGCTTGCATCATTTGTATAAGAAATAATACCCATTTCTGTCCCAAAAAACACTTCTCCGCTTGTTTTATTTATTGCAATGGAAAAAATGGTGTTTGATAAAAGCGGACTGTTATCTTTCGTAAAATGGTAAATTGTTTCCTTTCCATCGGGCGACATTAAATAAACTCCTGAACTTTCGGTGCCGAACCATTTACGATTTCCGCCATCTACAGCAATACAATTAATTTTATCCGCTTCGAGTAAATAATCGGCATACGAAGTGCCATCGTCGCGCGGTATTTTTATCCTCGTAACTCGATAATCGGAATTAAATACATTCGATACCGACTGAAATACTATTGGTCCCTGGTTTGTCCCTGCCCACATTGCGCCATCTTTATCTTCTACAATACAAGTAAAAGATGTTGGCGCAACGCTTTCTCCATCTTGGTCTGTAAATGATTTAAAATAACGAGTATTGGTATTATTGGAAGTAAATGTGCGCGGGTCGTTGGCATCATTTAAAATATAAATGCCGGCATCTGCATTCATAGGAATATTAATCCATTTGAAATTATTGCTTCCCACCGTAATTTTATCATATCGAGGAGCAGATAAATTTAAAGGAATAACTTTCCACCGGTCTTGCGTATAAGGAAGGCTTTGATTACGCGCATCCAGTAATACTTTTACCGAAGTTGAAGGAGGACCATTATTTACCCACAAATGCCCATTTTTATCAAATACGGCGCCATCGGTAGGAACGCCGTTCCAACTTGCGTGAGTTTCCAAAGGCGAATTGTCGTAAGAATATGTGCGATAGAATTCATCATTTCTAAATTCGTGCAATCCTGTTGTAAACCACGTTGTGGCAAAATAATGCGTTTCGTCGGCATCATCAACTCCAACCTGTGCAATATCCCACCATGTAATAATATTTTTCCACTTTCCGTTTTCATGTATCATCAAAGCGCCCGGAGTATACGCTTTTTGATTTTCCCACATTGAACCGGTTGTTACATACACTCTGTTGTTGAGGCTTGTCATTTCATAGCAGGGCAAAAATGCCGGACCTTCGGGGTGAAACCAAGCATTTGGCACACCCGAAACAGCTCTTACCAAATCGCCCCAAGGCGTTCCAATCCAACATACAGCTCCATCGTAAGCGCAAGACACATCGCGGTTATAGTATTGGAAGCGTGTCGAACGTGATTTGTCTTGAAGCGTTTCGCGCGAACATTGTATGATTGTATCCGTTTTGAGCATCATCAAATAATCGCCCGAATTTCGAATAGTTACAATGGTATCACAAAAAAACGACCATGGATTTGTCTCGTCAAACGAAGTGGCGCGGTACACAATGCTGTCGCTTTTGAGTAGAAAAAAGTTATTTTCATACACAAGCATTTTTTTGTTTTTCGCTACGCCTCCGGGTTGTTTTTCTTCGTCCCATGCATCTGGGTTTGATAAGATTGGATTTTGGCTGTCGGCAGAGTAGATTGCCAATTCTGTCAGCGCATAAATTCGATTGTTTGTTATAACCGTTGAAAATACCGGGACATAGTTTCCGCTTTGCCCCAAAATATAAGTGTCGGCTATCTCTCGTTTGACCAAATTGAGCGCCACAATTCCCAAACCACAAGAGAGATAAGCAAAATTTTCATGGAAAAAAACATCGTTAATCATTTTGGATGCGGTTATTGAGGCATTTTTTATATCCGAAATATTATAAATTCTATCTCCCTGCAATAAATCAATATTCGAATTTGTGTATGCAACAAGCATAATATCCTTTTCTTTGTAGTAACGGATAAGCGATACCGTGTTTTCGCTCAACCCGCTGATTTTCGAATAGGTTTGTATGCTGTTGTCGTCTTTGTTGACCGAAAACAATCCGCCGGCGCTGCTTACTCCATACACCAACTTCGGCGTTTCTTCCACTTGTGTTATATCGTTATACGGCAAATGTACCCGCCACTGCCACATTGCCTGTGCCTGTACCGCAAATACGTTCGTAACAAACAAGGCAATCAATATGTATTTACTCAAATTCTTCATAAATTTTCTATTAAAAATGAAACTAATTTTTCCACCGCACGAGCGCGATGGCTTATTGTGTTTTTTATGCTTAAATCCATTTCGGCAAAAGTTTTATCGTAGCCTTCGGGAATAAATATCGGGTCGTAACCAAAACCGCCGTTTCCAACGGGATTTTCGATAATTTTCCCTTTTATTTTGCCTTCAAAAAAATACGTTTTTCCGGCGAAAATAAGCGCAATTACCGTTCGGAATTGGGCTTTGCGATTACTTGCGCCTTGCATTTCCGACAACACTTTTTGCATGTTAGCAATGGATACTTCACCCGCGACAGTTTTATGTACTTCTGTCTCCAATTGTCTTCCCTCTCCATAGAGCGCTATTTTTGCTTCCGCCTTGATTTTGGCATAACGCGCCGAATAAACTCCCGGAGCGCCGCGCAAGGCTTCTATTTCCAAGCCTGTATCGTCCGAAAAACAATCCAAACCGTATTTTTCGTACACAAACATTGCTTTTTGCAGTGCATTGCCTTGTAATGTGTCGGAAGTTTCGGGGATTTCATCTGTACAGCCAATATCGGAAAGATTTTGCAGCAAACATTTGCCTTCCAATAAAGGCGAAACTTCCTGTAATTTGTGTTTATTATTCGTGGCAAATACTATTTTTCGCATTAATTCGTTCAGTTTAATTGTATAACGGCAAACAAAGATAAAATATTTTGTGCATAGTTTAATACAAAGTGTGTATATTTTGCCTTTTATCTGTCATTTTGGGACAGAGTAGCACATTTGGTAAGAAAGACACCGAAAGAATTAAATGTTAAACAATTTGAAGAACAGCAAAAAAAAACGGTTTTTGCTATTTTTTTGTTTGCCTATTCGTTTTTGTAATCTGTGAAAATGTTGTAATTTTGGGGCTTAATATTTTCATTATGTCGCAAACGCAGAATATTGTAAAGAAAGAAATCGAAAGCATTGTTGAGAATAACAATCTTTACGAATTTTCGAGAGAGCTGATACTCAACTCTCGAAAACTTGTTTATCAAGCAGCAAATTTTGCAATGGTGGAAACCTATTGGCGGATTGGCGAAAAAATTGTTGAGGAGCAAGGCGGAACTGAACGAGCAAAATATGGCGATAGCCTTATTGACAGTTTATCTGAAAAACTAACAGCCGAATTTGGAAAAGGTTTTACAGTTAGAAACCTGCGAGCAATGCGACAATTTTATTTGCAATTTCCAATTCGGCACACACTGCGTGCCGAATTGAGCTGGTCGCATTATCGCTCACTTATTCGTGTAGAAAATCAAACAGCACGCGAAATTTATATGAATGAAGCCGCTAATAATCAATGGAGCACTCGTTTTCTTGACCAACAAGTTGATAAACATTCTTGCGAACGACTGATTTCAACCCACAAAGAAGCGGTAAACGAACTCAATGCTCAAAATGAAAAACAATTAAAGGTTAATCAACAAGATTATCTTTTGCGAGACCCTATTTTGTTGGATTTCTACAACTTACAAGAAAATTCCGAATACAGAGAAAGCGACATAGAACAAGCAATAATCAATAATCTGCAAAAATTTTTATTGGAACTTGGCAAAGGTTTTTCATTTGTGGCTCGACAACAACGCATTAGTACAGAATTTTCACATTATTACATAGATTTGGTTTTCTACAATTACATTCTGAAATGCTTTGTTCTCGTAGATTTGAAAATCGGGAAACTCACACATCAAGATATTGGACAAATGGATATGTATGTGAGAATGTATGATAAATTGAAGCGTACCGAAGGCGACAATCCGACTATTGGAATTATTCTTTGCGAGAAAAAGGATAGTGCGGAAGTGAAATTTTCGGTTTTGAACGACAACGAACAACTTTTTGCGACAAAATACAAATTGTACATTCCAAGCGAAGAAGAACTGATAAGAGAGATAGCACAAATTCGTTCTTTGATGAGTGGAAATTAGAAGAAGAAATGAAAAACAAAAAAAACGACAGATAACGGGCGGCTTTATGGAATTTCGAGAAATAATGCATCTATGGTAATACAAACTATTCTATATGCCGTAGGCATTATCTCTCTTTTGTAAACTTTGTGTTAAAAAAATCTTTCAAACCTTATGAACTTTCAAACTTTATAAACTTATTTTTTTATGAAATCAAAATCAATTTTAGCCGCATTGCTGTTTTCTTGCGGCGCGCTCTGTGTTTCGGCGCAGGAAGACGCGAAAACCATTAAATCGAAACTGAACGAAGCCACCGTTTTCCTTTCGGGAGCAGAACTTACACACACGGCGACAGCCTCGCTCGTGAAAGGCGACAACGAGTTGAAAATCGAAAAGTTAAGCCCGACTATCGACCGCAACAGCATTAAAATCACAGCAAACAATAGCGTGATTATTTCGGCGTTTGAATTTTCGACCGACGACCAACTCGTCAAAAAACCAAACGAAGGCAGAATTAAGCAAATCAAAGACAGTATCGAACTCGTTACCAATCAGTTGGATAAACTGAAATTGGAAATGAAAATAGACGGCGATTTAACTCAATTTTTGAAAAAAGGAATTGATAAAAAAGTTTCCGATACGCTCAAAATCGCCGATTTGATAAAATCATTGGATTATTATCAAACAAAATCGACAGAAATAGATAGCCGCCAACTCAACAATCGCGGCAAGCAGAAGAAATTCGAAGAACAGATTGCCGAATTAAACCAACGCCTGTGGAAAGAAAGCGCAAGCGAGTACGAAAAAACAGGCATTTTACGCATTCGCTGCACTGCGCCGCTGGCTGCAAACGCCACATTTACCATTTCGTACTACACGCCTTTGGCGCGATGGACGCCGGTTTACGACATAAACGTGGTTTCGACCGATAAGCCCGTAAGCATAGTAAGCAAAGCCAAAGTAAGCCAAAATACCACCGTGAATTGGGAAAATGTGAAACTTACCCTTTCTTCATCTACGCCAAGCGATAAAAAAGTAGCGCCGCTGTTCAATGCATGGTTTTTGAGATTTGTAACGCCCGAATATCGGCAAAAACAAGCGCCGGCAATGTTGCAAAATTCGTATTCGTATGACCAAAAAGAATATGCAGAATTATTAGACGAAGCAGTAGTCGTGCCAGCAGCAAAATCTGTTTCTAGTGAAGTTCTTCGTATTCGCGGTACAGGCACGCCCAGCAACAGCAATCCGCTTTACATTGTCGATGGTGTTCCGATGGATAATATCGGCGAGATTTCTCCCGATATGATTAAAAGCATAGAAGTGTTGAAAGATGCATCTTCTGCTGCAATTTACGGCTCTCGCGGAGCAAACGGCGTAATAATTGTTACTACCAAAGGCATAACCGACTACGTGATTGCCGAAGAAACCATGCTCAATCAAACCTTTAATATCGACCTGCCTTACACAATTCCGGGCGATGGAAAGGAGCAAAGCATCGAACTGCAAAAGCAAAATATTACCGCCGAATATCAGTACTATTGCGCACCGAAATTAAGCACGGAAACCTATTTGCTTGCCGAAATCTCGAATTGGGAAACGCTCAACCTGTTAAGCGGCAAGGCAAACATTACTTACGACGGCACATACATTGGCGAAACGCAAATAAACGCCTCATCTACACAGGAAAAATTGAGCCTCACGCTCGGCGTGGATAAGCGCGTTGCCGTGAAACGCGAATTATTGAAAGATTTCAGCAAATCATCGTTTGTCGGCAGCGATGTCAGGCAAACATTTGCCTATAAACTGACTGTGAAAAACAACCGCAATGTGCCTGTGCGCTTCGTGTTGAAAGAGCAATATCCGCAATCGACCACAAAAGAAATAGAAGCCGTTTGGCTTGAAAAAGAAACCACAAAACCAACGGTTGTCAAAGAAGACATAGGCGTGATTACTTGGGAAGAAGAACTGAAAGCGGGCGAAACAAAAGAATACAAATTCAGTTACAATATTAAATATCCAAAAGGAAGAATAGTGAAATAAATTTAAGAATTAAAAATCAAGAATGATGAATGTATTAAAAAAAATCTTTATAACAGGCATTTTGCTTGTCTCGTGTGGCTGGCTATTTGCTCAATTTCCGTTTTTTCGACTAAACCAAACGGAACTTAAATCAGAATTAGACAAATTAAATCATGCCACGGCAAATATTGCTATTCTCTATGTCGATACGGTCAAAGTCTCCCAATTGGTCGAAGACGCCATTACAGGCATATTGGAAAAATTAGACCCGCACTCGGTGTATATTCCAAAAGATGAGGTAAAAAAAATGAACGAACCGTTAGAAGGCAGTTTTGAAGGCATTGGTATTGAATTTCAGATGCTTGAAGACACACTGTTTGTGGTGCAAACCAGATCGGGAGGTCCTTCGGAAAAAGTGGGAATTTTGGCAGGCGACCGCATTATTGCCGTAAACGATACCTCAATCGCAGGAGTAAAAATCCAAAATTCGGAAATACAGAAAAAATTGCGCGGTAAAAAAGGAACGGAAGTAAATGTACGCGTACTTCGTCGAGGTGTTTCAGAATTAATTGATTTTAAAATTATTCGCGATAAAATACCCATTTACAGTTTAGATGCCGCCTATATGGTTGATGAAAACATCGGTTATATTCGCCTAAATTGTTTTAGCGCAACCACATACGACGAATACAAAACCGCTTTTGCCAAGTTGAAAAAGGCAGGCATGAAAAGCCTTATCCTTGACCTGCAAAGAAATAGCGGCGGTTACATGAACGCGGCGACCGATTTAGCCAACGAGTTTTTAGACCAGGGCAAATTGATTGTATATTCCGAAGGATTAAACCAACCTCGCATACCTGTTTTTGCGAAAAATAAAGGCGATTTTACATCGGGCGATTTGCTTGTGTTGGTCGATGAGGCAAGCGCATCGTCAAGCGAAATCGTGGCAGGCGCCATACAAGATTGGGACAGAGGCATTATTGTCGGTCGCCGCACATTCGGAAAAGGTCTTGTGCAACGCCCTGTTGAATTGCTCGACGGCTCTTTGATACGTTTAACAGTTGCGCGTTATTACACGCCTTCGGGGCGTAGTATCCAGAAGCCTTACAAGGGAAAAAAATATTCATATTCCGATTTCAACGATAAATTTACCGATGAATTTATTGAACGGTATAACGACCATACGCTTATTCATGAAGACAGTCTTTTGTTCCCCGATTCGCTGCGTTATTACACGCAAGTATTGAAGCGCACAGTGTACGGCGGCGGCGGTATTATGCCCGATTATTACGTTCCTTTCGACACTACGGTTATCACGCCTTATCTTCGGAAAATTGTTGCCAAAGGCATCGTCAGTAAAATTGCGCTTCAATACGTGGATAAAGAAAAAAAGAAGTTGCAAAAAGAATATCCGGTTTTCGCAAAATACAAGGCAAATTTTGAAATCGGAAAGGATTTGGAAGAAAAACTCATTGCCGAAGCCGAAAAAGAGGGAATATCGTTTGTAGAAGAAGAATACGAAAAATCAAAACCATTTTTATTGCTGCAAATAAAAGCAATAATTGCCCGTGATATGTGGGAAACAAGCGAATTTTACCAAATTATGAACGACAGAAACGAGTCGTATAAAAAGGCGGTGGAAATACTAAAAGCAGAGGCAACGAAATTTACAATTTACTAATTTACAGATTTACAATTTTTTTGAAACTATGTTTCACGCTATCATCAATTATATCACCCAAAATCCTTTTGAAATTTTAGGAACAATTTTCAGTTCTCTGTATGTGTTTTTTGCAATTAAAGAAAAACCTTCGGCATGGATATTTGGCGGAATAGGCGCGCTCTTTTTCATTTTCGTCTTTTTCCAACATAAAATTTATGCCGTTATGAGCCTGCAATTTTATTATGTAACGATAAGCATTTACGGCTACTGGAATTGGAAATGGGGCAAAAAAAACGCAAAAACAATTAAAATATCGTCATTATCTTTCAAGCAATGGATATGGGTAATTTTCGGGATTGTCCTTTGTTTCTCCATCTACGTTTACATACTGATACATTTCACCGATTCGTCAGTTATTGCCGTTTCCATCGCCGATTCTTTTTCGGCTGCCGCTCAAATTGTCGCTACTTATCTTGCTGCAAAAAAAATAGTGGAAAACTGGCTCGTTTTTATCGTTGCCGATGCCACAGCAATAGGTTTGTATCTGTACAACGGAATGTATCCAAGCACAATTCTATTTACTATTTACGTAGTAATGGCTGTTGTAGGATACCTGCAATGGAAGAAAGAGATGAAGATGGATAAATTTTAACAAAAAAAGATATTTTTAAAACTTTAGCAAATCGTTCATTCCCAAAAATCCTTTTTTCCCTGCCGTAAACTCGGCGGCAATTACCGCACCCAAGGCAAAACCTTGACGGTTTTTTGCCTCGTGCTGTATGGTTATGCTATCCACTTCGCTATCGTAGGTAACAATGTGCGTGCCGGGCGTTTCGCCTTCTCGAATGTCATTTATCCCGATTTCATCGGGTTGAACGGCTTTTCCGAGCGTCCATTTTTCCTTCCGGTCAAGTTCGGCAATAATGTTTTCGGCTAACGTAATGGCTGTTCCGCTCGGAGCATCTAATTTGTGGATATGGTGTATTTCGGTCATCGCGGCATCGTAAGCGGGGAATTGGTTCATTAGTTGCGCTAAATTTTTATTAATAGCAAAAAATATATTCACGCCCAAACTAAAATTCGACGCCCAAAACAAAGTCTGATTTTTTTCTTCAATCAACGCCATTATTTCCTCCAGACGGGCAGTCCAGCCGGTAGTGCCACACACCACAGGCACATTGCTCTCAAACGCCTTTTTGATATTCTCTACCGCCACTTCGGGGCGCGTAAATTCGATAGCGACATCGGCGCTTCGAAACGCTTCCGAGCCGAAATCTTCTAAATTGTGTATATCAATCACGGCAACAATTTCGTGCCCGCGTTCTTTGGCAATTTTTTCGATAAATTGCCCCATTTTTCCGTATCCGATTAATGCTATTTTCATCTGTTTATAATTTGTTTTTTTTAAGGTCAGATGGAACACCCATGATATAATCATTTGCTTGTGTGTCAGTTTTTTGACATGGGTGTTTCATTTTAT